>JAESGT010000007.1_pt1 | contig 108998 bp, 90 predicted proteins | sample 9266261 | NCBI WGS metagenome assembly JAESGT01 (sample SAMN15741584, study PRJNA653494) | algae metagenome | isolation source: Pelatocladus maniniholoensis HA4357-MV3 and co-occurring heterotrophs from... | place: USA: Maniniholo cave near Haena, Hawaii | collected 2009-07-28 | reverse complement strand
CCAACTACTGCAAAGCTGGTTGATATTTTAATTGCAACTGCACTTGATTTGATTAATCCTATACATTTAAAAAACTGGTTTACAAACTGTTGTTACTGTACTTCATAAACCTGCAATACGCTGTATGAACTGGAAGACGTTGCACTGCAACGCCTCTACTAATGAATCATGATGTTGCTCAATCGAAACTCAAATTCTAAATTTTAGCTTCTTCCTTCACCAACTTATCCCAGCCCAAATCTTTGAGACTATTATTGCGACGGAGTGGACGAGTAACTAACTCCAGAATGTCACGAGCATTAGTAAAACCGTGAATTTGAGCAAAAGTAAATTCCACAGACCATTTAGTATTAATTCCCCGTGCTTCTAAGGGGTTGGCGTGAGCCATACCAGTAATTACCAAGTCAGACTTTAACTCATAAATTCGTTGGACTTGGTTGTAATTATCTGGTTTCTCAACAATCTTGGGTATAGGTACACCCATTTCCTTACAAGTCTTCTCCAGCAAGGCTAATTCAGCAGCTTGGTAGCGCTTGTCCATATAGGGGATACCAATTTCATGCACAGTCATTCCGCAGCGTACCAAGAATCGTGCTAGGGAAACTTCTAACAAATTGTCACCCATGAAAAATACAGACTTACCACGAATTAGTTTGACGTATTCTTCCAAACCTTCCCAAATTTGGGCTTCTCGTTCGTCTAAACCTTGCGGGGTAATACCAAACACCGAGCAAATTTTCTCAATCCAAGCACGGGTTCCGTCTGGCCCGATGGGGAAAGGTGCGCCGATGAGTTTGCATTTGCGACGACGCATCAGAGTTGTAGCAGTACGGCTGAGGAAAGGATTGACACCAGCTACATAATACCCTTCTTCAATGACAGGCAATTCTGTAAAACGTTTGGCGGGTAGCCAACCAGAAACTTTAATACCTTGTTTTTTCAGTTCTAGAGTCAGCTGAGTAACTACGGGATCGGGGAGTGAACCAAATAGTACTAGCGGTGGATGATCGACGTATTCAGACTCTTCTTCAGCAACTTCTTCTTTTTTCTTACCAAAGTTGAGAAGTTTTTGAATGGCGTTACGCTCGTTTTTCTCTGCTTCTACCACAGAAACTTTATCTGGACAACGCACAGCCATTGCTGCTAACACCGTGTCTTCCCCTTGGGTGAAGGCGTAGTCTAAGCCATTAGCACGGGCGACAACAATCGGAATACCAATTTCGCCTTCCAACTTGGGGGCCAAGCCTTCTAAATCCATTTTGATGATTTCGGTGGTGCAAGTGCCGATCCAGACAATGACACTGGGGTTGCGATCGCGCTTAATCTGCAAGCACAAGCGCTTTAATTCCTCATAATCATTCAATTGTGCCGAAATGTCACCTTCTTCTAACTCTGCCATTGCGTAACGGGGTTCTGCAAAAATCATTACCCCCATGGCATTTTGCAGGAAGTAGCCACAAGTTTTTGTACCAATTACCAAAAAGAAGCTATCCTCAATTTTTTGGTACAACCAAGCGACACAGCTAATTGGACAAAAGGTGTGATAATTACCAGTTTCACACTCAAAATTTAAAGCTTCTGGTTGAGCAACAGTCATTTTAATATATTCTCCCCTTAAATTTTTTAAGTTAAGAGTTAAGGGTCATTTGTCATTCGTGAATACAAATGACAAATGACAAACTCCTAACTCTGTATTTACGTGTTGGGGAAGAGACGGGCGATATCCGAGTCATCAAAACCGTTATTTGATATTTCTTCCCCAAAAAAATCTGTATTTGATTCACCCTTGAGGGAACCAGTCTCAGTACTCCAAACATCTGACAACACATCAGCAAATTCGTTTTCTTCAGGTGCAGCTGTGGCGGAGATTGTGTTGTCTGTTTCCTTTATTGCATCAAAGGAAATATCGCCAAATTCATCTGCTGCATCTGGGTGAGATGTTTGCTGGAATTCGTTGTCAGAATTGTGATCTTGGGACGGGAAATTCTCACTGGAGCTATTGAGATGTTCCGTTGCCATTGCTCTGAGTTCATCCCGTACCATTGTATCGGAAACCATGAGGGTTTCTTCATGGTCGTGGGTCATTTCCAAATCAGGGGCGATCGCATCTTTGTCAAAATCATTTGTCAATGTTTCACCATGGGATGTTGCTTGCATGGCGATTAATGATTCATCTTCTTCTAGCGATTCCTCTGATTTGGGAGTAACGCGGTTCCCCAAAGCAATATCAGGATCAAAATTTAAGTCCAGTACCTCAACCAAAGTATCTGCATCAGGATTCAATTTAGAAAAAGGTAGCATTAACTGTGCTAGCTTCGGTTCCAGCGCGTTAGCCACTCCCAGGATCAGGTAAGATGGTGGTCGCTTGCCGCCATCAGGCGTGTAGACTGATTCTACCTCCATGTGCAGTTTAATCCAGTCGCGATTCGCTTGGAAAAATTGCAACCATTTTTGCTTTAATGAATCTGTAAAGCTATAGAAGAAGGCCATATTCCCATCCTGAGAAAAATGATTTATACAATCATCAAGTCTAATTCTTCTTCCGGATTAGGAACCTGTGGTTTATTCGGATTTAAGTAAAAATCAGACAATAAAGAGAATAGTTCCCGATCTTGGGCATCTTTAGGTACAACACCTTCGGGTAGTGATAGAAGTTGGTCGGCGATGCTTAAATAATAATCGCAAACGTAGCTCAAAGAGGGTTCTACATCTGCCATTTCAAACAAAGTCTTGCCCTTGACGCGGGAAACACGGATATCTTCAATCAGAGGTAAGACTTCTAAAACTGGCATCGGTACAGATTCTACGTATTTATCGATCAAGTCACGCTTAGATGTGCGATTCCCAATCAACCCAGCTAGACGCAGTTGGTGAGTTCTAGCTTTTTCCCGGACAGAAGCAGCAATGCGGTTCGCAGCAAACAAGGCATCAAAGCCGTTATCAGTCACAATTATGCAGTAGTCTGCGTAATTCAGAGGTGCTGCAAAACCACCACAAACAACGTCGCCTAGAACGTCAAATAAAATGACATCGTATTCATCAAAAGCGTTGAGTTCTTTCAGTAACTTTACTGTTTCGCCAACCACATAACCGCCACAACCAGCACCTGCGGGTGGACCACCTGCTTCTACGCAATCTACACCACCATAGCCTTTGTAGATTACATCTTCTGGCCAAATGTCTTCGTAGTGAAAATCCTTTTCTTGCAGAGTATCAATAATCGTCGGAATCAAGAAACCGGTAAGAGTGAAGGTGCTGTCATGTTTAGGGTCGCAGCCAATTTGCAAGACTTTCTTGCCGCGTTTGGCTAAAGCGACGGAAATATTACAGCTAGTTGTAGATTTACCGATACCGCCTTTTCCGTAAACTGCTAATCTCACTGTTTTTTGCCTCTTATGGTTTTTTTATAAATAAAACAATTGGCTCAAACACTTGCAGCACCGCGTGCAACAGCGATGTATTAAGTCTTCGAGTGTCATTATTATCGAAAAAAAGCTGAAAATAAAGGGGACTTAAAAATAAATTATGTTGTAAAAACAAGCTTTTTAATTTATAAAATTGACTAAAAGATATTTTGTCTATTTTAAACCTTTAAAGGCCTAAAAAACAAAAAAATAAAGCTTTTATAGTATTAAAATATGTAAAATAGTAACAATAAGCAAAAAAACTTCTTTCCTTGATTGATATAGTTTTCATCAAATAGAACTTATGCTAGAAGAGTATTAATACTCTATACTGACCAAGTGGAACTTAAGAACATCAAACAGCAAGTCTATCGTTGTGGCAAAGGATAGACTTGCTGTTTCAGCTTAAAAATAGCTAATAATTTCTGTTGTCAAAATTCTCAGTTCAAATTGAAATATGATTCTTAGCAAAAAATATAGACAGTTGTAAATTAACTACCAAGATCAGCGATCGCTAATTTTGAGTCATGACTCAGAAAATATAAAAAATTATTACATTTAAAAAATAATCGGAACGGGTAATAGGGAATATGGTTGTAAGCTAAAATCAGTTTTTGTATCCTTTGGGGATGTGAAGCAGCAAGTTTCAAAGCGATCGCTTTATCGCCTACCTTAGATCTTGTACCTAGCCTTGGTGATTAGAAATCGCGGCTACACAAACCAAGTCCGCCTGCGCGAACTAACGTAAAATCAAGGCTTTTAAACCGCGTAGGTGGTCGCTACGCGTCATGTCTGTTTAGCCGCGACTTCTAGTGCAAGAGTGCAAGATCTAAGCTACCCAATCTCTAAAGCTTCAATTTCTTGCAATGATTGCCAACCAGGATACCATTGGGAACGATCTTCGAGTAACTTAGCATTTATCCAAAAGCGGACATTAGGGTCACAAGAAGAAACCATTTCCGCATATACCCACTTACCCTGATTTTTACGGTTGACAACTTGGAAGTGTCGCCAACCATCTACCTTTATTTGTGCAGTCCACTTAGAACCAACTAAGTAAGGAAACTTTTGTTTTTTGGTCATTGGTCATTGGTCATTTGTCAAAGAAGGATTTACTCTATTTTCAAATTAAAAGGTAAACGAGCATACACTCCTTGGGGATCGTTCATCTTTTGTAGAGTCGCAAGTTCAGCTTTGAGTTTTTGTAATTCAGTTGCTAGCGAATCTGGTAATTGGAGTTTTTGCTGATCCAAGTTCACAGCAGCGTGTGTTTGTTCTGGAACTTTTCCTAATATGCGTTCTCCCAAACTCCCATATTTGGGATATTCTTGTAGTTCCCAGTCATTTCCCAGTTTTGCTTGTTTAGCAGCGTAGGCAATAGCAGCATCTAAACCACCAATTTCATCCACTAAACCAATATTTTTGGCTTCTGTACCTGACCAAACCCGACCTTGAGCAATTTCTGCTACCCTTGTTTGGGGAATTTTCCGACCTTGGGCAACTTTACCAAGAAATATATTGTAAATTTTATTGACACTACGTTGGTAAATTGCCAATTCTTCAGAAGTTTTGGGACGAGAAAGAGTTTGACTATCGGCATAGCGTCCAGTTTTAACTGTATCCCAAGTTATGCCGTTGTCATTGGCTAATTTTTGGGCATTAAACAGTAGTCCAAACACACCTATTGAACCCGTAATTGTATTAGGTTCAGCAAAAATACGGTTAGAATCGCTAGCAATCCAATAACCACCGGAAGCAGCAACATCACCCATCGACACAACAACTGGTTTTCGATCGCGAGTTAAACGTACTTCTCGTTGCATCACTTCTGCTGCTGTCGCACTACCACCAGGACTGTTAATCCTTAAGACGATCGCTTTGATATCCTCATCTTGTTGTAGTTTGCGGAAAATTCTGGCAAAACTATTACCGCCTATTTCCCCATCGCTACCTTGACCATCGACAATTTCTCCCTCAGCATAAACTACAGCAATTTTGTTTTGAGAATTGCGTTCCGTCCCTAAAGATTTACCGGGGACTTGCGCGTATTCACTTAGGGAAATTTGCCGGAAGCTTTTGTCATCTTTGTCGCTATCTGTCAACTTTTTGAGATCGCTAACCACTTCATCAAAATACCCAAGTTTATCTACTAAACCATTATTCTTGGCTTGATCTGCTTGCAAAAAGGCTTGGTTATCTGCGATCGCTTGCAATTTTCCAGGAGTAATTTTACGACTATATCCGACTGCATTACGCCACTCTGTCCAGATATCATCTAATAATTTCTGAGTTTGTTGGCGATTTTCTGGACTTAGCTTAGTAAGTACAAAGGGTTCAACTGCTCCCTTGAACTTTCCTACTCGCACAACTTGCACCCCGATACCATATTTTTGTAATGCGCCTGCCAAAAACATAGGTTGGGAACTCAAACCATTGATTTCCATAGCTCCCAATGGGTTAAGCACAATTGTATCGGCTACCGAACTTAGGTAATATTCCCGTTCTCCCCAGTCCATACCGTAGGCTACTACCTTCTTACCAGCAGCACGAAACTTTTGTAGAGCTTGGCGAATTTCTTTAAAAGTAGCAAAGCCTGCTGTATTTTCACTTTCAGAAATACGAGTCGCATCTAAATAGATACCAACAACACGCCGATCACGTCGTGCTTTTTCGATACTATCCAGAATAGTGCGGAGGCTCATTTGCTTTTCCTCTTCACCTGAGATTACTTTTTGTAGCAATTCACTAGAACTTGGCTCTCCATCAGTAATTTTCGTTGATAAGTCAAACACTACCACTGACTTATCTTTGACAACTGGTCCAACATCTCTAGAGGCTGCAAATAACAGCAACAACAGTCCTGTAGTTCCTAAACCAAAAAAAATAAATAATCCCAGGATACTTCCAACTAAGCTAGCAAAAGTTTGTTTAATAAAATTCTGCATATTGTTTTTATTTAGTCATTGGTCATTGGTCATTGGTCATTGGTCATTGGTCATTGGTTAGGAGCATTCTGGCGGGGGAGCATCCCAAATTTTAAAAAACCCGCGTGCGATTGAAATCGCAGTCTCACAGTTCAAGTCTGCTTAAAGCAGACTACTTGATTTATTTGAGTCGTCTGAAGACGATTTTTGCTATTAGCTAACGGTTTAAACCAGCAGTATATTGAAAAAATTGGGATGCTCCCATTTTGCCCGTACTTTAAAAGAAGCCGCGCAGAGCGCGTCTACGCCCGTACTAACTACCAATAACCAATTAACTACAACTACTTTATATATACTTATTTTATGGGTTCTAAACTCCCTAAAGATTGTAATTGCCTAATAGTAGCGTTGCCAGTACAAAATAGCACTGTAGTGATTTCAGCAATTAATACTTCACCCAAGTCGTAAACAGCAGCTTCTGAAGAAGCAGCCGCTTGCAAAAATGGCATTGCTAAACCAGCTACATCTGCTCCCAATGCCAAAGCTTTTGCTACGTCCAGTCCATGACGCAATCCACCGGAGGCAATTAGAGGTACTGTTGGTGCAACTGCACGAATGCTGGTGATGCACTCCGCCGTTGGTAAACCCCAATCTGCAAAGGTTCGACCTAAACGGCGTTGTAAGGGATTTTCTGCTCGCTCACTTTCCACTTTTGCCCAAGAAGTGCCACCAGCACCAGCCACATCAATTGCTTTTATTCCTGCTGCAATCAGCTTCTGTGCCATTGTTGCTGAGATACCATTGCCTACTTCTTTGGCAATTACAGGAACGGATACCTTGTCGCATAAATTAGCTATTTTGTCAAATAAGCCTCTGAAATTTATATCACCTTTGGGTTGAATACACTCTTGTAGTGGATTGAGGTGCAAAATCAGGGCATCAGCTTCGAGAATATCAATAACTCGTACACATTCTTCTAAACCGTAATCATAGTTGAGTTGAACAGCACCCAAATTGGCAAACAGGAGAACATCGGGCGCATATTTGCGGACGGCGAAGGTTTCAGCCACAGAAGGTTTTTCCACAGCTATGCGTTGAGAACCGACACCCATAGCAAATTTATAGTGTTGAGCAACTTCTGCTAGCCGACGGTTAATCATTCCTGCTTCTGGAGTTCCTCCAGTCATGGAAGAAATTAACAACGGTGCGCCTAATTGCTTCTCTAGAAAATTAGTACTCAGATCAATCTCATTGCGATCGAGTTCCGGTAAACAACAATGGCTAAAACGATATTTTTCTAGTCCATTGGTGGTTTGTTGGAATTGCACATCTTCTTCTAGACAAATGCGGATATGGTCGGCTTTACGAATTTGGGTAGTGGCGGATGGGCTAATGGGCATGTTCACGGGTAGGTGTTTTTCTAGGATATTATTTCTATTGTGTCAGTACTAGGCATGGTGTGGAATGGGTAATGATCTGCCGCTCCTCATAGATTTGTGCTTGCAACAGCAAAATGTATTGTTAGTATGAGGAATTTTACGTAATCACAGACTTGACAGTGGTAGTATTCATTAATCTTTCTTATAATCGCCTTTATTGAAAGTGAATGCTGCTGACAATTTCGACTACACATCAGCCTGCTACAGAGCTAGGCTACCTACTACATAAACATCCAGATATTTGCCAGTCTTTTACTTTTCCCTTTGGACAGGCACATGTATTTTATCCAGAAGCAGATATACAGCGTTGTACGGCGGCGCTGCTGCTGGAAATTAACCCTGTGAAATTAGCACAAAGACGTGGTTCAAGTACTGAGCAATATCTGAGCGATCGCCCTTATGTTGCTTCTTCGTTTTTAAGTGTGGCGATCGCACAAGTCTTCAATACAACTCTTACTACTCCTTCCCAAGAGAGACTGAAACTAGCACAAACTCCTATTCCCTTAGTAGCAAGATTATCTGTTGTACCCTGTCGGGACGGTGAAGGGTTGCTGCGACAATTATTTGAACCTTTGGGCTACTCTGTCAGCACCACAGGTCATCTGCTTGATGAAAAGTTTCCAGAGTGGGGGCAGAGTCATTATTATACTGTTGAACTACACCACACCCTGACTCTTGCCGATCTTTTAAGTCATATCTACGTGCTTATACCAGTATTTGATGATGATAAATACTACTGGATGAATGACGAAGAAGTCGAGAAGCTACTGCGTCATGGTGAAAGTTGGCTGAATACTCATCCAGCACGAAAACAAATTATCAAAGGTTACCTCAAACGCTGAAACAATCTGACCGATAATTCCGAGCAAAGTACAAGAAAGCGGATAAATCCTGGGACTCAATCCCCAATCGTTCGACTGAGCGTCTCGTACTGAGCTTGCGATGCACTGAGCGCCTGCGCGGACTCTTTATTTTATTTTTGAAATTTAAAAATAATTGCTTTTCTTATTGAATCACAATAACATTTTGATTTTATTTAACCTAAAAATAACTTGTTTTTAATGTTAATAAAATAATTCAATTAACCTAAATATAATCTGTTTTTAATGTTTGTTATTTAGATTTATATTGTTAACTTTTTTCATCCGAATTTAGGTGTATAAACAATAAACATAGATCTTGCCTGTATTTTACCAAAAAAAATTGATGTATTTATCAAGTTATTATTTTGATAATAATAACTCGCTATGCTTTTTTGGCAAGAATAAATTAATCAATAGATTCTAGATTTAATAGCTTCATTGTGAAAGGGTTTGACTTATTTATCCCTAGTAGTAATGGGGTGGAAAAGATTCGTATATACAGATGTTTTGATATTCAGTTTCTAGAGCAAGTCTTTACTGATATCACCTTGCTTTTTTTCACTAAAAGTTGATGTAATTAACACTGCAAGAGAGGAAAATTAATGTCTAAATTTAGTCGCAGACAAATTTTAGTATTTTTTGCTGGTAGTGCTGGTGCTGCTGTAATAGGAGACAAACTTATAAATGGTGTTTCCAGTATTGCCGAAGCAAAAATTGTACCATTGAGATTTACACCTGTACGCTTACCCCATCCTTTACCAATTTATCAAGAGCTAAATAGTTATTTACCAACAGGAATTGAAAAAGGAGAAGTACGTAAGGCTTCTGGAGATGCAAAATTAAATAGCTACACAGTTATCGATGATGTGGTAGTTCCACCAGAGTACGATCGCTATGTCATAGTTAGTTGGGGCGATCGCGTATTTCCCAACGACTATGATTATGTAGGTTACAACTGCGACCACACTAGTTTTATCTCGATTGATAGAGACTTGAATCCTGACCCTAGCATTAACAAGAATGATGGCTACTTATTCGTAAATCATGAATATATTAGTTATCCTATTTCTGAATTAGCACCAGAAATTCCATCTGATCTCAAAGGAAGCGGATTCCCCACTACATTTAGTCAAATAATTGGGTGGAATTTACCCTCCCAAAGAAACATTGAACTAGACGGAGAATTTTTATATAACCTGGGTGCATCTGTTGTCCGTATCTCTCGCCGCAATCGTTCTAATCGTAGCAATAAATTCCAAGTTGTCAAAGATTCCAACAACCGCCGCATTCATGGTCTTTCGGGATTAGGAATCAACAGCCAACGCAGTGATGAATATAAAAATGTTACTGCTTGGGGAAGTCGTCCCCATCAGCAAGGAGATCAAAACTATTTAATTGGTACAGGCCCAGGTGCAACTGAAGTTTTTACCATTAGCGCCGACGGACTAGGTAATAAAATTATTGGTACAGCCTACAACTGTTCTGGTGGTACAACTCCTTGGGGAACTGTATTAACTGCTGAAGAAAACTTCCAAGGAAGTGCAGAATTTTTTGTGGGTGTGACTGAGTTTGTCAAACCTGATGGTACTCAAACAGGTTACACAGATGATACAGTTGGCAAAACCTTTGGTTTAGTAGGGGAAAAATACGGCTGGATGGTAGAAATTGATCCGGCCGATGCAAATTTCCGTCCCCGCAAACACACTTGGTTAGGTCGTTTCCGCCACGAAAATATTGCTGTTCGCGCCGAAGCAGGTAAGAAATTAATCGGTTACATGGGTGATGACAGACGCGGGGGACACACTTGGAAGTTTGTCAGCACAGATACCGTATCTAATCCAACTGATCAAAACAACAGTAAGTTGTGGGAAAGTGGTATTTTGTATGTTGCCCGTTATAATCCAGATGGTACAGGTAAATGGATACCTTTGCTTATAAATACTTCCACTGATCCCATAGCACCCAGCGTTCTTTCTGAAAAAGAATTTGCTGCTTTAGGTTCAGCACAAAGAAATGGTTTGATCAAACTACCCAAACGTAAAGGTATTGCGAAACAAACTAGCGATGGTGGTGCATTTAACTGCGATCGCACCAATGAAGCAACAGCACTACCTGATTATCAAGGTAAAAAGTTATCTGACTTTTATCCTAACCAAGGTGCTATTCTCTGTGATGCTTTCCTAGCTGCAAACCTGGCTGGTGGAACCCCCACAGCACGTCCAGAAGACTTAGAAGTTCATCCACTCACCAAAGAAGTATTTATTTCCTATACCGATGGTGCGCCAGGAAGTGATGGTTATCCTGATTCCCGCGTTTTCCAAGTTGCTAAGTTAAGCACAGATCCAAATGCAACTCAGCAATCAGGTGGACTTTACAAAATTATTGAAGATAGCACCGATGGTACAGGTCTTAGTTTCCGGTGGGAAAGATTTAAACAAGGTGGAGAAGCTGGTTCTGAAACTGGGGCTGGTTTTGCAAATGTAGATAACTTAGTTATTGATTTTCGAGGTAACGTTTGGGGTGTGACAGATATGTCCACCGATACCCATAATGGTTTTAGTATAGGTGCTACTGGTACTCCAAACACCATCAATCATACAGCCAGTGGTAATGTTTCCAGTTTTACAGGTGTTTTTGGTAATAACTGGCTGTTCTTTATTCCTACTTTTGGACCAAACGCAGGAACAGTAATACCTTTTGCTCAAGGTCCAGTGCGTTGTGAGATGACAGGCCCAACTTTTGTCGGAGATACGTTGATTATTGCGATACAGCATCCTGGTGAAAATTGCCCAGTTAATGATGGCACAATATTGAACCGTAGTATTGAAATACTAGATTTGGATGGAAAGACATTCAATCAGACTCGTACAGTACCCCGTGGTAGTAGCTGGCCTAGCAATATGTCTACAGAAGATGGTGGTAAAGCTGATCCGAAAGGATTTCCAATTCCATCTGTAATTGGTATTTACCGCAAAGAGGGTAAAGGTAGGTTTATTTAACAGTTAACAGTTAACTGTTAACTATTATCATTAAATCATTCGCTCCAGACAAGATCCCCGACTTCTTTAAAAAGTCCGGGATCTGATACCATTTCCATATGAAGACGCATAGAAAGAACCCCACCGCCTTTGGCAACCCCAAGGGGGACACGGGGGATAAGGGAGAAGAATCGCCTTGAAGCGAGAATTTTTGAGTTCTGATATCTTGCACCAACCCTATATCCCGCCTCAGAATTAATTGGTGAGGCTAATAGCGTAAGTCCGTTAAAACTGACTCAAACACTGTCCTAGTCAGATTTATCTGACTTTAGCTATTAGCCAATAAATTTATTTATTGGCGGGATGAAAAGCTGATGCAAGATATCAAAGTTTGAAACCAGAATTTTGAGGTTCTAAACCAGAATGTTGAGGTTTGAAACCAGAATTTTTTGGTTTCAAACCAGAATGTTGGGGTTCTAAACCAGAATGTTGAGGTTTGAAACCAGAATGTTGAGGTTCTAAACCAGAATTTTTTGGTTCTAAACCAGAATGTTGAGGTTTGAAACCAGAATGTTGAGGTTCTAAACCAGAATTTTTTGGTTCTAAACCAGAATGTTGAGGTTTGAAACCAGAATGTTGAGGTTCTAAACCAGAATTTTTTGGTTCTAAACCAGAATGTTGGGGTTCTAAACCAGAATTTTTTGGTTTGAAACCAGAATGTTGAGGTTCTAAACCAGAACATTGATATTCCTAGTGGGAGCATCCCAATTTTTCAAACTTACCTGGCGACTAGAAGTCGCGGCTACACAAACATAGACGCCCGTAGGGCGGCTTCCCATTCGCCATCAGGCGTTCCCGCAGGGTAGGGTAGCCACCCTACGCAGGCTAAAAAGAGTCCGCCTGCGCGGACTTTGTTTGTATAGCCCCAGACTTCCAGTCTGCGGGGATTTTAAACATTATTGATCTATAACCGTGTTTTTTCATTTCAAAGAAAGTTTAACTATTCGGCTTTTTTGTGAAACAATAATTACGGTGTCTTCTGCTATATTTATTCCCAATAAAAAATAATTAGGTTTTAAAAGTGCATCTTGACAGCGCAAACAGATAATATAGCTGTTTATCAACAGCTAATAAGCGGTGACATGAGTGTATGAAAATAGCTTTTATAGTCAACAAATTTCCAGTTATCTCAGAAACATTTATTTTGAATCAGATTACAGGTCTAATTTGCCGAGGACATGAAGTTCATATTTACGGTTATAGACCTGATGATACTGCTAAATATCATCCAGATGTAGAAAAATATGACTTGCTAAAATCCACTTTTTATGCTCCCAATATTCCTCAAAATAAACTCTGGCGGCTACTAAAAGCACTGTGGTTAATCATTACAAATTTTTATCAAGCTCCATTAGTCATACTGCGATCGCTCAACTTTTTCAGATATCATGGGCGAGCAGCATCTTTAAGGATTTTATACTCTATAATCCCTTTATTAAATACCGAATCATATGATATTATTCACTGTCAATTTGGTATCCAAGGCAACGAGGGAATGATTTATCGTGAAATCGGTGCGATTCAAGGCAAGTTAATTACCACTTTTCGGGGCTATGATATCAGCTGGTATGTCAAAGAATATGGGGCAAATGTTTACGATCAATTGTTTGTCAAAGGAGATTTTTTCCTGGCGAATTGTGAGTTTTTTCGCCAGCGAGCCATTAAATTAGGGTGTAATGAAAAAAAGATTATTGTTCACGGTTCGGGAATAGATTGTAGTCGGTTTAGTTTTCAGACACGCCAGCCTCTAGAAGATGGTAAAATCTCTGTGGCGACAACTGGTCGGTTGATCGAAAAGAAAGGAATAGAATATGGCATTCGTGCTGTTGCCAAAGTTTTAAAAACCTATCCCAACTTGGAATATAATATTGTCGGCGATGGCGCTTTAAAAGAATATTTACAGCAATTAATTATTGAACTGGGTGTTGCAGAACAAGTTAAGTTATTAGGTTGGAAAAATCAACAAGAAATAATTCAAATTATTGATAATACTCATATTTTTATCGCTCCAAGTGTCACAGCTAAAGATGGAAATCAGGATGCACCTGTTAATACCCTCAAAGAAGCAATGGCTATGGGTTTACCAGTGATTGCGACTCGACACGGTGGGATTCCGGAGCTAGTGCAAGATGGGATTTCTGGTTTCTTAGTTTCAGAACGAAATGCAGATGCGATCGCAGATAAATTGACTTACTTAATTAAGCATCCAGAATTATGGGAAAAAATGGGTAAAGCTGGTCGTGCTTATGTAGAAACACACTATGATACAAATCACCTCAATGATGAATTAGTCAAAATATATCAGCGAGTCATCATGGATCATCTGCAACCATCTTCGGTAAGTTCTCAACCAATTGGAAAAAGGTGATATAGACTACTAGTCAAAATAATTGTGAACAGTTAAACTGGCTTATTTTATACCACACTTAAAAAGAACATCATCATGAATAAAGCTTTGTTATTAGAACCAGAGGTAACGATAGTAGTTGTTCCCCGTGAGCGTTTTAGCTATAGCCGTGAATCTTTGGAAAGTATTTACGACAACACAGATTATCCTTTTAAGTTAATTTACGTAGATGGTGGTTCCCCTACTGACATCAAAAATTATCTGCAAGCAAAAGCAGCCGAAAAACAATTTAAATTAATTCGCACTGATCACTACCTTTCTCCCAACCACGCAAGAAACATCGGTTTACGCCAAGTCAACAGTAAATATGTTGTGTTCATGGATAACGATGTCGCAGTGACACCTGGCTGGTTGCAAGCATTGGTAGACTGTGCAGAAGCCACCGAAGCAACCATCGTTAGTCCCCTCGTCTGTCAATACCTACCCCTACATACAGAAGTGCATTGTGCAGGTGGAGAATCTGGAGTCAAAGTCGAAACCAAAGGCGAGACTACCAGACGGCGAATGATTGAGAAGATTTATAAACAGGGACGCAAAGTATCTGATGTGCGTCCCCAACTGCAACGCCAACCAACCGGATTGGCAGAGTTTCACTGTATGCTCGTACGCACAGAAATCTTTGATCGGATTGGTCTTTTAGATGAAGGACTGCTGAACACGAAAGAACACGTCGATTTATGTATTTTGGTTAGTGAGGCTGGCGGTACAGTTTACTTAGAACCTGAATCTTTAATAACCTACGTACCAGGCCCGCCCTTAAAATGGACAGACTTACACTTTTATATGCTGCGGTGGAGTGATGCTTGGGAACTAACTAGCTTGAAGCGTTTACGTGATAAGTGGAACCTGACTGAAGATGAGTATTTTCAAAACAAATATAAACGCTTAGGATGGCGCCGAGATATGACAATTGTCAATCCCCTCGTCCGTAAAGTTCCTTTGGGGAAATTTGGTTCTCGCGCACTAGGGAAAATTCTCCGAGAAATAGACAAGGCATTAAACCATTATCTCACCTCTCGCTATGCAAAAAGATACTTGCAAGGACTAAAAAATCAAGTCCCACCCAACCAGCCACCAACATCTACAACGCTATCATCACAAAATTAATCAGGGTGTGACCTGGAAAAACAAGGACACAACCTCACATGAGTAAAGAATCTGTGCCTCCGACTAAATCCCTATTAATGCGACCACATCGCCGCCAGTTTATAATTGGACCAGAAGTTTTCCCTGTATATGAAGACTGGCATTATCGCCGCTTAGACGCCGACCGTTGGATTTCCTATTGTCCCGAACTTCGTGCCACTTGGACAAAGGATGCTGACGGAGCTTGTTGGGTTATTCTGGGAGTGGCTGTGGAAACGCTAGAGTCCCAATTAGAACCAATAACAGAGATTTCCCGGACAAAGAGTGAAGATATACCCAAACTCTACACGAGTTGGGCTGGTCGTTGGGTTTTGATTGGTAAGGGTCAGGTACACATGGATGCTTCTGGGCTTCTAGGTTGCTTTTATGGAAGCACTCGCGACGGTCAACCTTGGGTATCGAGTAGTCCAGCTTTACTTAACGATATACTTTTACCAAAGGCTGATTGCCGAGAGTTGTATTATCAAAAAGGTTTATCGTGGTTTACACCCCCGCTTTCGCGATTTGGGGAAATAAGTCGTCTTTTACCCAGTCAAGTTATTCACCTCAAAGATGGTAGCATTCATCCTCGACCTTTGCTGCCACCAATCAATCCAGAACTTGACTATGAAGAAGCTTTGGAACTTTTAAGCCAAAGCATGATCACAGCACTGCAACGACTTTATCAGCAAGAGAACAGAGTTTGGCTAGGACTTTCGGCTGGTGTTGACTCACGCTTGGTACTAGCAATGGCATCTCGTGGTAATGTCAGCATCGCACCCTTCACTCGTATTGCTGCCAGGATGTCAGTAGCCGATCGCATCCTACCAGCCACATTAGCAGACAAACTCGGATATCAGCACATCTTTTTAAAAGGACGCAACAGCAAAGCCAACCGTAAGCAACTCGTCACTGAACACACCGCAGGACACGTCTGCGAAGGCGACGCTTTACCTTTTCTCCAAAGTGTACGAGATTCCTTGGAGGGAATTTCTGTAGGTGGTTGGTGCTTTGAAGTCGGTAAAGCCATGTGGCGCACATGTTTTCCTGATAATATAGACGATATCGAAATCTGCACTCAACAAATTGCCCGCACCTATGGCGAATCTTGCAAATCAAGTGCGATCGCAGGTATTTGTGAATGGTTGGAATGGGTGAAACAAACTCCCCAAGAACATATGGACTGGCGAGATCGATTTTACATTGAACAACGGCTCGCAGGTTGGCAGAGTTCCAAAGAACAGTTGTATGACCTGAGTAATATCCAGAGAATTCCCATTATTAACGCTGCGCGCACCTATGCGTTAATGCTTAGTATCCCAGAAAATCGCCGCCTCAATGCCAAGTATCAACTTGATCTGATTTCTCAAGCTGCTCCTCAAATAGCGATTTATCCTTGTAATCCAAGTAATAAATATTTTGGCACGCTACGAGCAATGCTCATCAAATCTTCATATGACCCTCTGTATGTACCGCAGATCATTGCCAGAAAACTGCGATCGCGATAGTCTTTTTTTATCGCTCAGTAAATAAAAATACAATTTTCCCGGATCACAACCTCATGACTGAGAATACCTCACTCATAAGGTAGTGGAAAACACTTACCTGTGAAGGGAAATATATATATGCGGTGTAGTGGAGTGAAAACTTTGAAGCACAAAAAGCGTTCAAAATCTCAGCTACATGTGGTTATTCATACACCAGAAAGTAGCCTGAAACATCCCCTCCGATTATTCCAACAAATGTGGCGAGACTTACTCGCTTCTCGTGAACTCGCTTGGCGATTAATGATCCGCGATATCAGCGCCCAGTACCGTCAATCATTTTTAGGAATAATCTGGGCCTTTTTACCCCCAATTGTCATGGCAATAAGCTTTACCCTTGCTAATAATGCCCAAGTCATTAATGTCGGGAAAACAGATATACCCTATCCAGCTTATGTCATGTTTAGCACTGCTTTGTGGCAAACATTTGTGGAAGCATTAAATGGCCCTCTACAAGCAGTGACAGTTGCTAAACCAATGTTAGCCAGAGTTAATTTTCCTCGCGAAGCGCTAATTTTGGCGAAGCTAGGCGAAGTGTTTTTTAATTTTGCTATTAAAGTAATTTTGATTGTTGCCTTATTTATCTTCTTTCGTGTTTCTGTTAGTTGGACAGTGATTTTAACGCCAGTAGCATTAATTCACTTAGTTTTACTTGGAACATTCATCGGTATTTTATTAGCTCCTTTCGGAATTTTATATCAAGATGTGTCTAAAGGATTAACTTTAATCACAGGTTTTTGGCTGTTTTTAACACCAGTAGTCTATGAAATTCCTAGTGAGGGAATATTTAGATTTTTAGTAAAGCTCAACCCTGTGACTCCCTTATTAGTTACAACTAGAGAGTTAGCAACCACAGGCATAGTATCAGAACCTTTAGGATTTTGGGTAGTTAGTGGAATTACTATTATCGGTTTACTACTTACTTGGATTACATTTCGTCTAGCTATGCCTTTCGTAGTAGAAAGAGTTAGTTCATGATTATGACATATTTAATTGAAGAAATTTCCCATACCCAATCTCAAGAGGATACTGAAGTTGTGATTTCAGTAGAGAATGTATCTAAAAAATTTTGTCGAAATTTAAAAAAATCTTTGTTATATGGTGTTCAAGATATCACTACAGAATTATTTGGTGTGAATCGAAAAAGTCACTCCTTAAGACCAAAAGAATTTTGGGCGCTTAAAGATATTAGCTTTCAACTCCGTCGAGGAGAAGCACTAGCATTAATCGGGTCAAATGGAGCTGGTAAAAGTACAATTCTACGTATTATTAGTGGCTTGATTAAACCTGATACTGGCAGAGTCAAAGTTAGAGGTAGAATTGCACCATTAATTGCCTTGGGAGCAGGTTTTAATCCTATTTTGACAGGGCGAGAAAATATTTATGCTAATATGTCTATCCTGGGTCTATCTACAAAAGAAATTGAAGAAAGATTGCAGGATGTTATAGAGTTTGCGGAAATTGCCGATGCCATTGACGCACCTGTCCAAACTTATAGTTCTGGGATGGCTGCACGATTAGGATTTGCTTGTGCTGTGCATATTGAACCAGATATTTTACTAATTGATGAAGTATTAGCAGTTGGTGATATCAAATTTAGAATGAAATGCCATCGCAGACTGGCTAAACTTCGAGAAAATGGCACTGCTTTTATCTTAGTTTCTCATAATCCTCCAGCAATTTTAAATGTCTGTACTTCAGCAGTTTATATATCAAAAGGTAGATTGATTTCTGCTGGCGACATAGATACTGTTGTTCGTAAATATGAAGAAGATTTATGTCTAGCTGGGACAGAAAAATCTACAGGTTACTTGGTTTTACCAGAAAAATCTGAAAGTGAAAGTACAGGTATAGATATTACTTCTGTATATTTTAAAGATGACCAGGGAAATTTTGTAGAAACACCTATAAGTGGTGCATCTGCTTCTTTGTGTGTAGAATGCAAAGCACATCGCACGGTAACTAACGCTAATCTCTGTGTCACAATTACAGATATTGGTGGAGAAAACGGTCGAATTTTGTATCTAACAGCAGCCAGCGACAATAATTCTTTAAAGGTTCTACCGGGAAAAAATGAATTACAAATGTATATGCCTTTTTGCTGCTTGAATCCTGGTGTATACAATGCCAAAGTTTTTATCAAAGAAGGCGCCTACTCCTTTGATGCTGTTGAATCTTTTCGATTTACAGTCAAAGCCAATACGATTACCAATCAATCTTTGTTTTATCAACCCCGACAATGGAAAGTTACCACTAGCCAGAATCCTGAATGTGATTCGGTTTTTTAATGGTTGACACTCCCGTGCCTGAAGGCGACGGGATTCTTCTTTCATCCAGCCAACTTACTTAAAGGAGTTTCCCCACTTAAGCAGAGGTCGTTCTGTCCAGAAGCTTGAATTTCGGTATGCCCTACCGTATTTTTAAGCCCACATTCCGCACACCCTACTGTCACAATCGGTTTTTTCGGATTTTTACTAACGAGAAAAGCTGTATTTTATACAAAACTCGATAAATTTGAAATGGCGATCGCCATCTCAAAATCCTCAAACGTCCAAAATTCGTAGTGTGACACTTTAGGGTGCGGAATGTGGGTTTAAGTCCTTTGTTCAAAATCATAATCGCTGCATTGTGGTCACGATGCATAAGTGTCCCACATTCATGATATTTGTGGGTACGAGTAGACAAAGACTTTTTAACTCGTGTACCACAAGCAGAACAAATTATCCTAACTTGATATAATTCCAAACCGCAAAAAAATTGTTTGAATAATTTTTACTTCGTTAATTTTAAGTATTTTTAGATTAAAAAGACTAATCACATCTCAGGATTCCTGAAAACCATCTCATTTATATGTTATTAATAATCTGTTTATAAAGTTTTTACAACGCATAGAGTCAAACAAAAATGTCCAAACTTGTCTCAGTGATCATTCCTTGTTTTAACGCAGAAAAATGGTTAAAAGAAGCAATTGATAGCTGTCTACAACAAACCTATCCCAATCTTGAAATTATTGTGATTGATGATGGTTCAACTGACAATTCCTTAGAAATTATCAAAACTTATGGCAATAAAGTGATCTGGAAAAGCCTACCTCATCAAGGCGGAAACCATGTCAGAAACTATGGCTTTCATCTATCTCAAGGAGAATATATCCAGTACCTAGATGCAGACGACTATATCTTACCTGAAAAGATTACCAGACAAGTGGATTTTTTAGAAAAAACAGCAGCTGATGTCGTTTATGGTGATTGGAGACATAAACATCATTATTCAGATGGAACAAGTTTTTTAGGGCCTATACAAATAGCCAAAATACAAGCTGATATCCTTGAATCTTTACTATCAAATTGGTGGACTGCTGTCGCTTCATTACTTTATAGAAGAAGTGCAGTCGAAAATAGTAGTGGATGGGATGAAAACTTGTTAGCTGCACAAGATCGAGATTTCTTCTTATCAGTAGTCATTAGTGGTGCGAAAGTAGTATATCAGCCAGGTTGCTATGCAGTTTATAGAAGATATGGCAATGTGACAGTTTCTACTTATAGTAAATCTCGTTGGATAGAATGCCAAAATTTAGTGCTACAGAAAGCACAAAATAGGTTAGCACAGTCAAACAAATTGACACTGAAATATCGTTATGCTTTAGCCTTATCTTACTTTGAATTGGCACGAGAATCATTAAAAGTTGATTATTCAATGTACCTGCGATTTCTGGAAAAAACTTTAATATTATCCCCTGATTTTAAGCATCAAAGTAAACGCATAACATATAACTTAATTCAAAATATGTTGGGATTTAGACACACAGAAAGAATCTTCTTTTGGCTGTCGTCTATTAAAAAACGGATCAAGCCACTTAATCAATTTTTGATTAACACAAAAGAAAAATCCAGTGTAATATCATAATTAAGTAGATCGGCACGAGTAAAGCTAACTCGTAAAGTTCGTCATTTATCATTAACTACTTAGTAGAAAATAGAACCTAATAAAAATACTCTCTCGTTCTAATCTCACATCTAGGAAGAAAAATGAATAGTTCAAAGTTTGTCGCAATTATTACAGGTATTTTTTCAATTCTTCTGGCGATCGCCTACCTACTACTCGTACAAATCATCGACTTTCGCGGCGAAATGAAACCTGCTCCCATCAGTGAAGCAGAACAGCCAGTATCGATAGTTACACCCTTTTATACAAACAATTGATTAGGGACAAGCCACTGCGATCGCTAACTTAAGTTAATTATTTATCATCCAAAGTTTCAATCAACAAATCTACTTGCTGTTGTCGTTGTTGTAAAAAACTTTCACACTCACCTAAATACTCAACAGCTTTAGCAAATTCCTCAAACACATCAGCCAACTCCAACTCACCCGCCTCAATCCGAGCAATAATATCTTCAATCTCAGCAACCTTCGCCTCATAACTCCAAACTTCTATTTCTACAGATTTAGAATTAGAAGAATTACTGCGCTTAACCATGCAAATCTCCGCGTCCTCTGCGTCTTCACACTATTAATTAGGGAAATTCCAAAAAATAAATTATCCAATTTTTTTACTCAAAATGCTTCTTCCCTCCTTGTCCCCTACTTCCGTAACCCTTACTTTAACCTCACCCCGTCCCAACTGTATCACCAACTCCTGACCCATACCTAACTCAGTCGCATTGCGAACAATCATCCCATTTTCTTGTCTGACCACGGCATAACCACGTTGTAATACAGCTTTCGGGTCAAGAGTTGTCAGCTTCTGTCGTAACATCTCCAAATGCTGAGTTGCTTGTTGTAGTTTACCAGATGTGATTTGCACTAATTTCTGACGTTGCCAAACCAGCATCCGCATTTGTTGCTGTACTTGCTTATCCAAGCGCAGACGCTGTAAACGTTCCCCCAATCCTTGCAGTTGATTTTCAGCTGTTGTTAACTTCCTCTGCACAACCTGCTGTAAACTTACAACTCGCTGTTGATGCTGATTATATAGGTCTGCCAGAGCCGGAACAACTCGTTCAGCTGCCGCAGTCGGAGTATGCACATTCTCATCTGCAACTAAATCCACCAAAGACTCATCCCTTTGATGTCCAATCCCCGTAATCACAGGAATAGCACAATTAGCGACTGCTCGCACTACCCGTTCATCATTAAAACAAGCCAATTCCTCAACAGCACCCCCTCCCCGTGATAAGATTAATACCTCAGCCCGTCCATCACGTTCAACCCGTTCAATTGCTTTGACAATAGAATCTGGTGCTTGCTCACCCTGGACTGTGGCAGGAGAAAATAAAACACGTAAACCTGGGTATCTGTGTTTGAGAGTCTTTTGGATATCACCCCAAGCAGCAGCAGTCGGTGAAGTTACAACAGCAATAGTTTGAGGATGAAGTGGAAGCGATCGCTTCCTTTGTGGATCGAATAATCCTTCCGCTTCTAAACGGTTTCGCAGTTGTTGATAACGCAACGCCTGCAAACCCACACCAGCAGGTAAAGCTTGCCAAACAGAAAGCTGATATTCTCCGCGTGCCGGGTATAGTCGTATACTACCCAAAATAATTAACTGCTCACCCACAGTCGGTCTTTGCATCAGTTTCGGCAATTGCCCATTCCACACCACGCATTTAATTGCTGCTCCATGATCGGGATCTTGCAGTGTAAAAAATAAACCACTACGATGATTGTTAGTACTAGAAACTTCTCCAATTACCCAAACTTGCCGTAATTGCTCATCTTGTTCTAGTAGCAAGCGAATATAATCAGTCAAACCAGCTACGGTAACAGCTGTATCAGGAATCACAAAGTCAGTAAAATCAGCACTCATTATGCTTGTAGACTAAATAGCTAGACGAGAATTAACAAATGTCTTGTAAATAAACGTAAAAATATGCCTATAGTAGCGCTTGACCAGGCGCATAGCTAACACATACTGCATAATAACCAAGATAGAGTAGTTCGCACTATGTAGCGATTAGCCACAGAAAAATGTCAAAATAGTATATCTGTTCTATAAATCTTCCCAAGCAACACTCCCTAAATCCATATATATAGAGGTAGGAATGGCTGTTAATACTGACAATGCTGGCAAGCAAAAAGCGCTCAACATGGTACTCAACCAGATTGAGCGTACTTTTGGCAAAGGAACAATCATGCGCTTGGGCGACGCCACCCGGATGCGGGTAGAAACCATCTCTAGTGGGGCGCTGACTTTAGATTTGGCCTTGGGCGGCGGTTTACCCAAAGGTCGAGTGATTGAAATATATGGCCCAGAAAGCTCTGGGAAAACAACATTAGCATTACACGCCGTTGCAGAAGTGCAAAAAAATGGTGGAATTGCTGCCTATGTTGACGCTGAACACGCCTTAGATCCTACCTACGCCGCAGCTTTAGGTGTAGATACAGAAAACTTATTGGTTTCCCAACCAGATACAGGAGAATCAGCATTAGAAATTGTCGATCAACTCGTTCGTTCAGCAGCAGTAGATATAGTCGTCATCGACTCGGTAGCAGCTCTGGTTCCCCGTGCAGAAATCGAAGGCGATATGGGCGATGCTCACGTTGGTCTTCAGGCAAGATTGATGAGCCAAGCTCTCCGTAAAATTACTGGTAATATTGGTAAATCTGGCTGCACAGTTATTTTCCTCAACCAGTTACGACAAAAAATTGGTATCAGCTACGGAAATCCAGAAACTACAACTGGTGGTAATGCACTTAAATATTATGCTTCGGTACGCTTAGATATCCGCCGGATTCAAACCTTGAAAAAAGGAACCGAGGAATTTGGTAATCGCGTCAAAGTCAAAGTTGCTAAAAATAAAGTCGCGCCACCTTTTAGAATTGCAGAATTTGACATCATTTTTGGTAGAGGTATTTCTACCTTGGGTTGTCTTGTGGATTTGGCAGAAGAAACTGGTGTTATCAACCGTAAGGGAGCATGGTATAGCTACAATGGCGATAATATTTCCCAAGGTCGAGATAACGCTATTAAGTACTTAGAAGAAAAAACGGAATTTGCTGAACAAATTAAACAGCTAGTACGGGAAAAATTAGAAAAAGGAGCTGTTGTTTCCGCTAACTCTGTCACCAAGACAAATGAGGACGAAGACGAAGATACTGATGATGCTGCTGAAGAGGAATAGTATTTAGTTAGTGCTTAGTGGTTAGTTGTAGAGATGTGCTATGGCATGTCTCTACGCTTTATGTTTGGTAAAATAAATCAAGTTATTTGCTTTGTCTACTGCATTGGAAGATCTCGACCTCAAACGATACGGATTAGCGTTGCATACTACAACCCCTGAATTGGGTTTGGCAATTAGTAACTTTGCTGGAGATGCACGTTCTGCTGTCTGGAATTTGGAACGTGAATTATCCAGTCTTATGCATCAACGCTTAATAGAATTTATTAAACCCCAAACTTGGGTAGACTTGGCCTTTATTGCTGTAGCTAAGGGACCAGGTGGTTTTACTGGAACTCGGATTGGGGTGGTTGCTGCTAGGACTTTGGGACAACAGTTAGATATTCCTGTATTTGCTATCTCCACATTGTCAGCAGTAGCTTTGTCACAAGCAAATAAAAGTGTCATTGCTGTACAAATGGCGGCACAAAGGGGTCAATTTTTTGCTGCTATTTATCAACCTGCACCTGATGGTTTGGGACTCCAAGCCTTATTACCAGATACTGTATTGACACCAGAAGCATGGCAGAAAAAGTTAGCAACCTGGAATAGTGATTATCAGCTAGTTGAAGCAAAATCAGAATTAGCTGCAACAGTGACAAGCATTTTGCAGCTAGCGTATCTGGAATGGCAAGCAGGAAAGCGTCTTTATTGGTCAGAAGCACTTCCATTCTACGGACAGCATCCAGTCGAGATTTAGGTAAGTAAATAGAATTATTTTGAACGATCGCCCAGAAATACTCTCAATTAGAACGTGAACAGAGCGATCGCAAAAGCAGGTTTTTGACTGAGCAGGAAAATATAAAGAGCGTCCCCTATTTTTCATTGAGACAGTGATGTTAGATATATGACGAAACTATCCCCTATTTTTGATCAACATCACTTGCACAATTTGTGTGGCGATATCACTGGAGATGCCTAAAGCTTGGTATAAATCATTCAAGAAATCTCGCTCTTCCTGGGAAAAGACCCCATCAGCTAATACTAGATCGGTGGCTACTGCAAAAGCCGCTTCCCGCAAATCATTTGGTAGAGAATCCTTAGCAGCATTAAATAAAAAGTTAATACCCTTGCCCTTTAAAACTCCCAGAAGTTTGTCAAACATTCTAATAATGACATCATTAGAATAACTTCTGAAAAGTCTCATGCGAGAAAGTGTAGATGAGATAGCACGCGCTTCCTCTTCAGAAAGATAACCGTCTGAGGCTGTTGCTGCCAGAGTAATGGCGGCAAATGCTTCTGCTGGAGTGAATGCGTCTTGAACTTGGCTCTGTGTACTGGACATTTTGTCGAATAAACCCATTGTAGTTTGCTCCTTTGCTCTGGTCTCCGTCTCTGTATAATTACCGTATTTTTATTCCTTTTTAGGTAATTAATGAAACTCTGTAAGACTCTTGACCCTAGTGTTCCCAGGATTTTTGTCTAGTGAACACAGCACTCAATGGTTTTCGACAATCAGTTACATTTTTAGCTTGCAATTAGCGAAACTGTCTGGGAGAGATTTGGCGATCGCCTGTTTTTTCTATTGTTTCAATAACTGCCAAACCAATACCAGAACCTGCAATCAGCAGACTTACCGATATCAAAAAGGCATTTACAAGCATGTGGAGGGCTTCATCAAAGAAAATGTAGGTGGTCATAGCTTTGCTCTCTTTAACTCTGTTGTGCTAGTACTATTTGTTTCTTCACACCCTGATGGCTGATTTTCGCTCTTTAATTTACCAGCATCTGCATCTTAACAAAACTTTAGGTCTTTAGCGAGATGCCTAGCTATTTTTCTTTTGAAAGATTTGAATAATTTTTGCTAATCTTTCATGGAGAATTAATATCAGACCATTGGTGACAAGCTTCTGGTATAGTCTACTACAGTATCGCCACACTACTTTGTTGTGAATCTCTTTATTACTAAGTAAGGAAAAAAGAGCCTCAAACTAGTAAGCTAGCTTTGTCTGCTGAACTAGACTTAAATTTGTATATCGTTTGTGTAGTACCAGGTTTATGAATTCTCAATTTATTGAAAATACAAGCAAAAAAGCATTTTTATTAGAAGTTGGTACAGAAGAATTACCTGCAAGCTTTTTGAGTGGTGCGATCGCACAGTGGAAATCGCTGATTCCTCGAAGTCTCCAAGAAAATAGTCTCAGCAGTGAATCTGTAGAAATTTACGGTACTCCCCGACGTTTAGCAGTATTAATCAAAGGTTTACCATCCCAGCAAGCTGACAGGGAAGAAGAAATAAAGGGACCACCCGCCCAAACTGCTTTTAAAGACGGAAAACCTACCCCAGCAGCACAAGGTTTTGCTAAAAAGCAAGGTGTGGAACTTGATGCTTTTGAAATTCGCAGCACAGAGAAAGGCGATTTTGTTTTTGTACGCAAACTTATTCCCGGTCGTCGGGTAGCAGAAATTTTAACAGAACTTGTCCCTCAGTGGATTTTGGCTTTAGAAGGTAAGCGGTTGATGCGTTGGGGTGATGGAGATTTGCGATTTTCTCGTCCCATTCGTTGGTTGGTGAGTTTGTTAGATGATGCTGTGCTGCCGATAGAATTAGTGAATGGTTCTGAGACGATTAAAAGCGATCGCATCTCTCAAGGTCATCGGGTTTTACATCCCCAACCAGTTAAAATTCCTCAAGCTACCGATTATGTGACTGTAATGCGTTTAGCTTCGGTTGTTGTGAATGTCGAGGAACGCACAAATATTATCGTTGAAGAAGTCCAAAAATCTGCCAATAAGTTAAATGGTTCTGTAGAAATTTACCCAGATTTGTTAGAAGAAGTTACAAACCTAGTCGAATACCCTTCAGCAGTGATTGGCGAATTTGAAAGCGAGTTTTTGAATTTGCCTACAGAAGTAATTACGACTGTAATGGTGCATCACCAGCGTTATTTTCCGATATTCAAAGATAGTACTCAGCAAAAATTACTACCGTATTTTATCACTATTTCCAATGGTGATCCAGCAAAATCAGATATCATTGCTGTTGGTAATGCCAGAGTAATTCGCGCTCGTTTAGCTGATGGTAAATTCTTCTATGATGCTGATTTAAAAAACCCGTTAGATAGTTTTTTACCCCAGTTAGCAAAAGTTACTTTTCAAGAAGATTTGGGTTCACTTTTAGATAAAGTAGGACGAGTTTCTCAAATTACCACACAGATTGCTGAACAATTGCAATTAAATCCAGAGCAAAGTCATAATGTTCACCGCGCTGCTTTATTATGCAAAGCTGATTTAGTCAGCCAAATGGTCTATGAGTTTCCAGAATTACAGGGAATTATGGGACAAAAATACGCTTTAGCAAGTGAAGAAGGAGAAGCGGTTGCAACAGCAATTTTTGAACATTATTTGCCTCGTGGTGCAGATGATATTTTGCCACAAACAATTATAGGTCAAGTTGTGGGTTTGGCAGATAGATTAGATAGTTTAGTCAGTATCTTTGGTTTAGGGATGATTCCTACAGGTTCTTCTGACCCCTTCGCCTTACGACGCGCTGCCAATGCAATTGTAAACATCACATGGACAGCAGATTTAGCAATTAATTTACAACAGTTATTGGAGAAAATCGCTACAGATTTTGTTGCAACTCATAATAAAAACAAAGAAGAATTAGTTGCGACTTTACAAGACTTTTTCTTACAACGCATTCGTACACTATTGCAAGAAGAAAAACAAATAGATTATGACTTAGTGAATGCTGTTTTGGGCGAAAATGATCCAGAATATACTCAAAGGACATTACAGGATTTATTAGATGTCCGCGATCGCGCCTTATTCCTGCAAAAAATCCGCAAAGACGGTACTATAGACAAAATCTACGAAACCGTCAACCGTTCCACCCGTTTAGCAGCGCAAGGTGATTTAGATACCAAGCAGCTTGATCCGACGACTGTCGTTCAGCCAGAACTATTCCAAAAATCCTGTGAAACTGCACTTTACCATACCTTAGTAGAATTAGTTCCCCAAACTCAAGCCGCACAAAATTCGCGCAATTACCAACTGTTGGTAGCAGGATTAGAAAAAATTGCTCCCACTGTGAATAACTTTTTTGATGGGCCGGAAAGTGTTTTGGTTATAGATCCAGATCCCAATATTAAGCGCAATCGATTAAATTTGCTGGGTTTGCTGCGTAATCACGCGCGCGTGTTAGCAGATTTTGGTGCAGTTGTAAAAAATTTGTAGCTAAAGTCCATAAAAATATTGTGTAAATTATGCCAAGAAACGTTAGGATAAGGTGTGCTTAACCAGGGAATTCTGCTACAGTCTATGCCCAAAGCCCATGTAATTGGATTAGGAAAGTCCGGTGTTGCGGCGGCGAGATTGTTGAAGCGGGATGGTTGGGAGGTGGTGTTAAGCGATCGCAACACCTCCCCTAACCTCCGTACACAACAACAAGAACTCCTAGCCGAACAAATCACTGTTGAACTAGGGTATTCTCTGGACTTGACCAAATCAGATTTACCCCAGCTAATAGTTGTTAGTCCCGGTGTTCCTTGGGATATCCCCGTACTAGCCCAAGCACGGGATTTGGGTATAGAAACCATCGGCGAGATGGAACTAGCATGGCGGTACTTAACATCTATACCTTGGGTGGCAATTACTGGTACTAACGGCAAGACAACTACTACTTCTTTAATTGCTAGCATTTTCCAAACAGCAGGTTTAAATGCTCCAGCTTGCGGTAACATTGGCTATGCTGCTTGTGAAGTTGCCCTGTCTTTTGAGGAGAAACACGGAGAGAGAGACACACAGGAACACGATAAAGAAGAAGCTACTGCAATCCAAAATTCAAAATTCAAAATCCAAAATCATCTAGATTGGGTGATTGCAGAGATTAGTAGTTATCAAATAGAATCTTCTTCTACCTTGAAACCACGTATTGGTGTCTGGACTACTTTTACTCCCGATCATCTCAGTCGCCATAAAACATTAGATAATTATTACAATATAAAAGCTTCTTTATTGCGTCAGAGTGAGATCCAAATTTTTAATGGTGATGACGCATACTTGCGTAAAGTTGGTTTGAGTGATTGGCCGGATGCCTATTGGACAAGTGTTCAAGGTAAAGATTTCTTGATTGGTGAAAAAGGTTTTTACATTCAAGATGGCTGGATTTCCCAGACGTGCCATGATAATTCGGGACAAGATACAGCGATTGTGGAAGTATCTGCGTTACGGATGGTAGGAGAACACAATCAGCAAAATCTACTCATGGCTGTAGCGGCGGCGCGATTGGCTGGAATTGATCAAGATGCCATTTCTCGTGCCATTAGGGAGTTCCCCGGTGTTCCCCATCGCCTAGAACACATTTGTACTTGGGAAGGTATAGATTTTATCAACGATAGCAAGGCTACTAATTATGATGCTGCCGAGGTTGGATTAGCATCAGTCCAAAGTCCTGTGATCTTAATAGCTGGTGGTGAAGCCAAAGCAGGTGATGATACTGCCTGGATGGCAAAAATTCAAACCAAAGCTGCCGTAGTTTTACTAATTGGTGATGCTGCTAATACCTTTGCTCAAAGGTTGCAAGAAGTGGGATACACTAATTACGAAATTGTGGAAACGATGGATAAAGCTGTTTGCAGATCAGCAGAACTAGCTAAACAACATCAAGCATCTGTAGTTTTACTGTCACCAGCGTGTGCGAGTTTTGACCAGTATCCTAATTTTGAAGTGCGAGGTGAGCATTTCCGGCAGTTGTGTTTGGAGTGGATGGCGAGTAATTTAAGTTAAGTAATTAAAAATTAAAATCTGCTTTGATAAATGTGCTTGGTGTCGATACACAAGGTATCATTATTTAACTTGCTTGTCTGAGGTGCGATCGCCTAATTTTTACCTATTTTCTGTCCTAGCCAACTATAGACTTATTGTGTCTAAGTTAACAAAGCTACTATCAACACCAATACTCTACAAATTTCTTAAACTGGATCTGCAAGATACTCACAAATGCTCAAGACAAAGACAATGAAAACATCTGGAAAATTCGACTTTGAGGACGATAAGTTTAATGCACCGCCTTCTCAAGTCATCCCTTGGTGTCAGATGATTAATCCTCGATATGGACAAGATCATATCCAGCCTTATGGTTTAGCAATCAAGCTGGATAATGCCCATGCTGTTGGGTTTAAGCCAGATGACAATTGGCAACAAATGGAACACGAATTTAGTTCCGGTTCTGAAACAGTTTATATCACTACTACCCCACGCTTAGTAGTAGTGCGGCGCGGGCCATTGTCTGTCAAAGACCGAGAAACTGGTGTCAAACTAGGTACATTAAGAGATAATTATGATGCTTTTTTAGCAGATAAACTTAAATTTAAAACCTTTACACGCTATTTAATTTTTGTAGTCGGAGAAAATAAAGAATTTTTGCATGAATTGCCACTGCAACTTACTTTGAATGGCGCAGCCGGAGCAAGTTTTAGTAAATCCTATTGTGAATATCAACAAGGTAGAATTACAGGTGGATTTCTCGCGGAATTGGAAAGAATTTATGCTACTTACCGCAAGCTACCTTTAACACCAAAAGGGCCATTATTTCACGCTCACGGCATTTTTTGCCCAATTATTGATTCAGAAGAAAGGGGTATTGAACCAAATACAGTTTTGGTTGCTTCTACTGTAGACTATAAACATCCGACGGTTTCAACTTTAACGCAATATCTCATAGCTTCTGATTCTCCAGAGTCAGAGATAATTATCAAGAATTACGAAGAATATAAGGAATTTGGCAAAGAACCTATTAAAGCAGAAGCCCCGAAGATGGTAGTGGCGGGGGTTTCTAATTCTTACATTTATCCTGATGAGGATGATTTTGGTTATCCACCCTATTAAATTGGAAAAAGGTAAAAGTAAAAGGTTAAAGGGGGAGCATCCCAATTTTTCAAACTTACCTGGCGAATATATAGCGGTTCTCATTTGAATCAAATACACCGCCACAAACAATGTAGAGACGTTACATGTAACGTCTGGGCGCAGCGTATTGCACACAACCGAGAAGCGCTATAATTAGCGGCTACACGAAACTTACGCCTACCTACACAGGCTAAAAAGAGTCAGTTAAGCCCACAATTATTTGTAGAGACGCGAAATTCCCTCGGAGATCTTGCTACACGTCTCTACACACCAATTTTCTGTACTAAAAATCTTTAACAACCGTATTGCTCTATAACCTTCTTCTAAGCAAGACAAGCGTCAAATAAATATATTTCATTTAATGAGCAGTTAGTGATTATTTCTTGCTTGATAAAAAACAGTGATTAGGATTTTTTGGCATATTTGACTTGATTTCTACCAGTTTGTGTTATGCAAACACAAAAAAATATTTGTGGTTTTTAATTATTTTTTCAAGTAAAATTTTTGTGGATAATAAATAAAATTAATAATTGAGTAGCTAAGAAGAATTTGATAAAAATTTAGATATCATTAATACTAATAAAATTAAATATAAATTTAAGTATTACTGAAATTAATAAATGTCAATGATTACACAAGGTTCTAACTCAGACAAAATATTGGTAGTCGATGATTCTCCTGATAACGTGTTTTTGATCAAAACTATTTTGGAAGAAGAAGGCTATACAGTTAGCACAGCAGAAAATGGTATTTCTGCATTAGCAAAAATTGATGAGGCTACTTTCGACTTAGTATTGCTAGATCTGATGATGCCAGGGATGGATGGTTATGAAGTAACTAAGCGGATGAGAGAAAATAAGAATTTGCCGTTTATCCCCATTTTACTGATAACAGCCCACGATTCACCCAATGTTGCCCAAGGTTTAGATTTGGGTGCTGATGACTTTATCCGTAAACCTGTGACGGTGGATGAGTTGTTAGCAAGAGTGCGATCGCTTCTGCGGTTGAAGCATAGTATTGATGAACGAGATGAAATCGCTCGCCAAAGAGAAGATTTTGTCTCTCGTCTCACTCACGACTTACGCACACCTCTGGTTGCAGCAGAACGGATGCTAACACTACTTTCGGAAGGTGCTTTAGGAAGTTTATCAGCACCGATGCAGGAAGTGATCACGATCATGGGACGTAGCAACACCAACTTGCTAGCGATGGTGAATACTTTACTAGAAGTGTACCGTTTTGAGGCAGGTCGTAAAACCCTAGCGTTTCAACCGATTGATTTGGGACAATTACTCAAAGAAGTTGCAGGTGAACTAACTCCTTTAGCCGAAGCAAAGCAACTAGTACTCTTATTAGATTTTGATGAAGAGTCTTGCAAAATTACAGTTATTGGCGATCGCTTAGAATTACATCGCCTGTTCACCAACTTGATCGGTAATGCGATCAAATTCACTGATCAAGGTTCTGTGACTATTAGCCTTGTACCATTTATAGCGGTTCTCGCTCAGATGAGGTACATTCTCAAAGTTGAAATGATTTATCTATGAAGTCTAGCTATACTTCATTAGCATAGGAAACGCTATATCAGTGATGATCACAATATAACTATCAAAATAGTAGATACAGGTTCTGGTATTCTTGTTGAAGAACAAGCAACTTTATTTGAACGATTTCGCCAAGGAAGCCATAAGCGTTCTGGTAGTGGTTTGGGACTGTATCTTTCAAGGCGAATTGTGGAAGCACACAAAGGTAGTATCGAAGTCAGTTCAGAGGTAGGAAAAGGCAGTATATTTACTGTGAGATTGCCTTTAACAGTTAACAGTTAGCTAGAGACGCGATTATACTCTTACGAGAAGCTGCTCTTGCGAGCGTCTACGCGTCTGTTCTCAGTTAATCCCCAGAAATATATTTATTTGAGAAATAAAATGATTTTAGAAGTATCAATTATTGATATTATTAATCAGCAACGAGATTTTTTTCAAAAGAGCGAAACTCAAACTTTATCTTTTCGGATTTCTCAACTCAAAATTTTACAGCAATTAATCAAAGAAAACGAAACAGCAATTTGTCAAGCTTTAAAGGCAGATTTAAAAAAACCAGAGTTTGAAGCTTTTTCTTCAGAAATATTATTAGTATTCAAAGAAATAGAATATTGTATCAAAAATCTCAAGAATTGGATTAAACCCCAAAAAACAAAAGTTCCTTGGCAATTACTTCCTGCTTCAGCAAAAATTTATCCAGAACCATTAGGAGTCGTTTTAATTATTGGTACTTGGAATTATCCTTTTCAGTTAGTAATGACACCATTAATTGGTGCGATCGCTGCTGGAAATTGTACTATTATCAAACCATCAGAAATTGCTCCCAATACCTCTAATTTGATTGCCAAGCTGATTAGTAAGTATTTTCAACCAGAATACATCAAAGTTATAGAAGGAGGTGTGGAGACAAGTCAAGAATTATTGGCACAAAAGTTCGATCACATATTTTTCACTGGTGGTACTGCTGTGGCAAAAATTGTTATGAAAGCCGCAGCCAAACACCTGACGCCTGTCACCTTAGAATTGGGTGGCAAAAATCCTTGTATTGTTGATACAGATATTCATCTTCAACATACTGCTAGACGTATTACTTGGGGTAAATTTATTAATAATGGACAAACTTGTTTAGCACCAGATTATTTATTAGTAAATACCAATATTAAAGAAAAATTATTAGCTGAAATTCAAAAATGTATTCAAGAATTTTATAGTAACAATCCTGCCATTAGTTCTGACTATGGTAGAATTGTTAATCGAAAACAATTTGATAGAATCACAAATCTTTTAAATAGCAGTAAAATTATTTTTGGCGGACAAATAAATCGAGAAAAACTTTATATTTCTCCAACATTAGTAGAGAATATTTCCTTTGCAGAACCCATAATGCAAGAGGAAATTTTCGCTCCAATTTTATCAATCATTGAATACACAGATATATCAGAGGCGATCGCTCTAATCAATTCTCAGCCCAAACCTTTAGCTTTATACCTATTTTCTAACAATAAAAATCTCCAACAAAGAGTTTTACACACAACTTCATCCGGGACAGTGTGTCTGAATGAAACAGTCATGCATATCGGTATCTCATCTTTGCCATTTGGTGGTGTAGGCAATAGCGGTATCGGCAGTTATCACGGTAAGTTTAGTTTTGACACCTTTTCTCACTATAAAAGCGTATTATCCAATCCTTTCTGGCTAGATTTAAAATGGCGATACGCTCCCTATACAAAGAGCAAATTATCTTTTTTACAACGAATGCTTGGATATAAAAATCAAGTTTGATTTATAAACTTACTCTTGAACATGGGGAACTCTTAACAGGAAGTGTAGTGAGTTTTTTCAAAAATTAAAGGGCTTCATCCACTGGTTAAAAACTCAGGGGTTATTGCCCTCTTGCATTACTTTGATGGGTAATGGGTAATGGATAATGTATTTTCTCAATTACCAATTACCAATTACCAATTATCAATTAGCAGTTTTATGATTCCTCTTCTTCCTCTTCTTCAGCAGATGGATAGACAAAAGTAGAACGTCCAGTCAAAATCGACTTACCAAGGGAGAGAGCTTTTTGTGCTTCCAGGCTGGCTTTACGTCTCCAGGTAGCTCGACGCTTGTCACGTTTGGATTTAGATGTTTTCTTCTTTGGAACAGCCATATCAGCGGATAACGCAATTTTTGACAACCTTACTATTCTAAGTCATCAAGACATTTTTAGTGCTTGGTCGTCAATAGTCAATAGTCAATTGTCATTAGTGATTCTCTTCTTTGTCCCCCTTCTTCCCCAATCCCCGATCCCCTACTTAGCAGTTTGATTAGTAGTCGCAGTGGGAGTTGTAAAATTGTCGCCAAAATATAGAAGCGATCGCGCTGTTTTAAAATATTTTGCCCAGCGTCGTGGATCAGGACGATTGCGCCACTGAGGACGAGTCACTGCTAATTCTAAAACTGGTGCGATCGCTCCGTTGTTTTGTACGGAGATAAATATGGAAACATCTGTTACTAAAATATCTTGATCAAAGCTACGTTGAGCCGCCGCTCTTGCAGCTGCTTCTGCTCTTTGCAGTAGGGTTTCGTAGTTTTCTTCTGGTAAGCGATCAATAGATAAGTCTACTCTGGCGGTGTAAGCTCGCACAATCTGAGGTGCGATCGCACTCGTCGCTAGCCAAATAGGAGTTGCAATACCCAGCAAAACTACTGCGTAGGCTATCCGGATTCTCTTGCCAATTAATGGCATAAGTTGAATAAGTCTTTGAAAAAAAATCTTATTTTCAAAGAGAATTCTGCATGATGACTGATGACTGTAACTCCTCATGACCTGTATACTCCTCACTATGAAAATTTTAGGTGATTTCAAATTCAGTATTTATTCGTACATACAAGTAACAAAAATGATGTTTAAATTTTTCTCTCTCAATGAAGGTTTATCCAAACTTAGAATTAGGAATTTGGAATAGAAACTCTTTACTCCCTAGAACTAAAACTCTTATGGGAGAAAGCGCCAAACTCCAAATTCCTAGTTCACAATTCCGAAATCTTTCGGTCACTAAAACGATAAAACAATAGGTTAGCTTTGTTTTTTCAGCAAAGCCAACCGCGATTTTAAGTAAGTAAAAAATAATCGGCAGAAAGTGCGATGGCAAATAACTGGGCGATCGCTATTGGCGTAAATCAATATCAATTCTTTCAACCGTTAGGATGTGCTCAAGCAGATGCCGAGGCATTAAAAGATTTTTTGGTAATAGAAGCAGGTTTTTTACAACAACAGTGTCTACTGTTGACAGATACTTCACCGCCTCTAGGTGATAGATCCACTTATCCTACAAAGGAAAATATCCTGCTTTTATTAGAAGATTTAGCGGCAGCGTGTTGGCAACCCCAAGACAGACTGTGGTTTTTCTTTAGTGGCTATGGCATCAATCACAATGGACAAGACTACCTGATGCCTATTGAAGGCAACTCCACTCAGATTGAAGAAACGGGCATAGAGTTGCGAATATTGATGCAAACTTTGCAAAATGCTGGGCTTGATGCAGTAGTACTGCTTGATATCAATCGTGCTTATGCAACTCAAGCAAATACTCTCATTGGTCAAGAGGCAATTGAACTAGCGCAAGAATTACAAATTCCCACTATTATTTCTTGCCAACCAGAACAATATTCTCATGAAAGTACCGAACTCGGTCATGGATTCTTTACAGCAGCAGTGTTAGAAGCTTTGCGCTCTGGCAATGGTAACACCTTGGAGGATCTCGAAAGATACTTGAGCCTCCGTACTCCAGAACTATGTCAACACTACTGGCGTCCAACGCAAAATCCTGTTACCATTATTCCCTCCAGAAAGCAAGGAATCTTACCAGAATCGCAAACAAATCATCGCGTCAAAAATACAAGTGCGATCAACTCTCAAGAAATTTTAGCTGCTTCCCTACCATTGCCTTCGCTGCATTCTCATTCCCATCAATTAGCAACAAATGCGATCGCTTGGAATGGAGTCGGATCTGGTTCTCAAAGCAGCCTTTACAGTAGCGCAGAAGAAAATTCCAACTCACCACCAACAAACTACTCACAAGCAAAACAGACTGCAACACCCAACACCTCTATTTGGAAACCACTACTGTGGTGGGGTATAAGCACAATCATGGTTGTTGGCTTGCTTGTAGTGGTATTTCTTCGCAATCAAGCAGGATTTAGAACTGTAGATATTTCTCCAACTACAACCAAAACTACTAATGATGACAGTGAAACAGAAATTTTGCCTGTAATACCAGATACCACCAGGAGTACCAAGATTATCAAGACTTTACCAACTGTTCCACCGCCTCTACAAAACAATCAAATACAAAGCAATCAAGTTAAAAACAATCAAGTAGAAGCATCGACTGTTCTTACCTCTGAGTTAGCCAAGCGCAAGCAAGCACTGTCAGATTTGACAAAAATGTCACTCGAATCAAATCAAGCCAGCGATCTCAGCTTGGCGATCGCTAAAGCCAAAAAAATCAAACCCGGTGATTCACGTTACGAACAAGCACAAACAAATATTCAGATTTGGAATGACATGATCTTAGACTTAGCCAAAAATCGCGCTAAACAGAGAAAATATGCCAAAGCTGTAGCTGCTGCTGAATTAATTGGTCAAGATCAGCCAAATTATCCCCTAGCACAAGCAGCAATTAAACAGTGGCGTCAACAAGCCAAGCAATATGTGGCTAATAAAACCCTTTTGGATGCTGCTAACGGTTTAATTCAGCCAGGACAAGCTTCTACTTATAACCGCGCGATCGAAGTTGCTAAAAAAGTTTCACCAGGTGAACCAGGTTCCGATCAAGCTCGAAAATCTATAAATAAGTGGAGCGAAACTATTTTGGAAATGGCTAAACGCCGCGCCTCTAGAGGAGAAACTAAATCAGCAATTGGAACGGCTGTTTTAGTTCCAGAGGGAACATCAGCCCATAACAAAGCTCAAGAAGCCATCCAGAAATGGCAAAATGGCAAATTGCAGAAGTAGGGGATCGGGGACAAGGGGGACAACTAATCAGTTATCAGTTATCAGTTATCAAATTAAACTGGTCACTGTTAACTGTTAACTGATTCATGCCCAATCCCCGTACTCTATGAGAAGCCGCTTACGCGTCTACGCGTAGCGTCTCCTCTGGAGAATCCCCGATCCCTGATCCCCACTCTCTCAACAATACTGGGAAACATCTTCGCCGCATTCATCGGCTAGGTAACACAGCGCTCGGAAACGCAAGCTCACGACTTCTTCATATAGGGGGTTGAGCTTGCACATGGGTGGTATGTGAAATAAGGTTCTACCAAATAATTTGAAATCACGCTCAAATGGACATTGAGCAGGAATTAGATAACACAAGCGGTGTGCTAATTGGCGATCACTAACTTTAACGTGGTCTAGCCACCAACGTAGAGGCTTGAGAACATCAAAATAAGGCTTGGAAACTGGGCGATTTGGCTGGATAGCACTGGTATTACTAGCTTCGGTTGGATTTAGCGATACCCAGCTAGCGAAAAAAATCTTTTTTGTGGTATTGTCGAATACCTTCATGATCTATTCCTCTTTTTCCTTGAGGGTCTTCACCACTTCGATGAAGTTATACAATGTAACAATCGCGTTTCCCGGAAAATTCTTGTTTCAACAGAGATACTGTCTAGTTTTTAAGTGGCCACTTTGCTCAGAACTTTCTTTTTAACTACGTCAAGTTAATCGCAATTTCCCCAGGATCGGAAGTGTAATTGTACTATTTTCTTAATAACTTGACATAGTTAAAATTTTAATAAAGTCATCTGTCTAAAGACAGATATCAATGTAACATCTACGAACTTTTTTTGCAGAAAATTCATAAAATATTTTTCCTAAGTGTCTATTTGATGTATCTGATTAATTAGCACCCAGGAATTATTTTTTGTTAGGAGCTTAAAATGCTTTGCACCCTGAGTTAATAGAGGTACAAGTCTTTTGGTTGCTACTTTTCGCTTATTTGCCCCTGATTTCAACAATTTTGCATTCCTAATTCTGAGTTCAGAATTAGGATTACCAGTGAAAGATGTTACCACATATCTATCAATTTGCCACTTATATTTTTTTAGGATTGACCTATCTGGGGTTAGCATTGGGCTACCTACCTGGTTTACGCATGAATAGGGCTGCGATCGCTTTGGTGGGTTCAGCCTTTTTAATTGCTTTGGGTGTACTCAGTTTGGAGGAGGCTTGGCAAGCAATTGATCCCACCACGATTGTGTTTTTATTGAGCATGATGGTGGTGAACGCTAACTTATCCTACGCAGGATTTTTCCCTCAAGCATTGTCACTGCTTCTACGTTTTACCCGTAGTCCTTTGGGGATCTTGATCGCCTTAACTTTTGGTAGTGGTATTCTTTCCGCCTTTTTTTTGAATGATACATTGGCAATAATTTTTACACCACTTACACTGAGCCTAACTCAAGCTTTGAGATTGCATCCCATACCCTATTTATTGGCGATCGCAGGCGCAACTAATATTGGTTCTGTCGCCACTTTGAGCGGTAATCCTCAAAACATCTTGATTGGCTCCTTTTCAGGCATTCATTATCTGGATTTTACGTTGGTAATGACTCCAATTGCTGTAACAGGGTTAGCAATTCAAGTAATTCTACTGTGTTTACTTTACCCAAATGTACGCTCAATTGTGCCTTGCGAACACTTACCTACAAGGAAAAAGCGCCTATTTAAACCTTTATTTTACAAAACCTTAATAATAACCACCGGATTGTTAATTGCTTTTGCTGCTGGTTTACCTTTAGCAGAGTCAGCTTTAGTTGCTGCTAGCTTATTACTGATCACCAGGCGAGTCAAACCCCAGCGGGTTCTTAACAAAATCGATTGGAACTTACTGGTGATGTTCTCTGGACTATTTATTTTGAGTAAAGCCACTCAAAAACTGAATTTGCTACAACCTTTTACCTATGCAGTTAACTCTGCTGCTGGTTTGTTGGGAGTGACAGCAATTTTATCGAACTTAATTTCTAATGTGCCGGCTGTACTGCTGTTGCATCCTCTGATTCCTAAAGATGATACCCAGTCTTGGCTATTGCTCGTGTTAACTTTGCTTTTAGTTTATGTGTGGATTCGATGAATTTCTAGTAAATAGTAAATGGAACATATCTAAAAATCAAAGTCAATGCTGTATCAGATAACAGTCAAGGTTGAAGCGGAAGCAACTTGCCAACGACCATATAAAATTGAAGTCGATAACTTTATCATTGAAGTAATAGTTGACTCCGGTAAAATTGTAGAAGCACTGAGCATTGCTTTAAAAGTAAATAATTACCAGGATTTTTTACCTCAACTTAGTTTAGACATAGAAAGCCAGATTACTCAAATAAGCCTGCGAGACTCAGAATTATGTTTTTTTCTGGTTGACGTCGCACAGCATATAGAAGCTCTTGGTAGTTTTTGGTTTGGAGTTAAGAAGATCTATTGGGAAAGTCCAAAAAGAGCTTGGATAGCTGAGACACCAGAGGAGCAGAAAGTTATTGAATTTTTACCACATAATTTTCAGGAAGAAGCTCGCGAAAACAAATTTTATAGAGAAATCTCTCCAAAGATGTTAGCGTCTATGGTGCATAATCGTCGCCTGCATCACCATTTAATTTTGCCAATGTCTTTTTATCGAGAAGCGTGTAACGACTTCGGTTCTGGAAGATACACGAGTTCCTTCATCAACTTCTACTTCTATCTAGATGACTTGTATGGACAGGGAAAAACAAAAAACAAAGAAGTAGAAAGACTGTTTAAATCCTCAGAGCATGTTAGATACGCTGTGCAACAAACCATACAGTTATACCAGGACGAGGAGAGTTCAGAAAATTTAGATGAGTTAAACAAATTTTTACAATTAGAAAAAAAGGAATTGAGTATTGATGGAATCATCGAACTAATTGTACAAATACGTGGTAATTTATCGCATTTCTCTCAAAAAAGCTCAAAGAAGAAGGGACATCCTTTAAACCAAAAAGAGTTTAGAAGCGTGGCATATTTGATGCAGTCAATTTGTACGCATACGTTTATGAAACTTACCACTGGTGAAATGCCAAAATAGTTGGTAGTAAAAGAATTTGTGTAAAATAAACAATCAGGGGTAGGTAGCACTGCTACGCAACCCCTGCAAGAGTGGGAGAACCGCCCACAGCTAATTTTGAATTGCTAATTCCTTACGATGCTACCTGAGCAGCTGTACGAGTCCGCCGTCTTCTACCATCAGCAACTTTGACGGGTGGTTCATCAGGAATTTGCATTAATAATGTCAGTGATGGCTGACATTGCAATTCACGACGAATTGAACGCGCCAGTTCTCGTTCTAATACTTCTTGCAATCCACCCCAGTCTACTTCTGGTTTATCACTTTCAAATCCTTGGGCAAATTCTGACCAACGCACGCTGAGGATTTCTTCGATTCGCTGTTGTACCCATTTTTGCAGAAGCGATCGCTCGATACTTGTCACCACACCCCGCAGGTGAATTTCTGGTTTCGCCATCAGTTTACCAGTCCAATCAATTGCTGCGGCAATGGTAACAATACCTTCTTCTGCCATTTTCTGCCGTTCTTGCAAGACTTTGGCGCTGACCATACCAGAACTGGAAGTGTCTACAAGTTCCAAGCCAGATGGAACTTTTCCTGAAACACGCAGTGATTCTTCTGTCAACTCTACGATATCGCCGTTCTGGATAATCACCATATTCTCGGCTGGAACACCCGCATTCTGGGCTGTTTGAGAGTGTTTCACCAACATCCGATGTTCACCATGAACAGGTAAGAAAAATTTGGGACGAGTTAACGCCAGCATGAGTTTCTGGTCTTCTTGACAGCCGTGACCGGAAACGTGAATACCTTTATCCCGACCATAGACTACATTTGCGCCTTGGATCATCAATTTGTCAATGACATTCACAACGGCGATCGTATTGCCAGGAATCGGGTTAGCAGAAAAGACAACTGTGTCTCCTTGGCGAATTTTAATATGGGGATGTTCTTTTCTGGCAATGCGTGTCATGGCTGACATCAGCTCACCTTGGGAGCCAGTTGTCAAAATCAGCACATCTTCATCCGGAAGATTGCGGATGGCATTCAACGGCTTGAATAAATCATCATTACACTTGATATACCCAAGATTTCGAGCATGGGCAATCAAATTCAGCATCGAGCGTCCTACAACTGTGACAACACGGTTATGCTTCTGCGCTAACTGCAAAATCATGTTGATGCGGTGGACGCTAGAAGCAAAGGTTGTAACAAATAGTCGCCCTGGGGCTTGGGAAAAAACCCGATCCAAATTGGGATAAACTGAGCGTTCTGAAGGCGTGAATCCAGGTACTTCAGAGTTAGTGGAATCACTCATCAAACACAGAACACCTTTTTCCCCATGTTCGGCTAAACGTTGGATATCAAAACGTTCGCCATCTACGGGTGTATGGTCAAATTTAAAGTCTCCTGTGTGGATCAACAGACCAAGGGGGGTATGGATGGCGACGGTGAAACTGTCAGCAATAGAGTGAGTGTTGCGAATATATTCCACAAAGAAATGTTTGCCAATTCGCACGACATCGCGGGGAAGGACACTTCTTAATTCTGTGCGATCGCGTACTCCTGCTTCTTCCAATTTACCCTCTAGCATTGCCATCGCTAGGCGAGGACCATAGATTACAGGAATTTCAAATTGCTTCAAATGAAAGGCAATACCCCCAATATGATCTTCATGACCGTGGGTAACAATCATGCCTTTAATTTTATGGCGATTTTCCCGCACATAAGTCATGTCTGGCAAAACAATATTGACTCCATGCATTCCATCAGTGGGGAACGCCAATCCTGCATCTAAGAGGATAATTTCATCTTCGTACTCAAAAACACAAGTGTTTTTGCCAATTTCATGCAAGCCACCCAAGGGAATTATTTTGAGTGCGGAATTAGTTTCGTTTTTAGTCATTACTTCTCCTGAGATTGTTCTTTTGATCTTTAAAAATATGAGAATTTAGCGGTCTTTTAAGACAGTTAAAAAATAAGTAGATCGGCACAAATTAAAGTTAATTTGTGAGTCAGCTTGGTCTTGGGGGTTTCCCCATTTAGACGCCCTTTAGAAGGCTTCGGTATAGGGTGCGACTGCAAACCTATAAGGGTTATGTCGTCATCTGTCCTCCCTTGAAGCCGAAGAAGGCGCGTCTATGTCATTGGTAAGGATTTGGTGCGTGTTTACTGTTTGTAACTCGCGTAGTTATTTTATTTACATTCATCTATTTGTATGTCTATTAGAAATTCAGTTATAAGGTAGTTCTGTGTGACATAAATAAATTTAAGTATCCAGTGAAAAAAATTAAAATTGTTATGAAATACAAATTTTTTTCTGCAACATAACATGCCTTTTGCTTTCCTGTAATCCTGTTTTTATGAGCTTTTTAATTCTTTCTATATATTTGATAAAAGCAACTTTACATCAAAGGCACTCTTTGTAATTTTTCTTTCGTAGTATAGGCTTTGTACCTGACACATTGTCAAAATTACTAAGGATTTTTATTGAATTCCTTTCAACATATCTTTCGAGTGTGAAAGTAACTGAGATTCCACTTTGATTTAGATCAGACTAAGTTCCTTCATCACAAATTCCAAGGTTTGAGTAACTTTGACGTCAGCTTCGCACAAAGGCGGACGTGTTGAACCAACTTTCCAGCCTTGAAGTTGTAATGCTTTTTTGACTGGAATGGGATTTGTGGTTAAAAACAAAGCTTTAAATATAGGAAAAAGCCGCAGATGAATGTCGATAGCGACTTGATTTTTACCTGAATTAAAGGCTTGAATCATCTGTTGTAGCTCATTGCCTACAAGATGAGAAGCAACACTAACTACACCTTTAGCCCCGATTGCTAACAATGGCAAGGTTAAATAATCATCTCCAGAGTAAATCTGGAATTCTTTTGGTGTCAAGCGACGAATTTCACTCACTTGATCTAAGTTCCCGCTTGATTCTTTAATACCAGCAATGTTATTTACTTGAGCTAATCGAGCAACTGTTTCAGCACTGAGGTTTTGACCAGTACGACCTGGCACGTTATATAACAGGATAGGCAAGTCACCAGAAGCTTGCGCTATGGCTTGAAAATGTTGGTAAAGTCCCTCTTGCGGTGGTTTGTTGTAATACGGAACAACTTGTAAAGCACCGTGTACTCCTATTCTAGCTGCTTTTTGAGTAGCAGCGATTGCTTCTTTGGTGGAATTTGAACCACATCCAGCCATTACCAGTGCTTTACCTGCTACTGCTTCCAACACAACGGAAAATAGTTGATATTCTTCTTCCCAACTTAAAGCAGGAGATTCTCCAGTTGTGCCACACACCACCACTGTATCAGTACCGTTATTTGCTAGATGATCTGCTAGTTTTGCTGCTACATCATAGCTGACACTACCGTCTTCTTTAAACGGCGTAATCATTGCGGTTAAAACTCTACCGAAATCTACCACCCTTTTCTACTCCTGATTTTTTGTTTTTTGTGTTTTGGTGGTTCTTTATTGTAATAACCTATTTGCAAATTACTTTCAAGGGGAAACTATTGGTTTTTGGTTGTTGTTTGGGATATATTTACCAATAACCAATTAACCGATAACCAATTAGCCATTAACCAATAAAGGAGTTGGTTTAAGTAAACTTTTTTCTACTAATAATTCCGCAATTTGTACAGCATTCAATGCTGCACCTTTGCGGATTTGATCACCACATAACCACAGTTCTAAACCGCAAGGATGGGAAATATCCTGACGAATTCTACCCACTAAAACTTCATCACGACCCGTGGCTTCAAATGGCATGGGAAAGTAATTTTTCTGCCAATCTTCTATCAGTCTCACACCAGGAGATTTACTTAAAATTTCTCTGGCTTCATCTGGGTTAAACGGGGTTTCAAATTCTAGATTAAGCGCTTCTGAGTGAGCGCGGAGTACGGGAACCCGTACACAAGTAGCAGTAATTCTGATATTTTGATCTGCAAAAATTTTCCGTGTTTCGTTGACCATTTTCATTTCTTCTTCGCAGTATCCCCAATCGTTTAATGGGGAATTATGCGGGAATAAATTAAAAGCCAAAGGATAAGGAAATACTTCCGCAGTTGGTTGTTTGCCCTCTAAAATAGCGCTAGTTTGAGTTTGGACTTCTGCCATTGCTTTTGCACCCGCACCACTGGCAGATTGATAGGTGGCTGCGACAATGCGTTTGATGGGTTTGATTTTGTGTAAAGGCCACACTGCTACTGCCATTAAAATTGTGGTGCAGTTAGGGTTCGCAATAATACCTTTATGATTTGCTGCTGCTTGGGGATTCACCTCTGGAACAACTAAAGGTACTTCCTCATTCATACGAAAAGCGCTGGAATTATCTATGACAACTGCGCCTTTTTCTGTGGCTATCGACGCCCAAGTTTTTGAGGTTGAACCTCCTGCACTTGCTAGTACTATATCGACATTTTCAAAGGCGCGATCGCTGACTGGCTCTACTAATAAATTTTCTCCTTTGAACGGCAGCTTTTGCCCTGCACTACGTTCTGATGCCAATAATTTTAATTTTGAAACTGGAAAATTACGACTTTCTAATAATTCCAACAACTCCCTGCCGACAGCACCTGTCGCGCCCAAAATAGCTACACAATAGGAATTAGACAAACTAGCTTCCTCCTTAAGGTTTCTTCTGGCAATTTTTTGAATCAATTTAAAATTTACGCATATATTAAATTACACAACAGACTCTGAATGATTTTACGGTCTTTAATGCTTTACCTTTATTTAATCTTTATTTATTAATTTAATACATTTATTTTTTACTGTTACAAAAGTTGTATTTCGCTTTACAAGAATTAATAACTATTATTTTTTCAACATTTTATATATAGATTGAATATTATACAGCAAACTGTCGTTTGAGTGTTATTAAAAAAATGCACTTGAAGTAATTCTAACTGCTTGGTATTTTATGCTGTCAACCATACCCACTGAAACTAAATCAAGAACAAAATCAGTCTCAGTGACAAATGTACTAAAGAGCAGCTACGTAGTTGATACAGTCAAGCGACTATGCTGCTGTGGAATAGATGCTTGTACTGATCGTGGGGATGGAAAATGAGATCAGGAGTAATTTACTCCCATTAAATCACTAATTTCCAATATCCAACCCCCTTTTTCATGTTTTCTGGTGTACGCAGTTCACTAACAACAACTGATTGAGAACCAGGATACCATGCTGCTAGTTATGTTGGTTAAAACTCTTGGTTAAGTACTAGTATTAGCTTTGATTGGCTTTGAGTAATAGAGGCATAGATACATAAACTAATTTGCGCTAAAGTGTCAAGAGCTTTCGCATTAGCAGTAAACTGGATCTCTGTTCATCAACACAGGTTCGATTTCAAGCTGACAAAGCCTTGTGGGTAATTTTCCTCCCAATTAGGAATAACCCATCATACGAGAAGTGTGACGTCTGTGTGTAGAAGCAAGAAGTAAAAAAATATTAGCAGAAAGCAAATAGAGACAAAGCATGAAAGTTACCCAGGAAAAACTCCCCTCCAGTCAAATCGGTCTGGAAATAGAGATTACACCAGAAAAAACCAAGCAAACCTACGAACAAGTTATCCAAAACTTAAGCCGTTCTGCCAACATTCCTGGGTTTCGTAAAGGCAAGGTGCCACGGCAGATACTGCTACAGCGCCTGGGTACAACTCGAATCAAGGCAGCAGCGCTAGAAGAACTTATTCAAGATGGCATTACAGAAGCTGTTAAACAAGAAGATATCCAGGCGATCGGGCAACCACAATTACGTTCATCATTTGATGACTTGATTAATAATTATGAACCTGGTAAACCCTTGACTTTTTCGGCTGCTGTTGATGTGTCACCAGAAGTCAACTTGACTCAGTACACTGATTTGGAAATCAAAGCAGAAGAAATCAAGTACGATCCCGAAAAAGTAGACCAAGTTCTAGAAAATGAACGTCAACAAATGGCAACATTGATTCCTGTAGAAGGACGCCCAGCACAACTGGGCGATATTGCCGTAGTTGACTTTAAAGGCGTGATCGCCAAAACTGAAGGTGATGATGAAGCAGCCGAACCGGAAGCAATACCTGGCGGCGAAGCAACTGATTTTCAGGTAGAGTTACAGGAAGATAAATTTATTCCTGGTTTTATCACAGGCATCCTCGGAATGAACCCCACAGAAACCAAAGAAATTTCTGCTACTTTTCCCGATCCCTATACCAATGAAGATTTAGCCGGAAAACCAGCTATTTTCACCGTCACTCTCAAAGAAATTAAAGAAAAAGAACTGCCAGAGTTGAATGATGACTTCGCCAAAGACATCAGTGATCATGAGACTTTAGCTGAATTACGGACTTCCCTGGAAGAGAGATTCCAAAAAGAAGCCGAACAAAAAACCAAAGGAAATAAGCAGGAAGCCTTGTTGAATGAACTGCTTCAGCATGTAGAAATTGACTTACCAGAAACAATGATTGATCGGGAAGTCGATAACATGCTTACTCAAACAGCTATGCGTCTTGCACAACAAGGGTTAGATGTCAAGAAATTTTTTACTGCCGATATTATTCCGCAATTACGTCAGCGTTCTCGTGATGAAGCGATCGAACGTCTCCAACGCACCCTAGCCCTTGAAGAAATCGGCAAACGCGAGTCTATCGAAGTTACTGATGAAGAGGTCGCCACCAGAATAGAAGAACTCTCTGAACAGTTATCTGGGCAAGATTATGATCCAGAGCGACTGCAAGAGTATGTCAAAGACGAACTGCTAACCGAAAAAACTATCGACTGGCTGCTGGAACATGCAAAAGTTGAACTCTTACCCGAAGGTTCTTTGAGTGCAGAAGAATCTCCAACAGAAGAAACAGACGAAAGCGAAGAACAAACCATCACCATAGATGCTGAAGCTACAGCAGTCACAGAGGAAGCCTCAACAGAAGCAGAATAAATTTAGGGAGCAGAGATAGGGGATTCAGAGATTGGGAATTAGGATCAGGGATGCTTAACAAAATTCAACAATCAATCCCTATCCCTATCCCCTCTCCCTATCCTCAATCCCCGATCCTCTCTCACCTAGATTCATCCTGTATTCACACGAGAAGAAATTATATGAGGCATAATGGTTAACACATACCTAAAAAAAAACCATTCGCTCATCACAGGCAGCATATGCTGTCTTGCCCACTGTTACTGTTACATTTAAAGTCAAACATTTGTCTGTATGCTTGTATCGCAGTCGGGAAATTACCCAATCAGCAGTTTAAGTCCATTTGAAATTCGCACCCAAAACGGTCCGAGTAACATCGTGCCGATGGTGGTAGAGCAATCTGGCATGGGAGAACGAGCCTTTGATATCTACTCCCGCCTACTGCGAGAACGAATTATTTTTTTGGGAACGCCAATAGACGATACGATCGCTAACTCGATAGTTGCTCAGTTGCTGTTCCTAGACGCTGAAGATTCAGAAAAAGATATTCAGCTATATATTAATTCTCCTGGTGGCTCAGTATATGCGGGCATGGCAATATATGATACAATCCAACAAATTCGTCCAGATGTTGTGACCATTTGTTTTGGATTAGCCGCGAGCATGGGAGCATTTTTACTAACAGCCGGAACTGCGGGTAAACGTATGTCTTTACCTGATTCGCGGATTATGATTCACCAACCTCTTGGTGGTGCTCAAGGTCAAGCAATTGACATAGAAATTCAAGCAAGGGAAATTCTTTACATTAAAGCAAAGTTGAATCAGTTACTGTCACACCATACTGGTCAACCATTAGAAAGAATAGAAGCCGATACTGAACGGGACTTTTTCATGTCGGCTGAAGAGGCCAAAAATTATGGATTGATCGATCAGGTCATCACCAGGCAAAATCTTCCCGCAGCAGGGGAAAACGTCACCATTCTGAAATAAGAGGCTGGTATGTCTAAGTACGACTCCCATTTAAAATGTTCGTTTTGTGGTAAGTCTCAGGAGCAGGTGCGTAAATTAATCGCTGGACCGGGAGTCTATATCTGCGATGAATGCGTTGACTTGTGTAATGAAATCCTAGACGAGGAGTTGCTCGACACAAATAGCGCGGCGTCTCAACCAACACAAAAATCAGAAGATCCTCAAAAACGCCGTGTCCGCTCCTCCAATCTCTCGTTAAACCAAATCCCTAAACCGCGAGAGATTAAGAATTATCTAGACGAACATGTGATAGGGCAAGACGAAGCCAAAAAAGTACTATCAGTAGCCGTTTACAATCACTATAAGCGACTGGCGATCATTCAGTCCAAAAACAATGGCAAAAGTGGAACCGATGATCCTGTTGAGCTACAGAAGTCCAATATTCTGTTGATTGGCCCTACTGGTTGTGGCAAAACTCTGCTCGCTCAGACTTTGGCCAAAATTCTGGATGTGCCGTTTGCTGTTGCTGACGCGACTACCCTGACAGAAGCGGGGTATGTGGGCGAAGATGTAGAAAATATTTTGTTGCGACTGCTGCAAGTAGCAGATTTGGATGTCGAAGAAGCGCAACGGGGAATTATTTATATCGACGAAATCGATAAAATTGCTCGTAAGAGTGAAAACCCTTCGATTACAAGGGATGTGTCTGGTGAAGGTGTACAGCAAGCTTTGCTGAAAATGCTGGAAGGAACAGTTGCTAACGTACCTCCTCAAGGCGGACGCAAGCACCCCTATCAAGACTGTATCCAGATTGACACCAGTAATATTTTGTTCATCTGCGGCGGTGCTTTTGTTGGCTTAGAAAAAGTTGTAGATCAGAGAACTGGCAAAAAGTCAATAGGCTTTGTGCAACCAGGAGAAGGTCAAACGAAAGAAAAACGCGCAGCAGATACTTTGCGGTATTTGGAACCGGATGATTTAGTTAAATTTGGCATGATTCCAGAATTTATTGGACGTGTGCCAATGGTAGCAGTGGTAGATCCACTAGATGAAGAAGCGTTGATGGCTATCTTGACTCAACCACGTAGTGCCTTAGTCAAGCAGTACCAGAAACTACTGAAAATGGACAACGTTCAGCTGGACTTTAAAGCAGAAGCTTTGCGAGCGATCGCCCAAGAAGCATATCGCCGCAAAACTGGTGCAAGGGCGCTGCGGGGTATTGTTGAAGAACTAATGCTCGATGTCATGTATGAATTACCGTCCCGTAAGGACGTGACTCGCTGCACTGTCACACGGGAAATGGTAGAGAAGCGTTCCACAGCTGAACTATTAGTGCATCCTTCTTCCCTACCCAAGCCAGAATCAGCGTAAACTAAGAATCCGGGGACACGGCGACAAGGTGACACAGGGACAGAATATACAGAATGTTCTAACCCTCTTCATCTCCCAATTTCCCCACTTCCCCCTACTCCTCACCACCTCCTCCTGGAGATGCCTTACATTAATATCCGTGGCGTAGAACATTATTACGAATGGATACGAGAACCATCCATTATTTCTCAACCCAAACCAGTGATGATTTTTGTGCATGGTTGGGCTGGTTCTGGTCGATACTGGCAAAGTACTGCCGCAACATTGGTTGAAAAATTCGATTGTCTGCTTTATGATTTACGCGGGTTCGGGCGTTCCCGTGGTAAGCCGACTGCTGTCACTAAAGCTAGTGAAGCCGTTGTTGAGTCCGATTCGCCGTCAGAAGAATCACAAGCAGTTACAGAATTAACTTATGAATTAGAAGAATACGCGGATGACTTAGCAGCGTTGTTAGATTCGTTACAGGTTCAACGCGCTTATATTCATGCTCATTCGATGGGCGCTTCCATCGCGACTCTATTTCTCAACCGCTATCCAGAACGAGTGGAAAAAGCAATTCTTACCTGTAGCGGTATTTTTGAATACGACGAGAAAGCGTTCACAGCCTTTCATAAATTCGGTGGCTACGTTGTCAAATTCCGCCCTCAATGGTTGGGAAAAATACCGTTAGTAGACAGGATGTTCATTGCACGATTTTTGCATCGCCCCATACCAGCACCAGAAAGGCGAGCTTTTTTACAAGATTTTCTCGTTGCTGATTATGATGCAGCTTTAGGTACAATTTTTACTTCTGTCAGTAAAGCTGCTGCTGAGTTAATGCCGCAGGAATTTACTAAGATCATTGTACCGACGCTGCTAGTGTCAGGAGAATATGACAAAATTATTCCTGCTGAGATGGGACGTCAAGCAGCAAAACTGAATCAAGCAATTGAATATGTGATGATTCCCAAGACAGCGCATTTCCCCATGTTGGAAGATGCACCAACTTACTTAAAAAGGGTACAAGAATTTTTATCAATGGTTAATGGTTAACACTCTTACCAGATAAAAATGCCTCTGTTTTCCAAGCTTCTCAAAGTGGAGAAAGTAGGCGATCGCTCTGTTGTTACGAGGGTTAAAATGAACTCTTAGACAAGTTAATGGTCAATAGTCATTTGTCATCTGCTACTAACCACTAACCACTAACTAACTTAAACCCAATTCTCTTTTGAGCAAATTAATCGATGTAGTACCGATATAATTTTCACCACACATGAGTTTGGGTGGACGAATAATATCTTCAGCACAGTTGTGTAAAGCTACTTGTGCCGCAGCAAAACTAGGTTTGTCTGTGCTAAAAATTACCTGCGCCCGCTTGACCATTGCTTGAAGTTTATAACTATCTTTTGGTTGTGAAGTCATTACGAGTATTTCATCTCCCCGTAGACCGTGGAGAATAACTTCTGCGGCTCGAAGCCAGCCAGAACTTAGACTGACTATACCAATACAACTGTCTTTTGGAAGGTTTTTCAAAATATTGAACTCTTTGGCGTAGTCTTGGATATCCAGAGGAATCACCCGTACTGCTTTCGGAGCTGCAATTACTTCTACTTCACCGATAAAATATCGACTGGTAACAACTGTAGCAGAGGAGGTTTTCTCAAGTACAACAGGCAATTCTTCCATTGTGACTAGCTGTACTGGTATTTTGAGATTTTGTTCTAATTCATACACCATCAATTCTCCTGCACCAATGTCACCAGCAGGAACCGCTACCAACACCCGCGCACTACAACGCAAGCGCCAGTCAATTTCCGCGAGAAATATTTCTCGTGCTTGGTTGAGTGAACAGCCATGAGACAGCAACTCATCAAGTGCTTGTTGGACAACCTTGTATGCTTCGGGATCTTCTTTGAGAATTGGTGATTGCAGTTTACTACCACCTTCATGACCTTGGGCGCGGACGTAAATACCTGAACCAGCAAGACTTTCTACGAGTCCGTCATCTTCGAGTTGGCGGTAAACCTTGCTAATGGTATTACGATGCAGCCCAGTTTGCATAGCCAGCGCCCGTGTACTCGGTAACTTGTACCCAGGGGGATATTGGCGAGATGCGATCGCAAATCTGATTTGATTAAACAGCTGATTTGATGCAGGAATTTCACTGTCTGGCTGAATACGGAACTGAATCATCACCAAGCCTCCAAAGTTGCTGGTACAAAAAGGTAGAAGGCTACAAGGTTTATATACTTTGTTTTTTACCCTGTTTTACTGCATAGTAATTTTTACCACGCTGCATTATTAGCATTCTGTAACCAGCTACAAATTTTACTTGTTAAATATTCTATTTATAGATTCAAATTATTTGAGGGAAATTTATAGTACATTCGTTGCCAGTAGTTAATAATTTGATTTGGGATAGTTTAGAGATATTTGCATAGGTATATCTATAGATATATCTAAATCATACATAGTACTGGTAAAAATTGTTATGGTACGAGCAATTGACACCGCAAAAGTTAATCTTTCGCAAGCTGATTTCGAGATAGCTACTTACATAGCCCAGCCTCAAGAACCAGGCTCTTATCCAGGAGTTATAGTCTTGCAAGAAATTTTTGGAGTGAACTCGCATATCCGCGATGTTACAGAACGTATTGCTCGTGAAGGTTATGTAGCGATCGCCCCTGCGCTGTTTGAACGTGTCGCCCCTGCTTTTGAAACAGGTTACACACCAGCAGATATAGAAGTGGGTAGAGTCTACGCTTGGGAACAAAGCCAAGCATCAGAACTACTCAGTGATATTCAAAGAACGATTGACTACCTCAAAACTCTACCACAAGTAAAACAAGATGGTTTTGGTTGTATAGGTTTCTGCTTTGGCGGCCATGTTGCTTATCTTGCTGCTACTCTCCCAGATATCAAAGCTACTGCTTCCTTCTACGGCGCACGTATTGCTAACGCCACACCAGGAGGCGGCGATGCTACTATCACTCGTACAAAAGATATTCCAGGAACTCTCTACGCTTTCTTTGGTATGGAAGACGCCAGTATTCCTACTAAACAGGTAAACCAAATAGAAGCAGAGTTAGAAAAATATAAAATTCCTCATCGCGTGTTTCGCTACGATGGAGCTGATCACGGATTTTTCTGTGACCAACGTGCCAGCTATAATCCAATAGCTGCGGCTGATGCTTGGGAACAGGTAAAACAACTGTTTGCACAACAGCTACAACAATAGTCAATGGTTAAGGGGAGCCACTGCGTTGCGCGGGTTCCCCGCGTTGTAGCACGTGGCGTTCAATGGTCAAGGGTCATTAAAAACTCTGAACTATTGACTATGGACTCTGGACTATTGACTAATTAACAATTTGTCTGCACAACTCATGAATTCTGAAACTAAACTTTCTCAAAAAGCCAATTCATCTTTTTCAATGGACGATTTTGCTAAAGCGCTGGAAAAACATGATTACCAGTTTCAAAAAGGACAGGTAGTACATGGGAAAGTGTTCCAGTTAGACCCAGATGGCGCTTATGTAGACATTGGTGGTAAATCGTCTGCCTTTATTCCTCGTGAAGAGGCTGCTTTGAGAAATGTAACAGATTTGTCAGAGGTACTGCCACTCAATGAGGAATTAGAATTTTTAATCATTCGCGATCAAGACGCAGAAGGCCAAGTTACACTTTCGCGGCGACAATTAGAAATTAAACATATTTGGGAACGACTAGCCCAAATGCGTGATAATTCTCAGACAGTGGAAGTCCGGGTATTCAATGTTAATAAAGGCGGTGTTACTGTTGATATTCTGGGTTTACGGGGATTTATTCCGCGATCGCACCTGCTAGAACGTAATAATTTAGAATCCCTCAAAGGACAAACTCTGACTGTTAGTTTTTTAGAAATTGATCGCAATAATAAAAAACTTATACTTTCCCAGCGTTTGGCAACTCGTTCTGCTAGCTTCAGTACTTTTGAACTAGGTCAGTTAGTAGAAGGGAAAATTAGTGGTATCAGACCCTTTGGTGTATTTGTAGATATAGATGGCGTTAGCGCTTTACTTCACATCAAGCAGATTACTCAGAAATTTATTGACAATCTCGAAAAAGTATTCCAAGTCGGTCAGTCAATCAAAGCCGTAATTATTGACTTAGATGAAGGAAAAAATCGGGTTGCTCTTTCCACTAGAGTCTTAGAAAACTTCCCTGGGGAAATGTTAGAAAACATGGATGAAGTCATGGCAAGTGCTGAAGCACGTGCAGAAAGAGCCAGGAAAAAAATTACTGAATAGTTTGGTTAGTGGTTAGCGGTAGTCCTTTCAAGGTGGATAGAAAAAGAACCATTATCTTAAGTTAAGAAAATATATTTTCTCTTTGTGTCTCTGTATTTTGGTGTTGAAAAAGTAATTTTTTTCAACACCAAAACACTAAGACACCAAGAAATTTTCATTTTCTAAATTTACACCTTGAAAGATCTGGTGGTTAGGAGTTAGTGGTTAGTGGTTGTTTTTTAACTAAGTAGGTAGGTGTAATTAAAGATAAAATAAAACCTCACCCTGCCTCCGGCTTCCCTCTCCTTACTAAGGAGAGGGATTGAGGGTGAGGTTTTATATTTAATTTGACCCACTTACTTAACAAATTTTTTTGGAGTATTTCCCAGCTTTCTTGATTAAATGCAAATTTAATTGACTCTACTAAATCACTCCAACTTTTCAACGTAGGTTCTGAAGGGGCTTGGGAAGCTTCACCTGCAAAAAACTTTGCCCACCATTGAGGTGCTTGCTTTCTATATTCAGGGTTGAAATTTTTTCGCCAACGCCTGCGCCATTTGGCTGTTTCTGCTTGGGTTGGTGGGCGGACTCCCAGAATTGGCGGAAAATCTGCATAACTCACAAACTTACTCACACCCTTACCATGAACGTAAACCATATAGCGCCAGCATTCTACTACATAAATATTTTCTGGCTTGATATTCAACATCAAGCAAACAGCTTCTTCGGTGACAAATCTGGCTAATGGGTTGATGGTTCTTGACTTGTGGACAATTTTTGACTCACGGATGACAATCGCTTTTGGTGTGGTTAATGATAACATATAGACAAATCCTTTTGAGATGGATACATCCAAATTCCTTGGCGGATAACTTGTTACGGATGGTGTATCTGTTTGAAGAAGAGATTTAATTTAATGGAAAAGCGATCGCCCTTCAGTTTCCTACGCCGGGGGGAGATCGTTTTTTAATTTAAAGTGTAATAATTAAACGATATAATCTCATCGTTTGTCAAGAGAAAAAATGGGGCTAATTAGGCTACGGATTAGGGAATTTGCAGGTGAAAAAGGTTGGACGCTCAAGGATGTCTCTGACTATTCGGGAGTAGCCTATAGTTCAGTCAGAGCCTACGCGCGATCGCGAGGGCTAGCAATGGTAGATTTTACCTCAATTTTGAAAATGGCGCGTGCATTAGATGTGATGATTGAAGACTTAGTTGAAGTAGTAGAAGAGTAGGAAAAGTTACTATACAACAAAACTGGTACTAGATGCGATCGCGGATTTTTTCCTTAATATTTAGCATTCGGTTAATGGGACTGTTACTTTCAGCCCTAGCGTTGTGGGTATTTGCTCAAATCGCCGACGAAGTTCTCGAACAAGAAACTCAAAGGTTCGACCAAAGCATTTTACTAGCAATTCGGCAGATGCATACACCCATAGGCGATCGCGTAATGCTGGGTATCACTTTTTTGGGTGAACCAGTATTTTTGCTGCTGATTTGTTTGGGAATAGCAATCAGATTACTCTATATTCACCGTCGTTCGCAAGCAACTACTTTGGGTATTGCCGCAGTTGGTGCGATCGGCTTAAATTATTTAATAAAAGTGTTATTTGGTAGAGTACGCCCGCAATTGTGGAATCGTATCGTTGACGTCGGTCAATACAGCTTTCCTAGCGGTCATGCGATGATTTCATTAGTAATTTATGGTTTCATTGGCTATTTAATCGCAAAGCGATATCGTCGTTGGCGAGCATGGATTTTTACATTCACCATGATCTTAATTATAGCAATTGGTTTTAGTCGGCTTTATCTTGGCGTACACTGGCCGACTGATGTGATCGCTGGTTACGCGGCGGGTGTAGTCTGGTTGATGACTTGTATACTGAGTTTGGAAACGTGGCGAATATACAGGAAGTCGGGTAGACGTTCAACATCAAATGAGTAAAATCAGCAACCAATAAAAGTGTGAGGATAGCATGACTATACGGCAATTTCAGGGAAAAAAATACTTTGCGGTGCAGATTAGCTTATTGCGCGATCGCCAAGCTTTTCTAGAAGAAATTCGTCAAAGAACGAGATTAGAAACCAAAGCTAGTTCTCTGCTCATTACTAGTTCAATTTTCTTTGCTCTTTATGGTGCGATTATTGGTGCATCTCATAGTTGGATGCAAGCATTATCTGCTGCTATCAAATTGCCAATCTTATACTTATTAACGCTAATTATTTGTCTACCAACTTTGTACTTTTTTAATGTTTTATTTGGTTCTCGTAGTACTATTCAACAGCATTTGGTAGTCTTGCTCACAGCTATGTCTGTGATTAGTGTTCTGCTTTTTAGTTTGGCTCCAGTCACACTATTTTTCCTAATCACAGCTCCCGATTCTTACCAATTTTTTAAACTTTTGAATGTGTTCATTTTTGTGATTACAGGCTCTTTTGGTGTTAAATTTCTTTATGAAGGAATGCAGTTACTTTCCCAACAAGATGAGGTTGGTAAAGGAACTCGCACTACTATTTTAAGATCCTGGTTGTTGCTTTATGCCTTTGTTGGTATGCAGCTAGGATGGACTCTCAGACCTTTTTTTGGTGATCCTAAAGCTAATTTTGAATTGTTTCGGTCGGTACGAGGTGGTAGTATTTATCTCGATATTATCGCGGCGATTTCAGAAATATTGGGTTTTCGTTAAACACAGTGGTAATGCATCTACCCTACTGTATTTGATTTTAATCAATTTTCATTTGTGAAAAAAGACATTTGCGATCGCACTTTTCGTTTCTCAATTCGCATAGTCAAATTGTGCCAGTTTCTTGATGACAAACAGGGGTAGAATAAGCACAAGCTCGCAACTTTTAATTTTTAATTGTTAAGCGGAGAGGGTGGGATTCGAACCCACGGATGCTTTCACATCACTCGATTTCAAGTCGAGCGCATTCGACCACTCTGCCACCTCTCCAAAAAAAGCTGCCGAACTCTATTCGTCAGCCGTCAGCTAAAAAAGCTGACCAGTAAGTAATCATAACTCAAATTCATGCAGTTTGCACTACTGAACGGGATTTTTCATACAAAATTTCCTCAGAAGCTACTTTATAGCCATTAGCAACCCAGATACTAGAGGCTTGGGAAACTACTCCATCTTCTAGCAGCACAATCGAAAAATTCCGCAGTTTTTGACCATCACTATCCACAATTCTCGGTACACTTGCCGCATTTAAGTAAACTGTCCCCTCTGGACTGGTAAACACGCGCTTTCGCAACACTTTCTTCGTGTGTCGTAACGTCTGGTGCATATGACCAAATGTCACCAGAGGAACCATTTTACCAGCAGTGAGAGTTAGAGATATCGCCTCAGCTAAATCAGGATCGCCAAAATCACCGCCGATAGGGTGCCAATCTTTACCACAGGGGTCTTCTGGGCGATCGCCTAACCCAGAAGGTCCATTGTGACCTAAAAAAATAATTGTCTCATAAGCAGCCTTTTTGACTGCTGCAAAAATCCTGACGGCGGACTCATCGAGATCGGTGACACCATAGCGTTCTTTGCAGATGTCAGCAAATCGCCACTCCGGCCCACCCCAAGTAAAGGGGCGTCCCCCCACCACTGTCAAGTTAAAAGCAGGAATATCTAGTTTCCTATAACCAACATGGGCTTCACCTAATAAATTTAGCTGTTCCTGTACCCAATCTTCTTTAGAACGGTCGTAGGGACACTTTTTTCGTCCCCATTCTGTGGCAGTGTACCATGCATCGTGGTTTCCCATCACTGCTGCCTTGGGAATATCAAGGGATGCGATCGCTCTGACCACTTCTACCGACTCATTACCAAAATCTCCGACAAACAGCACTAAGTCAACACCAAGATGCTTGAGTGCATTCCCATCCTCCACTTCCCATTGATCGTGAACATCTCCAACTACAGCGATTTTCAAAGTTTTTAAACTAGTTGTCTGACTGGTCATGCCACTTTCCTTGCCATATGCTTCCAGGATAGGCAATCTATAACGATTTTGGCATAACTCCCAAAATTGTCTTATGATTTCACCTGATAATTGTTCACTGACAACTAATAACTCTATAAGAGGAAGGGGAAGAGGCTGCCATCGGCTTCCCCTTCCCCTCAGTATGATTATCATCCCAACAATTTTTGCATTTGCTTTACTCCCACCAACGTATTCGCGCATAAAATCCCAGACGCTGCTACCGCAGGTACACCAATTCCTGGCATAGTACTATCACCTACACGATACAAACCCTGTATGGGTGTGTGGGTTCCCGGAAACATACCCTTACCTGCTGCGATCGCAGGACCGTAGGTTCCCTGATATCTTCGTAAATAATAACCATGAGTTAGAGGCGTACCAATCAGTTCTAAAACCACACGCTCCTTAATATCTGGGATAATTTTCTCTAAGGCGCGATACAAAGTTTCTGCTTTTTCCTGTTTCTTGTGTTCATACCCATCGTTGCGTTCCCATCCGGTATGAGGCTCTAGGGTGTAAGCATGGACTACATGGTGTCCTTCAGGCGCAAGTTTTGCATCCCAAACGCTAGGAATTGATATCATGCAAGTATTCCCTGGTGTGATGATATCTTTATTGGCGTCGTGAACTACTACATGATGTCCCGTTAAATTTTCTAAACCATCGGCACGAATCCCTAAATGTAAATGCATAAAACTTTCGACTGTGGGTGTAGCCAAAGCTGCTCGGCGATCAGATGGGGGTAAGTCATCAGAATCTAATAATTGAGTATAGGTATCCCAAATACTGGCATTAGAAATTACTATAGGTGCTTGCAGGATAGATTGCGATCGCAACCGTACACCTACAACTTTTCCTGCTTCCACCAAAATTTGCTCGACATGACACCCCAACAGCAACTTACCACCCCACCGTTCTAGCCCCCGCACTAAAGCATTGACAATCGCCCCACTTCCACCCACAGGATACTCAACACCAGCACGAGTACGTTCACCCAACATAAAAGCTACTTCTGGTGCAATTGTCCCGTGTGCTTTTAAACCTGATAATAAAAAACATTCCAGGTCAATCAATCGTCTGACCCAAGGATCTCTGACAGTAGCATCCATCACGCTACCCACAGAAGCCTGAACAAGTAAGAGATTGGGTAACATTTTTAACATAGATGATAAATAACGCCCCAGCAGCAGAGGAAGTAATTGCCAATCTGCTCTGAGCGCCAGAGTCGGAATACCCTTCATCGCATCATACAAAGGCAAGAGGCGGCGTTCAAAATTTTCTAATTCCTTTGCACCGACAGGAGTAATTTTAGCTACTTCATCACGATAGCGATCGCCATCACTATAAACTGCCAAAGTCCCTTCGGGAAAATGGTAATGTCCTAATGGGTCATAGCGTATGGCTGCAACAGATTCGCCAATTGCATCTAGAACTTGTTTGAGAGGATTCAAACTCTGGATGTCGGTTAAACCACAGTAAAATGAAGGGCCAGAATCAAACTCAAATCCCCGACGTCTAAAATTATGAGCAGCACCACCAGCAAGTGTGTGACTTTCGCAGACAATGACGCGTTTACCATAACGCGCAAGTAAGGCCGCAGCACACAACCCACCAATACCGCTACCTATGACGATGACATCATATTTGTCTTTTGTCATTTGTCATTTGTCCTTTGTCTCTTGTCTAATACTAATAACAAATGACCAATCACCCTTGATTATTGACCAATGACTAATGACGAACCATTAATCGAACTAAAAGGTATTTCTAAATCCTTTGGTGATAATAAAGTATTAGATAACGTGGATTTGAGGATCTATCGGGGAGAAGCATTAGGAGTAATTGGGCCTAGTGGTACTGGTAAATCAACAATTCTACGTATAATTGCGGGTTTAATTGCTCCTGATGCTGGAGAAATTATTGTGCAAGGTGTGCGCCGAGAAGGATTGATTGAAGATGCAGCCGATCCAGTAGGTATTGGTATGGTGTTTCAACAGGCGGCATTATTTGATTCACTAACAGTAGATGAAAATGTTGGGTTCTTTCTCTATCAAAACTCAAAATTGCCGCGATCGCGCGTTCATGAACTAGTTGAGGAAAAATTAGAGATGGTGGGTTTACCAGGAATAAGCGATCGCTATCCTGCGGAACTATCTGGAGGGATGCGAAAACGGGTAAGTTTTGCTCGTGCAATTATGTCTAACCCGGAAAATACCAAAGAAGGACCAGAGGTTTTACTATACGATGAACCCACGGCTGGACTCGACCCCATCGCCTCAACAGTAATCGAAGATTTAATCCGACAATTGCGATCAACACAAGGAGTCTGTAGCACCTACGCAATTGTCACTCACCAAGAAAGCACCATCCGCAGAACAGCAGATAGGCTAATATTTCTCTATCACGGTACAGTACAGTGGCAAGGTACAGTCAGTGAACTAGACCACACAGATAATCCTTTAATCAGACAATTTATGAGTGGAAGTATATCTGGACCAATTCAAGTCGCAGGATGAGAGGAGCGGGGACAAGGAGGACATGGGGGACATGGGGGACATGGGGGACAAGGGGGACAAGGGGGAATTATTTACCAAGTCTCTTCCCAATGACCAATGACCAATGACTAATGACTAATAACAACCAACAAACCACAACCTAATCTAAAATCTAAAAATCTGAGAAGGAGGATAAAAAATGCGATCGCGCACTTTTCGAGAAGGTTCTGTGGGTTTACTACTCCTCGTTGGAGTGGGTGTGTTTGGAATAATTATCCTCTGGTTAACAAGATTTACTGCTGCTGCGAGTTCATACAAAGCTTTTGTTGAATTTGCTAATGCTGGTGGGATGCAAAAAGGAGCTGTTGTTCGCTTTCGTGGCGTCAAAGTCGGCAATATTTCTTCAATCCGACCAAGACCGAACAATGTAGAAGTAGAAATCGAAATTGCCAATCCTAACCTGATTATCCCCCGTGATGTCAAAGTAGAAGCTAATCAATCCGGTCTGATTAACGAAAGCATTATTGACATTACACCTAAATCACCATTACCAAGTGGTACGATTGCTAAACCATTAGATAAAGATTGCGATCCGAGTCTCATCGTTTGTAATGGTTCACGGTTAAAAGGTCAAATTGGTATTAGTTTGGATGAGTTAATTCGTAGTAGTACTGTTTTTGCCAATCTTTATACTCAGCCTCAAATCTACGATAATCTCAACAATACATTAGTAAATGCTTCAAAAGCAGCTGGTCAAGTAGTTGTTCTTAGCCGCGATCTTTCCAACTTGACAAAAAGTACGCAAAAACAACTAAGTGGTTTGTCAACTGCTACAAATTCAGTGGCAAATGCAGCCGATAAAATCACCGCATCTGCTACTAAAACAACTAGTCAATTTAGTGATACAGCTAGTGCCTTTAGTACCACAGCAAAGGATCTCAGCCTCACAGCAAATCAAGCAAGTCAACTGATCAAAAATCTGGATACCCTGCTCACAAGTAATCGTTCTTCACTGGTTGGCACTTTAAATAATATTACTGCAACTACAACGGAACTCAGAACTACAGTTAGTAGCTTATCACCAACTCTCAATCGCTTGACGCAAGGAGAGTTAGTTCAAAATTTAGAAACACTATCTGCAAATGCAGCACAAGCCTCAGCTAATTTGCGGGATGCTAGCCAAGCGCTTAACAATCCTAATAATATTTTGGTGCTGCAACAAACTCTAGATTCTGCCAGAGTAACATTTGAAAACGTCGAAAAAATCACATCTGATTTAGATGAATTGACTGGTGATCCAGCTTTTCGAGAAAATGTCAAGCAGCTAGTAAATGGTTTAGGTAAATTACTGTCTTCCACTCAACAAATAGAGCAACAAATTGAAGTTGCATCTACACTCGATGCAGTCAAAACAGCCGTAAAAAATCCCAAAGCAACAACATTAACAACAAACAAAAATCAGCACAAAAACAAAAATCAACCAAATATTGAGTTTAATCTTTCACCCACAACACTGATGAGTGCAAGCAAAGAAATTCAACCAACAGCAATTGAGTTTAGTACCTCAGAATCTCAAGAAAAACTATTGCATAAATTACGTGAATATAGTAAAAATAGGGGGTCAGGGATCGGAGATCGGGGGCAAGGAGGAGAAAGAGGAGAAGGAAGATATGGGGAACACGAGGGACAATAAATGTAAATGTTAATACCCAAGTCCCCACTCCCCAATGACTAATTCCAATCTTGCTCATCTTTTTTAGAGCGACTTTGATAAATTCCACCAACAGCGTGAATAGCGCGAGTTTTGTCAAATAGCTTTGCTTCAGTGAGACCCCACTGTTGTAGTATTTTATCCAAGTCGCTTTGAATGTCTCTTGCACCGGGAAAGCCGTTATAACGAATTCGCAATCTAGCTAATTCTGCCAAATTGTACTCTGTCGCCTCACCAGCTAGTAAACTTTCCACAATCGAGCGATCGCGATTATATAAAGGATGTTGTTGATCTTTGTTCATAAATATTTACTTTAGTTGTCATTGGTCATTCGTCATTGGTCATTGGGAAGAGACTTGGTAAATAATTCCCCCTTGTCCCCAATCCCCAATCCCTAATCCGCTATCCCCAATCCCCTATCCCCAAAAAGACGGCTACCCTACCTAAAATCTTACGGCTCTCCTCACTGCCGTTAAACTTAAAATAAAGATACATTGTCTTTAAGAAAAGTAGACAACAAGTTCAGGTGAGGGTGAAATTGATTCTACCCAAAGCCCAAGCAGCAAGGGAGCAAAACCCGCTATGTTTGAACATTTCACTTCCGAAGCTATTAAAGTAGTTATGCTCGCTCAGGAGGAAGCCAGAAGACTGGGTCACAACTTCGTAGGAACTGAACAAATTCTCCTGGGTTTGCTGGGAGAAGGAAATGGGGTTGCTGCCAAAGTGCTGACTGAATTGGGCGTTACTCTCAAAGAAGCACGTCGCGAAGTCGAAAGAATTATTGGTCGGGGTTCTGGCTATTTACCACCAGAAATTCCTTTTACTCCGAAAGTAAAAACTTTATTCGAGCAATCATTTAAAGAAGCTCGTGGTTTAGGACATAACTATATTGGTACTGAACACTTACTGTTAGGATTAACTGAGGCAGGGGAAGGAGTTGCTGCCAAGGTACTACAAAATTTGGGGGTTGACCTCAACAATATCCGCAGCACAGTTATTCGTATATTAGGTGAAGTCACACCGACGACTGTAGGTGCTAGTAGCAGTCCTAGACGAACACAAAATTTAAGTTTAGAAGAATTTGGGAGAAATCTGACCAAATTAGCACAAGAAGGTAAGCTCGACCCTGTAGTTGGTCGTGATAAAGAAATTGAGCGTGCTATCCAGATTCTTGGTCGTCGCACGAAAAACAACCCCGTATTGATCGGTGAACCGGGAGTTGGTAAAACTGCAATCGCTGAAGGTTTAGCACAACGCATTCACAACCAAGATGTCCCCGATATTTTGCAAGACAAGCAAGTTATCAGTCTTGATATGGGGTCAGTCGTAGCAGGTACTCGCTTCCGTGGCGATTTTGAAGAACGCTTGAAGAAAATCATGGACGAAATCCGCACTGTGGGTAATATCGTCCTGGTGATCGATGAAATTCACACCCTCGTTGGTGCTGGTGGTATAGAAGGTGGCATGGATGCTGCTAATATACTCAAACCCGCATTAGCCAGGGGTGAACTCCAGTGCATTGGTGCAACTACCCTTGATGAGTATCGTCAGCATATCGAACGTGATGCTGCACTAGAGCGTCGTTTCCAACCGATTATGGTTGGTGAACCTTCGGTAGAAGACACAATTGAGATTCTCCAAGGCTTGCGTTCAGTTTACGAACAACACCATAGAGTGGAAATTACTGACCAAGCATTGGTTGCAGCCGCTAATTTATCTGATCGTTATATTAGCGATCGCTTCTTACCAGATAAAGCTATCGATTTGATTGATGAAGCTGGTAGCCGTGTGCGTCTGCGGAGTTCGATGGTTTGTGCGAATCGCGAAATCAAGCGCCAATTGACTGCTGTTATTAAAATTAAAGACGAAGCCGTCAGAACGCAAGATTTTGACAAAGCTGGAGAATTGCGCGATCGCGAGTTGGAACTCGAAACTCAATTGGCAGATTCACAAACTGACAAATCTGTCAATACCCTCGTCGTTGACGAAGAAGATATCGCTCAAATTGTTGCCTCTTGGACTGGCGTACCAGTCAACAAATTGACTGAATCTGAGTCTGAGATGTTGCTGCACTTAGAAGATACCCTGCATCAGCGCCTTATTGGTCAAGAGCAAGCAGTTACGGCTGTATCCCGTGCAATTCGTCGCGCCCGTGTCGGCTTAAAGAATCCGAATCGACCGATCGCTAGCTTTATTTTCTCTGGGCCTACGGGAGTTGGTAAGACAGAATTGGCTAAGTCCTTAGCAGCTTACTTCTTCGGTTCTGAAGAAGCCATGATTCGTCTGGATATGTCAGAGTTCATGGAACGCCACACCGTCTCCAAGCTGATTGGTTCGCCTCCTGGTTTTGTCGGATACGATGAAGGTGGACAATTGACCGAAGCTGTCCGACGCAGACCATACACAGTGTTGCTGTTCGACGAAATCGAGAAAGCACACCCCGATGTATTCAATATGCTGCTGCAAATGTTGGATGACGGTCATCTCACTGATGCTAAAGGTCGTAAAGTAGACTTCAAGAACACTCTGATTATCTTGACTTCTAATATTGGTTCACGAGTGATCGAAAAAGGTGGTGGCGGTTTAGGCTTCCAGTTCAACGAAGACGAAGCCGAAGCAAGTTACAACCGGATTCGTAACTTGGTGAACGAAGAAATGAAGAACTATTTCCGTCCAGAATTCCTCAACCGTCTTGATGAGATTATTGTCTTCACTCAACTCAAGAAAGAAGAAGTCAAGCAAATCGCTGAGATTATGCTCAAAGAAGTTGCTGGCCGTTTAACGGAAAAAGGTATCACTTTAGAAGTGAGCGATCGCTTCAAAGAGCGCGTACTTCAAGAAGGTTACAACCCCAGCTACGGTGCTAGACCCTTACGTCGGGCGATTATGAATCTTTTAGAAGATTCTCTAGCAGAAGCATTGTTGTCTGGTCAAATTGGTGAAGGTGATACAGCCATTGTCGATGTTGATGATGATGGACAAGTCACAATCAACAAATCAGAAACCAGAGAGTTCATGTTGGCGAATGTAGGCTAATATTTATACATTCACATTGTTGCGCTAACATTATTGAAAAAGACTGTCGCTCCTATGTAGCCTAAAGGAGCGATTTTGATAAGCCTCTGGCAATATTGGGTGAAATGGTGATTTTAAGAACCCCTAGTCATGGTACTGGGGTTTTTTTTGTGAGTAAAGCAAGTTTGGTTAATTGTTAATTGTAGAAAGTTAAAAAACAAAAAGAATTGATTTAGAGAAACTACAAAAAAAGATAAAAAGGGAAGAGGATAAGGTTAAAAAGTTACTCAAAGAAATAAAACAAGAGAATTTTGAGAATCCAGAGCAAGCTCAATATAAGATAAAAGGAATCAACAAGAAGCTGAATTTATATTTTTTGCTGCTTAGATAAACTCAATATTATCAGGAGAATCTTCTCGATGTGATTCTGATTATTTAATATTTAATTAGTAGATTTTTTTTGTTGTAATTGTACTAGTTTTTGTCTCTTTGTCGGCTGTAATATTTTCGTGTTTCACTTTGAAGTGCTGAATATGGGATCTAAAAGGAGAAAGTTTTCTGAGTGCAATACAAAACAGATTATTGTTGAAATATATTCAGTAAAAATACGATCAGGAATCTGTCAAGCCCTCATAATAACTTTGTATTAAAAATATTCATCTTTATAGAAACTTTAAAAAAAGATACCAGTAATGGCAGACAAATCAATGTTAAATCTCATAAAATATGAATAATCAATTACAGAGCAACCTCTATTAATGTTCATCGTAAGTTTAGATTGACCAAAGATATATTATCTTGTTAACAGCAAAATAAAAACTTTGATCTAATAGCAATCTATCTATTATTTAGGTACAAACTAGTACATGACGGCGCAAATAAAGTTACCATACCCTGCGGGAAGCCGCTCAGTGTCTACAAAACAGCCATAAAGCTCAAAATAAAAGCCTTTTGACTTTTGACTTCTGCCTGCGGTACTAGTCCCCAATTCATCCTCATTTTGAAAGAAGATGGATAGCGCAAAAAAGCAACGCTATCAGACTGCTATGGTATCCACTTATTACCCGGACACAAGTTTTCTTGACTATATTGTCATGCGAGACGGAACTGAGCAATCCTGTAGCTCGGATATCCTTACACAATTGTTGAGTAGAAAAGTTTTCATTGTTAACAGTCGAAGACGAAATGGTTTGATACTGTTTAAACGCTACCATACAGAGTTTGCCGGTCCAGGAGCAGCTGTTGGTGGCGATTATGATTATGATTGTCAAAAAGTATTACCTATAGGAAATTTATCTTTATTAACTCCTGAAACAAATGAAGAGCGACAGAAGGCTTATTTAATAAGGCGACAGTGGATTCGGCTCATCAAACAGATTACAGAAAACCCTGTTCCTAGTCAGCGAGTTCAAAAGATTCTTGATCAATTTGAACAGTATTTTCCACTTGAGATGGTGGAAAATTTGCCAGATGAAGCATTTGCATTATTAGTGGGTGTTTTACCACAAACGGTTTCCATAGTACGCCGCTTAGGCAATGATGTAGATACTAGACTGATTTATTGAGCTCGTTCAGATTTGAGGTCTGGAAAGCAGTTTATAATCGATTCAGCATGTGGGTATTTTCCTAAGAAATTTCTACGGTAAGTTGCAAAATAGCCGGATTGCCTGCCAAATTTCTGCTATGACATTAGCTAAGGCGTGATCACTGTCTAATTCCACTAACTCTACCCAAGGACGTGATTTGGCAAAGTCGCGACTGGCTTGAATTGGGATAACCTCATCATTTTTTCCATGCAGGATGAGAGTAGGAATAGGGCGCTGTAATACTTCTTCTTGATATTGAGTCGCATCTGTGATGAAATCATAACTTAAAGGTTGCGATCGCTCTTCGCCATAGTGATAAACCATTAAATACTTTTCTTGTTGCCAAAGCTGGACTTGTGCATCTCCTAACTGCGCTAACCAGTGAGATAAAAAGCCAAAGGCGGGTGCTAGTAAAACGAGTCGCTGCACCTGGGGGTATTGTTGTGCTGTGTAGGCAGCTGTTAAACCACCTAGACTAGAACCAATGAGAATTACTGGTGCAGCTTGAGACGCAGATGGTTCTATGTTTTGTTTTCCATCTGCTAATATTATTGACCCTACTTGATGAATTTGGCGAGTAATTGTCAAGTGAGAAAAATCACCAAAATTCAAATCAGGAATATTCAACTTGATTTTGGATTCGGCAAAGCGATCGCGTATGTAGCGAGCTTTGGCAGAATTGGGATTAGAAGCAAAACCATGAAGATAGATAAACTGATTCACTATCAAGCTTTTGTGGGGGTTGGGGATTAAGGACAAGGGAGAAAAGGTAGACAAGGAAGAAATTTCTCCCAATGTCCAATGCTCAACAAGCTAACAATTAGCGCATAGTGACAAATTCTTCAGCTGCTGTAGGATGAATACCAACGGTGGCGTCAAAATCTTTTTTGGTTGCGCCCATGTTAACAGCGATCGCCACACCTTGAATTATCTCACCTGCATTTTCTCCTACCATGTGAGCGCCTAACACTTTGTCAGTTTTGGCATCTACTACCAATTTCATCATGGTTCTTTCTTGAGCGCCTGTTAAACTGTGAAATAAAGGACGGAAACGAGTACGGTATATTTTAACTCCATCGTCTCCCAGCTTTTCCCAGGCTTGAGCTTCTGTGAGACCAACTGTTGCTGCTTCCGGTGTAGAAAAGACAGCAGTCGGGACATTTTCGTGACTAAATACACGACGATTACCACTAAATTCACTATCTGCAAACGCCCGCCCTTCACCAATGGCGACAGGGGTTAAATTCATACGATCAGTAACATCACCGACGGCAAAAATATTTTCTTGTGAAGTTTGACTGTATTCGTTCACAGTGATCGCATCCATTGTGTTATATCCGGGACCTTCGATGGAAGTACAACACGTTTCTACTCCAGCTTGTTCCAGACCTAGCTCTTCCACATTGGGGGTACGGCCAGTTGCTACCAAAAACACATCAGCAATTACAGATTCTTCCTGATTTCCAGACAAATTGATTTTGTAACCTTCTGGAACTTTTTCCACTGCTTCCGCTATATGATTCTGGATAATTTTAATACCGTGGTTGGTCATCCCCTCTTGAATATTGCTACGAATGTCTTCATCAAAACCATTGAGAATAAGGTCTTTACGGACAATTTGGGTGACTTCGCATCCCAAACCACGCATAATACAAGCAAACTCTGTGCCAATATAACCAGCACCAATAATCACTATGTGCTTAGGTTTTTCTTGGAGATGAAACATTTCGTTGGAGGTGATACCATATTCCATCCCCGGTAAATCAGGTTTGACGGGACGACCACCAACAGCAATTAAAATTTTATCGGCGGTGACTTTACGCCCATTCACTTCGATAGTGTGCTGATCTAAAAGAGTAGCACGACTGGGAATAAGTTCTACCCCAGCTTTTTCCAAAAAACCAATATGTAGTTGGGAAAGTCGTTTGACTTCCTTATCAATTGCTGTAATAAAATATTCCCAGTCTAATTCTGCTTTGCCTACCTTCCAGCCATAGCCTGCTGCATCATGGAATAATGCTGGAAAATGGGAACTATAGACCATTAATTTTTTGGGAATGCAGCCACGAATCACACAAGTACCACCGACTAAACTTTCTTCGGCGATCGCCACTTTTGCACCGTAGCTAGCAGTACGCTTAGAAGCTGCTAATCCTCCAGAACCAGCACCAATGACAAACAGGTCGTAATCGTAGGTCATAAATTTAGATGTCTTTTGCAAAAAAGAAAATTTGATACCAATTTACCAACGAAAAATCGAGAAATTTCACCAAGGTAAAGTGGTATTTGAGATAAGAACGCTTGACAATACACGTTCCAAATTACCCTCAACTATTATCTCGATCCTAGCTTGCTCATTCAAATCATAAAAGCTGACCAAGGACTAATGACTCTCACAGGAGTACTTTATAGGCAGGATGAGGTAAATATATAAATCAATTGTCTATCGATAATCTTGTGGTTGTAGCCTGTACCAACAAAACCAGTGACAAACCGCTAGCCAAACTGCGGAAAGAAAACCAGCTAAACTCAGCGTTAGTCCACTGTATGATACTAACAATCCAAATATTGGTAGTACAGCGCCAGCAATAGTACAAATTACCGCAGCTAATGAAGCCCGAACATTTGTACCCAGTCCCCAAGTTAATATTAGTAAAACTAGAGAAATCAAAGTCCAAGCAAACTGGGGACTCATGACACGACTAGTGTAAGTTAAAGCCAACAGACAGGCAAAGAATATACCACCAGCAACAGCGATATTTTTTAAATTTATAGGAATAGATAAATATAGCAACAATATCCACCATAAGAATATTGCTGGCGCTAGCAATAATAGGCGGGGAAGCACACCTGTATTACGAACAGGGTTAGTATTTGTAAATACTCCAAATGGGTTTCTCACAGAAACATTATCGTCAAATACCCAAGTAAAGCGGGTGCTTTGTCCTTCTCCTGCAATTTCTGTTGGTACAATACCACTCGCAAAATCAGCCCCCGGAAAGTTAGCAGTGGCTACCAAGCGAAAATTTTGGAGTAACTGCCCATTAGCATTATAAACCCAGCGTGATCCCCCTTGAGTTTTATAGGTAACTCGAAAGCTGGTTTCTTCCCCTGGTTGAAGACGGAAGGGAAAGCCGTAGTCACCTGGATTGGTTTGTTGCAGTCTATTACTATCACGCTCTACTTTATAGTTGGAAAGCAGTGAATAGCCGTTAGGCGGTGGTGTTTCAAAGAAAAAACTATCAATATCTTTGAGTTGATTAACTACTTTATAGTCAGCAGTATAGTCTACGCGATATGTGGCACGACGATTTTGCACATCAGGAGTTTGATCAATTTTGACCTGAATTTGTGAACCAGCTAGCGTCAGGTAGCGAGTTTCTTCTCGCGTCTCATTGACTTTGACAATTTTGCCATTAACTTGGGTGGTGTAATTGTAGGGTACTTGCACTACATAACGTATTTGCGGTGCGATTTGTTCTAGTCTGTCGCCAGCAACACTTTCTGCTACTTGTGCTACTTTTGCTTGTTCCCAATGGTGATATCTGTTACTTAAAGTTGAGCAAAGAAAAAATCCTCCAATTAATAAAATTAAAATTAGAGTTAAGTGTGGTAATCCTGATAAAATTTGCGAATAGCGAATTGCCCATTCATCAATAAAATTTGCCTGTTCTGCTTGATTACGACGCAGGGAGAAGTTGAGCAGAGCGATCGCAATTCCCAAAGCAATAACTATAAGTACTAATAACAGCGAACCTTTGAGGATATGAGTTCCAAACTGAACTAGTTCGGTAGGATGCGTAAGATCAGGTATTCCTGGAATACCTTGAGCTTGTTCTGGCATAAGAAAATTTTCGGAGAATGTGAATCATCAGACTGATAACATCTCTGTGAAGTTTCTTACTTTTGATAAATCTATTTCTATAGATAGATGTTTGAAATCTTACTTCTCTAAGTCCTCTAACAATTTCTGCATGAGTGTATGATTCTGTAACGTTGACCTACAGCCCTAACACTACGATATCCCTTGAGTTTGTCAACAAAAGGTTTTCCCTGTTTTTCTGGATCTGTTTTTAACTTATCTATGCGATCGCTCTACCTGTTTGCGCTACATTGACAAATGCAAGCACGCGGAGGAATAAGTCATGAAAGCAGTATTAATGACAGCACCCGGAAACCCTGAAGTTCTGCAACTACAAGATGTGACAAATCCTGGTGTTCCTGTTGGTGAAACTGAACTTTTGATACACTTAAGAGCAGCTGGTGTTAACCCGATTGATACCAAACTTCGCAAACGTGGCACTTTCTACCCCGATCAAATGCCTGCTATTTTAGGTTGTGATGGTGCAGGTGTAGTTGAAGTTGTTGGTGCTGGTGTCAAGAATTTTAACGTTGGTGATGAAGTATATTTTTGTAATGGTGGGTTGGGGGAACACCAAGGTAATTATGCTGAATATACTACAATAGATGAGCGCTTTGCAGCCCACAAACCCAAATCTGTCTCGTTTGCAGCAGCCGCAGCAGCACCTTTAGTATTAATTACGGCTTGGGAAGCTTTATATGAACGTGGAAGATTAGAACCAGGCGATCGCGTCTTAATTCATGCTGGTGCTGGTGGTGTTGGACATGTGGCAATTCAGCTAGCTAAACTTAAAGGCGCAGATGTCTGCACAACAGTAAGTTCTCCAGAAAAAGCAAATTTTGTCAAACAACTCGGTGCAGATTATCCGATTTTCTATAAACAAACAGATTTTGTCCAAGCAGTTTTAGATTGGACTGGTGGCGAAGGTGTAGACTTGGCTTTTGATACTGTGGGTGGAGAAACTTTTCATAAAACCTTCCCAGCTGTACGGATGTATGGCGATATTGTGACAATTTTAGAACCAAATACTAATACTGTTTGGAGAACTGCGAGAAACCGTAATCTTCGCATTGGTTTAGAATTAATGCTTATACCAATGGTGGAAGGGATGGTGGAAGCACAGCAGCACCAAGCAGAAATATTAGCAGAGTGTGCTAAATATATTGATGCAGGTAAGTTGAAAATTCATGTAAGTCATGAGTTACCCTTAGCTGAAGCAGCAAAAGCACACCAGTTAATTGAATCTGGTTCGACCACGGGTAAGATTGTTTTGGTGTTTTGATACTTCCATGCCTAAAACATGATGAGATTTTTCTAAACCTAACTGATTGCGAAAATATGCTAAAAACTGCTGTTCTGTTTCTAAAGCGTCTGCGGTATTAGGCGATTGGACTTTCAGCTTTTGCATGATATTTCCAAAAGCTCCATCAAAACTTTTTCCTAGATCTCAATCAATGTAGTTTCTTGATTAAGAATAGTGCGATCGCTCCCGTGATTAATGGTTCTATATATTACTTCGGCAAGCAACTACACAATATGCTACTAAGTTTCTTCGTGAAATTCCGGAAATAGATTACTGTGTATGGAAGTATGTAGTGATGAAGTGAGGATGTTTATATAAAAAACGGGTTTTAATCATATGATTAAAACCCGGTTTCTTGGCTATTTTGTAAACTTTTCCAAACTATTTTCATCAATACTAATTGCGTTATTGGTTTTCCATCCACGCAACGCATTTGTGTATTTGTTTTTTCATAGTTTCTGCATCTGCATGATATCTCCGTCCGTGACCTGGAAGCACCCACTCAAAAGTATAATTAGCCAACTTCCGCATTGATTTAATTAATTCTGACCAAGAATAAAAACAATAATCACGGAAAGTAATTAACTGGTCAATATCATCATTCCAAGCCAGATGATCGCCAGTAAAGAGAAACTTATTTTTGTATAGCAAGACAGTGTGTCCTTTGCTATGTCCAGGAACTGGGATAATCAATAAATCAGAAGCTAACTCAAAAGGTTCTGAACCAGTCAATTGAATTTCAACATCACGAGTACCCCCATTAATATCATCTTTATGTAGAATACGTTGACACCCAAAATGTTGTGCATATTTTTGATGATCTGCCACATCATCTATGTGAGTTAGGTACATATAACGTATTCCTCCCATTTCTTCTAAACGCTTGACTAGAGGTGGTGTAAAGCGAGGAGAATCTACTAAAACATTACCTTCTGATAGTTGAATAAAGTAGCCGGTTCCACCATAGGATTTTTCCGAATGGTAGCCACAATCATAGACATTTTCTTCTACAGGAATCGGAAAACTGAACTGAACAATTTTGATATCTTGAGGCTTTTCAACAGTTCCAATTGAACTCGTAGGACAAGATAAAAGTGCTTGCAATGCTTTTAATCTTTCTTTATAGTTCGCTGGTTGCTGATATACTGCTGACATTCCCTCAGCTTCAGTAAATACTTCTGGAGCCATCCAACGACAGGTATCACAGTCGATACAAGTGGTATCGACATAAAAGTCACCACTAATATTTTGGGGGCGACGCAGATTTAAATTAGCCATATTAAGCCAGTTATTTTAAGCATGTATTACTTTACTACACTAGCAAATGCTATTAGCAGCACTCACAAGTGAAGCAATCGGACAAATCAAGCTGTTTCAAGAAACTTGGGCGATTTACGAAATTTTCTTCTAAATATCATTTATTTTTTATATTTTTCTAGTTTAAACTTAGTCTATATTTTTCCTGACAATTTTATGTGCAGCAACCAATACGAACAACAGTACAAACAAGAAGTAATTGATTTTTTCAACAGCAGAACTAGTTACGACAATCACTACACTATTCGTCGCACTTTGCCTTTATTAGAGTTAGTTAAATTAAAAAAGGGACAACAAATACTAGATATAGCAACTGGTACAGGTATCATTGCTATCCCTACTGCTCAAATTGTTGGCTCAGAAGGAAAAGTAATTGGAGTAGATTTTTCGTCAGGAATGCTTGAGCAAGCCAAACGCAAAATAGAGGAATTAGGCTTGCAAAATATTGAATTAATAGAAGCAGATGCAGAGTATATAGACTTTCATGATGAAAGTTTTGATGTAATTATTTGTTCTACAGCAATAGTTTACTTTACAGATATTCCTGCTGCTTTACAAAAATGGTATCGTTTTCTAAAACAAGGTGGCATTGTTGGTTTTTCTGCTTGCTCTCAGGAGTCATGTGAAGCATCACTCATTATTGAAATTTGTGCCAAATATGGTATTTCACTGACAAATATTAACGAGCCAACAGGAACTCACCATAAGTGCCAAAATTTGCTCCGAGAAGCTGGTTTTAAAGATATTCAAGTCAAAAGCGAACAATTTGGTTTTTACCGTAGTGTTGAGAAAGCTCAAGAATGGAATGGAGGATGGTTTCATCCTAGAGAAAATCCCTTATTACAGATTTATGTGGAGCAAATGCAAGAATTGCAAGCAGAGTATCGTCAAAAAATAGAAGCAATGGCAACTGACCAAGGTGTTTGGTATGAAAATATGACTATTTTTGCAACTGGTTGTAAATAATTAATTGGGTTAACACGATAAATATTATGCCAACAAATACGCGTTTTAACATCCTAATTGATTCCAGAAAAACACTTAATAAATTTATTTTTAAAGTTAAAATTACAAGCTTTTGGATAGCTAATTTATAGCCAGAGATTGAGTTCAACTTTTGATAGATGTAGGTTCTACCTTTGGACATATGAATGTCCAGTCAGCAATACCTAAATTAGGGTACTAAGGTTATCGCTCACCTGATTTTGTAAGTGAGGCTAAGAGGATGTCTGAGAAGTGAAAGTTAATTACAATCGGTACTAATAAATCGCAGTCCAACGCTTTTCAAACATCCTTAAAATCATAGCAATTACCATTAATTAATTCCCAGGAGAAAGTCATGATTATTTCTGATCTGAATCACATCGAATCTGTTGAATCTAGTCAAATTATTGGTGGTAGAGACGACAAAGGCAAAGACAGAGACAAAGACAAATATAAATACAAATGCTACGAATGTTACAAATACAGAGACTGACAACTTGCACTAGTTTGTAGTATCAGGATGCGAAGCCTTTAAACCCTCGTTACCAGGTTAAACCTGGTAACGAGAATAATTTTTAAAATTGAATAATTTGTATAATTTATTTTTATTTCTATAAACAAAATTAATAGATAATTATATTAGTGTCAGCCCTATTAAATCTAGCTAGAGGATTCAAGATGGGTATTTTACGTCAAATGGCGTTGAGTGCTTTTTTTGCTCTTTTCTTAGCAGCTATTGTTGGTGTCGTTAAGAATCAGCCTTCTTTGGTGGCTTCGGCTGGTATAGCTGCTGGTGTCTGTGGACACGCTCTTTCTGCAATTAAATAATTTGGCGTTGCTGAATCGCGGTATGAATTAGATGTACCAGACGCGATATATCGGGTCTGGTACAAGGATTTTGAAATCATCTAAAAATCATTTTCATACATAAAATCAGCAAAGCCAATAATTTAAATAAAAATAAAAACCGGGTTTGAGAAAAACCCGGTCTAATTCCAGTGATCTACCTTTCAGTTCACCAAATGCAACTGACTCACTACAAAACTAATTGCATGATGGGTAAGAGGAAGACTATCAATTACCATACCCAGACATAACAGCATCATGTAAGAAATGGAATAGATAAATAATCCTCTGGCTAAATTACGATCGCTTGGATTATGGAGCAATTGCCAAGCTTTGTAAATGAATACTCCGCCTAAATATAGGGCGATCGCACCATAAACAAATCCTGTTTGCTGCAAAGGATAAATTAGCATCAGTGTGGCTGCGACTGTGATTAAGGTATACCACCAAATCTGGCGCACAGTCGCTGGATTACCGGCAACTACTGGTAGCATTGGTACACCAACTTTTGCGTAATCCTCGCTAATCATCAAGGCTAAAGCCCAGAAATGAGGCGGTGTCCATAAAAAGACAATTGCAAATAATAACCACGCTGTCCAGCTTAAACTACCAGTAACAGCCGCCCAACCTACTAGGGTCGGAATCGCTCCTGCGGCTCCACCAATGACAATATTGAGGGTGCTGTGACGCTTTAGCCAATGAGTATAAACTAAAACATAAAAAACTATACCAGCCATTGCTAGGGAGGCGGCTAGCAAGTTGGCAAATACTGACAATAGGCTAAAGGAAATAACAGCTAGAGCGATCGCAAAAATTAAAGCATCACGTGACTGTATCCTACCAGAAGGGATGGGACGATGACGGGTACGCTCCATCTCATAATCTATATCCCGGTCATAAATACAGTTAATTGTTTGGGCGCTAGCAGCAGCTAAAGTGCCACCAAACAGAGTTACTAGCAACAGCACCGGGTCTACCTGCCCCTTTGCTGCGATCCACATACTGCCAGCTGTGGTAATTAAGAGCAATGGGATAATTCTGGGTTTAGTTAGTTGGTAATAGCTTTGCAGAATCTGTAAAAATGATTCATGCTGCTTCGAGACATTAGTCTCAATCATTTTGGCACTAATTCCTTAATATTCAATAATTTGTATGCTGTTGCTATCAGTCAGTTATCAGTTATCAGTTACTAGTAGCTCTTTTTCATAACAGTTCACTGTTATCAGTGTTCCTTTCTGTTAACTGTTAACTGTTAACTGATTAACTTAGAAGTGGATTGGCAGTCTCAGTATTCATGTCAGCGTTAATACCGCGGTTGGCTGCCCAATCGCGTAATGACAGAACAGTGAAAACTACCAAAATACCCAGCAAACTTGCCCCTATAGCTTGGTGAGAGACTGTTAATTGTTCGACTTGGAGATGTAACCGGAAAGTAGCAAATCCTACGATCAATTGTAAAACCAATAATCCACCAGCCATATTTGCCAGTTTGCGTAGAGCTGGGTGGAGTGCTGGTGTACGCCAAGCCATAAATACCAGTGCCAATATTGCCACTGTCGGTGGGATCAAGCCAAAGATGTGACTATACATCACATTACAAAGTTCGTAGCCTCCGAAACATTGGTGTAGCGCCCAGCGAGAACCGACTAAAGCGCCGAGAAGACTCTGTACGTAAACCAAAATAGTGGCAATTAAACCTACCCAAGGTAATTTACCAACACTTCCGGTAGCTTGGTAGGGAGTGAGTGCAGTACCAATCACCAATAGAGTACAGAAAAATACTAAAGCTGTTCCCAAGTGAGCAGTCACTATATCAAACCGTAACAGTTCAGTAACAGTGAGTCCACCTAACACACCTTGGAAGATAATTAAAAATAAGGCAAATGTGGATGCCCAAGGAAGCCACTTGGGTAAAGAGCGACGATTCCACCAAGATACACCCACGAGTGCGATCGCGCTGATCCCAATTAATGACGCGTCCAATCTATGAAACCATTCCAGAAACACCTGGAAATTCATTTGCTTGGTTGGTACTAGTTTACCGTAGCACAAAGGCCAGTCTGGACAAGCTAATCCTGCATTCATGACGCGGGTGGCACTGCCGATCGCCATCAAAATCAAAGTGGCTACACACATTCTCCACACCCAGCGTCGAATTCTATCCTTGGGATTTTGCTGTTGTCCTACTGCCTCTACATTTTGTTGTTCCAGAACAAATTCGCTCATGAAAGATACCTTTGAGTTGCTCTTCGTGAGCCACAAAATTTCAAACGTTTACCAGTCGATTTGGACTTTATAGAGATTGTCCATGCCATCCATTTAGGGGCTTGGGGATTTTGGATGATCGATAGAGGAGTTGTGACTTGGTTGAAACGTCGTTCCCAAAGTCCAAAATCCATCTTGAAAAGCTTTGAAGTTCCCTCCGGGACGCTTCGCGTAGACGCGCTTTGCGCGGCTTCTCGTTAGAGTACGGAGGAAACCTGCGCTCAAACTTTTCGCAAAATTCAAAATCCACATCTCCACCCTAGCTTATGAAAATTCGGGTGAAAGTTCGGCTCTCACTTAATACTTTGAAGCACCTTGGTTACTTTGCGCCTAAGCTTTAGGTATTTTTCAAGTTGTAGACAATAGACTGCTAGAGATACTTCTAGCTTAAGAAAAGTTTTCTCTTAATTTGCATCTAACCTCCGACATATCCAAGCAATACATTCTGTTGAGGATTGAAAAATCAGCTTAAAAATTAATAATGATTTTACTTTCTAGGACTCTATCTCCTGTAGGCTGGACTACCGTAGTAAGTGAGCAGTTCCGTCTAAGTAGTAAAGTCATTAACTTTATCAACCGTGAAAATTCCAAGTTCAATCTGGACATTACTTATTGGCATCGTGCTGACAGTAGTCAGCCTCTGGTATGGTCAAAATCATGGTCTGTTACCTACCCAGGCTTCCGATGAAGCTGTTTTAGTGGATGGCCTGTTCAATGCAATGATGATCGTATCTACAGGTATATTTTTAATTGTAGAAGGTGTTTTAATATACACTGCTTTTAAATATCGCCGACGTGCAGGTGATGATACAGATGGTCAGCCAGTGCATGGCAATGTACCACTAGAGATTCTCTGGACAGCGATCCCCGCGATTATTGTCATTGGTATCTCTGTTTACAGTTTTGATGTCTACAATGAGATGGGTGGCTTTGATCCCCATGCCATTCACGACGCACCGATGACCCCTCAAGCAATGAAAATGCCAGGGGCAGCGATCGCAGCAACATTGACCGATACACAAGGAAGTGATCAACCCAACCTCAATCAACAGAAATCTGATGAGGCAATGCAAGATCCAGCCACCGCAGCAGTTCGTAATGCTGACCAAATTCCCCAAAAACAGGATGCTCCCGGTGTCGGTAGTGTTGCTCCCACGATTGGTGCTAGTCGAGAAAACCAAGGCAAACCACCGGAACTTGTGATTAATGTCACAGGTTTGCAGTATGCGTTTATTTTCACCTACCCAGATACAGGTATTACCTCTGGTGAATTGCACGTTCCCATTGGCCAGGAAGTGAGACTAAATATGACAGCTAATGACGTCATCCATGCTTTCTGGGTGCCAGAATTTCGTCTCAAGCAAGATGTGATCCCCGGTCGGCAAACAGAAATTCGGTTTACACCCAAGACAGAAGGCGATTATGCTGTAATTTGTGCGGAATTATGTGGTCCTTACCACGGCGCGATGAGGACACAAGTCATAGTAGAAAAACCAGAAGCCTTTGAAAAATGGATACAAGAACAGCAGATTGCTAGTGCCGAAACTCTGAATCAAGCAGTTGCCGTGAACCCTAGCGAACTATCCCCAGCTGAATATCTTGCCCCATACACTCAAGACATGAAAATTCAGCCAGAAATGCTACATCAACTTCACAAAAAATAGTCATTGGTCATTAGTCATTAATCATTAGTCATTAGCTTCTTCCCAAAGAACAAATGACATAGACGCGCAAGCGGCTTCTCGTAGAGTAAGACAAATGACAAAAGACAAATGATAAATGACAATAGATTTTTATGACACAAGCACAAATACAAGAAACAGCTAATATCCCTGCTGAGGCAGACGAACCAGGGATTAGAAAATGGTGGGAATACTTTACCTTTAACACTGACCACAAAGTCATTGGTATTCAATATCTAGTCAGCACTTTCATCTTCTACTGTATTGGCGGGGTGATGGCTGATTTGGTACGTACCGAACTCCGAACTCCAGAAGTAGATTTTGTAACTCCTGAAGTCTACAACAGCTTGTTTACGCTGCACGCCACAATCATGATTTTCTTGTGGATTGTGCCTGCGGGTGCGGGTTTTGCTAACTACATAATGCCACTGATGATTGGGGCAAAAGATATGGCATTCCCTCGCCTTAATGCCTTAGCTTTCTGGATGATTCCTCCAGCAGGTTTGATGCTGATCGCCAGTTTAGCTGTAGGTGATGCTCCAGATGCAGGTTGGACTTCTTACCCTCCTCTGAGTTTGGTAACAGGCCAAGTGGGTGAGGGAATCTGGATTATGAGTATCCTGCTGTTGGGTACATCGTCGATTTTGGGGGCAATTAATTTCCTCGTCACTCTCCTAAAAATGCGTACCCCTGGCATGGGTTTCCATCAAATGCCCTTGTTCTGTTGGGCAATGTTGGCAACTTCAGCTTTAGTACTATTGTCTACGCCTGTGCTAGCAGCAGGCTTAATTTTGCTTGCCTTTGATTTATTAGCAGGTACAACATTTTTTAATCCGACTGGCGGTGGTGATCCAGTAGTATACCAGCACATGTTTTGGTTTTACTCTCACCCAGCAGTTTACATCATGATTTTGCCCTTCTTTGGGGTGATTTCTGAGGTGATCCCCGTTCACTCCCGCAAACCAATTTTTGGTTATAAGGCGATCGCCTACTCTTCTTTGGCAATTAGCTTTCTGGGTTTAATTGTGTGGGCGCACCACATGTTCACCAGTGGTATTCCTGGTTGGTTGCGGATGTTTTTCATGATCACGACGATGATCATCGCCGTACCTACGGGTATTAAAATTTTCAGTTGGTTAGGAACTATGTGGGGTGGTAAACTCCGCGTTGATCGTACTGCTTTACTATTTGCGATCGGCTTTGTGGGAACTTTTGTGATTGGTGGTATCAGTGGAGTCATGTTGGCAGCAGTGCCTTTTGATATCCACGTTCATGATACTTATTTTGTAGTTGCCCACCTGCATTACGTTTTGTTTGGTGGTAGTGTTTTGGGTATCTATGCCGCTTTCTACCACTGGTTCCCAAAAATGACGGGACGAATGCTAAACGAATTTTGGGGTCAGGTTCATTTTGCTTTTACCATCATTGGTCTGAATATGACCTTCTTACCCATGCACAAACTCGGATTAATGGGTATGAACCGCCGTATTGCCCAGTATGATCCCAAATTTGCCTTGATCAATGAAATTTGCACCTATGGTTCTTACATACTCGCAGTTTCGACTTTACCTTTTATTGTCAATGTGATTTGGAGTTGGATGTATGGTCCCAAGGCTGGTAATAATCCTTGGAAAGCTCTAACTCTGGAGTGGATGACTGCTTCACCTCCAGCATTTGAGAATTTTGATAAACCCCCTGTATTGGCTACTGGCCCCTACGACTACGGTTTGGAAAGAGCTAGAGAAGGTGTACCTTTATCTAGTTCCGATCCAGCTTTGTCAGCAGGGCCAAACTCAGTTTTACGCGCCAATCCCGACGAACCCTATCCATCGATCGCAGCTGAAAAAGGCGAAATCTAATTTAATGATGAATTATGAATGATGAATCCTGAATTCATCATCCATAATTCATAATTCACAATTCATAATTTAAAAAAGATTCATGAGTCAAACTATTGACCCAGCAAAAACAGCCCTAAATTATCACCACGCAGCAGAAACTGCTCATCACGAAGAACATCATGACTATCGTCTGTTTGGACTTATTGTATTTCTAGTTGCCGAAGGCATGATTTTTATGGGCTTGTTCGGAGCCTATTTAGCTTTTCGTTCGACATTACCTGCTTGGCCACCAGAAGGTACTCCAGAATTAGAACTGTTGCTTCCCGGTATCAACACCATAAACCTAATTGCTAGCAGTTTTGTTATTCATAATGCCGATACCGCTATTAAAAAGAATGATGTGCGGGGTATGCAAATGTGGTTTGCAATTACTGCTGTTATGGGGATAATTTTCTTGGTGGGACAAATGTATGAATACTTCCACCTGGAATTTGGTCTGACAACTAATTTGTTCGCCAGTGCATTTTATGTTTTGACTGGTTTCCACGGTTTGCACGTGACGATTGGTGTTTTAGCAATCTTGGCAGTATTGTGGCGATCGCTCAAAAAAGACCACTACAGTAGTGAAAAGCACTTTGGTATTGAAGCTGCCGAAATTTATTGGCACTTCGTAGACGTAATTTGGATAATCCTATTCGGATTATTATATATACTGTGAGTATTACTTTTTACTCCCTTATTTGATGACATTAACCCCCTATTGGGGGTTTTTTATTTAATCAAGACGACCAAAAACCAACAAGTCTACTCACTCAAGCAGCGTCTTAAAAACCTTTGGGGAATTTCTGGGGAAGCACCCCAGTGCATATGAATATAAGAGGCGTGAAGATTGAGATGTGGTAAGTTAGATCCCCATCCTTCACACCCTATAAATTCTTCATTATCAAAGCGATAAGTTTGAAATAGTGGCTGCTCAAAATTAGACATTAAATAGGAACGATGAAATTCATGTCCATAAACTGTTGTTCCTGCATTTACTAACAAACTATCTTGCAGGGTAACTGCGCGGCGATATCCCAAACTTAATCGTCCACTCATAACTGCGGTTGTAGGTAACACTCCCACCATTGACCAAGATTTACCTGCAAAATCGATAACTTGCTCACACAAATACATCAACCCACCACACTCGGCAATTGTTGGCATTCCCGCCATAATTGCTGTCTGAACTGCTGCTTTAGCATCAGTATTTTCCGCAAGTTGTTGGGCAAATACTTCTGGAAACCCACCACCAAAGTACATACCCTCCACTCCTTCTGGTAGCTCAGGAGCTTCTAAAGGACTCCAAAAAACCAACTCTGCACCCAGTTGTTGTAACAAGTCAAGATTGTCTTGGTAGTAAAAATTAAAAGCGCGATCGCGTGCCACAGCAATCTTTACAGTAGATGAAAGACAAGCAAGCAATTTGTCTCCCTTGTCTCCCTTGTCTCCCTTGTCCCCGTATCCTTCCATTCTCAGCAACGGTAACAACTTCTCCCAATCAAAGCAAATGTCACCCAAATCAGCAAATCTCTCAATCAAAGCATTGAGTTCAGGAAGTTCAACTGTGGGTACTAAACCAAGGTGACGATCAGGAATGGTAATGTTGTCTTGGCGACGCAGTACACCAAGAATTGGTAACTGTAGTGGTGTGAGAGAGTCTTTAAGCAATTGCAAGTGGCGATCGCTACCCACACGATTTAAGACTAATCCAGCTATTTTAATTCTGGGATCAAAAGAACTATAACCGTGAGCGATCGCAGCAACAGAACCAGACAAGCGACTACAATCAATCACCAACACTAAAGGTAAATTTAATAGTCTTGCTATATGAGCAGTACTAGCATAATCATTAACCCCATCCCTTAGTAAGGGGAGAGGTTGGGGAGGGGTTACTCCATCAAACAAACCCATCACGCCCTCAATTAGGACATAATCCATCCCTTGACTGTGACAAGTAAAACAATGCTGTACGTAGGTTTCTGAAGTTAAGATTGGGTCTAAATTCCGACAAGCACGTTCAGTCACATGCTGATGAAACATCGGATCTATATAATCCGGCCCTACTTTGAAAGATTGTACTTTGTGCGATCGCCGACACAAAGACGCCAGCAGGGTGAGTGTGACTGTTGTCTTACCCACCCCGCTACGTTCTCCTGCAATAATTAAAGCCATTGGTAATAGGTAATTGGTAACTGATTTTCGGCATTGCTGATTTCATGTATGAAAATGATTTTGCGTAATGCCAAAATCTTTGTAGAGACACGATATATCGTGTCTCTACATTCGGATTCATACCGCATTCAGCAACGCCTGATTTTCTATCCTATTACCCATTACCCATTACCCTTTTCCTAATTTGAGTATTTGCCCTATAACTGCTAGGCTTTCTTCAAACAGCGCTTCATTTCCCCAACGTTGTACCTGTTGACTCAACAAAACTTCGGCTTTTTGTTCAGAAAGTGAAGTTACCTGCTGGAATAATCCAGCAGATTGGGCGCCACCTTGGGTTTCCATCCGCATACAACCGCCAGTTTCCGTACAGATTACAGTACCGCAGTTAGCTTGGGGATTGGTAGAAGTTAAACGTAAAGCAATCAAGTCGCCTGGAACTTCGCCCACATCAGCTACAGGGACTCCTGCTAATTCAGCTTCTACTTGCCGTTGGTTATCGGTGCTAAAGCTGACGCGGGTAATGTCATAATCGTCGCTTTCTTTTTGATAAGAAACCGGACGCCAATTCAAACGACTTGCCAACCAACCTAAAAACAGTAACGCCTGTGTGGAGTTACCTTTTTCATAATCAATATTTACTTTGTCAATCTCAATCAGGGCGTCGCGACGTTGGGGTTGATCGTAAGCTTCTGCTGTCAATTCTTGCCATCCAGAGAGGCGACGCCAGTTCAAATCAGCCACAGGTACACCATTTTCCACCAATGATTGTAGGCTGAGTAAATCTGTTTCTGGTTTGTTAAAGTTGCAAGAATCTACAATAACGTTGTTGCATATTGCTGCCAAGCGTTTGAATAAACCGTTATTGGCATCTGGCGTGGCTTTCCACCATAAAAACTTAGGTAAACCGCCAATCGTCAACGCTGGTATCATACCACCAATCCGTTCTAAGGCGGCGGCGGTTCCGGTAAGGGTGATGTATTCACAACATACCAGACTGGTGGATGTACCTTTTTGAATGGGACAGTAGGCAGAGACTTGTGCTTTCACGCCTTCGTCTTCTCCGACTACTGGTAAAAGAGTAATAATCCGACAGGGGTTACGCAGAGCAATTTCGTCAGCAATTCTAGGGCCTTTTGAATCTAAACTATAAGATGCAGACCCATTTTCTGTTGTCCCACTCTTGTAACGTTTGGCAACTTCTTCCCGCAACAGAGTCAAAGTTTCCTCTGTAGCTTTTCCAGTTTCTGTTAACCCGTACTTCTTCTGTACTTCCCTCAGTGCTGCTTGGGTTTGCGGACCAGGAATACCATCAATTGGACCATTGTAAAATCCCAAAGCGGCGAGTAAATGTTGAGTTTCTTCTGACTCGTAAACCACCAAAGTAAATGTGGTTGCTCTTGTCGCCGCCGGAAGTGTACCATCTTCGCCAGCCATGCCGTAACTTTGCCAAATTTGGCCGAGTTCCGCTTCAATATCTGTAAGCGAAACATCCTTGGGAGCCTGTAGTGAAAAAATAGTAGGAGCTTGGGTAGTCATAAGAATTATTTTGTTATTTGTCATTGGTCATTTGTCATTGGTCATTGGTCATTTGTTTTTACTAATGACTAATGACTAATGACTAGTTTCTAGAGTCTGCGCCAACGGCGACTATCTTGGTTAATCAATAATTCCGCTTCCACGGGTTCCCAGGTTCCGGCTTCATAGTGGGGAATGGTTGTTGGATCTGCGGGTGCATCCCACACAGAAAGAGCTGGTGTGACAACCTGCCAAGCTGCTTCTACTTCGTCCCCCCGTGTAAACAATGTTTGATCGCCCATCATACAATCTAAAAACAGGCGATCGTAGGCATCAGAAGTTGCGGTGATGCCAAAGGAACCATAACTAAAGTCCATATCAACGGAACGAGTGCGAAAATCTGCGCCAGGCATCTTGACTTCAAAGCGCAGAGAAATACCTTCATTCGGCTGAATCCGCATTGCTAAAATATTGGCGTTCATCTGTTGGGCTGCGGATTGAAACATCCGAGAAGGAACTTCGCGGAAGTGGATAGAAATCTCGCTAACTTTTTTTGGCATTCGCTTACCAGTACGTAGGTAAAAGGGAACTCCTTGCCAGCGCCAGTTGTCAACGAGAAACTTCATCGCTACGTAAGTGGGTGTAGTCGAATTAGGATTGACTCCTGGTTCTTCTCTATACCCTGGTACAGGCTTACCTTTCATCCAACCAGCACTGTATTGCCCACGCACAGCCGAGAGATTTAAATTGTTGATATCTGCTAAACGTGTAGCTTGTAATACTTTAACTTTTTCTGTACGGATACTGTCTGCATCCATAGCATTGGGAGCTTCCATTGCTGTCAAGCAATAAAGTTGCATCAAATGATTTTGCAACATGTCCCGCAGGGCGCCGGAGCTTTCATAGTAGCCAGCCCGGTCTTCTACCCCGACGGTTTCAGCTACGGTAATCTGGACGTGGTCAACAAAGCGACGATTCCACAACGGTTCAAAAATAGCATTGGCAAAGCGAAATACCAGCAAATTTTGAACTGTGTCTTTACCTAAGTAATGGTCAATGCGGTAGACTTGCTGTTCTTTACAATATTTCTGCACTACTAAGTTCAGACTTTTAGCAGAAGCCAAATCTCGACCAAAAGGTTTTTCAATAACTAGACGATGTTTGTAGGGATCGTCCAGCATTCCTCCAGTTCCTAGTTGTTTAATTGCTTCTGCAAAGAAGTTGGGCGCCACAGAAAGGTAGAACATCCGGTTTCCTCGTGTTCCCCGTTTTTCGTCTAACTCCTGCAAAAAAGTCTTCAGTTTATGATAATCTTCGGGCTTATCGATATTACCAGGGCAGTAAAATAATCCTTGAGAAAAGTCCTGCCAGAGTTCCTCTGGACCAACACCGCCATGAACCTCTTCCATACCTTTTCGCATTTGTTCGCGGAAGTATTCGTGGCTCCAGTCCCGACGTGCTACGCCAACGATGGTTGTCTCTGGTGGAATGCGTCTCTCGCGTCTTAATTTATATAGTGATGGCACAAGTTTGCGCCAAGTAAGGTCTCCAGAAGCACCAAAGATGACTATTATCTGGGGTTCGGCCATCCCTTGTTGTTGCAGACCGACCCGCAAAGGATTTTCTAGCAGACTGACCATAGGAATGAATTTTGAATTTTAGGTTTGAGATGTTGGATCGGGGATCGGGGATTGGGGGAGTGTGGGGAGTGTGGGGAGTGTGGGAAGTGTGGGAAGTGTGGGAAGTGTGGGGAGACTAAGTTATAAGTAACCAATTCTCCCTTGTCCCCGTGTCTCCCTTGTCCCTTATTCTTATACTGGCGACAACTGCTTGACTTTATTTTCTAAAGAATCCATTAAGGATTGGAAGGGCTTGACAAATTTGTCGATTCCTTCTAAAAGCAGTTCATCCATCACTGTATTGATGTCGATGTTCACGTCTGGATCTTTGAGGTTTGCGATCAGGTTGTAAGCCTCATCTACGTCTGTTTCCACTCGGTTAGCGACATTGCAGTGGTCAGCACAAGCTTCGATGGTTGCTGGTGGTAAGGTGTTAACGGTGTCCTGACCAATCAACTCATCAACATACATCACGTCGCTGTATTGGGGATCTTTGGTGCTGGTGCTGGCCCACAGTAGGCGCTGCACTTTTGCACCTTTAGCCGCCAACGCTTGCCAACGATCGCTTTGCACAATCTTTTTATATTCCTGATAAGCAATCTTTGCGTTAGCGATCGCTACTTTTCCTTTAATTGCTTTTAGCTTGGCTTCAACATTGAGATTGTCAACGCCTTTGGCTAGCTTGTCATCAATTTTACCGTCAATATTGCTGTCAATTCGGCTAAGAAAGAAACTAGCTACAGATGCAATTTTGCTGATATCTTTACCTTCTGCTGCTCGTTTCTCTAAGCCGCGAATATAAGCCCAAGCTGTGTTGATGTAGCTTTCTACGGAGAACAGCAGCGTGATATTGACATTAATTCCTTCGGATATTACCTGCTCAACTGCTGGCAAACCGGGTTCAGTGCCAGGAATTTTGATCATGAGGTTTTCCCGGCCAATTTCTTGAAAGTAGCGACGAGCCTCAGAAATTGTGGCTTCGGTATCATCAGCAATTGTTGGTGGTACTTCTATGCTGACATAACCATCTAACCCATTCGAGGATTTGTAAACTGGGCGCAGAAGATCACAAGCATCACGAATATCTTGAAATACCAGTGATTCATAAATTTTGTAAGTTGGCAATCCTGCTTTTATTCCAGCTTCGATATCTTCGTCGTAAATTGCATTACCAGCGATCGCTTTTTCAAAAATAGTTGGATTGGAAGTAATGCCACAAATACCTTTCTTTTCCACCAAATTTTTCAATTCGCCAGACTTAATAATGTCACGGGTCAAATTATCCATCCAGATACTTTGACCGTAATTTTTAATCTCAAATAAATGATTTGTCGTCATATTTTTTCCCTCCTGCTTATTCTCTTTGCTAGAGAAATTTTTTAAAGTTAGTTGTTAGTTGGTAGGTTTTACTTTCCAAAAAACAACCATCAACCAACAATTACTAATGACCGTTTTGAATAAAAGACTCTACCTTCGCCACATCCTCTCTACTACCAATAATCAGAGGTGTACGTTGATGCAGTTTCTTTGGTATCACGTCTAAAATGTTCTCATGCCCAGTTGTAGCTCGACCACCTGCTTGCTCTATCAAAAAAGCAAGGGGAGCTGTTTCATAAAGTAAGCGTAGTTTACCTTCTGGTTTTTGAGCAGTTCCAGGATAGAGAAACACACCGCCTTGAATTAACACCCTGTGAACATCGCTAACCATTGCCCCACTGTAACGAGCAGTATAACCTTCTGTACGATGAACGTAACGGATATATTCGCGAATTGATTCATCCCATTGCCAAAAGTTCCCCTCGTTCACGCTATACACCGGACCATGGGTAGGAATCTGAATATTTTCTTCGGTAAGGATAAATTCCCCTAAACTAGGATCAAGGGTAAAGGAATGAACGCCCCTTCCTATAGTATAGACCAGCATCGTACTGGGACCATACAGGATGTATCCAGCAGCAATTTGTTTATGTCCCGTTGCTAGCAAATCTTTTGCTGTACCATCAATATCTTCCCCTTCTTGTTGACGAATTGAGAAGATGGAACCCAAACTCAAATTAATATCAGTGTTAGATGAACCATCAATGGGGTCATAGAGCAAAGTGTAGCGGCCAATGGGACAGTTTTCGGGGATATAGTATGGATTTTCCATTTCTTCAGAAGCCAAGCGACATACTAACCCGCTTTGCTTAAATACCGCGATAAATACGTCATTGGCGTAGACATCCATTTTTTTCACAGATTCACCCTGGACGTTAGTCTCGCCTGTAAATCCGAGAACACCTTCCATTAAACCAGCGCGACTGAGATGACGAGCAATGAGTTTACCAGCCAATCCAATACGATTCATCAGCGCACTCAAATCCTGTGCCTGTGGCGAAAAAGTCTGGAGTTGTTGCAGGACGTGACGGGATAAAGTAGTACAATCACGATCTAAGCTGCGGTTTGCTGTAGCATCTTTGATGGACTGTTCTAAAGATTCTGCCGCTTTAGTCATTATCTTTGTCCTCCATAGCAATTAGCTATTTACTGGGTTACTCCCGTGCCTTGCAACTTGTGGTTGCTGCCTCTATCTTAGAAAGGTAATTTGACAATTGAGATGTGACTTTAGACAAACTAAAGAAATCAACATTTTGTCACCCTTAAATAGGATCGTCTGCTCATATAAAACAGCAATAACCAACTAGTCGCTAACTTTTTTATAAGTCACAACTAGCTGGCTATTTAGCTGCTATTTAGTTTTAGGTCGATTCACTGCTTTGTGGTTACTTACCGTAACTTAAATACCTTGCCTAAAAAGAAAGGAATTTGCTATTATTGTCTTTCGTCAGTTTTAAAAGATAAGATATATATTACCTTTTCGCCCAACTACCTCGTCGGTTATCCTCCCTTGGTCTTGCCTTGTTGACTTTGAGTTGACGGCCCATCCATTCAGCGCCATCTAATTCTGTAATCGCTGTATCCTCTTGGGCATCATCATCCATTTCAACAAAAGCAAACCCGCGCAGTCTACCCGTATCGCGGTCGGTCGGTAACACAACTCTTTTAACCTGGCCATATTCGGCAAAAACAGCTTTCAAATCGTCTTCGGTAGCGCTGTAGGAGAGATTTCCAACGTAAATAGTCATTTGGATCACGTAAGTCTCAACTCGAGGCGATAAATTCAGCTCAAAAGTAAAGTTAACAAGAAACGAAAATGATTTCGTCTGGTCTAACATTTAGGCTGAATTTTTCGCGTACGCTCATATGATAACCGATGTTGACATTTTTTAAAGTATGAGATTTTACAAACATCTTTAACTTCAAATCAGTCTCTCTTATATGTGGGGTTTTGCTGATGTTAAAGTGAGTTTTTTAAAAGTTTCTCCATGCTACTTACATCAAATATACCTATTTGTGCAGATGCGAAATTTGCCACTTTAGGAGTGCGTTGATTGAAACAAAAAACAACCTTTGCGAATACATGTTCTCTCTACCAGAATTGCTACGGGGAGCATCCCAATTTTTTCAATATACTGCTAAGGGTTTTAACCCTTAGCTAATAGCACAAGTCTATGAAGCTGAAAAAGTTAGTCAAAGAAATGTATTCAGAGATTACTTATAAAGTAAATCTTTAGTAGCCCTGACTGAACTGCATACACCAGGGTGAATAAAAATATGACTCTTCTTACACCCCCACAATCATTTTCAAGTCAGAGTAGCCAGTAGACGGGTTAAGACGCATATCAAAGAGCCAGTGCGATCTTGAGGGTTCCAACAGCGCACTGGCTCTCCTACAGTAATTTTATTTTTACTTTATAAATAACCTCTGATAACTAAATAACTAATGACCAATGACCAATGATTGTTTTGTTCATTCAATAGCTATTGATTGAGGACCACTTGACCTACCATTCGTTTGTTCAGCGGTAGAAGCTGTATGAATATTTGAGCCAGTTTGTTGATCCAGCCAGCTTCTAACAGGCTCGTCAGCAAGATTTAATCGCAGTAACCCAGAGAAGAAACCACCCATAAATGATACAGGGTGCTGGGTAAATTGTTGAAAAATAGGCGTCAGTTCATCCAAAAACATAATTATAGTCCCCTAAATTACCTGCATTAGTCTCAAAATTTGTGAATTTTATTCATCGTAGCGTGTGCGAGGAAGTTCGTTAGAAAGTAGTCCTCAAATAAAGTAGGAAGAAGAAAATCAATCTAAATTATTCCTTCTTCCTAATTTCTAGGTTAACTAATTAATTAGGATTTTCTTCAGGCATCATACATTTATCTGAATCACAACCTGCGGGTCCAACTTCCATTAATTCACCGAAATCATAACGACTCAATGCTGTGTGAAAATCATTCGTTTTACGACGTAATATGACTTCTTGCATAAGTTTATCGTACTGCTCCTTTGTAATTGGTTCAAAGGGCAAACGTGGAAAAGTTTGATGATCGTCAAATCGTGCTAAAAGAGCTGCACTGATATAACCTTCATCATCACGAATAGTTTCGTATATACGACTTCCCAAAGTTTCTATTTCTTGCTCTCGCAGTTCAATTGTAGCAGATGTGTTATGCGTCACATAAAATTTCTGTACTTGCATATAGAAGTCCATCTGAGATAAAGCGCTAAATTGACTAATGTCAATTTGATCAGCACCTAATAAATCAGCCCAAGGAACAGCCACAGGAATTTCCACCAACCACTCACTAACTCTAGAATCAAAGGGGTCATTTAATAAATTGCCCTGTTCATCTTTATCAGATTGAGAAGGTATAATATTGTAACCATAATCAACACATGCTAAAGCTACTGGGTCATTTTTACGGAAAGTGATTCTGCGAATAAATCTTTGAGCTTTAGGGGGGTGCCATCCTGGAGAAGCACTAGTCAACAAAGATTTCGTACCGCTAGGCTGAACAGTAGTGCAACGATTTGGACGTTTCAGATTGTGCTTTGAGCAATAATCCCAAACTACCCGATGCACAATATCTTTCCACGTACTCAAGTATTTTTCTTCTTCACGCTTAAACGCCAATCCTTGAGCAGTGTTTGGTCTTTCTTCAGCCCACCAATGTAACCAATTAACCCCAAAAGCATGAACAAAGAAATCAAATAAACCAGTGAAAGAAACACCGACAATCGGGTCAAGTTCACGGCTATATTGATAGCGTGGCTCTTGGAATTTGTGATGCAAAAGGGCGGCTACAGATAATGCGCCTGCGGTGAAGGCTTCTTCCTGTTCTTTATAGTTAAATGGATCAATTTGATTGAGATGGATTTCTGATAAATTACAGTGGAAGTCACTACCAATAATTTCACCACACGGATTCAAGGCAAATCGAGCCAAACGATGTTCTAGCTCACAAGCATCAAGATTGGGATAGTGTTCCTGCAACCACTGTTTGGCATTACCTTGTTGATAAGCTTGCAAAAATTCAGTTTTCAAGCTGGTGGTAGACAGTAAATCAAAGTTTGCTCTAGCTACAGCTTCACCAGCCCATTGAATTGCACCTTCACCACTGTAGTATTGTTTGCGAACAGCATCAACACATTCTTCTAATGTCGGCTTACGGTGAAAAACTCTGGTATGGTTTGCCATTCGCAGTGAATCGCGTTCTGGATCGATACGCCAGTTGCCGTTTTCATCCTGCTGCCAAAGGTTTGCTTTCGCATCCGCAAATAAATTATCATCATTGTTGCCTTGCCTCATCCCAGCTGATCTTCGGATATTCCCAGCAACAATTGTCACAGCCGCTTCATCAATTAACAAGCAGCATTCTACAGAATTCAATCTACGCCCGACTGCTTTGTTGAGGATAGAAGCGCAGCGCTGGTAAAGTCCAGGCAATTTTACAGGATTGGCTACTCCTCCAAAGCCGTTAAGAACTTCTCCAGCTTGACGTACATCACTGATATCAACAATTACTTGAACTTCTTGAGTCAATCTTTCATCTGTAGAGAGTTCCAGTAAACTTTGATATGATTGCACCCAACCTTGACGGCTGTCTCCTACATAGATGGTAACGCGGTTAGCATCTCTATCTATTTTGACTTCTGTCAACTCACGTCGTTCTAGACGGGGAGTAAAACCAATTTCTCCCTGTACAGTTACATTTAAAAGATTACGAATTGGCGGCAATTTGTTAATGTATTTTGGTTCTAAAACTGCTCCAGTACCACAACCCATCATTGCTAAATCCATCATCAAACCAAAAGCACTCCAGTCTTGGAGGTTGGTAGAAGTGCAGTTGTAAGCCCCAGAAAAATTCTGTGGCTTGGCTATCCAGTCTGTACCACCAACCCACAGCCAGCGCCCACTGGGTAAAGCTTTCAAGTTACGCTGCATCCGTTCGAGAATGTCAGCCTCGTGTGGTTGCAATTTCCCTAAACTGATTAAACCTCCCAAGGTGCGATCGCACACCTGTTCCCATGTCTCTCTTGTTTGTGCCTCTTGACGACGGCTGTAAGTTCTAAAAAACACCGGATTAGCAGCTGGGGCTGTTTCTGGAAAGTTTGCACTCTGGCGTTTTCGTTCAAGCTCTCGAACCATAAATCAAGCCTTGTTGATCTCTCATCAGATTATGACTATACGTTAACTAGTCTCAACGGTCAAAGCTTGAAAAAAGTATCGATTTGCGGTAAGTTTATATCTACAACTACCTATCAATCTTGTAAGCTTAATTGCGTCTTAGATATATAGTAATACTATATGATTTGTGAGAATAGCAGAGCTTAGATCCCCGACTTCGCAGGAAAAGTCGGGGATATTGTCTTTTACGAAGGATTTAGGAATGCTATAAAATCCTAAATAATACTTAGCAAAATATATTTGATTAATAAAGATATTTTTCTTAGTACTTCAATCTCGAACATAAAATAATAATACTGAGTAGCTAATTTAAAGATGTTCAAGATGATTGATATTTAATATAGCAGTATTTTTGACCGATTATTCCGAGCAGGGTACAGAGCAAGCAGATTTATCTGTGGGGTCAATTCCATTTTCTAAAATCCAAAATCCAAAATCCAAAATCCAAAATCCAAAATCGATTGACTTGGTTCAGAGAAAATTTAATTTTGAGTAACATTTAAGCAAAAAATTATTTTTTGAGAAATTGAAATAATTCTATGTAATTCATTATCTATTTCTAATGGAATAGATAAAAGAAAAGATATATAATCCCTCTTCTGCCAAGAGTGAGAAAATAAAGTATGTGCAGACTCTGACAATAGACATTTGTCAGATGCCATTCGTTAGACATATACTATGACCAGAAATGATTAATTATCTGATGGTCGCTAGTATTTATGCACTTGTCTGAATCGAAGTGCGATCGCAAACAGTTGATGAAACAAATACATTTTTACAACTTGTTTAGTGAGATAATTAGATCGTGAGGAAAAGAACGGAAGCACGTTGAAATTTAAAGGGGGAAATATGAAAACTAAAATATTGGCAGCTTTAACCTTAGCAGCTCCCCTGTTCTTTACTGGTGCAGTTAGCGCCAACAATCCGCAGCAAGTACAAAAGCTGTTATCAACTGGGGAATGTATACAGTGCAATCTATCAGGAGCAAACCTCAGTGGTTCTCATTTAATTGGTGCTGACTTAAGAGGCGCAAATCTTCAAGGGGCTAACTTGGAAGGAGCAAATCTTGAAGGTGCTGATCTTACGGGTGCAAACTTGGCAGGTGCAAACTTAGAGTCAGCTTTTGCAACCAATGTTAATTTCAAAAATGCCAATCTCAACGGCGTCAATTTTACCAGTGCTACAATTTTAGATTCTAATGTCCATGGCGCATCAATGAATAACCTTAATATCACTAACGCTGAGATATACAATACAGGGATCGGCATTGGTGGTGACAGCGCGGATATTCCTGATTGGGACTAAAGGAATACCAGAAAATAAATTCTTCAATATTTTAGTAGGGTGCATTACTTAATTAACACATTATCTGATGTTATTGTCGGTGCGTTAGGCGTTTTGCTAAAACGCGCCCAATGATTTGAAGATTTTTGAGAATAAAATTTTTGCATAAGTTATGAAGCATTTGAACCCACTTACAGTGGGTTTTCGCTATTAGCTAGCACGCACTTAAGTCGCGTGCTTATGGTAAAAATAGATACTTGGTTGAACTCACATTAAATTTTGGAGGTACTAGCTAGCTACTTTAGCTTTTTTATATGCATGTACAGCCATGATTTACCACAAATAATTATAAAAGTCTAGACTATGTGAATACATAAAAAGTTTTATTAAGTATTCATATTAATTCTACTATCAACATTGAGAATAACAGCTTAAGATTGCCTAAATATCAGGTAAAATCGGCATTTAGACTTGTATAAATAAGGGATGAACTTATTGGTGCATGATTTGTACTTGAATGAGTACGATCATAAGCAGCTTACCTGTCTCAATGTTAGTCCACTAGATGGGCAAAACTGGTAAGACCAAAACTTGAACTTTGGTTCAAGGCACATGTCTATATGTGTAAAGTGATGTGTTAGTGCATCGCCGACTCAACAGCCTTTTGGTTGTAATTGTCCCGATAAAAGTAACTCAACTGTCACAATCATGGGAGCGGAAATGCAAGAACCGGAAGTAGTAGAAACAAAGTCTCCAGAGGCAATAGTGCCAGAAATGAACAACCAAACAGGAACCATTACTAAAATCCAGCCTACTGCGCAAACTCAAGACCAATGGTTGAAGTATGGAGAAGTCGCTTCTAGCTTTTTAGCGACATTACCTGAATACTTGGGAACCTTCTTTAACAAATACAAACAGCCCCTGGTTACAATTGGTTTAATTGTGGGAGCAATTGTCGCTGTTAAAGTTGTCTTAGCAATTTTGGATGCTTTAAATGATATTCCTTTAGTAGCACCGACCTTTGAATTAATTGGTATTGGTTACTCTGCATGGTTTATCTACCGTTATTTACTCAAAGCCTCTACCAGGGAAGAGTTAACTAGTGAAATTGCAACTCTCAAATCACAAGTAGTCGGTAAAGACGCCTAAAACTGAGTAATTCAGTACCCAAGCGCGATGGCGCAGCAGCGCCCGCTAGAGACGATTCTCCCAAAAGGGAGACGCTACTTGATCGCACTATTGGTACGCCACGAATTGCTGCTGGACCTCGCCTCCTCCCAAGTGGTCAAGTAGATTCTTCGCAACACTTGACCACTTGTGTAATCACATTTAATTAGGCGCTTTGACAATATATTCAGATTCAATTGCGTTTAGCCTTCCCGTTCGCACCAAAGCTTGATAAACCATAGCAGCTACCTCAGCACGGGTAGCTTCTTTATTTGGATTCAGCGTTTTGGTGTTGGGGTAGTTGATCACAAGATCATTGACTGTGGCCGCTGCTATCTTGTTGGTAGCATAGTTAGGAATTACTTTTGCATCCCTGTAAAAACTTAAAATTTGAGTTGGGGAATCAGGAACATTTAAATTCATACCACTAGTAAGGGCAACCAATACCTGTACTCGTGGAATTCTTTGTTGTGGTCTAAAAACTTTGTTAGGGTAGCCTTTCAAGAACCCTATACTAATAGCTTGGTCGATAGCTGAGTTTGCCCAAAACTGAGATGGTATATCCTTAAAAGCGATTGTACTCTTGGTTTTACCAACTTCTTTGCCAAATGCTTGTTCTACGATCGCAGCAAACTCAGCGCGAGTTACAGGCTGATTTGGTCTAAAGGTGTAATCTTGATAGCCCTTGATGATATTCCGAGAAGAAAGCGCATCAATAAAACGACGCGCCCAAAAGTCGCCAGGTACATCAGTAAATGTGATCGGCGGCGGAATAGTTGACTTCTGCTCAGGAATTACTAGTGGTATGGTTTTGTTGATAGTAAAAGGTAGTGAAGGTGCTTGTTGTTGAGGTAAAGTCGTAAAGTTAACACTAGGTTCTGGTGTGACTACAGGTAACTTATCCTCAACAGATGTAGACAGTTGTTGGCGAGATTCGACATTAGGAGCAGTTTGCTTAGGTAGAGTATTGGGAGAAGCAACCGAACCAGAGTCAGGTAGCAGCAAGCTGTTGAAGTTCCACCCAGACTCCTTACGGGAAAATGACCAAAACAAAATTGCCCCGACAGTAGCAAAGGCAACAAGAATGCCAATAAATTCATCAAAGCCGAGGGCATTAGTTTGAGATGACTTAGGATCGGGAGGCGTGTCTGTCATCGGTAATTATCCTTAATGCTTGGTTGTTGGTTGGTCTTTATAACCACTAACAAAGTTTCTCATAAAACTCGTAACAAACTGGGAATGCTGTCTATTGCTTCTAAGGTCTGAATTTCTGCCAAAGCTTGTCGAAAATCTCCTTCTCGGACATCGTGGGTAACAACAACAATTTCTGCTAGTTCTCCCTGAAAGCCTGTTTGAACAACTGATTCTAAGCTGACACCGTATTTACCAAAGCAAGTGCCTAATTTACCAATTACTCCTGGTTGATCTTTTGTGATAAAACGGCTATAGAATCTGCTAATAAGTTCTTCTGATGGCGTAATTTCGCAGTAGTCTTGATGCCCACAAGTCAATAGAGGATTGGGTGTGGTTGTACTGGCTTGCAGTACTGCTACTAAATTTAAAATGTCAGATGAAACAGCACTAGCAGTCGCACCTGCACCCGCACCTGGCCCAAAAAACATTACCTGTCCAATTGGTTCTCCTTCGACAAGGATGGCATTATAAACACCGTTGATGCTGGCTAGGGGATGTGTCTTAGGAACTAGGGTGGGGTGAACTCTGACGGAGATGGGAAGATGGGGTGATGGGGTAATGGAAGGAAGATTAACTCTTTTGGCAATCGCCAGTAGTTTAATGACAAACCCCAATTTATCGGCATAGGCGATATCTGTTTTGCTGACTTGGCGAATACCTTCACAATAGACATTTTGCAGTTTGATGCGTCCACCAAAGGCTAATGAAGCCAGAATAGCAATTTTGTCTGCGGCATCCAAGCCATCAACATCAGCGCTAGGATCAGCTTCTGCATAACCCAATTTTTGAGCATCAGCTAAGACATCATTAAAACTGCTGCCTTCAGTTTGCATCCGCGTCAGGATATAGTTGGTCGTACCGTTGACAATGCCTGTAACAGTATGAATCCGGTTAACGCTTAAAGATTGCTTGAGGGGTTGAATCACTGGGATACCACCACCAACAGCAGCCTCTAGCATGACATAAACACCAGCTTGATTGGCAGCAGTAAATATTTCATCTCCAAAACGAGAAATTACCGCTTTGTTAGCACTCACAACGTGTTTGCCATTTTCAATGGCTTTGAGAATTAGCGATCGCGCTGGTTCGAGTCCACCAATGACTTCGACGACGATATCTACCTGCGGATCATTGACAATTGCTTCCAAATCTGTTGTTAATACAGCATCTGGGATTTTGACCGCGCGGGGTTTGTCAAGCGATCGCACTCCTACCCGATATATTTCTACATCTCGCAACAAAGGATGACGCCCGGCACTATCTTGCAAAAGTTGCACCGTACCCGTGCCTACCGTACCCAAACCTAGTATTCCCAGCTTTACACCCACGAATCTTATACCAAATTTCACCAACAATAATTGTAGGGTGAGCATTGCCCACCCTACAATTATTGTTGGTCAATTGTCCTACTCTACCAGAAGCCGCTTGCGCGTCTATGTCATTTGTTCTTTGTCACTAAATAACTAATGACCAATGACTAATGACTAAAATTAATATGTTTCAACGTGCCAGCGACCAGCTTTCTTGATTTCTTTCTGGTAGTCGCTCCAAGTAACACCCTCTTTCGCTGCTGCTGCTGAAAGGGCTGCATCAATGCCATCTTCCATACCACGCAAACCGCAAATGTAGGTGTGGGTTTTCTCGTTCTTAATCAAACTCCACAGTTCATCTGCATGTTCAGCAACGCGGTCTTGAATGTACATTCTGCCGCCTTGGGGGTTTTTCTGTTCACGGCTAATGGCGCATGTCAAGCGGAAGTTATCAGGATACTTCGCTTGCATTTCTTGCAGTTCTTCTTTATAAAGAATATTTGGAGTTGTGGGAACACCAAAAATCAGCCATGAGAAACCTTTGAACTGGTATTCTGGATTAGCAGCTTTTTCGGTATCCTTGAACATCCGCCACAGATAGGCACGCATGGGCGCAATACCTGTCCCTGTCGCCATCATAATTACATTGGCATCTTCATCTGCGGGTAGTAACATTTCCTTACCCACTGGGCCTGTGATTTTCACATCATCTCCAGGCTTGAGGTTACATAGGTAAGTAGAGCAGACACCGTAGACTGTTTCGCCACTTTCTGGATGCTTGTACTCCAATTGACGAACGCACAGCGATACAGTTTTGTCATCCACATCATCGCCGTGACGAGTCGAGGCGATCGAGTACAGTCTCAATTTTTCTGGTTTGCCATTCTTGTCTACTCCTGGCGGAATAATACCGATACTTTGACCTTCTATATAACGCAAATTTCCGCCAGAGAGGTCAAACTTGAGATGCTGAACAATACCAATACCGTTTTCTCCTACTAATGCTTCATTGGAAATGCATTTACCAATGTAAGGTGCATTAGGACGGTAAATATTGACAGGAACGTCAGCGTGGGCATCTTTTTTAGCTTTCGCTTGAGTCATGGTCTTGCCTTTCGTCTCATTCTTCTGGGGCTGTTGCTGGACTGGTGATTCAGCATTGACAGGTGTGGCATTACCATTTCCTTCGTAAGCAGATTCAGCAGATGTGGCTTTACCATTGGTTTGCTGTAAAACACTCACTGGTTGTATGCTAACAATTCTGCCGCCCAGGCGAGTGATACGTCGCATTTCCTGATTCATGCGGCTGTAAGGCACTTTGATGAACACACTGCCACTGTTACGAATTTGATAGTTCGTCTGATCAGTTTCTTCGCTCTGACGCAAACCAACTACTTCGTAAACGAAAACACGGCTACCTGATTCTGTGTTGGCAGCTCCTTCAACAGTACCTCTGTAGTACATTCGTTCTACCACTCCGATATTTACTTAACCTTTTCTCACAAAAAACCCTTTCACCACAGACACAGTTCTCCATTACCAAATTTTGGTTATGAAAAACTAACACTTGGAAAAGCAGCATCAGCCAATGCCTTTTTACGTACACTCACCAAAGATACTAAGGCATGGAAAAAGTCACACCTGTTCACCTTCTAAGGTAGAGGATAAGTTCTTTGGAGAATGTTAATAATGAGTCAATTTAATCTTTTTTTCGTGATATGGCATCGCTACAACTTGACATTCTCACCGCCAAAGCGCAAGCTTGGCTGAAGATTCCTGATTCAACGAGCGATGCTTTTAGTGCAAGCACTACTAGCCTTACTCACTCTCCACAGGCTTAAAATCCCGTGTGTCCCACGGTACTGTAATACTTTGTTTACTTTCTTACCCAATTATGTCGCTTGGTTTTTACGACTACAGGCATTTCGGTGAACTATTGGCATTTTACCACAGTCCCTGTCTGTAGTTCATATCACCGCCACAGAGCGAGCTTGGCAGTGATATGACTTGCCCAAGAAGAATACCTCTGTTTGACAATTTTTAATATTATCGAGTTTTGCTTGTTGTCTAATAAAAATTTAGCTTAATTAGGGTAGTAGTCTCACCGCTTGCGGTGAGTGTAGGTACTTCACAAAAGGTAAAAAGTACTTTAAAAATCAGATCATACCCTATAAACTTGAATTAACAGAGTCATAAACTGCAATCCGACCTTACCATAACGCTCTTAAAAGCTAGCACTTTGCTGCTATATGGAAGAAAAAATTCCCAAACCATGATTTCTGGGCTTGTGACTTAAACTTCAGTAGCTGCACAGCTAGTGTTTAGGAAATTTTTGTGATTGCTAAATATTCACAACCATGATTCTAAAAACGCAATTTCTTGCTGCTAGTAAGCCTTGTATAGAGTAACCCCTTCTGTTAGAATCCAATATATCACTAGGATTAAATACTTACCAGTAACAACTTAGGCAACAAAAACGGGTAACAATTATTACTGTTAAGCTTACCCGTTATATTCTTATTTGTGCTGTTGAGTAGCAAGAACGCAAGATAAACCAAAGGGGTAAACTCCTGGCTTCATGTCTTGTAGGTGTGAAAAATTATTGATTGACTCATCTTTAGCATTTAGAGGAGATTCTATGAGTAATAAACCAGAACGAGTGGTACTAATTGGAGTAGCCGGAGACTCTGGATGTGGTAAATCTACGTTTTTGCGTCGTTTGACAGATTTATTCGGTGAGGAGTTGATGACAGTCATCTGTTTGGATGACTATCATTGTTTGGATCGCAAACAGCGTAAAGAAACAGGTATAACCGCACTTGACCCTAGAGCCAATAATTTTGACCTGATGTACGAGCAAATTAAAGCGCTCAAAGATGGTCAATCAATCATGAAGCCAATTTATAACCACGAAACTGGTGCTATCGATCCACCCGAACTGATAGAGCCGAATCATATTTTAGTGATTGAGGGGCTACATCCTTTATATGATGAACGTGTGCGATCGCTAATTGATTTCAGCGTCTATTTTGATATCAGTGATGAAGTCAAAATTGCTTGGAAGATTCAGCGAGACATGGCTGAACGTGGTCATCGTTACGAAGATGTTTTGGCTCAAATCAATTCTCGCAAACCTGATTTTCAGAAGTACATTGAACCACAAAGAGAATTTGCTGATGTAGTTCTTCAGGTATTACCTACCAACCTGATCAAAGAAGATAAAGAGCGTAAAGTTCTGCGGGTACGGATGCTACAACGTGAGGGTAAAGAAGGCTTTGAACCAGTTTATCTGTTCGATGAAGGTTCCACGATCCAGTGGACTCCCTGTGGACGCAAACTGAGTTGTTCTTATCCTGGTATGCAACTGTACTATGGTTCAGATGTGTACTACGGTCGCTATGTCTCTGTTCTAGAGGTAGATGGTCAGTTCGACAATCTCGAAGAAGTGATTTACATCGAAACTCACCTCAGCAAAACATCCACCAAGTATCAAGGTGAGATGACTCACTTGTTACTCCAGCACCGTGAGTATCCTGGTTCCAACAATGGTACAGGTTTGTTCCAAGTGCTAACAGGATTAAAAATGCGCGCTGCCTATGAGCGTTTAACAGCAAAGGAAGCCAAAATGGCCGTTCAAGTTTAAAAAAACAGTTGTTGTGTCAAATATCTAAGGGATACCAAGAGGTGTCCCTTTTTTTATAACTACAAATATTGTTATGATTGCAGATTGAGCAGCTAGATTAAATGTTGTCATTTTATCGGCTAACTCAAATTGTTTAGGAGGAATTAAATTTGTCTAAACGCTATCTATTTACCTCCGAGTCAGTGACTGAAGGTCATCCAGATAAAATCTGCGATCAGATTTCTGATGCAATTCTAGATACCTTGCTCACACAAGACCCGACTAGTCGTGTGGCTGCGGAAGTCGTTGTTAACACTGGTTTAGTATTGATTACTGGTGAAATCACTAGTAAAGCAAGTGTTAATTACGTCAGTGTCGCTCGTAATAAAATAGCGGAAATCGGCTACACCGATGCTGTGAATGGCTTCTGCTCTAACAGCTGCTCGGTGTTGGTAGCTTTGGATGAGCAATCACCCGATATTGCCCAAGGCGTAAATACTGCCCATGAAGCTCGCCAGGATAGCGAGGAACAATTCGATAAAGTTGGTGCTGGCGACCAAGGTATTATGTTCGGTTTCGCTTGTAACGAAACACCAGAACTGATGCCTTTGCCAATCAGCCTTTCTCATCGTATTGCCCGCCGACTAGCAGCAGTCCGCAAGACAGGTCAATTAGCCTACCTGCGTCCTGATGGTAAAACTCAGGTAACTGTTGCTTACCAAGACGGACATCCTGTAGGTATCGATACTATCCTGATTTCCACACAGCACACACCTACCATTGGTGATATCACCAATGAGGCAGAAGTGCAAGCCAAAATCAAAAAAGACCTGTGGTCAGCAGTGGTTGAACCTGTGTTTGGCGACTTAGAAGTCAAGCCAGATGAGAATACCCGCTTTTTAGTTAACCCCACTGGTAAATTTGTCATTGGTGGACCACAAGGAGACTCTGGTCTGACTGGACGTAAAATCATTGTTGATACCTACGGTGGTTACTCCCGACATGGTGGTGGAGCCTTTTCTGGTAAAGACCCCACTAAAGTAGACCGTAGTGCTGCCTATGCTTGTCGCTATGCGGCAAAAAATATTGTAGCCGCCGGTTTAGCACAAAAGTGCGAAGTTCAGCTTAGTTATGCCATTGGTGTAGCACGACCAGTGAGCATTTTGGTAGATACCTTCGGTACTGGCAAAGTTGATGACGAAACTTTGCTGCAACTCATTACAGATCATTTTGAACTGCGTCCAGCTGGGATTATCCATTCCTTTAACTTACGCAACCTGCCAAGCGAACGAGGCGGACGTTTTTATCAGGACGTCGCGGCTTACGGTCACTTCGGTCGGACAGATTTAGATCTGCCTTGGGAGCGTACTGATAAGGCAGAATTGTTGAAACAATCACTCAACAAACAACCTTCAACTGCTGCGATCGCTTAATTTCAGTTAAACCGAGAGTTAGGAGCCAAAAGTAAAAACTATGGCTCCTAGCTCTTTATTTTTAGTAAGACTAACTATAATAGTGAGCGAATATTCGTTCTTGTTATAAAGGAAGATAAGATTAGGTGAGAGTCACTGATGTGATTTCATGCCTAAACTGATTTGGTAATTTTGGCGGATGGATAAGAAGATTTGAGGGATATAAACTCATAAGCCAACCGCTGTTGACAATAGTTCACAAACAACAAAAGTGTCAGCTAACGACCCCTCAACCGATGAACTGCCAACTATCGAATTTCCCTCACGAGGGAAACTCAAAGCTAGTTCTTGGCGTATCCATCAAAAAATAGGCTATGGCTACTTTCTGGCAATTGGGATTGGGTTTTTTGGTTCACTTGCTGGATTATTTGTTGCGAACTTTTACCGAGGACAACAAATCAAGGAATTAGATCACGCCCACTATCAGACGCAAATGCTGGTCAATTACAAAGATGCGATCGCAGATGCACAAATCCAGAGTGCGAATTTGCCTGCTGTCGTGCAAAATCCAGAAAGCCTAGCCTACAGAAGAGATAAATTTCTGGAAAATATTGAAAAAACCAAAAAAATAGAAAATCAAATTATGGCTTTTCTGGAAAGCAAGCCTAGAAACTTAGCAACCAGTGAAGCTTCTCTACAGACTTTATTACAAAATTACGCGACTAATTTAGACTCCTACGTTCAGGATATTGAGTCTATTTTAGAACCAATTAATAACCAGCAAATATCACAACAGCAAGCATCCACAGTCCAGAATCAATTACTAGCTGTGATGCGCGGTGAAACAGCTTCGCGCCTAGATCAACTATACAAATATTTGAATGATCTCCTGCAAAGCGCCGAACAAGTAGAGGAGAGGATGAAAAATGATGTCAGCCAGTCTAAAGGAATTGAAAGATCAATAGTCATAGCTAGTATGCTCTTGTCAGTTGGAGTAGCTGCTGTTGTGGCTTGGCGTACTTCGCGAGCGATCGCCGAACCAGTCATCACCGTCACTCAAGTCGCGGAACAAGTCGCACGGAAATCAAATTTTGACTTGCGAGCGCCAATTACCACTGAAGATGAAATAGGTTTATTAGCAAAATCACTGAATCGTCTGATAGAACAAGTATCAAAACACACGAAAGAACTTGAACATGCCAAAGAATTGGCAGAAGGAGCCAACAAAGCCAAAAGTCAATTTTTGGCAAATATTAGCCACGAACTACGTACACCATTAAATGCAATTATCGGATTGAGTCAACTACTCCAAGATGATGCTGCTGATAGCAGCTTCGGAGGAGAGTTTATTAGTGACTTGGAATCGATCAATTCTGCTGGTAGGCATCTTTTGTTACTGATTAACGACATCCTAGACTTATCAAAAATTGAAGCAGGGAAAATGACTTTTTACCCAGAGACATTTGACCTGATGACATTAATCAATAGTGTTGTTTTGACAGTAAAACCGCTAGTAGAAAAAAATGGTAACGTCCTAGAAGTAGATTATGAGCAAGAATTGGGTATCATGCACACTGATCAGACTAAGCTCAGGCAGGTACTTTACAACTTGCTCAGTAATGCTGCGAAATTTACTACCAATGGCAAAGTGGTATTAAATGTCAAAAGAGAAAAAGTTTACAGACCTCACGAAGAACCCATCGAAATCATAATTTTTACTGTAACTGACACAGGCATAGGTATGTCTTTACAGCAACAACAGCAGTTATTCCAACCCTTTACACAAGGGGACGCCTCAACTACGAAAAAATATGGTGGAACTGGACTGGGGTTAGCGATTAGCCGTCACTTTTGTTTGATGATGGGTGGTGAAATTTTTGTCAAGAGTGAGCAGGGAATAGGGTCGATTTTCACCGTACGCTTACCAATGGTTGCTAATGGGTAGGGATAGGGATAGGGGATGCTCCCCTTCGTGATGGCTATTTAAAATTTATTTAAAAAATTACTCTAAAACACGCATAACCTGCTAAAAATTCAAGATTTGCCAACTACTAAAAGAAGTATATTTTGAGGAATGTCTCAAAACGGACTAAATTTGAGTAATTTTCAATACAGTTTTCTGTATTAAAAATTACTCAAATAAATGTACGTAATGGAAAGATTTTGGCGCAAAGGGATAATAAACAAGTGCTGAAGAAAATTTTCATGATTGGGGCGATCGCTCTAATGCTTCTTATAGGCCCGCTCATAGGCAATGCTGTTGCTGCACCCGTTGATGTGAACGCAGCAATTTCTAACGCTCAAACTGCTGCTGATACAGCATTTATGCTGATTTGTGCAGCTTTAGTATTGCTAATGACTCCTGGACTTGCCTTTTTTTATGGTGGATTCGTACGTTCTCACAACGTTCTCAATACGTTGATGATGAGCTTCGTACCAATGGCGATTGTGGGAGTGACTTGGGTTCTGTGGGGCTATAGCCTTGCTTTTTCGCCCGGAAATCCGTTTCTTGGTGGCTTACAGTGGCTGGGTTTAAATGGTGTTGGCACAGAATTAACTGATTATCTCAAAGGATCAAATCCTGCCGATTTCGTTTCTTATGCACCAACAATTCCTCACCTAGCATTCATGATTTACCAAGCCATGTTTGCCATGATCACCCCAGCTTTGATCTCTGGCGCGATCGCCGAACGGATGAGCTTCACTGCATATAGTTTATTTGTACTATTGTGGTCTACTTTTATTTACTCTCCTCTAGCCCATATGGTCTGGGGTAAAGGCGGATTCATTGGTTTAGCAGGGGGCTTGGGCGCTCTTGACTTCGCAGGTGGTACAGTTGTCCATATTAGTTCTGGAGTTTCTGCTTTAGTTGCAGCGATCATCTTAGGTCCTCGCAAAACCTACCCTGATCGTCTTAGTCCTCCTCACAACGTTCCCTTCATTTTGTTAGGTGCTGGCTTGTTGTGGTTTGGCTGGTTTGGCTTCAATGCTGGTAGCGCCCTTGCTTCAGGTAGTTTAGCAACAGTGGCCTTTGTTAACACAAATACCGCCGCCGCGGCCGCCGCATTAACTTGGTTAATTTTAGAAAAAGTTTTGCGCGGTAAACCAACCGCAGTCGGTGCAGCCACAGGCGCTGTTGCTGGTTTAGTGGGTATTACTCCCGCCGCAGGCTTTGTCACACCACTAGCAGCCATTTTAATTGGTAGTATCACCGCTTTTGTTTGCTTTTATGCTGTTAGCTTCAAACATAAAGTACAAATTGATGACGCCCTCGATACTTACCCGGTGCATGGCGTGGGTGGAACAGTAGGTGCAATTTTGACAGCAGTCTTTGCGACCACCACAGTTAACTCCGCAGGAAAAAATGGTTTACTCTACGGTAATCCAGAAGAATTATTAGTCGAGTTAGCAGCAATTGCGATCGCTTACGTTTTTGCTGGTGTGGGAACCTTCGTCATTCTCAAACTAATTGATGCTACAGTGGGTCTGCGTGTGAAAGAAGTAGCAGAAATGCAAGGTATAGATATCAACGAACACGGAGAAGAAGGTTACAACGAAGAATTTGGCGATCGCATTTCTGTGAGTGATAAGTAGCCATCATGGAGTGCGTACAGATAAAATCTGGTACTAAAGATTTGGTATATTTTCCAGAATCGTGTCCACTTCTGCAAAAACTTCTCCTACCTGGGCAATTTTATCGCTGATCACTAACGGTGTACTCTTGGTAGCGGTCATCCTGCTAATTTGGCGACAGCAGGGTGTCACCGCTTTTTTAGCGAATATATTGCCAAATCACGTCAATGCAAATGCTTCATCCCAGTCCACACCAGAATTGGGTAATCGTCATAAACTCAATTATCAACAATGGGTAAATGTTCTCAAGCAAGAAGCCAAAATCGCGTCTGAAAAACGTCCAATTCATCTGACCATACTAGCTGGAGATTCTTTAAGTCTGTGGTTTCCTCCTGAGTTGTTACCTGAGAATAGGAATTGGCTAAATCAGGGTATTTCTGGAGAAAACAGCACTGGATTATTAAAAAGATTAGAACTATTTGACCGCACCCAACCAGAAACAATTTTTGTAATGATTGGTATTAATGACTTAATCCAGGGCAATGAGGATGAGATAATTTTAAACAATCATCGGCAAATCATGCGTTACCTACGTAGGGTGCATCCCCAAACACAAATAGTCATCCAATCGATATTACCACACGCAGGAGAAGAAGCAACTTGGGAAGGGCGAGAAAAATTGCTAAATATTCCAAATAGTCGCATTCTTGAGTTGAATCAGCAATTGCAAACTATGGCGACAAAAGAAGGCGTCAAATATTTAAATTTGCATCCCCTATTTGTCAACAATCAAGGTAATCTTCGTCACAATTTCAGTACTGATGGCTTACATCTTAATCCTCAAGGTTATTTAGTCTGGAGTTCTGCTTTACAGTTGTATAGTCAGATGGATTTAGTTGATAAACCCTAGTAGAAGAAAATGGGGAACTTCCCAATCTCTCCAACTCCTCACCTCAATAGTGCCTCAGTAAGAGAAAATGTGAAAAAGTGATTTTTGTTGAAAAAACCATATGGATACTAAAGCTTTTAAACGTTCACTTCAACATTCTGAAAACTATCATCGTAAAGGATTTGGTCATCAAGAAGAAGTTGCCACCCAGTTACAGTCAGAATATCAAAGCCCACTGATTCAGCAAATACGGGATAATAATTATACCATTAACCGAGAAGACGTCACAATCCGACTAGCCCAAGCTTTTGGCTTTTGTTGGGGTGTAGAACGTGCTGTAGCAATGGCTTATGAAACTCGTAAACATTTCCCTAAAGAACGCATTTGGATTACTAATGAAATTATTCACAATCCTTCTGTTAACCAACGAATGCAGGAAATGGAAGTAGACTTCATCCCAGTCATAGCAGGGAAAAAAGATTTTTCGGTTGTGGAAACTGGTGATGTTGTGATCTTGCCTGCTTTTGGTGCCAGTGTTCAAGAAATGCAGATACTTAACGATAAAGGCTGCAAAATAGTTGATACTACTTGTCCTTGGGTATCAAAGGTTTGGAATACTGTTGAAAAACATAAAAAGCGTGAATATACCTCAATTATTCATGGCAAATATAAGCATGAAGAAACAGTTGCGACTAGTTCTTTTGCAGGTAAATATCTCATTGTTTTGAATCTAAAAGAAGCAGAATACGTCGCTAACTACATTTTGCATGGTGGGAACCGAGAAGAATTTATTGCTAAATTCAGTAAAGCTTGTTCAGCAGGATTTGACCCAGATAAAGATTTAGAAATGATTGGCATTGCCAACCAGACTACAATGCTCAAAAGTGAAACTGAGCAATTGGGTAAGCTGTTTGAGCATACCATGATGCAGAAGTATGGCCCAGCTAGTTTAAATGACCATTTCCAAAGCTTTAATACGATCTGTGATGCTACTCAAGAGCGACAAGATGCTATCTTGGAATTGGTAGAACAAAAACTAGATTTAATGATTGTGATTGGTGGGTTTAATTCATCAAACACTACTCAATTGCAACAAATTTCTTTTGAGCGTGGAGTCATTTCTTACCATATTGATAGTGTTGATAGAATTTTATCTGGCGATCGCATTGAACATCGATTATTAAATGGTAATTTGGAAATCACAAATAACTGGTTGCCTGAAGGCAAAATAGTGATTGGTGTAACTTCTGGTGCTTCTACACCTGATAAGGTAGTAGAAGATGTCATCGAAAAAATATTTGAATTAAAAGCAACAGTAGCGATCGCCTGATTTTGTTTTTGAGTCATCTAGCATTCCTAAATTATTTGTGAGAGACGAGAACCCTGACTTAGCAAGAGTTGTCGGGGTTCTCAACATAGTAGAAAATCTTAATGTCAAAGGCATGGTACCCTTCAAGAACGCCAAGGGCGAACGTAACCACAATTTTATCAAGTCACTGAAATGCCGCTAGATGTGAGGGATTGGACTTGTCCCCACAGGGTGTATTCCATTTAGATGCAAAGGGCTGTATTTAGTTGATCCGGAGAACGGGGAACAGAAAGTGTAGTGAATTCTCCTCAAAAATATATACAAGTTGGGCGCGTAAATCATACCAGAAGTAGATATTTATGAAAAGACTTTACAAACCGCAATATTCACTTTAAGATGTGTAACATAGGGTAAAAAACACCCAAACATCATAAATAACGTAATAGCAATCATAAGAACAATGACAGCAACTTTACAAAGACGCGAAAGCGCCAACGTATGGGAGCGGTTCTGTAACTGGGTAACAAGCACCGACAACCGCCTATATGTAGGCTGGTTCGGCGTATTGATG
>JAESGT010000006.1_pt1 | contig 110174 bp, 104 predicted proteins | sample 9266261 | NCBI WGS metagenome assembly JAESGT01 (sample SAMN15741584, study PRJNA653494) | algae metagenome | isolation source: Pelatocladus maniniholoensis HA4357-MV3 and co-occurring heterotrophs from... | place: USA: Maniniholo cave near Haena, Hawaii | collected 2009-07-28 | reverse complement strand
GGGAAAGGGAGACATGGGAGACATAAGGGAATCTCTTCCTATTGATTTTCCCAATCCCTGATCCCTTTTCTTCAATTCCCGATCCCTGACCCGGATCCCCAATCCCCTAATCACTTGTAAACTAGAACCATAGAATTATCCACCAAGAAGTTTTAACACTTTTGTTAACTTGATTAATTTGCAAAATGGCAAATATTTAAAGATTCATGATTTAAAATCCTCAAATCAGAGCTTTGTTTTATTTTGCTACCTGATATTGATTTCCTCCAAAGCACGAGAATTACCTATGCAAGCTAATAATTCACAATCTTCAGCCGATTCAGGACTTAATTTGGGTTTATTCACTATTCCCCAATCTTTGCTTTTGCAAATGGGTACAGCATCAGTCATGATGTTGTTATTAGCAGAGAAAGCTACCTCAGAAACATTACAAGCTCTTGGGGAAGCAAGTGAAGAATTATTTCGTGGCGATCGCCTTCCCATACTGGACTTTCCAGAACCAAATCCAGAAAATTAGCGTTAAATATTATACTAGTTTTTCTCAAAATTATTGTGGCAAATTCCATGACGGTCAAGAGCAAAACCTGAAATCATAAAAAGTAATTGGCTTTACTAGAACACAACATATGAGTTCTCTTTTATACTTTTACGCCCAGGAAGTGAATATCTACCCCGCCTCTGATTTATTTTTGCGCCATCGGCTACAAATAGTAGAAGAATTGTGGGAGTCCGTACTCCGGCAAGAATGTGGCCAAAAAATGGTAGATCTTTTGCGTCAATTACGTGATTTGTGTTCACCAGAAGGACAAGCAACTCTTGATCAAGCCTCCTCTGTCTTTAAATTAATTGAGCAGTTAAATATTAACGAAGCTATCCGAGCGACTCGTGCCTTTGCATTGTACTTCCAGCTGATCAATATCATAGAGCAGGACTACGAACAACGGCAGCAGATGACTCGCTATGAGGCGGTAAGTGAACCAGGGACTCAGGAAATACCAAACGCAATTCCCTCTCCAAATTCTGACGCTTCAGAAAATTGTCTCAACAGTGGATTGGGGACAGAATTGTTAAGCAAGAGTTGGCAAGCCAATTCAAGTAAGAAAAGTAAAGACACTTTCGCTACTCTATTTCCCCTGTTATACCAGCTAAACGTACCACCACAACAAATTCAACGCCTAATTGCCCAATTGGATGTGCAATTAGTGTTCACTGCTCACCCCACAGAAATTGTTCGTCATACCATCCGCGATAAACAGCGACGAGTGGTAAATTTGCTGCAACAACTTGATCTTGCAGAAAAACGTGTGGGAAACCCTGATTATGCTTGGGAAGTAGCAGAACTGCGAGAACAGTTAATCCAAGAAATTCGCCTCTGGTGGCGTACTGATGAATTACACCAGTTTAAACCCTCTGTACTTGATGAAGTAGATTATGCTCTGCACTACTTCCAAGAAGTCTTATTTGATGCGATTCCCCAACTTTACAAACGCTTCAAATATACTTTGGCTAATACTTTTCCCTGGCTAGAACCGCCAAGCAAGAACTTTTGCAAGTTTGGTTCTTGGGTAGGTGCAGACAGAGATGGGAACCCCTCAGTCACTCCAGAAATTACCTGGGAGACTGCTTGTTATCAGCGCACAATTGTTTTAGAAAGATATATTCAGTCAGTAAAACGACTAATTAATTTATTGAGTGTGTCGCTGCACTGGAGTGATGTCTTACCAGATTTACTGGAATCATTAGAAATAGACCAGTCCCAGTTAAGTGAAGTTTACGACGAATTAGCACTGCGTTATCGCCAAGAACCCTATCGCTTGAAAATGTCCTACTTGCTGAAGCGACTGGAAAATACACGCGATCGCAACTTAGCTTTATACACAAGAGAGACACCCAAAACCGAAGTTCCTATTTATCGTTCTGGAGAAGATTTTTTAGCTGAACTACGTCTAATTGAACGCAACTTAGCAGAAACAGGACTCAACTGTCAGGAACTAGAAAATCTGATTTGCCAAGTAGAAATTTTTGGTTTCAACTTGACTTGTTTAGATATCCGACAAGAATCAACCCGTCATTCGGATGCTTTAAATGACATTTTAGAATACTTTGAGATTTTAAAGTGTTCTTACAACGAACTTACAGAGGAAGAAAAAGTAACTTGGTTAGTCGGAGAATTGCAAACTCGCCGTCCATTGATTCCTGCTGAATTACCATTTTCACCAAAAACCAACGATATTATCGAAACTCTACGGATAGTGCGATCGCTCCAACGTGAGTTTGGTAATGATATCTGCAAAACCTACATCATTAGTATGTGTCGCCAAGTTAGCGACGTCCTAGAAGTCTTGCTATTTGCTAAAGAAGCAGGACTTTACGATCCTGGAACAGCAGTAGGTACGATTCAAGTAGTTCCTCTATTTGAAACTGTAGAAGATTTGCAACGCTCCCGCAGTGTCATGCAACAACTATTTGAACTACCTTTATATCGTGCCTTATTAGCAGGTGGTTACGCCGAAATTCAAAAGGATCGGGGACAGGGGATTACAGATCGAGAAAATGTTTCCTCATCTCCCCTGACTCCTAACCTCCAAGAAGTCATGCTGGGGTATTCTGACAGCAACAAAGACTCTGGCTTTTTAAGTAGCAACTGGGAGATTCATAAAGCCCAAAAATCACTACAGCAAATAGCTGAAAATCATGGTGTGAATTTGCGGATTTTCCACGGACGTGGCGGTTCTGTCGGACGTGGAGGTGGCCCAGCTTACGAGGCGATTTTGGCACAGCCTGGTCATAGTATCAATGGACGCATCAAAATTACCGAACAAGGGGAAGTATTAGCTTCTAAATATTCCTTACGTGATTTAGCGCTGTACAATTTGGAAACTGTTACAACTGCTGTAATTCAAGCCAGCTTGCTGAAAACAGGGTTTGATGATATTGAACCTTGGAACGAAATTATGGAAGAATTAGCAGTGCGATCGCGCACTCATTATCGTTCGCTGATCTACGAACAACCAGATTTTATCGACTTCTTCCACCAAGTTACACCCATAGAAGAAATTAGCCTCCTCCAAATTAGTTCTCGTCCAGCCCGTCGTCCTTCTGGTAAAAAAGACTTAAGCAGTCTGCGGGCGATTCCTTGGGTATTTAGCTGGACGCAAACGCGGTTCTTGCTTCCTTCGTGGTACGGTATTGGTACAGCTTTACAAGAGTTCTTAAACGAAGAACCAGAAGAAAACTTGCAATTACTACGCTATTTCTATATGAAATGGCCCTTCTTTAAAATGGTGATTTCCAAAGCAGAAATGACTTTGGCAAAAGTAGACTTGCAAATGGCGCAGCGTTATGTCGAAGAGTTATCTGATCCACAAGATAAGCCTCGTTTCGAGAAATTATTTGAACAAATAGCCAGCGAATACTATCTCACACGGGAATTAGTATTAAATATTACTGAACACCAAAGACTTTTAGATGGTGATCCTGTCTTACAGCGATCAGTACAGTTACGCAATGGTACAATTGTACCCTTGGGCTTTATTCAGGTTTCCCTCCTGAAGCGCTTACGCCAGTCTAAGAATATATCCACATCTGGAGTGATTCACTCACGATATAGTAAAGGCGAATTGCTACGCGGCGCACTATTGACAATTAACGGTATTGCTGCTGGTATGAGAAATACAGGTTGATGTATCAGGATTTTGTGAACGTATTGAGGGCTTGTATTCTCCTATTCTCAGTTAAATTTGAGTGCGATCGCAGCTTAAATGGGAGCATCCCAAATGTTCAAAAAATCCGCCTGCGATTGAATCAAAACTTTGGTTCAGCCAAAAAACTGAAAAATCTGCTTAATTATTCAGTCTACTTCTATTAGACTTGCGCTATTAGCCCGCAGTTTACTTGCGGGCTTCTTGCGGACTTAATTGCTTAGTCTGATAAGATTTATTGAAATCACAATGAACTACTGTACGAGCGCAAAGTCTTGCGCTGTTAATAAAAAATTAAAGAATGGCTAAAAACCGAATTCTAATTTGCACCTTTTTTGCTTTACTATCGGGCTTTTTGAGTGGTTATATTGGAGGGCAAGTCAGCTTAAGTCTTCATAGCCAAAAATGTCAAAATCAAGGCTGGGGTTTCAAGCAGGCGTGTAATGCTTGGGTAACACCAGGCGCGATCTGGCAAGGTAGTACTACAGGATTATGGACTGGCACAATTTTGGGGGCGTTTGTTGGTGGTTTGGTGACACGCCCACAGAGGTGAGAAGTTGGGGATAGGGGATTGAGGAAAGGGGATAAGGGGTAACGGGGATTGGGGATTAAAATAACCACTAACTACTAACCACTATCTACCCTTCTGCTTCCTGTCTTCTGGTTTTTGCCTTCAAGTCAGTCCAAGCATTAATGCTGGTGTCAAAGCAGCGCCATGATCCTTCTTTGTTTTCTTGATAACAAAACAAGGAGCGATCACTAGCATTGAAGTCATCTGTTAAATAATATACCATGCCTCGAAAAGGATAGGTTTTACGGCTCAATCGCTTGGCTACGGCTTGATTAGGACATTCCACCATAAACACAGGTTGTCCATCAAGATGAGCCAAAGAGAAGATGCACATCCGCAAAATTGCTCTTAGCCAGCTTTCTGAGTTTTCAAAATAATCATCAATAATTTTATTGGTCAGAGCTTTTTCTAGGGTACGGTCTTTTTTTTGAGGAGTATGAGGGTCAGACATTGCACCACCTATGACCAAAACAATTGTGAATTTCGGTATTCGGAATTTAGAAATTAGAACTAACTTCCAAAATTCCGAATAGTCAATTTTAAATTAGATTGACTATACCTTTGGTTAGAGATTAAACCAAAAATTTTATATATACAAGCGTATACGAAAATATACGGCAATACCTTAGATATTATTATCTAGTTTTTGTTGATTCTTCTGCATTAAACCTGCTTGGGAACAAGCTTTTTCAAAAATCAGGAGTCTGGAAAAAGTAGCTATTACTGAGTGTCCTAATACTTGGTAAAATCCAAGTGTAACGATAAAGTGATATAGTCATGACTACCGAAACCAACGAAGTTCAGCCAACGAGCAAGGGTGCTGATGCTGTTGATGAGGCGATCGCCCAAGGAATTGATTTTGACGGTACTTCCATTCCACCCGCCAAGCTGAAACTTTATCATCAAGTCATGGGATTAGAGGCAAACAGACAGCGTAGTGGTGTTAGTAATACCATGCGATCGCGCATAGTCAGGATCGGAGCCAAACACATCCCCCAAGATGAACTCAACCAAAAGCTAGTAGATGCTGGCTTTGCACCTCTCAAAGAAAAAGAAATTGCCTTCTTTTATAGCAGCAAATAAAAAGGCTTGCATTATGACAACAAGACATATACAATGAACACGCTGGCTTTACCTAAAGCCTTTTTTAACATGGGCGCGTAGCTCAGTGGATAGAGCAATTGCCTTCTAAGCAATCGGCCGCAGGTTCGAGTCCTGCCGCGCTCGTTTTAACTAACTAATCCTTTATTTCCCCGACATCCTCTTGGGCAATAAGGTTTTTTGTGCTTACATAGAAAGAGGTGAAGTTTTGTAAAGAACATTGACTGCTACTTTTACACCGACAAACAACTTAACATTGCCAACGGGGTGGCACCGTCTTACTCCAATATGGCAAGGTGGGGAGGAAGTTATTCAACAAGGTTTGGCACATGCTCAACTAGCACCAGCCTGGCAATTGTTGCTTTTAGGTGACGGCTCCCCAACTAGACACTTACAATTGCTCACAAGTGAACCAACAGAAGTGGATGTCATTGACATGTCATTGGTTGGCATGGATTTAGATAGCGCTCCTGATTTAATTAAAGCTGTACCAGGACCACGACTGCGACGCCAAGTATGGCTACGCACTGCTTCTGGGCAGAGGCTAGCGTATGCTACTTCATGGTGGGAAGCTTCTCATGTAGATGAATACTTACAAAATCGTTCATTACCTATTTGGGCAAGTTTAGCCCGTCTCCGCACAGAATTGTATCGGGATATCCAAGGAATATACTACGGTTACTCAGATGCGTTACAGTCTGGCTTTAATGAGGAAGGACCATTTTGGGGTCGTCATTACTTGTTTTGGCATCATGGACAGCCGTTAACTTTAATTTACGAAGTATTCTCACCCTATTTAACAAAATACTTGGGATTAACTCAGCTATTGCCAAAAGACAAAGAGCAGGAGACAAAAGGTTTGTTAGTTAATGAACGCTGACATTTTGGCAGAGCAAATCGAATACTACCGTCAACGTGCCTCACAATACGATGAGTGGTTTTTGCGTCAGGGACGCTATGATCGCGGTGAAAAGCATCGTCAACAGTGGTTTTCTGAAGTTGCAGAAGTAGAAGCAGCTCTTCAAAATGCTGCACCATCGGGCGATATCTTAGAACTAGCTTGCGGGACTGGGTTATGGACTCAACACTTGGTATCTTTTGGGACACATTTGACTGCGGTGGATGCTTCTTTTGAAGTTATCGCGTTGAATCAGCAACGTGTTGGTTCCGCCTTTGTAGAGTATATTGTTGCTGACTTGTTTGACTGGTTTCCCACTCAACAGTTTGATTTTATATTCTTCGGATTTTGGCTATCACATGTCCCGATGGAGAGATTCGTAGCTTTCTGGCAAATGGTTAAGGAGGCGCTGAAACCTAATGGTCGTGTTTTTTTTGTAGACAGCTTGCTTAACCAGGAATCAACAGCCCGTAATCATGCAACTTTGCATCAACAAGGATATTCAGAGAGAAAGTTAAATGATGGGCGAACTTATCGTGTTGTAAAGATTTTCCATGAACCACTTCAATTAGAGAAATCTTTGCAAAATTTAGGTTGGTCTGGTAGGGTAAACCGCACTGCAAACTATTTTTTGTACAGTTTGGTTTATCCAGCGATCGCAACCTAAAAAACTCTAAATAAGTCGTCATTTGTCATATTCTACGAGAAGCCGAAGAAGGCGCGTCTATGTCATTGGTCATGGGCAAGAATTTGGTACATGTTTACTTTTCGTAACGTAGCTATGTTTATTCTCATCAACTTACTCAAAATAATCAGATGTACTTAGCTAATATATGCTATTTCTGTAACTTCATAGACTGATTTTATTACAAAAATATACTTAATTTTTCCTTATAATTCCAGTTTTTAGAAGTATCAAAAATAATATTTTCTTATTAATAAGAGCCTCAAAACTAAAGTTCCCTAGCTTCAATAATAAGTTCAGAAACAAAACTCGATTGTTATAGTTCATCCAGAAATTGCAATTTTGGAAAAAAATGGTAACTTATTACCGAAGTATATTGAACTGTCTATAGTAATAAACAATGTAATTGCCATTTTCAAAGATCAGGAAACCTTTTGGTTTACTTTGCCAACAAGCAAGTAGAGAGTTCCCTATAATGAGGTATTTGTTTCAATGACGCTGCCCGTTGTATCTGTTTCGATGAAGAAAAAGAAACCATCTCTGGTACTCACACTCTCATCTGCTGGGATATTAATTGGTGGAGGTATTGCGGCGTATTGGTTGTTAACCCAGGGACAATCATGGTCTAGAAATTTACCAGTAGGTGCAAATATAATTCCCCAAGATGCGCTGTTTACAGTTTCTCTGACGACCGATCGCACTCAATGGCAGAAACTAAGAGAGTTTGGGACAAAAGAAACTCAAACCGAGCTAGATAAGAATTTAGTACAGTTGCGCGATCGCTTTCTGACTAATAATGGTTACGACTTTCAAAAAGATATTAGTCCTTGGGTTGGCGAACAAGTTACAATTGCAATTCTTAACCCAGAAACTATTAAATCTACATCTAAACCTGTAGCAAGCGATAGTAATACTACCATTAATCAAAAGTCTACGGTGGTAGTGCTACCAATTAAAAATCCTGAAAAAGCAAAAAATATTTTGGCACAACCAAGAAATCCAAAAGCAGATAAATGGATTAATCGTACCTATGAAGGAATTCCCATCAAAGAAACTAACTTACCATCAGGAGAAAATTTATCAGCAGCAGTGATAGATCAGCATTTCTTGGTGATCACTGATAATCCTAAAACCACAGAACGTGCGATTCAAGCATATAAAAATAAAACTGCCCTCGCTACAACTGCGGGGTTTACGGATAATTTTCCTAAAATTGCTACTACTCAAGCCTTTGCTCAGTTCTATGTAAATATACCTGTCTCGGCGAAAATAGCTGCTGCATCTGGTAATCGTCATTTACCTGCTCAAGTTCTAGCACAGTTACAAAATAACCAAGGTTTAGCTGGAAGCATTTCCTTAGAGTCACAAGGAATACGTATTAAAGGCATTTCCTGGCTTAATCCCAACAGTCAACGCACACTCAAAGTAGAAAACAAAGCTGGAAAGATGCCAAGCCTCGTACCACCCGAAACATTGATGATGCTTTCTGGCGGTAACTTACAGCAATTGTGGACAGACTACGTTTCCACATCCCAAGGGAATCCTCTCTCGCCTATTTCACCAGAACAGCTCAAAGCAGGTGTAAAATCTTTGACTAATCTTGATTTTGAGCAAGATTTATTGAGTTGGATGGGTGATGAATTTTCAGTTTCAGTTATTCCCAATCGTCCCAAGGATACTTTATCAGATAACTTCCGTGCCTCTTTAGTATTCATGGTGCAAGCAAGCGATCGCACCCGCGCGCAAACATCTCTGACAAAACTTGATGAAGTTATGAAAACTCAATACCAATTCCAGATTCAGCAGACAACAGTAGCAGGTAAACCCGTTGTCAACTGGATTGGACCTCTAGGAACTTTAACCGCTAGCCACGGTTGGCTAGACGGAGATGTTGCTTTCCTAGCACTTGGCGCTCCTGTTAGCGATAAAATTATTCCCAAACTCAACAATACCCTAGCTAACACTTCATTATTTCAACAAACAGTACCTTCACAACCGAATCCTACCAATGGTCAGTTTTTCTTAGATGTAGAACGCGCAACTCAAAACTTTCCCCTACCGACTTTACTACCAAATCAAAAAATATTATTAAATGCAACACGCTCAATCGGTATCACATCTGCTATTGATGATAGTCGTAGTAATCGCTACGACATTTTTCTAGCACTTAAAAAAGCTGGAAATATAGGTTCTTCGTCTAGTCAGGAAAGTGGAAAATAGGGATCGGGGATCAGGGAGACATATCAATTCAAAATTCAAAATGTAAGAACTTGTTGCCCAATGCCCAATCCCCGTACTCTGTGAGAAGCTGCTTGCGCGTCTACGCGTAGCGTCTCCTCTGGAGAATCCCCAATGACAAATGACAAATGACTAATTACTAACTACCCCAAAACAGCTAGGATCAATACTGTGAGAATCCATACCTCTAAGAATCCACAGGGGAAAACATTTTATGAATTTGCTTCAACTTCAAAGTTGGTTAGATAATACTTCCTTTGCTGTTCTGTTTGCCACAATGTTGATTTATTGGAGTGGGGCGGCTTTTCCCAACTTGCCGTACTTGCCAGCATTAGGAACAGCAGGGATGGCGATCGCAAATTTGTGTATTGCAACAATGTTAGGAGCGCGATGGCTAGAGGCTGGTTATTTTCCTCTGAGCAATTTATATGAATCTTTGTTTTTCCTTGCTTGGGGGATCACTACTATCCATCTGATTGCAGAAAACAACAGTCGCAGTCGTTTGGTGGGAGTTGCTACCGCCCCTGTCGCCATGAGTATTACCGCTTTTGCTACCCTGACACTACCATCCGAAATGCAAGTAGCTGAACCTTTAGTACCTGCATTGAAATCAAATTGGTTGATGATGCACGTTAGCGTCATGATGTTGAGTTACTCTGCTTTGATGGTTGGTTCACTTTTGGCGATCGCTTTTCTTGTTGTCACTCGTGGCCAAGATATCCAACTCCAAGGTAGTTCTGTCGGTACTGGTGGCTATCGCAGCAAGAATTACCGCTTACAAAAAGCAGGTGAATTAGTTTCTCAATCACAAGCAATTGTTGCAGAGAATAATGGTAATGGTGTTGCCCATTATGAATCTACCAACAATGGTAAAACCGCCGTATTAGATACCGTACTAGTACCTACAATCCAAAATCCAACATCTGATATTCAAAATTCTCAACCCCTTTCTCCCCAACGCCTTAGCCTTGCTGAAACTCTAGATAATATTAGCTATCGGATCATTGGACTCGGATTTCCTCTCTTAACAATTGGTATTATTGCTGGTGCAGTTTGGGCTAACGAAGCCTGGGGTTCTTACTGGAGTTGGGACCCAAAAGAAACTTGGGCGCTAATTACCTGGTTAGTATTTGCAGCATACCTCCACGCTCGTATCACTCGTGGTTGGCAAGGACGTCGGCCAGCTATTCTAGCTGCTAGTGGTTTTGTCGTTGTCTGGATTTGTTATTTGGGCGTGAATTTGTTGGGTAAGGGTTTACATTCATACGGTTGGTTTTTTTAAGAATCTGCTTCTTCACCACTTTTTGCTTACAAACGGTGGTCAAACTCTCTATACCTTTAAAAGTCTATTCTCTTGAGCCTACTTGCTGATTTTTATGAGTGCAGAAATTATTTGTGTTGGTACTGAAATGCTATTGGGAAATATCCTTAACAGCAATGCTCAATATTTAGCAATTCAATTAGCAAAATTAGGGATTCCTCACTACTATCAAACAGTCGTCGGGGATAATCCCCAAAGGCTCAAGGATGTTATTAAAATAGCTAGTCAAAGAGCAGAGATATTAATTTTTACAGGTGGTCTTGGCCCTACACCAGATGATTTGACCTGTGAAACTATTGCTGATTTTTTTGGCACTCCCTTGGTAGAACGCCCGGAGATTATCGAAGATATTACCCGCAAATACGCTCAACGCGGTCGGCAAATGTCACCAAGTAATCGTAAGCAAGCTTTAATACCCAAGGGAGCAGATATTTTGCCTAATTATACGGGTACAGCACCAGGTATTATCTGGCAACCTCAACTCGGATTAACGATTTTTACTTTTCCTGGTGTACCAAGTGAGATGCAACAGATGTGGGAAGAAACCGCAGTACCCTATTTGCGAAACCTTGGTTGGGGTCAGGAAATTATTTACAGTCAAATGTTGAAGTTTTGGGGAATTCCTGAATCTGCTTTAGCTGAAAAAGTAGCTGCTTATCTTAATTTAACTAATCCCACGGTAGCGCCTTATGCTAGCAAGGGAGAAGTCAAGCTAAGGGTTTCAGCAAAAGCTACTTCGGAAGCTGAAGCACAGGAATTGATTGCGCCTGTACAAAAGCAAATTCAAGATATTGCAGGGCTGGATTATTACGGTGCTGATGATGATACGCTGGCTTCGGTGGTTGGTGAGTTATTACGTAGTAGAAGAGAAACTCTCTCAGTGGCAGAATCCTGCACTGGCGGTGGATTAGGACAGATGCTGACGGAAGTTTCTGGTAGTTCTGATTATTTCTGGGGTGGGGTAATTTCTTACGATAACTCTGCTAAAGTCAATTTTCTGGGTGTCAACACCACAGATTTAGAAAAATTTGGAGCAGTCAGTGCTATTGTTGCAGAACAAATGGCCTTGAGAGTGCGATCGCGTCTTGGAACTAGTTGGGGGCTAAGTATTACTGGTATTGCTGGTCCGACTGGTGGAACTGAGACTAAGCCAGTCGGTTTGGTTTACATCGGTTTAGCAAAACCAAACGGCGAAGTGGAAAGTTTTGAATATCGTTGGGGTGGAAGGCGGAATCGATCTTTAATTCGTCACCTCAGCGCTTGTAGTGCTTTAGATAGACTAAGACGAAACTTGCTGACCAATGAGCAATGACTTAATTAAATCTCATTCTCTATTAATTTACATAATTTAATAAAATTTTTTCGTAAAAGCCTCAGAAGAGCTTGATTAGTTATATAGCAACCAATCAAAATTCGCTAGTTAAAGAGGCAAAAATGCATCTATCTTATCGTGGCGTTCGTTATCACTCTCAGGCTACTCAAATACCTACTTTAGATAATACAAAAAAAGGTTTTTACCGAGGAGCGCCTTACAACATTAATCAGGTTAAAAGTACTACGGTTCAGCAATGTTTGCAACTTAAGTATCGTGGTATTAATTATAAAAATTGTCTAGCTTAATTACAGCTTTTCTAAAATTAGATTTAAGTTTAGATTTTGGTGTGACACGGGAAAATACCACAACCAACAATAAAAATCTTGACCCCAGTTTCTGGGTTCGCCGAAATGATTTTTGCGATCGCCTAACAAAATGTAGTCTGCTAAAGCAGACTTTCACTATGAGACTGCGATTTCAATCGCAGGCTCTATTTTTCCATTTTCAAGTCAGAACTAAATTATCCCGATGGACTACAGTTTCTGCACCTTCATATCCTAAAATTCCTGGAATTTCACTGGAATGAAGACCACAAATTTTTTGTAGGTCAGCTTTGCTATAATTTACCAATCCTCTGGCGATTTCGTTACCTTTAGAATCGCACAACAGCACAGCGTCCTGTGTATCAAATTCACCTGCTAAGGCTGTAATACCAGCAGCTAACAAAGATTTCCCAGCCTGAGAAATTGCGACTACTGCTCCTTCGTCTAGATACAACTTTCCACTAGGAACTAAACCGTAGGCGATCCAACGTTTACGAGCAGATGTTGGTTCTAGGTGGGGTTCAAAATGAGTCCCAATTAATTCACCTTGTAGTATTTTTTCTATATTTGGGGAGCGTTTACCTTCGGTAATTACGGTACGAACGCCAGCAGCAGTAGCAATTCGAGCTGCGGAAATTTTCGTCACCATACCACCTGTACCCCATTGAGAACCTTGATTGCCTGTTTGTACCTGCAATTCTTCTAATTCTTTTATACTACTAACTAGTGCGATCGGTTGGGCATCAGGTACAAAACGAGGATCAGCAGAGTAAAGTCTATCTACATCAGTGAGCAAAAATAACCAATCTGCATGTACCAAGCTAGCAACTAAAGCAGAAAGAGTATCATTGTCACCAAACTTTAGTTCCTCCACTGCTACCGTGTCATTTTCGTTCACCACAGGAATTACGCCTAGTTCCAGTAATTCTTTAAAGGTGTTGTAGACATTTAGATAGCGACTGCGCTGTACCAAGTCACTACGAGTTAGCAATACTTGAGCGATTGGCTGTTGCAGGGTGGTAAATAAATCATCATAGACACGCATTAACCGCCCTTGTCCAACTGCTGCTACTGCTTGTTTGAGGGCGATCGCTTTTGGTCTTTGTGTTAAACCCAAGCGCGCACAACCCACTCCCACAGCACCAGAGGAAACCAAAATCACCCGATTACCCTGTCTTTGCAAGTGCGACAGAGTTTCCGCTAAAGTTGCAATGGTAGAAATTGCTAACTGTCCAGTTTCTGGCTGGGTGAGACTAGAAGTACCAATTTTGACAACGATGGTTTTGGTCATTAGTCATTAGTCATTAGGTGATTTGTCATTGGTCATTAGTTATTGGTGTTTCTTGTCTTCCCACACTCCAAGCACATCCCACTCTCCCTTGTCTCCCTCGTCTCCCTTGTCTCCCTTGTCTCCCTTGTCTCCCTTGTCTCCCTTGTCTCCCTTGTCCCCTTTGTCTCTCTTGCGATCCCCAATCCCCTAACATCCAACTCCTGCCAAAATCAAATTAATTGCTTCTTGAGTATATTTTTCAATCATTTCTGAACTCAGCCTATCAACATCTGGGGTGAGATGTTTAATATTCTCATGAGCGTTAAAGTAAAAAGTACAGATACCAGCAATTTGTAAACATACTAGAAATGGATCTAGTTGGCGAAAATCCCCTTCTGCCATACCTCGTTCTAATACTTTGATAATATGGGCAAAGGTTTTTTGCCAATTACCTAATTTAAAATATTTGCCTTGATTTTGATTGGCTTCTTGAAACCAAAGCATTCCTCGAAAAGGATGAGTTGCTTCGTAAGCGATCGCCACTCTGACTAAACTCTTCAGTGCTTCTGGGGCTGGTAATTTTTCAAGATCGAGTTGCTCAAGCATATCATGCATTTCCGTTGCCGGACGTTGCAAGACTGTTTGATACAATCCTTCTTTGTTCTCAAAATAATAGTGGATCATCGCTGTTGTTACGCCTGCACCTTTGGCGATCGCCTCTATTCGCGCTCCACTCAGCCCGTGCTTGGCAAATTCTGCTTCTGCTGCATCTAAAATTTGCTTTTTTGTCGCCTCCGGATCTCTAACTTGGCGACTAGTGTTAGACGAGCGTCTCATCTTAGCTGAACGAACCACTACTATCAAAATTCTCCACAAACATGTTTTTATAGCCTATCCTGATACATTGACATTGTTAATTAATTAAAAAATTAATTAAGACTTGACAATATAGCCAATACTAAATCATACTAATTAAAAAATTAATTAATAAAAAAGGATAATAACATGAAATCCATGCTAGCTGGCGCTCCCTGGTTACTGGCACATAAATCCATGTTGGAGATTAATAAGCCGAAAAAATTCTCTATGTATGGTTCAGACTATGTTTTGTGGAAAGATACGACGGGTAAAATTAACGCCTTACCAAACGCCTGTCCCCATATGGGAGCAATGTTATCAGAAGGTTGGTGTGAACAAAAAAACGATAATAGCAGCGTAGTAGTGTGTCCGTTTCACGCCTTAGAATTTGACAGTGAAGGTTGTACTATTTTGCCAGGTTCAAACAAAAAAACAATACCACAATTGCAACCGTTAGAGTTAATTATTCAAGGGGATTTTATCTGGTCTTATGGTGGACAAGAACCAAAAGCCAAAATCCCTGAGATTTTAAATAAAATTGCTGCTGAATATGACTTTATCGGTTACACAGCAGACACCAGCGTAGAAACGGATTTGCTTCCTATGCTGTTAAATATGCACGATTATAATCATCAAAACGGTACCCATCGTCCCTTATTTCGGATCACAGAAGTTAATTTTGGTAATTTTATTGACAATGGTCATGAATCTCATGCTTTTTATGATATGCCAACAGCACCTACAACTGTAGCTGAAAAAATCAAAAAGCCGGAATTGTTTTTAATAGCAAAAGAAATCAAAGCGCATTTAGAAAATCACTTTCCGTCTTTGGTCATTTTTCATGGAGAAACTGCGATTGGTAAAGTTGCTCAATGCCATTTGTTTGTGCCAGAATCGGAAACGCGGACACGCACCTATGTATTAATGTTTGGGAAACCCAAACATCCGGTATTTAAAATATTTAGTAAGAGTATTCTTAACTTTGCCAAAGTAGTTGTAGAACAAGATACAGAGATTTTGCTGAAAATTTATTCAAATACACCTCAAAAAATTAAGCTCAATAACGAAGTTGGTATGGATTGGGTACGACGAAATTTTGAGACTTGGCCTGAAATTGCAGAACCAAATTTTTCTAAGTAGTTATCACATAAATATAGTATGAGGTTATAGATCCCCGACTTAGCAAAAGCTGTCGGGGAACTGAACACCTACGACTCATCAAAATTAATTAAACAGACCAATAGAGCCAAAATGAAAAAGTATGGACGAATATGCTGCGTTTTTTTTTGATGCGATCGCTCTATTTTGATTCAATTTAAAGATTTTTCAAACGTTAATTTTTACTTTATTGTTTAGATAGTTTTCTCAGAAAAGAGAGCATTGCTAATATTTATTTTAAGAAATTTTAAACTGAAAATAAAAATATTTGCTAAAGAAAAATCATTTATAAAAATTAACAGTAATAGATTGATAAAAATCAAAAACTAATGTAAAACGTGATCGTAAGACCAAGGAAATTTTCTCCTTTGATCTATCAGTCTCACTAAATAGAGATTGTAAGTGTGAATTCATGGTGTGAGGAAATCACGGCGATTTGCATTCAAAAATAATACACTGTTTTGTCTTCTCAAAATTGCTAGTTACTAGTAATTTCTGATTAATCCAAATTTAAACCGCTATTCAAGCAGATTTTAGTCTTAATTCAAGACATTTCAGCTACTAGCGAGAAAAATTTCGCAAATAACCGTGAAAACAGCAAATTTCTCAATTTATAAAATTGAGGAAGTTTGTAATGTCTACATTCATTTTTGAAAGAAAATAGTCATGACCACAACTTTAACAAAAGGCGAAAGCGGTAGTCTGTGGGATAGATTCTGTCAATGGATTACTAGCACTGAGAACAGACTTTATGTCGGCTGGTTCGGCGTATTAATGATTCCAACATTATTAACCGCAACCATCTGTTTTATTATTGCCTTCATTGCCGCACCACCTGTCGATATAGACGGTATTCGTGAACCTGTTTCTGGTTCTTTGTTATATGGCAATAACATCATTACTGGTGCGATTGTACCCACATCCAATGCCATTGGATTGCACTTTTACCCAATTTGGGAAGCATCTTCTATGGATGAATGGCTCTACAATGGTGGCCCCTACGAACTAATAGTTTTCCATTTCCTCATCGGTATCTTCTGTTGGATGGGACGACAATGGGAACTCAGCTATCGCTTGGGTATGCGTCCTTGGATTTGCGTTGCTTATTCTGCTCCTGTAGCTGCTGCTACCTCGGTCTTTTTAATTTATCCTATTGGACAAGGTAGTTTCTCTGACGGAATGCCTTTAGGTATCAGTGGTACATTTAACTTCATGCTTGTGTTCCAAGCCGAGCATAATATCCTCATGCACCCCTTCCATCAACTTGGTGTCGCTGGGGTGTTTGGTGGTGCGCTATTTTGCGCTATGCATGGTTCTTTGGTGACTTCCTCCTTGGTACGGGAAACCACAGAGAACGAATCCTTAAACTATGGATACAAGTTTGGTCAAGAACAGGAAACCTACAGTATCGTAGCTGCTCACGGTTACTTCGGACGCTTAATCTGGCAATATGCTAGTTTCAACAACTCTCGTTCCTTGCATTTCTTCTTGGGTGCTTGGCCTGTAGTCTGTATCTGGCTTACGGCCTTGGGTATCAGTACAATGGCGTTTAATTTGAATGGGTTCAACTTTAACCAATCAATTCTTGACTCCCAGGGTCGTACTGTTAATACCTGGGCAGATGTACTCAATCGTGCCAACCTGGGTATAGAAGTGATGCATGAACGTAATGCTCACAACTTCCCATTAGACTTGGCTGCGCTTGATGCTATACCTCTAGCAATAAATGGATAGTTAGCTTTTTCTGAACAATAAAAAAGCGCTCTCTAGATGAGAGCGCTTTTTTATGATCAAGATAAGCTGTGGCAGATAGCTTTGGCAACTCCACCAAGTTTTTTCAACTGTCTACTTCATCGACTTGTTAACTGTAGCCATCATGAACTGGGTACACCAAAATGAATGAAAAACCTGATCAAACCACAACACCAAGCAAGGATGTTTGGCATGGAAACATAAACTTAGTGTATGCCCATCGCCAAAATCAAACCCAATTGATTTTTAATCAAAATCAAGCACCACTAAAAGTGCAACGTCCTTTTTATCCAGAAGGGCAAGAAGTCTGTCATAGTGTGATTTTACATACAGCTGGAGGTGTTGTCGGAGGCGATCGCCTCTCCTATAACTTCCACCTCCAATCCCATTCTCAAGCATTAATTACTACTGCAACTGCTGGTAAAATCTACCGTAGTAACGGCATGACTGCCAAACAAGTGATTGAGATCAAAGTTGATGATGGTGCTTGTTTAGAGTGGTTGCCGCAAGAAACAATTGTTTTTGATGGTGCATTCTATCAGCAGAATTTATGTATAAAATTAGCTACAAAAGCTAGTTATATTGGCTGGGAAATTACTAGATTTGGTCGCAGTGCTAGAGGAGAGAAATTTTTGCAAGGAGAGTGGCGATCGCACACCGAAATTTGGGAGCAAGACAAACCTTTATGGATAGATCGACAATGCTTACCAGGTAGCGAAGAAGTTTTTCACAGTCCCCATGGTTTGGCAGGGCAACCAATTGTCGGTAGTCTAGTCTACATTGGGTCAGAAATATCACCAGAATTAGTAAGTCAAGCACGAAGTCTATGGAAACCCACCCTCACTCACTCTCAAATAGGTGTGACTCGATTAGAACATGGACTTTTGTGTAGATATCGTGGATCTTCAACTAGTGAAGTGAGAAACTGGTTTATCGGTGTTTGGCAGTTATTACGCATGTCTTTTTTGAATCGTGGTAGCTGTGTGCCAAGAGTTTGGCAGATTTAAACTACAAAGACACACTAGACACGCTAGGGTAGAACACAAAGGAAGAGTGAGGAAATGCAACTGACGCCGCAGGAAAAAGACAAATTACTCATTTTTACTGCTGCTTTACTGGCAGAAAGACGTAAAGACAGGGGTTTGAAGTTAAATTATCCAGAGGCTATAGCCTATATTTCTGCTGCAATTTTAGAAGGTGCCAGAGATGGTAGGACAGTTGCAGAGTTGATGAGTTATGGTACTACCTTGTTGACGCGAGATGATGTCATCGAAGGAGTACCAGAAATGATTCATGAAGTGCAGGTGGAAGCAACTTTTCCTGATGGGACAAAGTTGGTGACTGTGCATAATCCCATTCGATAAACTAGCGATGGAAGTATTACTCAAAAGTTTAATCGAAGAAAAATACCAGCAAGGTATTAGTATAGAATTTTTTGCAGTCAAGGGAAATAACAATTCTAAAGGAGGGGATGAGTGTTGATTACCAAGAAATTGCTAACCAATGTCCTCAAGCCTTCAAACCATTTGTGGATTTTTTAGAAAGTCTTTAGATGAGAAGTTATCAAAAACATTCCTCAAGTAAAATTTTTATAAAGACCAATACTATGATTCCTGGAGAAATTATTACACCACAAGGCGAAATAGAACTGAACGCGGGGCGTCCTACTGTAAAATTACAAGTGGCAAATACAGGAGACAGACCCATCCAAGTTGGTTCCCACTTCCACTTTTTTGAAGTCAACGCCGCCTTAAACTTTGATCGAGAACAAGCGCGAGGAATGCGCCTCGATATTCCCGCCGGAACAGCAGTTAGATTTGAACCAGGCGATGAAAAAGAAGTCACCCTAGTTCCTTTTGCTGGTACACGCCAAGTCTACGGATTCAACGGCAAAATTAACGGATATTTAGATAGTTAAAAATTATTTTTTCTTATACTAAAAACGGCTAATAGCTGGACTTTCATAACAGTAGTTATAACACCCTGCATAAGAAAGCTTTTAGTTATTTAAATAAAGTAAAGCTCTAATACCATTTCCATATGAAGATGCATAGAAAGAACCCCACCGCCTTCGGCACCTCCCCTTACCAAGAGGAGGTTGGGAGGGGTTAAAATAATATGCAGCTTCATATTAAATTGGTATAAGCAATTTTTAGTATAGTTTAATTATTCTACACTTCTGTGGTTTGACATTATGAATAATAATCAAAAACCTCGCTGTCTTCTCAAAGCAAACGCAATTAAACAACTCCCGGAACAAACTGTTTGTCATCCTTTAAATCCTAATTCTGAAATTAGCGGTGTATCGTTAAGTGAACAAGTGGGGATGCAAAGAATAGGATTTCATTTAGTTAAAATCCCTCCAGGAAAAGAATCTTTTATCTATCACTCTCACGAATTTGAGGAAGAATTTGTCTATATTCTTTCTGGACGGGGTATCGCTGAAATTGATGGTGTTGAATTCGAGGTTACTACGGGTGATTTTATGGGTTTCCCTACCCCTTCTGTAGGACATCATCTTAAAAATCCCTTCGATGAAAACTTAGTTTATGTTATGGGTGGGGAACGTCGAGAAATGGAAATTGCTGATTTTCCTCATTTGAAAAAGCGGATGTTTCGCAATCGCAAGCAAGCACAAATTACTGACTGGGATAAGCTTGAAGATTTTTAAGAGGAATAATTGATGAGTTACAGAATGGATCGCCGCGCTTATGCGGAAACTTATGGCCCGACAGTAGGCGATCGCATCCGCCTAGCCGATACAGAATTGTTTATCGAAGTTGAACAAGACTTCACCACCTACGGCGATGAAGTAAAATTCGGCGGTGGTAAAGTCATTCGCGATGGGATGGGACAATCCCCCATATCCAACGCCGATGGTGCTGTTGATATGGTAATCACCAATGCTTTGATTCTCGATTGGTGGGGTATCGTCAAAGCTGATATCGGCATTAAAGATGGCAAAATCTTTAAAATGGGTAAAGCTGGTAATCCCTATATTCAGGACGATATAGATATTATTATCGGTCCTGGTACAGAAGCCGTTGCTGGTGAAGGAATGATTCTCACGGCTGGCGGTATTGATTCCCACATCCACTTTATTTGTCCCCAACAAATAGAAGTGGCGATCGCATCCGGGATTACTACAATGATTGGGGGTGGTACTGGACCAGCTACAGGTACAAATGCGACTACTTGCACACCTGGACCTTGGAATATTTACCGAATGTTGCAAGCCGCCGATGCCTTCCCCGTCAACCTGGGATTTTTGGGGAAAGGCAACACCAGTCAACCCCAAGGACTTGTAGAACAAATTTTAGCTGGTGCAATGGGGTTAAAACTACACGAAGATTGGGGAACTACACCAGCAACTATTGATACCTGTCTAAATATTGCTGATGAGTACGACGTACAAGTAGCAATTCACACCGACACTCTCAACGAAGCAGGATTTGTAGAAGATACCATCGCCGCTTTTAAAAATCGTGTCATCCACACTTACCATACCGAAGGCGCAGGTGGTGGACACGCACCAGATATTATTAAAGTCTGTGGTGAGGCAAATGTTTTACCATCCTCCACCAACCCCACCCGTCCTTACACTGTTAACACCCTCGATGAACACTTAGATATGTTGATGGTTTGCCATCACCTTGATCCAGGAATTGCTGAAGATGTGGCATTTGCTGAGTCACGCATCCGTCGCGAAACCATCGCTGCTGAAGACATTTTGCACGATTTGGGGGCGTTTAGCATGATCTCTTCTGACTCTCAGGCAATGGGAAGAGTCGGAGAAGTAATAATTCGTACTTGGCAAACTGCACACAAAATGAAAGTGCAACGAGGAAGCCTTGGTAGAGACACTCTAGCTGATAATTTTCGAGCCAGGCGCTATGTTGCTAAATACACTATAAACCCAGCTATTACCCATGGAATTTCTCAGTATGTGGGTTCAGTGGAAGAAGGTAAATTGGCAGATTTATGTTTGTGGCGTCCGGCATTTTTTGGCGTGAAACCAGAGATTGTCATTAAAGGTGGAGCGATCGCATGGGCGCAAATGGGAGATGCTAATGCTAGTATTCCCACACCCCAACCTGTACATATGCGTCCGATGTTTGGCAGTTTTGCGGGCGCGCGTCATGCGACATCCTTAACTTTCGTGTCGCAAACAGCATTAGAAAACGAGATTCCTAGTCAATTGAAGTTGCAAAAGCAAGCAGTTGCAGTGTCAGGAACACGCCAGTTAAGTAAGCAGGATATGAAGTTGAATGATGCACTACCACATATTGAAGTCGATGCAGAAACCTATGAAGTAAAGGCTGATGGGGAGTTGCTAACGTGTGAACCTGCAACTGTTTTACCAATGGCGCAGCGTTATTTTTTATTTTAGAGTTCATCTATGCCGTTATTACCATACCAAATTGAGAAGACATTGACGTACTCCCTGGACTAAAGCCGCAGGGATTCTCAAATGATGTTACGAGGCAGGATGAATCCGTGCCTCTCCACCACTGTTCTTGCTTCTTCGACTCTTAACTAGACGGTTTCCCGTCTCCGTCAGACCGTCTCTACAAGCGTTTTCTTCCACGCTGCGTCCCAGCGCGTTGATACCTCTGTTCCGTATCACAAGTGATGCTGCTACATCTCGGTGAGTTGTGTAGCCGCATGAAAGACAGGAATGAATCCTGTTGTGAGATTTTGGATGGAGTGCAATTAACTTGCAAAATGTCCTATAACTATCCTCACCAGGATATAGAAGTACTTTGCGTTTGGATTCAGCTTGCTGCTTCGCCATAGTCATGACTCGATACTTCTTTGGTTGGTCATTTTATGCTTACAGCAATCCGCGATCGCTCATATCATACCCATATTAATACTGGCTTCTATGGATGTAGAAATTATTCCTTGCTCTGTTGAACACATTCAAAAGCTAATTGAGGGTTCAGATGCTTTCCAGACTGCTTATGGGTTTCAGGTTGTCGATGGATACTTGCCTTTTAGGGGGGTACTTCAGTACAGTCTCAACCAGATGCAAGCCTCACAAATTTGGCATCCGTGGCTACCGTATCTGTTTGTCTTTCGTCCTGATCATGCATTGGTTGGGCTTGGAGGCTTTAAATCAATTCCTGATTCTCAGCGCACGATTGAGATTGGCTACTCCATCGCCCCAAGTTATCAAGACAGAGGTTTTGCAACTTCTGCGGCGCGTCAGCTGATTGAGATTGCATTCGCATCAAAGCTAGTTGACTGTGTTTGCGCTCATACACTAGCAGAGCGTAACGCATCGGCTAGAGTATTAGAAAAGTGTGGAATGACCAAGGTATCAGAGATTATCGATCCTAAAGATGGAGAAGTGTGGAGGTGGGAAATTAGCACAGTTTGACAATTTCGTTGCATACCGACTTTATGAATGGTTGACAGCTATATGTGTATTGTTAAAAGTAAAAAAATGTTTAAATAGCCGTAGGTAATACTGATGTGGTGACTCGGAAATGCTATGAACTACGAAACTGCTTGCAAATTCCTCATAGATCAAACAATCACTTCTGAAGAAAACCCGGATGCGCTACTCAGCCGCTTGCAGCAGGGAAAACCACCAGTTCCGGGTCAGATTACCTCTACTTTGCTGGCGTTAAAAGTGGTATTTGAAGGTCTCAAAGAAGCTACTACTATTGAACGAGAACTCGCCTACGCCTTGTATGAACTGACTATCAAAACTCAAATGTTGTTTGCAGCAGGACGCAAAGCAGGGGTTGACTGGCCTCCTCTGCTGAAAGAAGACTTATTGAGAATCGCGATCGCCACTGAAAGTATCTTTTCCGGTAACTGGCAAAATTTACATTAATTGGGGATTGGGGATTGGGGACAAGGGAGACAAGGAAGAATGGGGAGTTTGGGGTGTGCTTGGAGTGTGGGAAGACAAGAAACACCAATAACTAATGACAAATGACCAATGACCAAAAACTATCTTTTTTGCAATTGCGCTTTTAGTTTATCTAAGTCAAATTTGAGCAAAACAGTCATTTGACCAGTGAAAGCTTTTCCGTTCTTGGGTTGGGCAATTTCTACCCAGTATGCATAGCGATCGCCTAGACGTAATTCTCCCCGCAAGGCTTCCCGAATGGGAGTTTTGGCAAAACGAGCCGAATTAACGGTACTTTGAGTTGGATATTCATACACAACTTGAGCGCGTTTAAAATCTTGGTAAATATCCACGCCATATACTACTCGTAAAGATTCTTGCAAGCGCTCAAAACTCATGCCATTAATGGCATCATACATACTCAGCCTTTCGCTACGAATGCGGCTGCGGTCTTGAATAAACTCTACTTTACCAGGAGCAAACACCGATGCTTGAAAAGTGAATCGCTGGGCTGCTGTATCACTTTTCTGTATAAAAAATCGCTCGTTACTATTGGGACGCAGCGTCGGGTGTGCTTGTATCCAAGCGCCAACTTCTTCTGTTGATTGTCCTGGTAAAGCTTTGGCTTGGTCAGCAAAAAATGTTCCTCCGCAGATATAGGGAACGAGAGAAAAAGGCAATATCAAAACTTTCAGCAGGGGTTTTTTTTGCATTTGTTTATACCAACCTACTTCATTAAAAAGGGTAATTTTAGTTTTCCCCTGCTGCCTTTATTTATTTATAAGTACAACTACGGAATCATGGCAACTTTGATCACTTTGCGCGATCGCATATCGCAAAATACCGCTTCTAAATCCTGTAACGGACGCTGTTCACTAATTAATAACTCAAAGGGAATTCTACGACTAGCGATTAATGATAAAGCGGCTCTAACAAACTCAGGGGTATTATGGAATACTCCTTTGAGCGTAAGTTCACTGTAGTGGAGTTGTTCTGTGTTGACGGTAATTGTTGTATCTCGTGGACAACCGCCGAATAAATTCACCGTTGCACCAGGACGGGCGCAGGCGATCGCTGTTTCCCAAACACTAGGTAAACCAGTCGCTTCAATGACTACATCTGCACCCCAGCCATCCGTAAATTCTTTGACTAAAGTGGGGATGTCTGGTAATTGTCGATAATTAAACGTCTGGGCTGCACCGAGTTTTTTACCAATTTCTAGCCTGTCGTCATTACCACCGAATAGCAGTACTTCCACTTCCACTTCATGAGCCAACTTGGCTACAAACATCAACCCAATTGCCCCATCTCCCAAGACTACCACTTTATCTCCACTCTTGACGTTGGAACGAGCTGCGCCATGCAGTACACAAGCTAGAGGTTCTGTCATGGCTGCCAATTCATAGGATAAATTTTCGGGAATGGGCAATAAATTATGCTTTACAATCGGGGCAGGAATTTTCAGATATTCGGCAAAAGTACCGTTATTCCATGTCAAATTTGGACACAAAGAATACTCTTGGCGTTGACAAAAAAAGCAATTCATGCAAGGAGCCGAATTATTAGCAACCACGCGATCGCCTATTTGCCAACCCGTGACACCTTCACCTATAGCCACGATTTGTCCAGCAGCCTCATGACCAAAAAGAGTAGGAGGTTTGAGCATCTTAGCATGACCACCACGACGCCACACTTTTAAATCTGTACCACAAGTTGTTGCTGCTCCCACCTGTATTACCACCTCTCCTTTTCGGGGAGTAGGGTCAGGGACTGTTTCTAAACGCAAATTCTCTTTACCGTACAGTAAGGCTGCTAGCACAGATTTTTATCCAATAAGCTCCAGCTAATTTTATCAACAAGAAGCAGGAGGAAGTAGATAAAACTTGCAAATATGCTTGAACAGTGCTAGTTAAACCCATTTCCAATGCATCTGCAATCAACGCGTACGAGTATATTTATGCACATAGTCAGGTAGAGTAATACCCGACTGCAAACGAGAATCTGGAATCGGTACTGTTGTTGTCAGTTGCAATGGCAACACACCAGCCCATACAGGTAAACTGTAATCTGCCTCATCATCCAACGGTGGGCCTGTCCGTACCTTTGCTGATGCTTCATCCAGTGGCAGAGATAATACTAAAGTTCCTTGTAGTTCCTGGCGATTGGGCGGGCGCACCTCTGTCCACCGTCCCGATATGACATGTTCAGTAAAGGCGTATAGTGCTGCTAGCTTTTCTTCAGGACTTTCTACAACTGCTGCCGTGCCAAATATTACTACTGATCTATAATTCATTGAGTGGTGAAAAGCAGATCGCGCCAGCACTAATCCATCAAGTAGCGTGACAGTAACGCAGACTTCGATAGCATTTTGGAGCGATCGCAACATTCTACTTGCAGGAGAGCCATGAATGTAAAGTTTGTCTCCTATCCTGCCATAAGCTGTAGGAATCACAAATGGTTGACCATCTACAGCAAACCCGACATGGCACACCAAACATTCATCTAAAATGTCATAGATAACTTGACGTTCATACTCTCCACGTTGGGGAACACGTCTGATTTTAGTGCGTTGCGTCACTCTCAACACATTTTCACTATTATTACTCATGAGCAAAAGCTTGTTCAATAGGGTATATTGTCAGCTTAATTGTGCAAGTGGTCTACTACAAGAGCCACTTTTGTGTTGTAATATCAGTCCACTTAGATGTTACACAAAACTAGAGTATGGATTTAGCGATCGCACTCGACAGTAATATAAATGTGCCATTACATCAACAGTTATACGAGGAAATACGTAAAGCGATTCTCAACGGACGCCTGCTACGTAATCAGCGTATTCCATCCACGCGAAAGCTCTCAAAATCCTTGGGTATTTCTCGTACTACGGTGACTAATTGCTATGAGCAACTCTTTAGTGAAGGCTATATCAGAACTATTGTTGGTTCTGGCACATATGTCTGCGCCCAACTCCCGGACGATCTGTTGCATTCCGCCCCGATTGAGTCAGTCCAAAAGTCTGCTTCTGGTCAAAGCCCTCTGTCTGAGTATGCCGCCAGTTTGATAGAAAATGATGTGTTTATAAATACAGAACCTCAAGCCCCGATTAACTTCCGCTATGGGCGACCTGCTTTTGAATTATTTCCAATGCAGCTATGGCGAAAATTACTGTCTCGTCATTGTCGCTCCCATTCTCATTGGCTAGATTATGCGACAGACGCCTTGGGATATGAACGATTAAGGGAAGCGATCGCTCGTTATTTGTCCCAGTCCCGTGCAGTGCAATGCGAACCTGAGCAGGTGATGATCACCAATGGCACTCAGCAAGCTTTATATTTGGTGATGCGCTTGTTAATCAATCCTGGTGATGTTGTTGCTTTAGAAGATCCTGGTTATCTGAGCGCACGTCGTATTTTTTTAGCACAAGGTGCAAAGCTTCTACCAGTACCTGTGGATGAGTCTGGTTTGATAGTTAGGGATTTAGGTAACTATACGGGTGAAAACATTAAGCTTATTTATGTAACTCCTTCTCACCAGTTTCCCACAGGAGCAATATTGTCTTTGTCTCGGCGACTAGAGTTACTAGCTTGGGCGCATTCTCATGGAGCAATGATTATTGAGGATGATTATGACAGTGAATATCGCTATGGTGACAGACCGATTCCAGCTTTGCAAGGCTTGGATAAAAGCGATTGTGTCCTGTATATGGGTACTTTCTCCAAGGTACTGTTTCCTTCACTGCGGATTGGTTACTTGGTCTTACCCAAAAGTTTAGTACCAATATTTGCCCGTGCTAAGTGGTTGAGTGATAGACATTTACCATTGCTAGAACAGTATGTTTTAACTGATTTTATTGAAGAAGGACATTTAGAAAGACATATCAGAAAAATGCGTCAGCACTATGATCTGTGTCGTCAAGTTTTAGTGCAAGCCTTAAGCGATCGCTTTGGGGAACGAGTTACAATTTTAGGCGAGAAGGCTGGGCTGCATTTAATGGTGAAACTACAGACGCAACTTACGGATGAGGAGATTATTGAGGGTGCTGCGTCCTTGGGTGTGGGGATGATATCCGCTCAATCCCAATATCTCAAAGGGAATGTTACAGGCGAATTTATTTTTGGTTACTCGGAACTGACACAGCAACAAATTCGAGAGGGAATTTACAGATTAGCTAAAGTTATTTTTGCATAGTTCATTTATATGAATCATGAGAATGGTTATTCGGAAAAAGGTAGGCGATCGCAGCCCAACCAGATAAAGTCAGTAAACTCACGAGAAATACAGCTATAAAAATAATATACATATTTAATCAACATGAATATTTCGTATTACAAGACTTCGACTTGAATTTTCAAACATAAATTTTTCTCAAATCAATATTATTAAGGCACTTATCAAGCAATTAATTCTAGTTAAAACTAATTGTAGATTCAGACATAAAGATGGATCAATCCAACATATATAGTCCTTCATTTGAGAATTAAATTATCTGTAATCATTTATAAACTATCAATTGGATATGAAGTAGTTATGACTGTTTTGTGTCGATGTCTTGTATTTAATTAACGTTATCTAAGGTGCTGCTGGGCAAAAAGTTAAAGGGTAAAATAACAAAGAAACACCTTTACCCTTTAACTGAAGCGTATTGAATTGAGTACAACTTTGCGTAAAATCGTAGCGGTCTTAAACGCAGAGGTACGCAGAGTATTTCCGCAAACGCTGGACTTAGATGCGTGAATATTTGAAATGTAGCCTCAGTAAACGCAGCCAACGCAACCAACTTTTTGCAGGTTGGTCAAAAAATGTGAAAATATCGCCGTAGCTTAAGTTAGTTTTTTGATGATGTTGCCAGTGTGCTTCGGGAGTTGTGATAAATAAAACTTGGCATAAGCTAGTCACAAATTTAGGAGTTTGCCAATTCATGACACTGGTATGTCTCCACCATACATGAAACTGACCAAACAACAGCCCACAGATAACACCAATCGGAGATAAACTCCATAAAAATATAGCTACTAAGAAATATGGCAAAGCACCTAAAACACCATCTAAAAGAACTAAAACATTAACAGTCAATATTGCGTAGTGGCGAAAGTCCTTTTTTGCAGAGTGATGGGTTTGTATATGTAGGCTACCAAAAACATGTTCTGGTACATGGTAGCAAAAAGTGGAAAGAAAATCACCAAAAAATAATAATAACCAAGCAACAGCTATAGACTCAAGCATTTGTACTCCTCACATCCCGTAACTATACGATGTATAGATGTATGCCACCTCTAACGCTGAATCTACTCAGCAGCAATTGTTGGACAACTTGTAGTGTCGCATACATCTAAATATCGATAATTTCACCGTTTTTTAATCCAGCGATCGCACGGATTTGTGGATAAAGTAAAACATTTTCAATAACTCTTGAGTTAAAAATAGTGCAAGCTTAGGTTAAGGGAGCGTGTTTATTGTCCCCCTTCTCCCTTGTCTGCTTTGTCCCCAATCCCTTATCCCTTATCCCCGCTCCTTGATCCCTCCAGATAAAGGTAGGCAAAAACGAAAAGTACTTCCTACTGCGAGTTCACTTTCTACTTCCATGTAGCCACCTTGTAGTTCTACTAAGCGGTGGGAGATGGTTAAACCGATACCAGTACCACCAGAGTGGCGATCGCGAGATTTGTCAGCTCGCCAAAAGCGTTCAAATATATGAGGTAAATCTTCTGGTGATATTCCCATACCTGTGTCAATTACTGCTATCCAGAGTTTTGAGTCATTAATCCAAGCCTGGATAGTAATTGTGCCTTGATTTGTGTAGCGTACTGCATTACCAACTAAATTTACCAACACCTGTTCTGTGCGATCAATATCTGCCAAGACAAGAGGTAATTCGGCTGGACACTTTAGTTGCAGAACTGGCCCATCTTCGAGCAATTGCTCGGCAAATCTAGTTACTAATGATTCTAATAAGGGGCGTATATTTACAGGTTTGATGTGAATTGGCAAATAACCTGCTTCTGCTTTAGAAAGTTCTTGCAAATCATTTACTAATCGCTCTAAACGCTTAGTTTCTCTGACTAAGAGTACATAAATTTCTGGGGAGGGTTCCATACTCCCATCAGCTAGTTCCTCTAAGTAACCGCGTACTACCGTCAGAGGTGTCCGCAACTCGTGAGTCATATCTCCAATCAATTCCCGTCGCCGCGTTTCGACTCCTTCTAAGCTTGCGGCCATGCGGTTGAAACTTATCCCCAATCTATTGAGTTCTGGAATGTCTGACATTGGTAATCGAGCATTCAGTCTACCTGTAGCAAACTCTTGAGTGACTTTTTCCATCTGAGTCAAACCTTGCATAATGCGCCTAGAAACCCAGAAACTTAATCCCCCTGCTGCTGTTCCACCGACAATCACTGACCAGACAGTACTGCGTCTCCAAGCACCTTCAAATCCGTCAACTAATTCTGTGCGGATATTAAATAATCTGTAACCTCGTCTTTCTAATTGCTCTAAGTGCAAGACAAAAAAACGTGGAGAAGAAAGTTTGCTGATGATGACAAGGGTAAGTACCCCCACAATCATCACTACCAAGTGGGAGAAAAATAAGCGAGTTCCCAAAGGTAAAGACTTTGTCGATCGCGAACCCTTGTTAATCATGTTAAAACTTTAAATTACATGAGGGTCTTCAAATTTGTAGCCTACGCCTACAACAGTTTTAACAAAAGTGGGGTTAGCAGGATCTGGTTCTATTTTTTTCCGCAACCGCGCTACATGAGTATCTACAACTCGTTCATCACCATAAAAGTTATCACCCCACAGCTTGTCAATTAGCTGGGTGCGGTTCCAAACTCGACTAGGACTGCTGACAAAAGTACTCAACAAATTAAATTCTAGAGTTGTTAGCTCCAAAATTTCTAGTGGCTGAGAATCTATCTGGCGACTGATGGTACGCTGTTCTACATCTACTGTAAAATGTTGCGTACGATAAATTTGATTTTGACCTACGCCTCGCAGACTACGTCGCAAAAGAGCGCGGACTCTAGCAACTAACTCTCTAGGGCTAAAGGGTTTAACCATATAATCATCAGCGCCAGTAGATAAGCCAATCACTCGATCTATTTCCTCGCCTTTGGCTGTCAGCATTAATATATATGGGTCTTTTAATCCTGGTTTTTGGCGAATTCTGGCACAAACTTCCAGTCCATCTAAGCCAGGAATCATTAAATCCAAAATCATTAAGTCTGGTGTTTGCTCTTGAAACATCCGCAAAGCAGTGTTTCCATCGCGACAAGTACGACAGACAAATCCTTCTTTTTCTAAAGAGTGTTGGATCAACTGAGCAATTTCCGGTTCATCCTCAACAATTAAAATATCCATTTGAGTTAAAGACGAGTAAAATGCACGTAACAAATTAAGAGCAGTTTACTCCACAAAATATCTACTGCTCTGGCAAGTTACCAGTATAGATGAGGATGAATTGATCAGGAAATTGTTTACTGTACGCTGGTGTTAGATAGAGGTCGGTAGTTATAAGCAGAATTGTGGTCTTTTTGAATATGTTGTTTGATTGTGTCCAAATCAATGAAGCAGTCAGCAACATCAATTAAGCTATCACTAGTCATTGAGCGGACACTGACAATTTCTACTCGTACTCCTTTGTAGGCGATCGCATTGACAGCATAAGCCAAGTCTCCATCCCCACTCACTAAAACCGCAGTATCGTAATAGGGGACTAAATTAATCATATCTACTGCCATTTCTACATCTAAATTGGCTTTTTTAGAACCATCTGGAAACTGGACTAATTCTTTGGTAACTACACGATAACCATTGCGTCGCATCCATAACAGAAAACCTTGTTGTTTTTCATTATTGCGATCGACACCTGTGTAGAAAAATGCACGCAATAGTTTTGCACCTTTTGTTAAACAATAAAGTAATTTGGCATAGTCAATTTCAATTCCTAGTTGTAAAGCTGTATAAAATAGACTGGAACCATCAATAAAAATAGCCACGCGACCACGATTTGATTGACTGAAAATGCCTGTGTCTAATGAAGAATCTGGCATTGTTAAATCTTCATTTTCAATACTGGTGTCCATGATGTTCTCTCCGTGCCATTGTGGTCTTTGTTTAAGTAATTTATATGGATTTGGCTGTTTGCTAAAAGAAATAAAATTCATTGATACCTCTGGATGTTAAATCTAGAAAGTTTTTCTTTGAATTTGTCAATAGAAAAACTTTATTCATTTGTGACTGTGACAGCACAGCATATTTGTTCATATTTGGACTCCGTATAAATATCCGCTCTCTTTGAAAGCAGCGTACTCTTTGAGGAGAGAATCAAATCAGCCATTAGCACATAATCCTATTTTAACTAGGCTATGAAACTTCGCTTCATAGTATGATCTATCTGATGAAAATAAATGGCTGACATTACAATAAATTAATGTCAAGCCTTGTAGTTAAATATGAAACAAATGAATTTTAATATTTGTTATATCCTTACATTTTCTGGACAACACCAATTTAAAAGGCTACTTATAATTCAATTTTTTAGAGAATTTTTTTCGACAATCTAATATGTTTTTGTCAAAATTCTTTTGGAGCTATTATCTAGAACTAGTAATACTTCCGAGGAATTAACAATCATGCATTCACGCAATCAAAAACCTTTATTTTCGCCACCCTGCATTAGTCTCAGTACTGTGTCTTAATAGACGTGAATAAATTCCAAGTATAGGGAGCATCCCAATTTTTTCAATATACCACGCTTGGTTTAAAACCCTTAGCTAATAGTACAAGTCGTCTTTATACGACTCAAACAAATCAAGCAGTCTGCTTAAGCAGAGTTTAGGTGACTTCTGTAGACAGGCTTGACCCGGCTTCAGTGTAGAATAAGTATTCACTTTGTGTCTATGTAGTTCGTTTATTAAAAGCATTTTCACAAATCATATAGGGCTGCTATTTTAATTTTGAACAAAATAAAGTATCGTAGGTTGCGTTACGCTGTCGCTAACATACCCTACGTATATTTTGAAAAATCAAACTGTATTTCTATATAAAAATTGAATTATCGCAGCATTTAGATAAGTTTTTACTTTCAAAAGAGCAGAAATATCAATATCAAGATTGAAACCATTCTTTTTGAAATTTATATAATACTCAATTTAATTGATGAAATATTGTTATTTAATTAACATTGTTATAAAAAGAAAAATAAATTATTCTAATGATAAAGATATTGAAGTTTTATAACCCTTTATTAAGAGCATTGCGGCTAGGATTGCTACCCTTCGGGAACGCTAAGAGCGAACGCTTCGCTCGCAATGACTGTAATTAATTTTGCGTGATTACTTAATTATTTATGGCACTGTTTTGATTGTGCTTTGATTTTTTGTTGAATTTTTGGTGGAATACCTAATCTAGAATTGGTATAAAGTCTGTCAAATTCTCGCTGATAATGAGCAGCAACAATAGGATTTTCAATTACTAAAAGTGTCTCATCATTATTGTTATTAGCTGCTTTTGTCCAGTTATGAGAACCTGTAATGACTGTCTTTTGATCAATAACGGCAAATTTGTGATGCAATAAATCACCTTTTGCTAAAACAGGTACGCCTACGGTAGTAATGGGATTTTTCCAAGGATGATTATCAAGTTGATTTTTACATTTTTCACTCAAAGCTATGCCCATCATATCTAATGCTTCGCTGTAGGGACGATAGGCAAATCCTGGCTCAATTAAAGCGCGAATTTTCACGTTGTTTTTGTGCCTGATTTCAAGTATATTTGCTAAACGCTGTTCCGAAAAGACAAATAATGCTATATCTATAGATTGACTAGCGGAACTTAAGGTGTTGCCAATTAAAGCATTACTGCTATAATTCCAAGGCTGTGTGGGAGAGTTAGGTGAAAATTTGACTGTAATTTGATTATCACCTAAGATAACTTGGTGAGAATTTTGTAAAGGTTTTTGTAAACCAAACTTACTGTCTAATTTACCTGCTACTCCATCACCCCACATCAAGTTAAATTCTTTTGTAAATAAATCTGCTAATTCGGGACTGTCAATTTTTAATAAATTATTAGCATTACCCAAGCTATTAGTATTAATAAAATCACCATGTATATCACTCATGGTAAAATTTGCGGAAGTAACGATCGCAAAGCGATTATCTACAACTACAAATTTATGATGCATCAAACTACTACCCTGAGAACCATCAGCCCTATCATCAATTAAAGGTATTTTTGCTTGATTTAAAATTACTAAAGCATCTGTTTTGTTTATTTCCTCTATACTTAGTTTTCCATCTTTGTTACTATCTGCAAATAACCGATAATCTTGATAACGTTGCTGTTCTCTTTTATCTAATTTCTTCACCTCATCAACAGTAAAACTACTCCAAGGACGACTATAATGATTTTCTATGATGACTCTGACTTTGACTCCCGATTTTTGTTTATCTACAATTGTCTGCGCTATTTTGGGTAAACGTAATTCTTGGACTGCGACATCAATTGTTGATTTTGCTTGGGAAATAGTGTCAACAATTAATTTTTCTAAATCATCTCCTTGATGAATTTGCTGACGATAAGGTTCTAAATATTGAGAAGACTGAGAATGATTGAAGTAAACTTGCACGAATGGATCTTGCGGTAGTGGTTCTAAACGCTTACTGTCAGAATGGACTCGTTGACAAGCAGATAAGATTAGTATGACTAAAAATATAGAAGACAAACGCCATTGGATAGATAACAAAAACACAGTAGTTTGATAAAAATTTACTTAGCTGAACAGATTTATAATTCCCAAACTGTAGGTGATTAAATCACAGAACAATTAGGGATTGAGGATTGGGGACTAACTTATCAGCCAACCCATAATCCATCTACAGCACTTTGTATCTAAATGGAGTACACCCTTTCCCTAATCCCCAAAGCGGGTGGGTTTCTTCCATACCTCACGCTTGTTGAAATCTGCTGTATGTTTATTAGTGTTTATCGCCTTGGACAGTGATCGATTTTTCCTCTCCTCATTGTCGGCGAAAAGTCTGTGAGGGGCTGACTTATTCAAGAAATGTATTGTATTAGTGAAAATAGAAACAGCCCGTTTCCCAGTGTATTGACTGGAGAGTCTATGCAAATTTATTTAGATTACAGTGCTACTACTCCTACTCGCCCAGAAGCGATCGCAGCAATGCAAACAATCCTCACTCAACAGTGGGGTAATCCCTCTAGCTTACATGAGTGGGGACAACGGGCAGCAACGGTATTAGAACAAGCTAGAATGCAGGTAGCCGGACTCATCAATGCACCTGCGGAATCAATTATTTTTACTTCTGGTGGTACAGAAGCAGATAATCTAGCAATTATGGGTATTGCTCGTTTGTATAGCAAACCCCAGCATCTAATTATTTCCAGTGTTGAACATTCCGCTATTTCTGAACCTGCGCGGTTATTAGAACAGTGGGGTTGGGAAGTAACTCGCTTGAAAGTAAATCATCAAGGTAGAGTTAACCCTTTAGATTTGAAAGCAGCATTGCAAGACAACACAATATTAGTCTCAATAATTTATGGACAAAGCGAAGTTGGTACAGTCCAACCAGTCACCGAATTGGGAAATATTGCCCGTAATGCTGGTGTTTTATTTCACACAGATGCAGTCCAAGTAGCAGGACGCCTACCTCTTGATGTGCAAAATTTACCTGTGGATTTACTGAGTATTTCTAGTCATAAAATCTACGGTCTACAAGGCGCAGGAGCTTTGTATGTGCGTCCAGGTGTAGAATTGGTTCCCCTATTGGGTGGTGGAGGACAAGAACAGCGATCGCGTTCCGGTACACAAGCAGTACCAATAATTGCTGGGTTTGGTGTCGCCGCCGAATTAGCAGCCCAAGAAATAGCGAGAGAAACACCCAGATTGATGCAGTTACGCGATCGCCTGTTTTCCCAGTTAACAGATGTCCCCGATTTAATACCCACAGGTGATTTAGTTCATCGTCTCCCCCATCACGTCAGCTTTTGCTTAGAACACGCCGATGGTGAAAAAGTTAGTGGTAGAAGTTTAGTACGAGAATTAAACCGCGCCGGGATTGGGGTAAGCGCTGGGGCTGCTTGTAATAGTGGTAAACTCAGCCCTAGCCCAATTTTGTTAGCAATGGGTTATTCAGAACAAGCAGCTTTTGCCAGTGTACGAATGACGCTAGGACGAGATACCACCGAAGCGGATGTAGATTGGGTAGCGATGGTATTTAAGCAAGTTTTACAAAGACTATCACCTGTAGAATTGGTTTTTAGTCATTAGTCATTGGTCATTATGTAATGAAATAATTAATGGCTAAATCTAAAATCCAAAGTCTAAAATCTAAAAATTTTTAAAATGGCTGAACTACCAAACTCTTTAGAAGATGCGATCGCCCAAGCGCGTACAGCTACCCAAGCAGCAATAGCAGATGGCTATACTCGGCTACAAGTTGAGTTATTGTTTCCCGAATTGAAATTAATGGAAGTAGCTCAACAATTTCTACCCACTTTTGCCCAATACAAAGACAAACTTAAAGTTTTCTTTGCAGATGCGGGTAGTGTTGGTCTTGCCCGTCGCGACTGGAAAGATGTATCATTCCAAATTACTGACATTGGCACTGGTAGAGCTGCCTCTATTGAGTCAAAAGTTCAATCAGAAGATGAAATTTTCCTGTTTATCGCCCCTGGTTCACCAGAAGTCCCGCAATTGGAAAAAATTTGTGCGGTTATAGGCGATCGCCCCTTCGTTATGTTAAATCCTTTTTTGGAAGATGCTGGCAAGATCGGAATTGGTTATGCTGCTAGGCAAACCCGAATTCGTTTTCTCAGCACAATAGAATCTTGTTACTACTTACGTCCTGTATACGAAGATGTAGCATTGTTCCGTTGCTATCCAGGATTATGGGAAATTTTGGTAGAAAATAACGGAGAATACCAAAAAATTGCCGAATTACCACAAAAACCCTCCGGCGACGACTTGGATCTAATTATTGCTAAAGGACAAGACTCGACAACTACGACACAAGGAGATTCTGTCGCAGCAGTACCAGGGAAAAAACCAAGTGTATTCAGAGGTTTGCAAAGGTTTATCAACGCACTCAGGAATTAGGGCTTCCATAGGTAGACACAAAGAGGAAATTGGAATTTATGCATTGACAAGTTAGACATAATGCTCTAAAAAATGGACTTATTACAGAGTCCAAAACTTTATCCTGCTTTGATTTTGAATTGCTTATGTCTAATTTGCCACCACTTAATACAGATACTATTTGGGCAATTCTCAACGAAGAAATTGATGACGCCACAGTTAATCAATTAGTATGGCACTACTTAGGTTATCGCTACGACTCGGTAACAGCTAAGTGGGATAATCAGGAAGTGTCTGCCGAATGGCGAGATGAGTATCCAGAACCGCCTGATTTTATTGACAGTCGTCCAGCAACAGTCAAATTGACTCGTTCTATCCCAACACAGTATAAACAAATAGTCAAAGAAAAGCTGGGTTTTAAGGGTTATAAAATCGGGGAATTTGGCCCTCGACAAACTCGCAGGGCGACAGCTGCTAATTGGTTATTGAGTTACATGGAACAAAAAGGCTAGTACGAGAGGGCGATCGCACGCTACTTTTTTGACTGCAAAAGCGATCGCCCTGACTTTTCTGTTAATTTATTCATTTGTTTTATTTTTATCTCTATCCAGCTTTTCACGAATAGCTTCTCTACAATATTCCGGTGGATTATCTTTTTGGGATAATTCATCTTTCATGCTTTTAGGTATACGTAAATTAATTCTTTCAGTTAACGGTTCTTCTCTATCAGTAGTGAATGGCTTAAGGCTTTTGGGATTACCTTTAGGATTGGGCATTGTATATAAATGTAAATATAATGATGAAACACGCGACACCACGTGTTTAATGAGTAATTGGTGGATGCTTTACCTGGTAAGTTTTCATCCACCATATCCACTTTATAAGAGTAGACAATCATTATGCTATCAAGAGAACAGCTTGAATTGCTATCGCTAGAAGACTTGCAAGCGATAGGTAAAGATTATGGCATCCAGCCAGTGGGAAATTATAGTAAAAGGGAATTATGGATTAGAGCGATCGCACGGTTTCCATACCAAGCCATTGATCAGATGAGAGACGGTGTAGGAATGCATCATCCAGGAATCAACGCTTATTATTTATTGACCCAAGTGCTTGATATGATTGGGGAACCTACAGATAGCCAAAAAGCACTGCTTAAAGCTAGCGATTGTGAACAATGGTTACAAGATCAGCAGTGGCGATTCTATCAAGAAAAAATGCAGGACTTACACCGCACCACAATTCTGATTCGCAACGCCATCAAATTGCTCGTTGGCTAGATATCATCACAACAATCTCGGCAAATTTCTAATAACTTTCGGCAAAAGTGCGATCGCTCTCACAAGTTCAAAAAATCCATCTGCGATTGCGATCGCAGTCTCATAGCTAAAGTCTGCTTAAAGCAGACTGCTTGATTTTATAAAGTCGTCTGAAGACGACTTGTGCTATTAGCCAAAAGTTTTAACCCAAGCACGGTAAAAAATTGGGATGCTTCCGTTCGAGTAAGCAATATGGCTTTTTGCTTACTGATTTTGTCAAAATCAGTGCGTGATTTACCCAAATGAGAAGGTGAAATGACATTTCCAGTGCGTGATTCACTAAAATCAGAAGGTGAAATGACATTTCCAGTGCGTGATTCACTAAAATCAGAAGGTGAAATGGCATTTTGAGTAAGTAAAATGGCATTCCCAGTGCGTGATTTACCTAAATGAGAAGGTAGAATGGCATTTCGAGTAAGTGAAATGCCATTTTGAGTAGGTAATCGAGCTTTTTACCTACTCAAAACTAAACTAATATGTTTTTTTGATGTTTTTTTGATGAAGTGATATCTAGTTCGGATAATTAGAATTTGGTAGGGTGTCGTTATGGACAGAACGTCCTAACGCACCGAAAATCACCGAATGGTGCGTATATCGGCGCGACAACACACTCTACAAAACTAGCGCTGGGGAGTGTTACTTGTGGGAGTATGTCAGGCTCGGTAAGCGTGAAGAGACTTGAAACTGTTGCTAATTGCTGAACCCATTACCTTCATAAAACTATTGCGAAGTCCCACAGCTATCGGGTTTTTCAATTCGCCCATCTTGGCGGATTGCAAAGATTGTTCAATTATCGCCTTGGTGCGGGGAAAACGCACAGACTCATACTGTTGAAAAGCAATACTAGGATCTGATTGTGCTTGCAAGCATTGGGCGATAACATAAGCATCCTCCAAAGCTGTACAAGCGCCTTGTCCCATTGTAGGTAACATAGGATGGGCAGCATCACCGAGTAGGGTAATATTGTGGTAACTCCAAGGTTGTTTTGCAGGACGATCATATAAATCTGTGGTCAAAATATTGGCTTCGTCCGTAGCAGCAATTAACTCAGGAATAGCTTGGAACCAATCTTGGTACATCGTCTCTAGTTCTTTTTTACGACCGATCGCAGCATCTGGTTGTGCTTCTGGCGCGCTTGCTGCTGCATACCAATACATTTTTTCCTTGCCCAGCATCATAAAACCAAATCCCTTACCGCATCCTAAAAATTCTTGAATGTAACCAGGACGGTATGCACTGGGAATATAATCGGTCAAACCACGCCAAGTTTTAAAATTCCGATAAATGGGAGGTTCGTCACCTAAGATAGCGGTTCTGACTTGCGATCGCAACCCATCTGCACCAATTAACGCATCCCCTGCAACCCTCAAACCTGAAGCAAAATAAGCTTGAACCTGATTATCCTGGCGCTCAAATCGCTCAAAATTTTCTCCCAAAATGAATTTCTCACCCGCTACATTCCGCCACAATAGCTGATGCAATTCGGCACGATGAATTCCGATCACGGGTAATTCAAAGCGATCAACAGGCACATTTACTAATTCCTTACCCCGTTGCGAATTAAATTGGTAATTCGTCGTTAGACAACCAACTTGGATCGCATCTTCGAGTAAATCTAATTGCTTCAAGATATGGGTGGCGTTTGCCCAAAGTGCAATTCCAGCCCCAACTTCTCGTAACTGTTTGGTTCGCTCATAAACGACAGGCTCTAGACCAGCACGACTTAGGGCGATCGCAGTTGCAGCACCGCCAATTCCGCCACCAATGATGATTATTTTGTTCATTACTGCAACTGAATAACGGAGAGAGTGGGATTCGAACCCACGTTGAAGTTGCCCCCAAACAGCATTTCCAGTGCTGCGCCTTCAACCACTCGGCCATCTCTCCAGAGGTCACGATTTGCAATTGTACAATATACTTCTAGAAAGTGCAATCAAATTGCTCAAAAATCTTAAATTCAAAACCAACATGTCCCGGACATATAAAATCACAGTTCACGATCGCGCCAAAAACATAAAACATACTTTAGAAGTACCTGATGACCGCTACATCCTGCATAGTTGTGAAAAACAAGGGAAAGAACTACCTTTTTCTTGCCGCAATGGCGCTTGTACCACATGCGCTGTCAGGGTGTTAAAGGGAGAAATTTACCAACCGGAAGCAGTGGGACTATCTCTAGAGTTACGTCAGCAAGGCTATGCGCTATTGTGTGTCAGTTACGCCCGTTCTGACTTAGAAGTAGAGACACAAGACGAAGATGAAGTTTATGAACTCCAGTTTGGGCGATATTTTGCTAAGGGGAGAGTGCGCGCAGGTTTACCGTTAGACGAGGAGTAGTTCAGTTATCAGTTATCAGTTATCAAATTTTATGACTAACTGTTAACTGTTGACTGTTAAGTGTTCACTGATTTTTAACCCCCAACCTCGTTAATCGGACAAATGAAAAAACTTGTAATTTTATCTTGCTTGTTACTCTTAGTTGTTGGTTGTCAACCTCGAAACAAATCTCTAGAGAATACACAGGTACAAGTCAAACTTGCACAGGTAGTGAGTGGACAAACTTTGGAAGTGCTGGGGATGGGTGATCAACCCAATTTAATTTCCCAAGTACGCTTGCTGGGTATTGATGCACCGGATTTACAACAACGTCCTTGGGGAGATACAGCAAAAGAACGTTTGCAAGCACTAATTAAGGGAGAGTCTGTAACGCTGGAGTTTGATGTGGAAGGACAAGATAAATTTGGGCGGATTCTGGCTTATGTGTGGCAAGATCAAGTTTTGTTGAATGAAGAGTTAGTCAAACAAGGTCAGGCGTTGTTTGTGGGGCGATCGCCTAACCACAAATATGACCAACGCTTAGAACGCGCCCAACAATGGGCTAGAATCATGGGATTAGGGATTTGGAACCCAGAAAAACCCATGCGTTCTACCCCTGCTGAATTTCGTCGTCTCAATCGATAAATGGGAGTTGAGCAACTATCAAGCACTAACACCGCCAATTGATAATCGCAAAATTGACAACCCTAAAATGATCAAAAACAGTACCAGCCCAATCGTACAAGCATAGCTAATTTCTAAATTATTAAATGCTTGTTCATAGAGATAATAGACTATTGTTTTTGAACTATTCCTGGGTCCGCCCTGCGTCATTATATATACTTCTTCAAAGACTTTAGTTGCGGAAATTGCTGAGATAACACCAACTAAAGCCAGATAGGGTTTCATCAAAGGTACTGTAATATCCCAGTGTTTGCTAATGCCATCAGAACCATCTATCGCTGCGGCTTCGTAGACATCATTCGGTATTGATTGCAACCCAGCTAGATAAATTACCATGTAGTAGCCTAATCCTTTCCAGACAGTCACAGCCATGACACTAAAAAGCGCGAAGCGGGGACTAGTTAACCAAGGAATTCCCTCTGGTAAAATGCCTTTGAGTAACTGGTTAAGCAAACCGTTTTCCGCATACAACCATCGCCAAGCAATTCCCGCCACCACCATTGAAATTACCACAGGCGTATAATAAGCAGCACGAAACCAATGCATTCCTTGCAATTTTTGATTCACTAAAATTGCCAGTGCTAAGGGGGCGATTACTAAAATCGGCACCACAACCACAAGATAGAGTAGGGTATTCACCAAAGTTTGCCAAAAAACAGGATCAACCCATAAGCGGCGGAAATTAGCAAAACCAATCCATGCAGGTGTTTGAGTTAAATCGTATTCGTAACGGGTAAAGCTGAGGTAAAAAGCTTGTAGCGCCGGCCAAAAGACAGTTAATACCAGAATTACTAAAGCGGGTAGCAAAAATAAATAAGGTGTCAGTCGCTGATTGATAAAAATCCAATTTTTCAATGTCAATTTATCCATAGTGGCACTTGATCTTCGTGCTGTTGACAGATGAGCGAACAGTCTTTGCTCACCCAAGATAGGGAAGCAAACTCATATTACACGAAGGATCAAGGTTAGATTCATGATTGTGAATCAACACCAAAAGGGTTGGGAAGTTATTTATCATCGCGCTCATGCTTTGCTGGCGGCTGAAATTGCGGGACATTGGAATGTAAAAGAACGTCCCATACGTTGGTTAGAGACAATTGCAGCAATTTCCCATCACGATGATTTGGAAAAAGAATGGGAAGGAAAACATACTACAGATGCTGGCGCGCCCCTAGATTTTACTTTGATGAAAGATACTAAAGCCAGTGGTGTGGCAAGTATGCGGGAATTAACAAACAATGCTCGCTATCGAGGACGATGGGTAGCAATGCTGATTTCTATGCACATGAGTTTTTTAAATGAAGGTAATCGCGGTAAATTACCCGAATTGGATGAGTTTCTAGATGAACAGTTAAAGAATCAAGAACAATGGCGTAAAGAGTTAAAAATAACAAAAGATGATGCTGTGAAAACTTATGATTTTTTTCAGTGGTGCGATCGCCTTTCACTCATTCTCTGTAACCGAATGATACCTGTAGATGAGCGTGCTTTAGAAATTGCAACTTTATCAGATGTTAAGCGTTATGATGTGATGCAGCGCAGCGACGGTAATTTAACTGTTACTCCTTGGCCTTTTCAGGAAAAAGAATTTACCGTGAATGTAGAAGCTTGCTATGTGGAACAGTTGCAATTTGCCAGTAGTGCTGAACTTTCTCAAGCCCTGCAAACAGCACCAATCAAGACTTTAGAGTGGACTTTTGTGAAGTAGTACTTGAAACTAAGCACATATCCCGTCAGAGAATAAATTCTCAGGCTAACAGCACAAGTCCGTTAAAACGCAATACGGTTCAGATAAGATAATTTACTACCGATAACCTTTGTAGAGACGTTGCAGTGCAACGTCTCTACACATCGGAAAACCTACCAATAACCTTAACTGAATCGTATTGCGTTTTAACGGACTCAAACACTTGCCTAGTCAAATTTATCTGACTTTAGCTATTAGCAAAAAAATTTATTTCTCGGCAGGATATGAGATCAGGGCGAACGCATCTAAAGTACTCTCAATGAGAAACAAGATTAAGAACCAACGAAAAAATCAATAGGTTTGTCATTTGTCATTCGTTCTTCATCAACGACAAAGAACAAATGACAAATGACAAATGACAATTAATTAAAGCACACAATTCAATTCGCCAGCTTTTTGAGTAAAGCGAATATTTTCTCGATAGTCTACAGGACAATCGATCACTGCTGGTACATCTTGAGCTAGAGCTTCTTTAAGGATGGGAACTAAATCGGTAGCAGCTTCTACTCGATAACCTTTTAATCCCATACTTTCTGCTAATTTGACAAAATCAGGATTGCCAAAATGTACAAAAGATGATCTACCTTTACCAAAGTGATTTTCTTGTTTCCACTCAATTAAGCCGTAACCACCATCATTAAAAATCAAAGTCACAAACGCTGTACCAACTCGCAAAGCAGTTTCTAATTCTTGACAATTCATCATAAAGCCGCCATCGCCTGTTGCGGCTACAACTTTACGATTGGGATGAACAAGTTTAGCTGCGACTGCACCAGGAATGGCAATTCCCATAGCTGCAAATCCATTGGAAATTAAGCAAGTATTCGGACTATGACAATGATAATGGCGGGCAATCCACATTTTGTGTGCGCCGACATCAGAAATCACAATATCTTCTGGCCCCATTACCTGACGCAAGTCATAAATGATTTTTTGAGGCTTAATTGGAAATCCGTCGTCGTTGGCATATTGTTCGTAATCAGAACGAATGTTTGATCTTAAACTGATAGCGTAGGGATTGGATTTAGTTTGGCGATCTGCTACTTTTAAAATCTCATCAAGAGAATCAGAAATATCGCCTACAACTTCCACACTTGGAATGTAACTACTATCTATTTCTGCTGGAGTAGCAGCTATATGAACAATAGGAATTTTGCTATCGGGATTCCATTTTTTGGGTGAAAATTCAATCAGATCATAGCCAACAGCAATCACTAAATCTGTGTTATCAAAACCACAGTTGATAAAATCTCGCTGTTGTAATCCCACTGACCATAATGCTAGAGGATGAGTATAAGGAATAACTCCTTTACCCATGAATGTGTTAGCAGCAGGAATATTTAATTGAGTAGCAAATTGAGTCACAGCGTCGCTGGCTTGGGCGCGAATTGCACCGTTACCAACTAAAATTATGGGATTATTTGCCTGAGAGATTAAGGCTGAAGCTGACCGAATACTAGCAAAAGAAGCAAATGTTTTTTCAATATTTTGCTTATATAATGGTTTACCTTCTACTGGCATGGCAGCAATATTTTCTGGTAAGTCAATATGAACTGCTCCTGGTTTTTCACTTTGTGCCAGTTTAAATGCTTTGCGTAGTAATTCTGGTGTAATACTAGGTCGAACAATTTGTTTATTCCATTTTGTTACCGGAGCAAACATTGCCACCAAATCTAAATATTGATGAGATTCGATGTGCATTCTATCTGTTCCGACTTGCCCGGTAATTGCCACTAGTGGCGCACCATCGAGGTTTGCATCAGCAACCCCTGTCATTAAATTTGTAGCCCCTGGTCCTAAAGTTGAAAGACACACTCCTGCTTTTCCTGTCAGACGTCCGTAAACATCTGCCATGAATGCTGCACCTTGTTCATGACGAGTAGTAATAAATTGAATCGAGGAGTGTTTTAGCGCTTCCAAAACGTGCAAATTTTCTTCGCCAGGGAGTCCAAAAACATATTGCACCCCTTCATTTTCTAAGCACCTTACTAATAACTCTGCCGTATTCATTGAACTTCCTCACTAGCGAAAAATATTTTAGTCATTAGTCATTTGTCATTGGTCATTAGATTTGTACAAATGACTAATGACTAAGGACAAATGATTAAATCATTTAACCCACACTGTTTTAATGTTGACGAATTCATGTATTCCTTGGATACCCAATTCTCTGCCATATCCAGATCGTTTAATTCCACCAAAAGGTAGGCGAGGATCGGACTTAACCATGCCATTAATAAATACTGCACCTGCTTCAATTTCATCGATGAAACGGTGTTGTTCTTGGGAGTTTGTTGTCCAAGCACTTGCACCTAAACCGAAGGGTGTTGCATTTGCTAATTTAATGGCTTCGTCAATATTGGGTACGCGGAATACTAAAGCTATTGGGCCAAAAAATTCTTCTTTGGCGATCGCAGTATCTGGAGACAGTTCTGTAATTATTGTTGGTGGAAAGAAGTTACCAGGACGATCAGCCAAAGACTGTCCGCCAATCAGAACTTTTGCTCCTGCTTTGACACAAGTTTGTACTTGTTGATCTAATTCTTGGAGAATATCAGGAGTTGCCAGTGGTCCGACATCAGTATCTGATTGCATGGGATCGCCTACTTTGAGCGCTTGGAATTTTTCTAGCAGTAGCTTTTCAAATTTGTCTGCGATCGCTTCTTGAACAATAAAGCGTTTCGCAGCAATACAAGATTGCCCGTTATTGAGCATTCTTGCTGTAGTTGCAACTGCAACTGCTGCTTCCAAGTCAGCACTTTCTAACACAATAAATGGATCGCTGCCACCCAATTCTAGAACGGTTTTTTTAATTTGTTTACCAGATGCAACAGCTAGTGATATACCTGCTGGTTCGCTACCTGTTAAGGTAGCAGCTTTTATGCGCTCATCACTCATCAAGTCGCCAATCTTAGCACCAGGTATGAACAAATTTTGAAATACACCTGCGGGGAAACCAGCTTTGTTGATAATTTCCTCAATTGCTAAAGCACACTGCGGTACATTGGAAGCATGTTTGAGTAAACCAACATTACCTGCCATCAATGCGGGTGCTGCAAAACGAAATACTTGCCAAAAGGGAAAATTCCACGGCATCACTGCGAGAACTATACCTAATGGTTGGTATTTAACAAAACTTTTACTAGCATCGGTTTCTACGTAGTTTTCAGCGAGAAACTGGGCAGCGTTTTCAGCGTAGTAACGACAAACCAAAGCACATTTTTCGACTTCAGCGATCGCACTTTTGTAAGTTTTGCCCATTTCTAGGGTCATCACCTTGGCAAAGTCTGCTTTTTCTTGTTCAAGAATAGAAGCAGCTTTTTCCAGCCAGTGCGATCGCTCAGAAAAACTCGTCTGACGGTAATCCTCAAAAGCTCGTTGTGCCAAATCTAGTTTGGCAGCAATTTCAGCATCACTATGCGCTTCAAAGTTTTTGAGTAATTCCTTTGTCGCAGGATTAATTGTGGCGATAGGCATAGCCAACCTCCCATAGAAAATAATTTCAGTAAGCATTCGACTTCTTGCAGAAGCAGGGTATTACGCTGTTCCTTTGCCTATATCAAAATGCAAAAGTCCTGTTTTACAAGTTGTCTATTTTAAATGCTTACCCGTGTCCATACTCTCAGCCACCATAAAAATTTTAGACTTTTCAACAAGACTTGATTGGTAAATTTTAATCTTTCGCAATCTAAGCGCAATAAAATATACAATTACGTAAGTGATTATATCTATTGGATAATATAGTAATCTAATTTTATTTGTGAATTTGAACGACAAGCCCCCCGACTTCTTTAAGAAGTCGGGGAGCTAAACTTTACAGTTTATTTATATTTTTTTACACAATATTTTAATTATCTAAACTCGGATTGTGATATTAAAAACAATTAAAAATACATATGTTAAGATTGGTAAACCACTAAAATTTTCGTGAGAATTTTGCGTAACTATTACGTAATTCAATGAAAGTAAAAGGAATATATATTTAGCTAGATAAAATCAGTAAATTGTATAAGTAGAATCGGCGACTATGAATAAACGTCAAATAATTCGTAACGCTAATTTAGTCGAATTAACTAAAAATTACGCATTTGTCGCAATGAGTATATTAGTGGTACTGTTAGCGACACTTTATCCTTTTAGTTTTTTCTTCCCAAATGATTTTTCTTGGCAACAACTGATTGCGACTTTTAGTAATGAAACCTCTTTCCAAGATCAAGTCAACAATATTTTATTGTTTATACCTTTAGGATTCTTTGCTAGCAGTGTTTTACAAAGAAAAAGGGTGAACTTAGCACTGGAAATTTTAATAGTTATATTAATCAGTACGGGTTTATCAACGATAGTTGAACTTTTGCAAGTTTTTCTGCCTGGTAGAACACCCACTTTCGTCGATATTATTAATAATAGTATCGGTGGTTTTGTGGGTTGGCTTTGCTTTAATTGGTTTTCTTCTCAAAGTTTTGCTTACACATTAGCGAGGATAGAGAACAACACAAGTAGGCAGATTAATCAAAGAATAGCTGTGTTTTGTTTGGGATACATATTATTATCATCTCTAAATTTAGTATTTTGGCAAAGTACAACCTATTTAAGTAATTGGAACTTAAATTATCCGCTAACAATTGGTAATGAAGTCACAGGAGATAGACCTTGGCAAGGATACGTTTCTGAAGTAAATATGACTGATAGAGCTATGTCAGCCATTGAAGTTGCACAGACATTTGCAGATGAAAATTATTTTGATAAATTTGGAAGTTCTCTGTTAGCTGCTTATAAATTAGACACAAACGGCAAATCTTACTATCAGGATAAAAGTGGTAATTTACCTAAATTGTTGTGGCGTATTCAGCCTTCAGAGATTCAAGAAAAAAAAGGCGCTTTATTGAGTTCCAGTAATTGGCTAGAAACTGCTGGCTCTGTGACAAAATTGAATCAAAGAATATCTCATACCTCTGAATTTACAATCAGCACAACTGTAGCTACTAGCGACATAAATCAAACCGGCCCTGCTCGAATTGTGTCAATTTCTATGGATCAGTTGCGTCGCAATTTTACTTTAGGACAGCAGGGAACTGCTTTAAACTTGCGATTGAGAACACCAATTACTGGAGAAAATGCTAGCGAGATACAACTGAATATTCCAAATGTTTTTACAGATAAGCAATTACATCATATTATCATTAGTTATTTTCGTTCAAGTATTCAAGTATACGTAGATAACTTACAAAATTCTTATTCACTAAATTTGCTAGATTTAATTCCCATAGAAAATAAAATATTTTACTATGCCTTGAATTTTGTGCCTTTAGGAATTTACTTGGCACTACTTTCTATTTTGGCTAAACATCAGCAAATAATTCATAGGTTATTACTGATTGCGGGTATAGTTTTACCTTCTTTGATGCTAGAAGTGTTTTTGGTAAGCGCGAACGGAAAAGAAATTAGTTGGAGAAATATATTAATTGGTATATTTTTTACAGCAATCACAGCTTCAGTATTGAGAATTAGGGCTGCGATATTAGTAAAAAAAGTAGCTTGAGAGAGCGATCGCATTCCCGAATTGAGCAAAAAAATGTTTTAAAAGGGAACAGGCAACCGGATATTATCCATTCATGAATAATGATGCTTTACCTAATCCCCGTTCTCCGTTCCCTCCCCGAAGAGCTTGATCAAAAAGTTACACTTCATTAACTGATCCAACTTTATGCTTGACAAAACTGCCCTCAAACCCCAAAACTCATAACTCAAATCTGATTTTTCAGACGCGTCATGGTGCGTCTTTTCCAAACCTATGACTGTTGTAAAAACTCAACTGCCAAGATTTTTAAATTTTGCTAAAAGTCCTAATCTTTCACAAAAACTAATGATTGTGGGCTTAGTGATTAGCAGCATATTCATATCTCTAGCATTATTTGCTCCTGTATTTCAGGCTTGGGGATGGTTACAAGATCCCACAGATTTCTTGAGTAACCCCATTCATAGTCCACCTTCAGCCAAGCATTGGTTTGGTACTAGTCGTCTTGGTTATGATGTCTTCTCACGCACAATATTTGGTATCCAAGCAGCATTGCAAGTAGTTTTGCTCGCAACAGCATTAAGTATGGTTGTGGGTGTACCTTTGGGGATGGTAAGTGGCTATGTTGGCGGTAGATTGGATAAAACTTTGCTATTCCTAATGGATAGCATCTATACGCTACCGGGGTTATTGCTTTCGGTAACACTAGCGTTTGTGGTGGGACGGGGAATATTAAATGCTGCGATCGCCATTAGTATTGCTTATATTCCCCAATATTACCGCGTTGTTCGTAATCATACGGTAAGCGTCAAAACAGAAGTATATATAGAAGCAGCCCAAGCGATCGGTGCTAATACTTGGCAAGTACTTTCTCGCTATCTCTTTTTTAATGTTATTCAAAGCGTACCCGTACTCTTCACTCTCAACGCCGCCGATGCAATTTTAGTTTTGGGTGGTTTGGGCTTTTTAGGTTTAGGATTACCCGAAGAAGTCCCAGAATGGGGACGTGACTTAAAACAAGCTTTGGAAGCACTACCCACAGGTATTTGGTGGACTACCCTCTTCCCCGGCTTAGGTTTAACATTCATGGTTGTAGGGTTATCACTACTAGGTGAGGGGTTAAACGAATTTGTCAATCCTCGTTTGAGGAAAGAAAATGGAATCCGGAAATAGTTAAGGGATCGGGAATTGGGGATCACGGATCAGGGACAAGGGAAAATAAGCAAATCCCCAATCCCTTTTCCCCAATCCCCATTACCCCTTATCTCCGATCCCTAGTACAGGTCGGCGGAAATAAAGCTACCATTAAAAATGGCTGAAAAGCCTATAAAATAAGCTTTCTTTCTTTTGCCTTTTTACTTTTTACTTTTGCCTTGTTGTACTAGTCCTTTTATATTTAATGAGAAATTTGTATGAACGATAAACTTTCTTTAGTTGCTGCTACTGCTGGCGGTTTTATGCTTTCCGTTGCTTTGGCTGGTATTTTACGAGGTGCGCCAGTTACATCTTGGCAGGTACAAGCAAATTTGGGTTCAACTCCAGTGATGTATGTAACTCGATCTACACCATACGCGAGTGAAATTATTCAGAAAAATAGTAATTATAGATAGTTACTTGTTGTTTGGACAATTAACTACTAACAATAACTTATGAGATAAATGTGGTGGGAGCAGAAGTAATTGGTATTGACTTGGGGGGAACAGCAATTAAACTGGGACGATTTACGGTTGATGGTACTTGCCTAAAATCCTTGACTGTAGCGACTCCCCAACCAGCAACTCCAGAAGCGGTGATAGTAACAATGGTGGATGCGATCGCCCAATTAGATCCACTCAACCAAGCTATTGCTATTGGTGTTGGTACTCCCGGTCCTGCGGATGCAACTAGGCGCATTGCCAAATTAGCTATTAACTTGCCAGGATGGGTTGATGTTCCTTTGGCAGAGGCTTTAGAAGCGAAAATAGGCAAACCAACTATTCTTGATAATGACGCCAATTGTGCAGGTTTGGGAGAAGCTTGGTTAGGAAGTGGTCGCCACTTTCAAAATTTCATTTTGTTGACTTTGGGGACTGGTGTTGGTGGGGCAATTTTTATTGATGGTAAATTATTTGTTGGTCATTATGGTGCTGCTGGGGAATTGGGTTTAATCACATTTAATCCAGATGGACACCTATGTAAGAGTGGTAACAAAGGTTCGTTAGAACAGCATGTTTCAATTACAGCAATTCGTCGCTGCACGGGAAAAGAACCTTCAGAATTAAGCGTTTTGGCAAAAGCTGGAGACAAGGACGCCTTAATTTTTTGGCAAGAATACGGTAGATATTTAGGTATTGGTTTAACAAGTTTGATTTACGTACTGACACCACAAGCGATCGTCATTGGTGGTGGTGTTAGTGCTAGCGCTAACTTTTTTCTACCAGCAGCCAAAGCGGAAATAGAGAAACGAGTTTTACCTACATCTCGCCTAGATTTACAAATCTTACCAGCCGAATTAGGTAATGCTGCGGGAATGCTTGGTGCAGCGAAGTTGGCGTGGCAGATGGTGGAGAGGGAAGTTGGGAAAGGAGGGGACATGGGAAACAAGGCAGACAAAGACAAGGGGGAGAACTAACCACTAACCAACTTTAACCAACAAGAAAATTATTCAATTTTTTTCAAATCTTGGAGGACTTCAGTTGCAGAGTGATAGCGATCGCTAAAGTGATAGCGTACCATTTTATCCAAAATTTCTGCTAATTTATCGCTAACTTTTACACCATGTCGCCATTCCACAGTACCAGTTTCAGGGTGAGGATGCAGTTGGTGTGGTGGTATTCCGGTAATTGATTGAATAGCAATCATCCCCAAAGCATAAATATCACTGGATAATCGAGGATGACCAGCAAATTGTTCTGGTGGTGCATAACCCCTTGTACCAATGGCTACTGTAGCTAATTCGGTTTGTTCACTAGATTTTGGCTGCATCATTTTCACTGCGCCAAAATCAATTAGCACTAAGCGATTATCTGTATCAGATCTAATAATATTACTCGGTTTGATATCCCGATGAATCACACGATGTTCGTGAACAAATACCAAAACTTCTAATACTCCTTTCAACATCTCGATGAGATCAGATTCAGTTTTGATGTTTTGATGAGGTGGTAATTCATCACTTAGGGCATGTCCTGAAATATATTCTTGTACTAAATAAAATTCGTTATTCTCTTCAAAATATGCCAACAATTCTGGAATTTGATGATGTTTACCTAAAACTTCTAAAATATCTGCTTCTGCGTCAAATAATCTTCTTGCAACTTGCAGAAATCTGGTATCTCGTCGGGCTGGCATTAGTTGTTTGACAACACAAATTGGATTACCTGGACGCTGGGTATCTTTTGCTAAATAAGTACAACCAAATCCACCCGAACCAAGTACTTTATGAATCTGATAACGTCCACCTAAAAGAAAATCACCAGTGACTTTTTCTGTGTTATCACCTGTGGTGTCAGAATGAACATGTTTGTCATAAATGTGTGTTGTTTCTTTTAAAAGTGTATTTAATTGTTCTATTGCTTCTTTTTGTTTTTCAACTTGTAAAATAATTACTTTAGTATGTTGTTGAGTTTGGTATGTACTGTAAGCCATCACACTCACACCACTCAACACCAAAGCCACAGCAGGCGGTATAACTGGCAACCATGCCCCTTGTAAAAATAGCAAATAGCAAACACCCACTAAACTACCCAAAGATACACTACCAGCCAAACCCAGACGCATAGGATATCTTAGCTGCCATGCTAAAACACCACCCACTATCGACCATCCCCACACCCAAACAGCTTCAGCCCAGTTTGGTAAATACCAAATTAGGTGGCGATCGCTCAATACTGTACTGATAATCTGACTTGCTACCTGTGCATGAATAAATACAGGTGCTATCCTCGACGGATACTTAGCTGAACCACTGTAGGGTGTATAAAAGCCTGGATGAACACTACGAGCAGTAGTACCAATAATGACGAGATGATCTTTGATCCAATTGGGATCTACCTGGTTCTCTAAAACTTGTGTGAGAGTGACTTGTTTGGCAAATTGAGACGGGTCACGGTAATTTAGTAGAATTTGATAACCTGCCGCGTCTATGTTTTCATAGCCACCCGCATCTTCTGATAAACGTGGAAACAGAGTTTTACCTAAATAAAAATGGTCTCGATCAGGGAAACGAGATTTAATACCTTGTCTTTCTAGGTAATTAATCGCTAATAGAGCAGCAAAAGAAAATCGTGTTTGACATTTTTTGTCATTGGAACCAGCAAATAACAAACTACGACGCACAATCACATCTTCATCGTCAGAAATCACATCACTAAAGCCGACTTGATCTTTGGGGAAATTTGGTGGTGGTGGAATTTCTGGACTGCCCATACTGCTGAATGTGCAGTAAGTGATAACATTATCTAGATTGGAAAGACCAGCCCCTAAGTTTTTCTGTTTGGAACGATCAATACTTAATCCAATGACACGCGGTTGATAAGACTGAATTTTAACTAATAGCCGATTAATAATGTTATCTGGTAGGGAAAAATCTTGTGATCCCAAATCCTCTTCAGTGACACTAACTATTAACAGATGAGGATCTGGTTTTTCAGTAGGGCGTAGCCGTATCATTTGGTCATAAGCACTCAATTCCCAAGTTTGCAACCATTTCAGATGGCGAACTCCTAGTACTAAAACACTAACTCCGACACTGGTAATAAAAATAGTTTGCAGCCAATTTCTAGTAGTGGTGTCCTGAGAACCCCTATCTTTGGTTGCTAAAGTAGTGCGGAGTTTTCTGAATAGTGTAATCACGGTTTGGTGGCTATAGCCAGAATTTGGTAGATGGTGCAAACAGGGAATAAGAGATTATCCCAAATATCTATCAATGTAGCAATTTGTTGCTATTTGGCGCGACAATTAAGTCATCATAACCCTTGTACTCCATCCCTAGCGAGGTGATAATTAACGCTGTTGGTTTTGGCACACAAGGAGAAGAAATTTATGGAGTATGAATTGCAAGCCTTAGCAGAACTTTACAAAAACACACTTTTTAACAATGTACTTCCTTTTTGGGAAAAACATTCCTTGGATTCGGAGTACGGCGGCTATTTTACCTGCCTGGATCGCGAGGGTAAAATTTACGATACAGACAAATTCATTTGGTTGCAAAATCGCCAAGTGTGGACTTTTTCGATGCTTTGCAATCAGCTAGAAAAACGCGAAAATTGGTTAAATATTGCTCGCAATGGTGCTAATTTTCTCGCCCAACATGGTAGAGATGTTGATGGTAACTGGTACTTTGCCCTAACTCGTACAGGTGAGCCACTCATACAACCCTACAATATTTTTTCTGATTGTTTTGCGGCCATGGCATTTAGCCAATATGCTCTTGCTGCTGGTGAAGATTGGGCAAAAGATGTGGCAATGCAAGCTTACAATAACGTTTTGCGGCGTAAAGATCACCCCAAGGGGAAATATACTAAAACCTATCCCGGCACACGCCCGATGAAATCTTTAGCTGTGCCAATGATTTTAGCTAACTTAACTTTAGAAATGGAATGGTTGCTATCTAGTGAAATCCTGGAAAATGTTCTAGCTCAAACCGTTCAAGAAGTGATGACTGATTTTTTAGATCAAGAAAAGGGGTTAATGTACGAAAGTGTTGCTCCCGATGGCTCTCATATTGATTGTTTTGAGGGACGATTAATTAACCCTGGTCATGGTATTGAGGCGATGTGGTTTATTATGGACATTGCCCGTCGTAAAAATGATACTAAAACTATTAATCAAGCTGTTGATGTGGTGTTAAATATTCTCAATTTTGCTTGGGATAATGAATATGACGGCTTGTATTATTTTATGGATGCAGACGGTCATCCACCGCAGCAATTGGAATGGGATCAAAAGCTGTGGTGGGTGCATTTAGAATCGTTAGTTGCCTTAGCGATGGGTTATCGTTTGACAGGGCGGGAAGTATGTTGGCAATGGTATCAAAAAATGCATGATTACGCTTGGTCACACTTTGCCGATTCAGAAGACGGTGAGTGGTTTGGTTATCTCAATCGCCGTGGGGAAGTGCTTTTGCATCTCAAAGGCGGGAAATGGAAAGGCTGTTTTCATGTACCGCGTGCGATGTATCTTTGTTGGCAACAATTTGAGCTGCTGTTGAAAAGCTAGAGTAAAAACAGATTTATCTGATGGGTGTCCTATGAATGTTGTTACACCGAAGCGATTCACAATTGACGAATATCATTGGTTGATTGAACTAGGCTTTTTAAAGGAGGGCGATCGCATTGAGTTAATTCGTGGAGAATTGATCCAAATGACCGCAAAGGGAAGACCACACACAGTTTGTAATTCTATTTTGTGCCGTCAACTAGATCGAATTTTAGGCGATCGCGCTGTCATTCGTGGGCAAGATCCGATTACACTACCAAATCAAAGTGAGCCAGAGCCAGATGTTGTCATTGCAAGCGGAAGAGATGAGGATTATCTGGCTCATCATCCTTACCCCGAAGATATTTTTTTGGTCATTGAAATTTCAGATTCTACATTGACATACGACCAAACAAAGAAACTAGAACTATACGCAGAAGCCGGAATTTCTAATTATTGGATTATAGATTTAAATACTCGTCAATTAGAGCGTTACAAAGAGCCTTATCAAAATATTCAAGGTAAGTTTAATTATCTTATCAAGCAAATTTCTCTGGCGAATGAGTCAGTAGCGATTCCTGGGTTTGAAGATGCGTTCTTGGATTTGAGTCGGATTTTTCCAATGGGTGATATTGGTGGGTGACTATTTAGACACATTCCTGATTGAGATAATTTTGTATATAAATTTTTACAAACTCAGATTGATCGAAATGGAGTTTTGTGATGAAATTAGACCCAAGAAGCTGCGACTGTATTTGCTGATGCTTTATTGATGCAAATTGCTCAACGCCAGCGCGCTCAAAACTAATAAACTTAGATAATATGGATTCTATTTTGTGCGATCGCTCTAGTTAAAGCTTTAGCTAGTCACTAAATTAATAATCTACATTAGCGATCGCCTGTGCAATATCTTTTGGTGTAGCACCTGTTGCTAACATTGCTTTTACTAATAGTTCAATCGATACAGAAGCATCACCATTTTCAGCTTTGGCAATACGCGGTTGACTAGACTGGAGTTTTGCTGCTAACTCAGCCGGGAGCATCCCAAATGTTCAAAAAACGCCTGCGATTGAAATCGCAGTCTCATAGTTCAAGTCTGCTTCAGCAGACTGTTTGATTTTATGAAGTCGTCTTCAGACGACTTGCGCTATTAGCAAAGGGTTTAAACCCTTTGCTTTACGGTATTTTGAAAAAATTGGGATGCTCCCACTCAGCCTGCGTCATTAATTTTTGCCGACGTTCTTTCAAACTCTGACTCAGTGCCAGTTTTATATCGATTAAGGCAGTTTCTTCTGGAGATAATTCTAAAAATTCTGTAACAGTACTTACTTTCCAACCTTTCGCTTCTAAACGTTCTCTTTTGGCATCATCCATTATGAGTCTCCTATTGGTCATTGTCATATTTGATAAGTCTTCTTTTACAGTTATCAATCACACTATCTGGCGTTGCTCTGCTTGTTTTGTTAAAAACTTCAAGAATTAAAGACTTTATTAGCCATCATTGAACTTGCAACACATTTATATAAACCTGGTGTGAAACTTGCGCTAATATATCCCCTATTGCCTTTGTGCAATTATGTGGGGAGTAGTGCAGGAAGATGACCGATTATCTCAAAACACAGGACATAGACAATCTTATTAATATCGCTAACCAATTCACTCTTCAGGGAAAGGTTAGAACTGTTAAAACATTTGGCAGTGGTAATATAAATGATACTTTTTTGGTTACGCTAGATTCTCCAGATGAAAAATATTTTGTCCTGCAACGCATTAATACACAGGTATTTCGTCAGCCGCAATTGATCATGCAAAATATGTGTACTTTCACTGAGCATGTTCGCAATCGGCTACAACTTCATCCCCTTAATCGTCGTTGGGAAGTGCCGCGTGTATTATTCACAAAGGATAATCAAGATTATTGCAGAGATATTAATGGCTCATTCTGGCGGGCGATTAGCTTTATCGCAGGTTCCCAGTCTTTTGATACGATGCAAAATATTGAACAAGCCAAAGAAATTGGTTACGCTTTGGGGATGTTCCATAATCTGATCAGTGATTTACCGCCACAAAGACTCGCTGACACCCTCGAAGGTTTTCATATTACGCCGCTTTACCTGCAACACTACAACGAAGTTTTAGCAAAAACTAGCCCGTGTCAATCTCCAGAAGTCAATTATTGCTTAAAGTTTGTGAGCGATCGCCAAACTTTTGCCCATGTTCTAGAAAATGCTAAAGCTACAGGTAAATTACCCCTGCGTCTGATGCATGGCGATCCCAAAATTAATAATGTTATGTTTGATACTAGTACTAAACAAGCAGTCAGCGTCATCGACCTCGACACCGTTAAGCCGGGACTGGTTCATTACGACATTGGTGATTGTTTGCGCTCCGGTTGTAATCCTGCTGGAGAAGAAACAGAAGACTGGCAAAAAGTTTATTTTGATACAGAATTGTGTCAGGGAATTCTCCAAGGATATCTCTGTGTCGCTAAAGAATTTCTGACTGAAAATGACTATACCTATATCTACGACGCGATCCGTCTCATCACCTTTGAATTAGGACTGCGGTTTTTTGCTGACTATTTAGCCGGGAATGTGTATTTCAAAGTCAAGCACCCAGAACACAACTTAGCAAGGGCGCTTGTCCAGTTTAAGCTGACCGAAAGCATCGAATCTCAGGAAGCAAACATTCGCAAAATTATTCAAGATATGAAATGAATAACCAAAAATTTTCGCTGCAACCTTTTGTTGATGGCAAGTTGCTGCCTAATTTCAAAATAACAGGTAATATTACTCGACATGCTAATCAGCTAAATCTGTGCTATGTACTTTCCGGCGATTTAGAAAAAGTTGCGATCGCCTCACCATCAAATACGCCAAAACGCAAGCATGAACTTTGGGAAGATACTTGCTTTGAGTTCTTCTTGAGCGTTAAAAACTCAGATAAATACTGGGAATTCAATCTTTCTCCAACTGGAGATTGGAATATTTATCGTTTTGACGGGTATCGTCAAGGAATGCAAGAGGAAACAGCCTTTTCAATTTTACCGTTTAACGTCCAGCATCAATCTGATAGTTTGGTGGTTGTTTTGGAAATGGATTTAAGTAAAATCATCTTATTAGAAGAAATACTTCAAATAGCAATTACTACTGTTATTAAATCTAAAGACGGCGAAGTTAGTTACTGGGCGTTGATTCATCAAGAAAAAGAGGCTGATTTCCATTTGCGAGATAGTTTCATCATTGAATTGTGATATGTGTCGTTAAAGAGATACCCGACTTCGCAACAGTTGTCGGGGATCTTGTTTTTCATAAATTATTTATGACTGCTATATAAATATTTTGTGTATATTTTTGTTGATTTTTTGAATTCTGAAAACCAAATCAAATATACCTATTTCTTTGGATGTAGACGTAATTTATCCCAATGGTATACATACAAATTCATCCAAGGGATTGATGAATAATTGATCACAAATAAAGCTTAATAGAACTAAGTTACATGCCTCGAATTCACTTTTAAAAATAAATAAATTTTTGGTGGTAAGAAATATGGTTGTAGGTATACACAGACGTGCTGTAGGAGTTTTTTCTCATCGTCGTGATGCAGAAGAAGCCCTACATGAATTGAGAGATGCTGGTTTTCCCATGGACAGAGTCTCTGTCGTAGCACGCGATATTGATCGCAATGATCAAATTGCTGGCGCTGAAGTCACAGAGAACGTTGGTAATAAAGCTGATGAAGGAGCAGCAACCGGGGCTGTTTCTGGTGGTGTTTTAGGTGGATTGACTGGTTTATTAGTTGGTCTGGGTACTTTGGCTATTCCGGGAATTGGCCCAATCATGCTGGCTGGTGCAGCTGCAACTACTTTGGCTACAACTATAGCAGGGGCTGGTATTGGTGCAGTAGCTGGTGGTTTGCTTGGTGCTTTGATTGGTTTAGGAATTCCCGAAGAACGTGCCAGAGTATATAATGAACGAGTAGACAGAGGACATTACTTAGTCATTATAGATGGCACAGAAGAGGAAATTGCCAGAGCAGAAGCAATTCTCAGACGCCGAGGAATAGAAGAATTTGAAGTCTATGATATACCTGTTGGTACAGGAAATTACACTGCTACCTCTGGACGAGATTTGGGTGTAAATCACAAACACGCCATTGGTTATTTCTCTCGTCTGGAAGATGCGGAAGCTGCAATTGGCGATTTGCGATCTGTGGGTTTCCCCTTGGGTCAAATTTCCTTGGTTAATAGAAATTGGTCACGACGCGATCGCTTTGCTGGAGTAACTTTACGCGATCGCTTTGATGAGGCGATTCACAACCTGAGATTGAGACTTCCAGATCATCGTAGTCATTTCTATCATGAGCGCATCAATCACGGTGATTATGTAGTTGTTGTTAGTGGTACAGATGCGGAAATTCAACGTGCTGCTGCAATTCTCAATCGTCATGGAATCCGAGATTGGGAAATTTTTGACCCCACAGTAGATTACACTGCTACCTCTGGACGAAATTTGGGTGTAAATCACAAACACGCCATTGGTTATTTCTCTCGTCTGGAAGATGCGGAAGCTGCAATTGGCGATTTGCGATCTGTAGGTTTCCCCTTGGGTCAAATTTCCTTGGTTAATAGAAATTGGTCACGACGCGATCGCTTTGCTGGAGTAACTTTACGCGATCGCTTTGATGAGGCGATTCACAACCTGAGATTGAGACTTCCAGATCATCGTAGTCATTTCTATCATGAGCGCATCAATCACGGTGATTATGTAGTTGTTGTTAGCGGTACAGATGCGGAAATCCAGCGTGCTGCTGCAATTCTCAATCGTCATGGAATCCGAGATTGGGAAATTTTTGACCCCACAGTAGATTACACTGCTACCCCTGCGCGGAATGCAGTGAATGCACCAGTTTCTGGTTACAGTACAACACCTCTGCACAAAAATAGAAGAGCGATTGGAGCATTTTCCCATCATCGAGATGCAGAAGCAGCGCTCATGGAACTGAGAGACTCTGGATTTCCAATGAACCAAGTATCTCTGATTGCTAAAGATAGTGGCGATCGCCTTCCTAATGTCAACACAGGTGTAGGTGTAAATCAGAATAATGTAGCAGCACAAACCAAGGCCGATGAAGGTGCAAAAGCTGGAGCAGCTACAGGCGGAGTGTTAGGTGGTCTGGGAGGGTTATTAGTTGGTTTAGGAGCCTTAGCTATTCCCGGAGTCGGCCCTGTGATCGCAGGTGGTGCTATAGCAACAGCTTTAGCAACAACAGTTGCAGGGGGTGCGATTGGTGCTGCTGCTGGCGGTTTAACTGGTGGACTAGTTGGGTTGGGAATTCCCGAAAATCGAGCGCGTTTATATAGCGATCGCTTCAACAGAGGTGATTATTTAGTGATCGTAGATGGTACTGATGAGCAAATCCATCGTGCAGAAGCCATTCTCAAGCGCCGAGGAATTACAGACTTTGACATCTTTGATGCTACTGATATAAATCGTACACATCACGCTGCATCAGTTACAGATACCAGTCAAACCAGCTATTCACCAGAATTAGGAGTTGAAGAGCCGAAGGTCGTTATTGTTGACCATCGCGAAATTTAAGCTGAACCTGAATTTGCTACTCTTCTCCTTCGCTTTTAACAAAGGAGAAGAAACCTAAAAATCAAACTTCTAAATCTCTCTCCAAAAGGGAGGGAGGTTTGGAAAGGGAGCAAATCTAATTTTTAGCTCTCAATCACTCAATTTTTCTAATTTCCCTATCTTGTATTAATGTTAAGAGTTAAACAAATGAAAAAGGTAACTTTCTTATTAATTAGTAGTCTTTTAGTATTGAGTGTTGGTTGTGAAAATGTTTCCAAAACAAGTCAGACAGCACCCAATAATCCTAGTCCTTCTCAAGTACAAACACCGAACACTGAAGAAACTCAAGAAGCTAAAGAAGACGCCCAAAGTGAACTCCGCAGAAGACAACTAAATGAAGATATTCGTGCTCGTGAGCAGCGAAATAATATTACTGGTGGTGATACACAAAGAGCAGAAGGCGACCTTGAAAGTGAAGTTCGCTCTAAGTTAGAAGCAAATATCCCCAGAGGTAGTTTAGCAGTTCAAGCTTCTGATGATGGCGTTATTACCGTTTCAGGAACCGTAACCAATCAACAAGAGCTAGCTAAGATTGAACCTTTAGCAAAGGAAATTAAAGGTGTCAAAGCTGTGAATGTTAAAGCCGTAGTTGCTCAACCAAAAAGCTAAAGCAGTTCATAATTACTCTCAAAAATAAACAATCTTTTCGTTTTAGTTAATTGAGTGTTGTTGGTCAAGTGGAAAAAGTATTTTCTACTTGACCGAACAAGGCAAAAGTAAAAAGTTAAAAGGCAAAAGAAAGAACAAGAAAAAATGGTTACAAGCCCCTAAATTTATTTATGGGGATTATCTTTTTACTTTTTACTTTTTACTTTTTATCTGTTAACTGTTCAAACTTTTAGCGGAAGTTCAATTTGAAAAGTTGAACCTTGAGCAATTATACTCTTGACAGATATTTTTCCTTGGTGAGCTTGCACAATTTGTTGAGCGATCGCCAGTCCCAATCCAAAACCACCAGTTTGGCGAGAGCGAACGGTGTCTACGCGATAAAAACGATCAAAAATATAAGGTAAATCGCTAGCGGGAATCCCTATACCATTGTCTTTCAACTGAATCACCGCGCGGTGGGACTGGGTGAAAAGGCACAATTGTACCTCACCTCCTGCTGGAGTGTATTTGAAAGCGTTACTAAGAAGATTGATGATCGCTTGTTTGAGCAAATTAGGATCGGCGTGTGAAATTACAGACTGCTCTGGTAATTGGGTGCTGAAATTTAAATTTTGAGCAGTAGCTTGAGTGGTGAACTCCGTAGCAAGCGATCGCAACAGTTCACTCAAATCAATTGGTTTGAATGTAGTTTCCGCTAATGAGCCGTCATGGCGTGAAAGAAACAGCAGATTATTGATCAGTACACTCATAGACTTGGCTGTTTCTGCAATCTTTTGCAATCGTAGTCGTTGCTCCCAAGGATCTTCAGGTGGTATTAAAGCAACTTGAGCATTACTCAACATTGTTGCTACAGGTGTGCGTAGTTCATGGGAAGCATCCGCCGTAAATCGCTGTAATTGCTGATATGCTTGGCGGGTTGGTCGCATTGCTAATCCTCCTAAAAACCAACCTGTAATCCCAATCACAACAAAAGTAAAGGGAACACCTAAAGCTAAAAACAAGCGAGCTTGATTTAAGCTATTGCGTAGTGAGTCCAAGCGAGCTGCTGCTTGAAAATAACCGATCAACTCCTTATTTTGCACAACTGGAATAGTGACTTGGCGAACCCAAGTAGTTTGAGTGTATTCTGTGTCTCCTGACAGTTGCAAAGTTTGAAATCCCGGTTGTGCGGTTAACTGTTTTATACCCAATGAACCAATAGACTGCACCAGTTGTTTGTCAGCGTTGTACCATCGGGCGTACAGCAATCCACCATTTAATGACACATCTTTCTCTAGAGGAGTGCGATCGCGTTGATTTTGACCAAGCGTGTACTGAGTTTTACTAGCAAAAGTTTTACTTTGGCTAAACAGTTCCTCATCAAAAAATCGCAACTGCTCCTCTACATTCAGACAGTAGCCCACTCCTGCAAACGCAAACAGAATTCCGCCCATCGATAGAGCAAACCAGTGAGCAAGATTACGACGACTACGATCAAACATTTTGCTAGCAAAGTCCACTTTTCTAAATTAATTATTTTAGTTTTTCGTCGCTTGCTTTTCTCTTTGGGTGCAAATTGATTAAATAAAGCGGCTTTTAGTTGTCCGTTCCCTGCTCCCTATTCTCTTTTACCTCACAAACTTCAAACTTTCTATATTCTTGCTAAACAAGTCAGTAAAAATACTAGCAACATTGCGTTTGCGAAGTTTGATATTGGTACTGACTGACATCCCTGATTGGAGATTGACTTGGCGATCGCTAATCATTAAATACTGGTGTTCAAGAACGACTTTGGCAGGAAATCTGTAGAAGGGATAAATATTGTCTGGGGGTAGGGCGTCGGAACCAACCCAAACTAATTTACCTTTGATATCCCCAAATTCACTGTAAGGGAATGAATCAATTCTGACATCAACTTTCATTCCTTCTTTGACAAAACCAATGTCGCGGTTGGTAATGAAGACTTTGGCGACAAGGGATTGATTGGGAACTATTTTGAGAATTGGCGCTGAAGAGTTAGTCACATAACCAGGATTATGAGCTTGTAAATCGAATATAGTACCCGAAATAGGGGCTTTGAGTTCTTGGTAACGTAGGTTTTGCTGAGTTTTGCTAATTTGACTATCGATTTGGGCAATTTGCTGTTCGTTGTCAACAATTGCTTTTGTTAGTTGACTGTCTATTTCTGCAATCCGCTTTTGATTCTCAGCAATTTTAGTTAGAATTTCTGTCTGACTCAGAGCGATCGCATTCTTGACTTTTTCGTCAGCTTGTGTAATTGCATACTGTAGTCTTTTTTGTTCTTCTAAAAGTCGATCCACATCTGCTTGGCGACTGCGGAATTGCTGTTGCTGCTTGTAGTACTGATTTCTAGCAACTCCTCCCTGATTTGCCAACACTGTCAAGTCTGTGAGAATCGTTTTTTCTATAACTAGTAAATCTTTAGCACTAGCGAGTTCGACTTGAGTTTGTTTTAACTGCTTTTGCAACTGATCAACTTCTAACTTAGCAGCACTAACGCGCGATCGCACCTCCGCTTCCGCAGACTGCAATCGTGTCTGTTGTTCTGCACTTAACCCCGCACCAGTCGTAGCACCTTGTAATTGCAGACGATAAAGTTGATTTTCACTAACCAATTCTGCACGGTGTTTTGTTAAAAAAGCCTGTTGAGCAGGTAGGGACGCCAAAAGTTTTGAATTCGCAGGAGTTTTACCAGCCATTTGTATTTGGTAAAACTGATTTTCTGCGATCAAAGCAGCGCGAATTTTTCGCAGTGACGTTTGTTCAGCATTATCAACAGTTGGATCGAGAGTCAGCAATAAATCACCTTGTTTGATTTGTTGCCCATCTTTGACTAAAATTTTTTTCGCGACGCCCGTAATTGGTGCTTGCACTTCCGTGACAGCTCCTTCTGGTTCGAGTTTACCTTGAGCAGGAATCGCCTCTTCAAACTGTGCCACACAAGCCCAGATTACCCCAGCAGTAGTCATAGTTATTAAAGTCCAAGCAACCGCCCTCGGTAAAACCGACGACTGTCGTAACACCACAGGCTGATCAAAGCGTTTGAGTGTTGGCGGTACATCAATCGCAGGAGTCACCAAAGATGTATCGTCCTGAATCGAAACAGCAGTTTTACTGTTGTTTCCATGACCGTTAGAGTAAGGATGAGAACCGTTGGAGTTATTCATAGAAGTTGTAATACCAATTCAAAATTCAAAATTCATATCTTGCATCAACCCCATATCCCGCCAATAAATAAATTTCTTGGCTAATAGCTAATACCATTTCACAAAAAATCTGATATAAATACAGACCCTGTAGAGACGCGATATATCGCGTCTCTACAAAATTTATGTGTATCGTGATTAACGTGAAATGGTATAAAGTCAGATAAATCTGACCAGGAAAATCTTTGAGTCCGTTTTAACGGACTTATGCTATTAGCCTCAGAATTAATTCTGAGGCGGGATATGGGGTTGGTGCAAGATATCAGGTAGGGAGAGATTTCGGGTTTCAAACGAGAACTTTCAGGTTTCAAACGAGAATTTTCAGGTTTCAAACGAGAACTTTCGGGTTTCAAACGAGAACTTTCGGGTTTCAAATGAGAACTTTCAGGTTTTAAACGAGAATTTTCAGGTTTCAAACAAGAACTTTCGGGTTTCAAACAAGAACTTTCAGGTTTCAAATGAGAACTTTCAGGTTTTAAACGAGAACGTTCAGGTTTTAAATGAGAACTTTCGGGTTTCAAACTACACCCCCAAGCCATTTGCTTAACCAACAACTAACCGCTTCTAAAAACTTGGACAAAGTTACCTACAAGTAGACAAAGTTGTACAAGGGGAAGTTAGCGGTTTATCTTCCAAGAAATCATCTTTAACACTTTCGCTTGCTTTGGGTGGATTGCTCCGACCATCGCTTGACCAAAGACTCCCAGTTAGAGATAGCATAGAAGTTGTGACGCTTAATGCTAGATTTCTTTATCAGGTTATTTAGTTGATTCCACAGGCTCCATACGTGCTTTCCATCTTTCACAAATAGATAGGCGGTTATGGAGCCTGGAACATTTTCAGTCAGCCGCATACCACGTCTAGCGATTGCCATAGCCGCAGCTTCATCACTGGCTAAACCGTATTGTCGTGCATATTTCACCAAACCAATGACGCTGGTGTAAGCAGGATTTACCTTCATAAGATAAATCCCTCGGTTACTCAAAATACTTTCTAACAACTCATAAAAACGGCTATATGCCCAACCTGAAAGCATTCGAGCATACTTTCTACCACGTTCCGAAAGTTGTTCTTTCTTGCCTGAAAAATCTAATTCTTCGCAAACAACTGGACAAGAAAAAGTATCTGCTAGTGTGGCTAACTGTAAACAAGCATCAACAATCTGAGCATCCTGTTGACCAGACGGCAGTCCCATCTGTAGAGGAATTTGACCATGAGCCTTGAGGTTGCCATCGCGGTCAACATATGCCCAGCCAATGGAACCTGGATTCATATCAATTCCGATACAACCATAAGCAGAATGTCTGGAAACACGTTTTACTGGCGCTGGAGTGAACTGGACTGCTGCATTGCACTTGCCGTCCTTACGGTAGAAATGCCATGTTTTAGAACCATCAGCAGGCAACCTGTTAATGTTGCGTTCAAAGTTGCCTAGCTTGGTCTGAACGTACTTGCCAAACTTTGATTCCAAACAAGCAGGTACGCGAAATTTGATCATGTCTCCATCCCACTGACAAACTTGATTCCCAAAACTTTCATCTTTAGAACCAACTACAAATGCTTGATTTTTTGGAATAGCTGTTTGGATTGGTGTGATTTTTAAATGCTCTATTTGTTTAGTGAATTGGTATGCTCTACGTTTTTTATTGTGGATTTGAAAACGTAAATTTCTCCAGTTGGTGTCACGAAATTGAAGCGAACAAGACAATGGAAACCTGCATCCAGTCTTGGAATTCTGCCAGTTCTTTTTCGCATAAAACTTAACAGAATCAGCCAGTTTCTTTTCTAACTTGCTAATCCAAGAATTGATGGACTTCAGCTTTCCTTCTAGTGTCTTAATGTGACGTTTACGATGTTCTTTAGATGCATCAACAGCACCTTGAGCATGACTTATCACGCCATTGGCATGACGTTTTGAAATGCCGTAAGTCGTTTGTAGATAAGTATTCCAGCTAGATTTATTAAATGACTGTCCAGACAAAAGATAATTGGCTGTCTCACACGCTGCTTTGTGGAATATCGGACTGTAAGCAGCCAAGAACATCTCAAATTCTGTGAGTCCTAAACTATTTAATTCTTCTGCGGTCGTCGGTAATCCTTTAACATATGTGAGCGTAGCCATTTTGTTTCACCTCAAAGCCATCTATGATTGCTGTAAAAATGAACTCCACCGTGATAGCTATCAACAGCCTTAATAGCTTGAAACTCTACTGAAACAATATCTCCCATCGTTTCTCCAGTAGCACAACAAAAAGGTTCGAGAGATGTCCAATTGCAATCAAATAAAGGCTCGAACACTTCTTGATACATTGGTTCTCCCATTTTTCGCCATCGGTCATAAGCATCAAATTGATAGTCGCACTCAGGAATACCATCTGGTGACGTTGTTGATACTTCCATCCAGTAAGTCAAATCAAACAATATTTTTCCGTCTTTTTCATCAGTTTCATCGAAAGAAACAAAATCAGCTTCAAAACTAGAAACCTCAAAAACTAAATCTGGATGAATAAGCAAACAGTCTTTTTCTACTGGTTCTAAAACAATTAAAACTTTATCCCATAAGCTTTTTAGTTTGGGTAGTCCTGCTTGTTTTGCCTCTTCTTCATCATTTGCAAATAATCTAAATCCAATCGTTATTGTTGTCATGTCTATTATTTAACCTCATTTACAACGGCTGTCATGCCATCAATTAATTTCTTGTTCTTCTTGCTTCTAGAACCATACAAACGTGCTGAGAAAATCGTAATGAGTTCAATCATGTCTTGCACCAACTCTTGCTCAAAGGTCACTTCTTCGTTGGTTTTGTTGATGATTACCACTTCCGTTTCAAATTCTTCGCACATGGCAAATACAAGCTCTGCGCCGAATCTAAGTAATCGGTCTTTATGAGTTAATACCAGTCTGGCAACATCGCCTTGCATTATACGTTTGAGCAGTTTTTGAAGTCCTTTCTTTTGATAATTCAAGCCACTTCCTAAATCTTGAATGGTTTCAAATTGCCATCCGTTAGCCGCGCTAAAAGCTTCTAAAACCTGCACTTGGCGCACTAAATCTCCTTTTTGGTCATGACTTGAAACTCTGGCGTAATTAATAGTTACGCGGTCATCTAACTGTTTCAAGTCTCGCGGTGTTATGCGTTTGATATCTGCTAGAAAAAATCTTCTTTGTCCTGAAGGTGAACGCTCAAAACGTATTTTTCCTGAGTCCGTCCACCTCCTTAATGTTTTGGTTGAGATACCAAGCTCTTTAGCAGCATCTCCTATTGAGATAGTCACTTCTGATGTATCCATATCGTTGTTAATATAGACTACATCGCTATAGTTACCCATTCCGGGAAAAATATCAATGTCTGTCTAACAATTTAGTTACAGTTCCCAGCCCATCCTGCTGCTGATACAGATGATAGTAGCGACCGCGTTGATGCATGAGTTGGTTGTGAGTACCACGTTCAGCGACTTTACCTTGGTGCATAAGTACAATTTCATCAGCTTGTTGAATTGTGCTGAGGCGATGGGTGATGATGAACATTGTTCGCCCTCGGAAAGCTTGAATTAAATTAGTACATACTTGGCGTTCAGTATCGTAGTCGAGGGCGCTGGTTGCTTCGTCCAAAATTAGCAACTGGGGATTTTGTAAAATTGTGCGAGCGATCGCAATCCGTTGTCTTTGTCCTCCCGATAGTGCAGAACCACGTTCACCGACTCTGGTGTTGTAGCCGTTGGGCAAGTTCATGATAAAGTCGTGGGCAACGGCAATTTTGGCAGCAGTGATCACTTCTTCGCTACTAGCTTCAGGATTTGTCAAGGCTATATTTTCGATAACAGTGCCGTCAAATAACAAAGTATCTTGGGGAATAATGCCAATTTGCGATCGCAGTGAATACAATTCAACTTTACTAATGTCGTAACCATCGATGAGAATCCGACCAGCGTTGAGTTCATATAAACGTGGTAGCAATTTCATCAACGTACTTTTACCAGAACCACTCATCCCGACAACTCCTACCACCCTTTGAGCCGGAAACGCTAAATTGATATTGTCTAATTGCAGTGAACCGCTAGCAGCAAACCGGAAAGAAACGTTTTCGTAAGTAACAGCACCCTGAATCACAGGCATGGGAATATTATCTTGGTCAATTTGTGTGACTTCCTGCGGCGTATCAACAATATCACTCAGACGTTCTAGGGACAGGGCTGTTTGTTGGAAGTTCTGCCATAGTTGCAATAATCGTAACAATGGACTAGTAACATACCCCGCAATAATCCGGAAAGCAATCAACTGACCTAAAGAAAGTTCGCCTTTAAGTACTAAATACGCCCCTACCCACAACACCAGTAACCCTGAAAGTTGATTGAGAAAATTACTCGCTGAACTGGCAGCAGTAGAAGTTACTATGGTTTTAAACCCAGATGAAACATAACGGGCGTAGTGTTCTTGCCATTGCCAACGGGTACGCAATTCGATATTTTGGGCTTTGACTGTCTGAATCCCAGAAAGCACTTCTACTAAATAAGATTGGGTTTGGGCGTTGCGTTCGGCTTTTTCTCGCAATTGTCGCCTCACTATCGGTGCTGCAACTAAACTGAGGATGGCAAACAAAGGAATCGTTGATAAAGATACCAATGTCAACACCCAGCTATAGATCACCATCACAACGATGTAGATTACCGAAAACACAGAATCTAACACCACAGTCAAAGCTGTACCCGTGAGAAAGGAGCGGATGTTTTCTAATTCATTGACCCTCGTTGCTAATTCTCCCACCGGATGACGATCAAAGTAACGCAGAGGTAAACGCAGCAAGTGATCAATAATTTCTGAACCCAGAGCCAAGTCAATTCTATTAGTCGCTTCTGCAAATAAATAAGTACGTAAAGTACCAAGAACCGCTTCAAAGATCGCTGCCAACAGTAAAAAGACACCCAACACTTGCAAAGTATCAATACTGTTCTGCACCAAAACCTTATCAATGATCACTTGAATCATCAACGGATTGGCAAGTCCAAACAACTGCACAAAAAACGAAGCGATCAGAACTTCCAATAAAACTGTGCGATGACGGTTCAGTGAAGGTAAAAACCAACTCAAGCCGAACTTTTGCTGCGGTGTCGATGAAGTGGTTGTCAGTAGTAAAACTTGAGCTTGTTCACCCCAATTTTTCAGAAACTCAGTCATTTTTTGACGCACAATCCCCCGTTCTGGTACACCCAAAACTATTTGGCGATCACTCGTTTCATAAACCACCGCCATGCTATCTTGCCAATGAATCAACGCAGGTGTCGGTAAACGATTCATTGCACTGGCTGGGACTGTCACCAATTGCGCCTTCAACCCCATAAAATCAGCAATTGCCCCACATAATTGTAGAGAAACTGGTTTTGTTGCATCTTTGTGATTGTTGGCGATCGCTTTACGAATATTTTCCTTGCGAAATGGCATCCCAAAATATTGACTCACCATCTGTAAACAAGCGAGAGTAGCATTGCGCGAAGAGTCGCGTTTGTGGGGATATTTTTTGTTTTGGGAATGGGGATCGGGGATTGGGGATTGGGGATTGGGAATTGGGGATTGGGAATTGGGGAAGGTGGGGCCCCCTCTGGGGATAAGGGGTAATGGGGATCGGGGATTGGGGATTGGGGAATTTATTGACTCTTGTACAGATGCGTAGACGCTCGTAAGAGCGGCTTCTCGTATAGAGTATGACCGCGTTTCTACTGCAAACCAAGCTTTTAAGATTGGTTCTTCTTCTAACAGAGTCAAGAACTCCTCGCTTGCAAGCACAAGACAGAGGGTTTCTTCTTCACAAGCCATGACTTTTTCACAAGGTATACCCTGTAACAAGCTTTTCCACCCGATAATTTCTCCCGGTTTTAATTTGTACAAGGTTACAGGTATATCACTGTGGGAGTTATTACCAATTAACCGCGCCTTTCCAGTATAAATAATTGCTATATAGGGCGGTGATTCTTGCAGTGGTAGAATAGCTTGTCCCATCCCGTAACGCCGCACTTGCAATTTGTTGGATAATTGCTGCAATTGGGCAGGAGATAATTGTTTAAAGGGTGGGATACCTGATAAAAAAGTTTGGATTGTGTCAGAAGTTTGAGTCATCCGATTTTGGATTTTGGATTTTGGATTTTAGAAAACGGAATTAATTCCCAGGACTTATCCGCTTTGTTGTACCCTGCTCGGAATTATCGGTTATGAGACAATTACATTGGGAATAAATTTGTATCCTCTTGAACGTGATTCATCGGGTTCAATTCTGCAACTTGTTGTCCCAACCATTTGAGAAATAACTCATGGCGTAATTGCCAACGGGTAAGGTCATTTAACTCAACAGGAAGTATCTTTTCTAACCTGAGAATCACAAACCAATTATCTATAGGTGTGGGCGGTATAAGTTGTCCTGGCTGAATGACGGTTAATAATTTAGCCAGGGTGGGGTGGAGTTTACCTAGTTCTACTGGGCCAACGATACCCTTAGTGCGGGCTTCTGGTCCCATTGAATATTTAGGGGCTAGTTCGGCAAAAGACTGTTCCTCTGCTTGCAAACGGAAGTATATTTCTTGAGCAATACCACTATCTTTGGTACGAATCACCGAATAAATTACCCGATCAAGTTGGGGTTTACGCATCGCAAAGTAAGCATCTAGTTCGTTCCAAGTGGCTTGTTTAAACTTTTCCACTCGTAACGCCCGTATAACTAACTTGCGGACTTGTTCTGGAGTCATGTTGCGATCGCGTAACCAAGCTTGACGTTCAGCTTCTGTTTTTAAACGTTGCTGTAAGTAAAAACCCTGGTAAGCTTTTTCTTCTTCTTCTGGTGTGCAATCAAATGGTGCGATCGCCTGATCTATGATCATTTCTCGCAACAGTTGTGGCAATAACTGGTAATCTGCCAGCAAAGGAATAATTTCTTCTGCTGTTACTTTTTGTTCACGAACTTGTAGAATTACGCTCATAATCAGGGGATCGGGGATTGGGGATTCTCCAGAGGAGACGCTACGCGTAGACGCGCAAGCGGCTTCTCACAGAGTACGGGAATCGGGGATTAATCAGTTATCAGTTATCAAATTAAACTGTTAACTGTTAACAGTTAACAGTTTAATTTGATATGTTCCCCCTTTCCCTCTTGTTAAGCAAAAGCAAAGTTTGCTTGAGTCAGACTAGTAGCTTGAATTCCGAGTAACACAGCTACATCTTGTCCATAGACACCGATGATGGTGTTATCACCTTCTTGGCGGGTTGTCCAATCGCTACCAAGAGACTCATAGGTAAAACTGACGTTAGCAAAGCCAATCACATCTTTTTCTGTACTGTTGAAGTCAGTGATTGTATTAGGCTTTGCTGGTAAGTGTGTCTCATCGGTAACAATCCAAAACTCATCAGATCCTTCACCGCCAGTAACAATGTTTTGACCTCCGCCAACACCAAGATATAACTCGTCGTTACCTGAACCAGTGTTTATGATATTTTTTGTACCAGCCAATACGATGTCATCATCATTACCAGTGTCAATTTGGTTGTTGCTACCAAATATACTGACATCAACGATGTCATTACCATCTCCGGTAAAGAGTTTTTGATTATCTCCAATGAAGAAATCTGGATAGAGAGCAGCATTATCGGAATTTGGATCGTAGAGATAATCATCAAAATAATCATCTCCTGGTGTACCGTAGATGGTTGATTTGGGTGTTCCTAAACGCGGATCAAGATCAAGTGGGGTAGATAATTTGAGTACGATGAATTCGTCGTTGTCTGGTTGGGATGGATTGCGGGTAGCGTTAAATGGATAGTTGTTGTCGTTAGCCAGCAGGATGGTATTTTTGTCCAAAACCAAAATATCTTCAATGGTTTGGAAGGGGAAAGTAAAGACATTGCTACCATCACCATTGAGATCATTAGGATCAGCAATGTTCAGTAAATCAACTATTTCTTCTTTGTAGAGATAACCTTGGGCGTTGGTTTGAGAAATATCGACTTTGAAGACTTTCTTAAACTTCGCATCGTCTCCCGATAAATTATCTCGTTCAATGATCAGAAATTCGTGGTCGTTGATGGGGGTTGCATCGCCGATCGCATGGCTAGGATCGCTTAATTGATAGTAACCAACCAAATCATTGCTAAAGGATTTAGTCGCAACATCAAACTCATAAACACGTAGAGCGTCTGTGGGATCGCCTGCGACGTATCCTTCTAGAATTGGGTAGAGTGTCTTGTGATCAGGGCTGTAACTCATGGCTTCAAAGCCACGTGAACCTGATAAATTGGCGATCGCTTCGTTGTTTTCTACTCCTGGATTCTGCGGAGAAGCAACATAATCGGCGATAATTTTGTCTCTTGCAACCACTCCATCATTGGCAAAATCACTGAAGTAGCCATCTACCCCTAACCGGATAAACTGCTCATATTCTAGTTGTGGATTGCCTTTGTAGTCTGGTGACAGAAAATATGCATCACTGCGGAAGGTATAGGGATGTACTAACAATCCTGCTTGGTGAGCATCGTAAACTAGGGTGGTCGGTTCTCCTAAATATCTATCGGCGTCACTAATTTGTCCATCGCCGTTAATATCGTCTGGTTGACCATCACCATTTTTATCAACGGTCTTAGCTGGTACAATCAGTCGCTTGCTGGGGCCGATGCCTTCAGCATAGGTAGCAATTTCTGTCAAGCCATCGGGAGTAATTAGATCGGCATAGGTTTGATCAATTCCCTGATATATATAGTCGTAGGGAGAACCACTACCATCTATTAACTGTACCAAGGGAATATCAACCCCAGCGTAGGGCATAATCTCGTTTTCTAGGTCAACGAGATTAGAGACTTCAAAGGACTGAATAAAAATCCGATCAGGATCGATGAAATTGTTGGCAACTAGGGTATCAATTAAAATTTGTGAGGTATTGTAATTGATGGGAGTACCATCTAAAAACTTGCCTTCCTCAGCAAAGTAGGTGGGGTGTTTGGTTTCGGGATAGATACCCAGTTTGATCCCGGTTTCGGCTTCGTAGTCTTTGATGAAGTTGATGTACTCTTCCAGTGTGGGGATTTGGAAGTAGCCATCATACTTAGCACTTTCGGGACGGATGTTAGGAATACGTTCAACTGCTCGCAGTTCTTTAATTTCAGCCAGTGTGAAGTCTTCTGCAAACCAGCCTGTGATGCTTTGTCCATCTAAAACTTTGGTCGTCAGGCGATCGCTAAATTTTTCAAAATTAGCAACGTTGGTTGTGGCTTCGAGGATAACAGGCTTGCCGTTATCATCGTAAACAATTTTGCCATTTGTATCCGTCTTCACACTTGCCAACACTGGTTCGTGACGGACGATCAAAACTCCATCTTTGGTGACGACCAAATCTGGTTCGAGAAAATCAGCCCCAAATTCCGCGCCTAAATTATTAGAAGCAACTAAATTTCCGCCTAAATCGCCAATAGTATGTTCTGGACGAATTCCCGGCGCACCACCCCGATGACCAATGACAATTGGATCTTGTCCATTGAGAGTATTAATTGGGTAAATATTGGGGGTAGAAACAGGCGCATCAATCAACACGCCATTACTATCAAAATGCAACAGATAGGGACCGAATTCTTCACCAATCCAAATTGTGCCATCTTCAGCTAGAACAATAGATTCAGGATCGAAGTCAGCCCCTGTCAAGAAGCGATCTGCTGAATTTTCGTTGACAATTTGCCAAGAAATTAGGTTATTAGGATCGGATAATTGGATATAGTCAGTCCACTGTGCATTCCCACTGCCATTGTCTACTGTTTTGAAATCTGGATCGATCTTGTAGATCCGCAGTAAATAATCAGCACTATTAGTCTGACCACCAAAACCGTTATCTGATAAAAACCAGTAATTATCAGAGTCAGCAAACTGCACTCCACTAAAACCTTGTACAGGTTGTCCAGGAAATGGCCCAGTACGCCCGTTACTGGAAATGAGTTTGCCATTACCATCATTTTGACCCGATGGTGGGCCTTCAGCATAGGTATCAGCAGGTAGTGAAGAATATTTGACTAAAGAAGCATTCGTCATAGTTAAATCCGCCCATACTAAACTGTGGTCTGAGGAAGAAAAGGAGTAGTATTAGCATTTTGGCGATCGCCCACTAGCCGATAGAGTGGATCGCTAGTGGTAGGCCAGAATAAATACTGATGTGTGGTTGGAGCAAGAGTAATTTTTATAAAAAAGTGCAATGTATGCTTTATATAAAAATAATAAGTAGAATATTTGTTAGGCAGACCGACAACATGAAATCGAATATCTAACAGTAAGTTGACTTAAAAGATTCAGCATATTTTTCTCTGAAGTTACTTAAGAATAAATAAAAAAATATCAAAGTTTCTTGGAATAATATTTTTTTAAACAGCGTAAACTTTAGAAAAACAGAGAAATAATTATTAATCTCTTATTTAATCACATCTAACTGTTTATTTCAGTTTAAAATCGCTAACTTAAAGGATAAGATAGTTGTGGGTTAAGTGTCAGGAAATGTTTAATTAACTTTTGATTAATATGTGCTATTAGCTAAGGGTTTAAACCCAAGCGCGGTATATTGAAAAAATACTAAACTGTGCTAACTTCTCCAAACTCCGTCAAGAACCTAAACGCCTTCACCACATAACTAGCGCACTCTTTGGGAGAAGTATTGTAAAATGAGCGCCACGCACTACCTTTGTCTTCATCATAGCGATCGCCTCTTTCTGGATGTCCATCCAACCACGCTAGTCTCACAGCATGACCGATTAACACATCTAAAACTATATATTCTTCGATTTGCAAATCAGGGTTATTGAATGCGATCGCAGCTAATTCCATTAATGTTTCGATATTGACTTGACGATATTCGGGAGCCTCTATTTTATTTAACAAATGTTCTACTTGCAGGGCAAAGTTCTTTTCCCCGGCTGTCATTTCAGAAATCATCTCTTCACTTTCTAAGCGGTTGCGGCGTTCTAATTTATCGCCAATCACCAAACCCTTACAATGATGCATTAACAGCCAAACTTGTTTATAAAAGTCTTTAGGTGTGCGTCCAGTTGCGCCTTCAGCTTGACGGAACCGTCGCCAACCGCCTGGTTGGACTTCGATGTCCTCAAAAATAAGTGGTTGTACCACCCACTCAATATCGCTTTCTTTTTGTTTGACGTGCAAAGACTCTTGCTGACGTAATAACTTACTCATGTCTGAGTACTCGCCTAATACCTGGCTTAACCGGGTTTTGACTTCAAATGGTGAAAGTTGCATCAAGGTTTCGTAGGCTTCATCTTGAGTAACTTTCAACTCTTGCGCCAATTCACTGGTAATTAACAAAATCAAATAACCAACTCTCAGGGTGAGTAGTCCTTTAAATAACTCTGGTTCTGATTTAATTAAAGTACTCAAATAAATAAGGATTTCTTGAGTTAATACGCGATCGCGTATATCTTCGCGGCAAAAATGATTGATTTTCTCGACAATTTCGTTATGGGACAGAGGTACAGTCATCAATGAAGCTTCGCTGTAAGCTTTACCAACTGCAATATCTTTCTACTTTATGCGCCTGTCGCATCATCGCAAACAACAAACCCCGCATTAATTTGACGACGCTGTGTTCTAATTCATAGGTACGTCCTTTGTCTTCATCAACTTTGCGGTATGCTAGCGCTAACCCCCAAACTGCCAAAATACTGTAAACATTATCACGTACCCAAGCATCAGTGTAATCACCATGAGCAGTGATTGCTGTACTTGCAGGTAATAGACCAGTAATTGGATTTTGCCGTACTAAGATTATTGTCTTGATTTGCTGATAATAATACTCTAGACGTTCTGGTAATTGGGAAGCTTTTTTCATATTGAATTAGACTGTAGATTCTGGAAAATAACCCTGTAACTTTGTATTTAATTATGTCAGCTAACCCCAAAATTTTCTGTGATTTAAGAATAATATTATATAGCAACAATAAATAATTTGTATTTTTTATTCTCTCCTTATTTGTGATTTGTTCCTCAGAAACATTTCTTATAAGTCATACAGAGTTGCTATATTTTGAATCAAATTGTTAACTCATTAACTATTTGTTATGGCTGATTTAACAGAATTATAATTTTTTAAAAATTTTTATTATACAGCCGTTCTATGGCTATGAACCAGAAAATTTTGAACAAACCCATCAAGGACACAAAGTATACATATAATTTAAATAAAAGATAATAAATGACGTTATTCACAAACAATTTGGGTTTGCTGTAAATAAAATCATTATGGATATGTTATTATATTTAAAATTCCTGAATATTGACTATCCTGCAACACTAAAGTTAAATGCTATCTGCTAATTAATTATTGAGCAGAATCATCAAAAATACTGTTTGGTAGTTGTATCTGAAACTTGCTCAAGGGAATAAATACGAGTTTTATAACTTCGTTGATTGCCAACTTTCCGGCTGATAACAGTAGCAATTGCTCTCAGGCAAACTATTAGTGTGAGCTAAGTTTGCCGAATTTCTGCCTATGAATGCCTTAAAAGTACCTTGAAATAATCGCTAATTCTAAAGTAGTAATTATTTTAACTTCGTAAAGTTGAAAAATTAATCCTGAGATAAGCTTGACACATTTGCTAACAGTAGTAGAATCTACTCAAAGTAATTAAAAAATCAGGGTAGCTAAGTGGGTTGCTTGTGTGTAGCATCACAGAATATCCACTTTGACGCTTTAGCGTTTACCGGATGGTTAATAACTCCGGGTTAGTATTAAACTGAGCGATGCCTTGATTGGTCATCGATGTTGAGTTCCAGAGATTTTATGGACCAAAGTCCACAAGACGGTAGTACTATCCTCCTCTAAGCTGGCGAGTTTGTCTCCCAGCGCGGGGGAGGCAATTGGGAGGTTAGAAATAAATGCTTGTACAGGACGTTCGCAATTCTGTTATTGACGTTGCTGACTTGAACCAGCTCAAATGGGATTTAAACCGTTTACAACCGGTTGATGTGGGAGAGTACATTACCCAATTACCCAGAAAACAAAGGGCGATCGCATTTCGTTTACTTAACAAACATCAAGCCACAGACGTTTTTGAATATCTGCCTCCAGAGGTGCAAGAAGAATTAATCAATTCTCTGCATGATGTGCAGGTTGTACAAATTGTCGAAAATATGAGTCCCGATGATCGGGTAGAATTATTTGATGAGTTACCCGCAAAGGTTGTTAAACGCTTATTGCAGGAACTTAGTCCCCAACAAAGACAAATAACAGCAACAATTCTCGGTTATCCTGAAGGCACTGCTGGCAGGGTAATGACTACAGAGTATGTACGCTTGCGAGAAGGATTGACTGTAGGCGAAGCTTTGAGCAAAATTCGTCGCCAAGACGAAGACAAAGAAACAATTTACTACGCCTACGTTACAGACGACAACCGCAAGTTAGTGAGTGTTGTCTCTCTGCGACAATTGTTGTTTACTTTTCCTGATGTTTTGATTGGGAGTATCGCTAGCGATCGCGTTGTCAAAGTCAAAACAGAAACGCCCCAAGAAGAAGTCGCCCGCATCATGCAGCGTTACGACTTGATCGCTTTACCCGTGGTTGACCGGGAAGAGCGATTAGTTGGTATCATCACCATTGATGACGTGATTGACATTCTTGAAGAAGAAGCCACAGAGGATATTCAAAAATTAGCTGGGGTGAGTGGTGGTGACGAAGCCACTTTGTCTTCTCCATTGATCACGCTCAAAAAACGTTTACCGTGGCTATTTGGAGTGATGCTGTTGTATATCGGAGCATCCAGTGCGATCGCGCCATTTCAGTCTACTATTTCGATGGTGCCAGTATTGGCTGTAATTATGCCCTTATTTTCTAATACTGGTGGTACTGTTGGCATTCAAGCTTTAACAGTGACAATTCGTGGACTTGGCGTGGGAGAAGTCACACCCAAGGATACTGTAAAACTTCTGCGTAAAGAACTTACAGCAGGTTTAGGTACAGCCATCGCTTTGGGTTTGACAATGGTCTGTCTTTCTTTGATTTGGGCGCCTCCTCAAGAACGTTGGGTATCATTGATTGCTGGAACGGTAATGGCCATAAATACCCTTGTCGCCGTCACTTTAGGAACTTTGTTACCAATGGTTTTAAAACGCCTCAAACTCGATCCAGCATTAGTTAGTGGACCATTAGTAACAACTATGCTGGATGCGATCGGGTTTGTCATTTTCTTAACTCTAATTTCAAGTGCTTTGCATATATTCCACTTAAAACCCTAATTTCTCCTATTTTTTAGTTATTTTGGTCAGAATCCCCCGATGTAATGGGGGATTCTTTTTGTTAACTTTTATTAACGATATATCGTGATGTATCTATAATCGAAATAGAAGTATGCAAGAGAAAAATTATGTTTTTAGGTCTTCCTAGACATCCTCATTTTATGGGTAGGTTTTTGAGTGTTCCTATGCATCCTGATTTTTTTGAATCAGGATGTGACGATAGACCCCGCAAAGGTAGACATAGACATCACCGATCCTCAAAGTGGGATTGGAAAGATGAGCAACGCACACCTCGCGGTGATATAAAATACATTCTTCTATCCCTGCTAGCAGAACAACCACGACATGGATATGACTTGATCAAAGAATTAGAAGCACGTTATGGTGGTTTTTGGAAACCTAGCCCAGGTTCCGTTTATCCCACACTCCAGCTACTTGAAGAAGGAGGCTATCTCATTTCTGAGCAAGTAGAAGGTAAGAAAGTATACACAATTACAGAAACTGGTAGACAATTATTAGCCGAACGGGGTGATCCTCAAGACTGGATGACTAGAAAAAACAAACCCCAGCAGTGGATGGAATTGGGAAATGCGATCGCTGATTTAGGTGGATTAGTAATGCAAGTTGCTCGCAGTGGCAATGCAGATCATATAAATAGAGTACGTGAAATACTCAGTCGAGCCAAACGCGAAATCTACACCATCTTGGCACAAGAAGAGTAGAGTAATATATTTTGGGGATTAGGGATTGGGGATTGGGGATCGAGAGAAATTTCTCCCTTGTCCCCCTTGTTCCTTCAATCTAGGCTGTTTACACCCTACCCCCAATCCCCAATCCCAATCCTCCTACAACGCTTCTGGTGGTGAAATATCTGGTCCAACAGTCACACCAGCATCGCTAGACTTGATTCCCGGTATAATCTTAGACTCATTATGCTTGAATGAGCCTGAAACGGAAGAAGAGTTAGGAGCAGGAGTAACTGCATTTTGATTCACAAATCTGCTAGTTTCTCCTTGTTGTGAAATATACGATAATCCGCTTACAGCACCAGCGACAAGAGCAGTGTAGCCTAAATATAAATGCATGGGGCGAATTTCCAAGCCTAGTGGTTTAGAAGTTTTTTTAGACTCACCCCAAGAGGGTAAAACGGATTTTGTTGTTTCTGGTGCTGGTAAGGAAGTGATTAAAGTTGTCCCATTGAGTCCTAAAACATTTGCCATTGTACGGATAAAACCACGTACAAACACATCTTCTGGTAATAACTCCCAGTTCCCATTTTCTATAGCTTCCATTTGATGAGGTGAGATGTAAGTATAAACGCAGAGTTGTTCAAGAGACAGACCTTTGGACTCACGAGCTTGGCGCAGTTGTTCCCCTATTTGACGCAGACTTTCTGTACGTTGTTGTTCTGTGGTTTGTGTTGTGACTTCTGTTTGGGAGACTGTTTTGTTTTTGAGTGACTCTAAAGATGGTTTGACTGCCGTAATATTTTCGTTGTTGGCTATATTTGCTACTAATTGCTGCGGAGATGGTAAATTTCCTAATTGAGTATTTTCTTTGATTTCAATAGTATGAAATTTTACGTTTGTCAAACACTCTGATAAGTTATTGTAATTATCGTGTTGGGTTTTTTGTGTGAAATCAATACTCTCTGCTTGTGGTTGATTATTTGTTGACTTTTCTAGAGATTTTTCAACTCGTTGATACTTTTGAACTAATTGTTGAAATGCTAAATCAATCGCTTCTCTAGCCACAGCTTTGATCAATATTTTGCCTTCGTCAGCAGAGTCACCAAGTAGTTTTTGTATAGTAGCTAAAGCACGACGGTAAACTAGAGAATTATGCAGTTCTGCTTCTATTTCTCCTAACAGCGATCGCAATTCATCTTGAGAAATTTCAATAGTGGGATTCTCTAATATTTGTGAAAAGTACACAGGTGTAGTAACCATTACTATAAGTCTCTTTATTAATCAAAGCAAAAAAGTTATACCTGTGTCATTTCTTCTAAAATTATGTTCACATATCCGGATTGTTAAGTATAAATTTATTACTAAAGTTAAAATTAATCACAAGTAAATTCCTTAGTATTTACAACAGCATATATTTAATTTTTTATACATAAGTATTTGTTTAACTTCTTATTAAAAAGAATACTTTTAATTAAAAACGTTATTTAATTTTTATTTGTTTGCTCGTCTCCTTGATAAAGCTGGTTGCATAACTGAAGCACTGCTTGCAAATACTCAGCAGGAGCTACTTCTGCTACGTTATTATGTCCAGCACCAGAAACCAGAAACAATCTTTTCGGTTCAGGAGCAGCAGCATATAATTTTTCACTCATGAAAGCAGGGATAGTGATATCACTGATACCATGAATGAATAAAATAGGCATTTTTAACCGAGGTACTTTTTGAATTGATTCAAATCGCTGTGTCAATATCAAATTGACAGGAAACATCCGAAAAATGTTCCGGTAAGTAACTACTTGGCGAATTGAGGTAAAAGAGCTTTCTACAATCAATCCACCTGCATCTGGCTGTTTAATAGCTAAATCAATAGCGATGTCTGACGACAAGCCTCACGGCTACGCGCCTCCCAAAGAATGACCATAGATAAAAATTTGACTGGGTGTAATCCTGCGCTGATGTACTAAATAATTCCAAGCGATCGCTGCATCTTCATACACTCGCTTTTCATTGGGAAAACGACCTCGACTGTTACCATATCCTCGATAGTCAATTAATAATACCGAAAACCCTAGTTGATAAAATCTACTAGCATTGGTAATATTTGCGCCAATATTTATACCATTACCATGTAGATAGAGTAGAACTTTCCCATTCGATTGATTTGCTCTCAACCACCAACCATGAATATATTCCAACTGATGCAATTGAATTTGTATAGGTAGCCAAATTTCTTCGTAAGGTAAATTTAAAAACCTTGGCGTTGTTTCAATGGTAGAAGACGGAAAAAAGATAAACCGTGTTTGTCGCAAAAAAAGAAGTATACATACAGCACAGTAGGTGAGTACTGTAAGGATTCCAAGCCAAAATAAGATATTGGTGAACAATTGTATTTTATGTTGCAGCTTAATCTGTTAAATGCCAGTATTTATGTATACAATATAATCGCAAAAGCTTGTAAATTTAGTATTTGCCAATTAACATTGTTTATCAAAAAATTATGATTTAAAAGTTTAATAAATAAAGAATAGTAGATTATTCAGTAGATTTTGGGAGATGACAGTGACGTCCTTTAATGAGGCTCAACAAGAGCAACTCAAGGAAATTGGAGCATATTTACGACAGATACGCCAAGAGAAATCCGTGCGTATAGAACAAATAACTGCTCAAACCCTGATCAGACAAGCGTTTCTAGAAGCATTGGAAGAAGGTCGATATGAAGACTTACCAGAGCCAATTTTTGTACAAGGGTTTATCCGACGCTACGGTGACGCATTAGGACTTGATGGTGTAGCATTAGCCAAAAACTTTGCAATTAACTTTTTTCTTCTCGATGCTGGTAATGATGATAAGAAAGCGCAGAAAAGCCCAAGTATACATATCCCTCTTGCTGTTCCTTATGTAGTATTATTAACAGTTGCTTCTTTTATATTGTTTTTTCGTCTTAATCCCAAAGCTCCAGCCGATTCTGTTGCTCAGGATCAAAAATCCAAAGCTTCCCCACAAACAACATTATCTACAACTGTAGCTGCCTCACCAACATTATCTCCATTTACTACCCCAGCAGCTACAACTCAATCACCAGAAGCATCCCTAGCTGCGTCACCAACATTATCCCCATTTACCACACCAACAACAACTACAACTCCCTTATCAGAAACATCTCCTTCCACCCTAGCAGCATCTCCAGTTGAAGTGACACTGGAATTGCAAGGGGAATCATGGGTACGAGTCAAAGCAGATGGTAAAACTATGTTTGTGGGGACTTTAAAGAAGGGAGAGCGAAAAACTTGGACAGCAAACAAGCAATTGACTGTACGCTCTGGAAATGCAGGTGCTGTATTGGTTTCTGCTAATAAAAGTGAACAAAAACCCCTTGGAGATATAGGAAAGATCAAGACAGTAACTTTTACTCCTGAAACTGTCAATAGTCAATAGTCCAGATTCATTCGATTTTGGATTTTGGAATTGACTTCAGTTATAAAATTTGGGGACTTATAGCATCAAATAAATATCGGTCAACAGTTTTTGACTATTGACCATTGACAAATAACTATACTTGTGGCATACGCAAATGCCACTGAGTAGATTGTTCATAAGCGTAAGCTACTTGAAACAGTTGGTCTTCTCGTAAAGGCTTACCAATTAACTGTAAACCAATCGGTAGTCCACTGTCATCAAAACCACAAGGTACACTTATACCTGGTAGACCTGCTAAATTTACGGGAATAGTCATCAAATCAACTAAGTACATACTTAGAGGATCAGCAGTTTTTTCTCCTGCTTTGAATGCTGTGCTAGGAGCTGTAGGACAAGCTAAAACGTCAACTTGTTCAAAAGCTCTTTCAAAGTCTTCCTTAATTAGGGTGCGTACCTTTTGTGCTTTCAAATAATAGGCATCATAGTATCCTGCTGAAAGAGCGTAGGTTCCCAACATAATCCGGCGTTTGACTTCTGTACCGAAACCACTTGCACGAGTACGAGTGTACATATCGATCAAGTTTTCCGCTTCATCAGCACGGAAACCGTACTTGACGCCATCGTAACGAGCCAAATTCGCTGAAGCTTCGGAAGGAGCAATAATGTAGTAGCTAGGTAAACCATAACGGAAGCGAGGACAGGAAACAATATGAATTTCTGCACCCAGATTTTGCAGTTGAGCAAGTGCTATGGTGATAGCCTCTTCAACTTGTGAATCTAGACCTTGACCAAAGGTTTCTTTGATCACGCCAATTCTGAGTTGTCCTCTCGGTTTAAGGTCTGGCTTTAAACTTGCGCTGTAGTCGGGAATAGGAACTTTTAAGCTAGTAGAATCTTTTGGATCGTAACCTGCGATCGCTTGTAACAATGTTGCTGCATCTTCCACAGAACGACCAAAAGGACCAATTTGATCCAAAGATGAAGCAAACGCGACTAAACCATAACGTGAAACTAGTCCATAAGTCGGTTTGATCCCCACCACACCACAGAAAGAAGCAGGTTGACGAATCGAACCTCCAGTATCAGAACCCAGAGAAACAGTACATTCTCCTGCTGCTACTGCCGCCGCCGAACCACCAGATGAACCACCCGGAACTCTCGATAAATCCCAAGGATTAGCAGTCAAACCATAGGCTGAAGTTTCTGTGGAACCACCCATAGCAAACTCATCCAAATTGGTTTTACCCACCATTACAGCACCAGTTGCTGCCAACTTTTGTGTTACCGTTGCCTCATAGGGCGGCACAAAGTTTTCTAAAATCCGGGAAGCACAAGTAGTGGTAATTCCCTTTGTACATATGTTGTCTTTAATGCCGATGGGAACACCTGCCAATAACCCAATTTCTTCGCCTGCGGCGATTTTAGCATCCACCGCCCGCGCTTGTTCCAAGGCCCGTTCGACAGTTATACACAAAAAACTGTGTAATTTTGGCTCTAGTGTTTGAATGCGGTCTAAAGCTTCTTGAGTAATTTCTACGGCAGAACGTTCTTTTTTAACTAGCTGTTTGTGCAACTCGCGGATGGATGCCATGATTGCTTCCTTAGTGACTCAAGTCATTGATTTTAGTACAGTTTGACAATTTCTGATCAAGGGATCGGGGATTCTCCAGAGGAGACGCTACGCGTAGACGCGTAAGCGGCTTCTCATAGAGTACGGGGATTGGGGAGCAGGGAGCAGGGAGCAGGGAACGGGGAACGGGGTTCGCTATGGCCTTATATTCTTAAATTAGATTAATATGTATTTCACACTAAGTAAGTCGGCGGGAATAAACATAAAGGGAATTACGAAAAGTAAACATACACCAAACCCTTAACCAAGGACGTAGACGCGCCTTCTTCGGCTTCTCGTAGAGTAGAGTATGACAAATAACAAATGACAAATTACGACTTAAATCTATTAAAGAGCAATGGTTAAAATTGTAACACGTAAATTTTTAGGTATACAAAACGTATATGACATTGGAGTAGAGCAAAACCATAATTTTGTGATTAAAAATGGTTTGGTGGCTTCCAATTGTTTCAATAAATCCCACTCTACAGCTTACGGATATGTAACTTATCAAACTGCGTATTTAAAGGCGAATTATCCTTTAGAGTATATGGCAGCACTGTTAACAGCTAACAGTGACGATACAGATAAGGTGCAGAAATATATTGCTACCTGCACAAATATGGGTATTCAGATTGATCCACCCGATATTAATCGTTCTGGGATCGATTTTACCCCTTTGGACGGGAAAGTTTTGTTTGGATTGTCGGCAGTGCGAAATGTTGGACAAAATGCGATCGCTGCTATTTTGGAAGCGAGAGAATCCAAAGATGAGTTTAAGTCTTTATCTGATTTTTGCGATCGCGTTGATTTGGGTACTGTGAACCGTCGCACTTTAGAATCACTAATTTATTGTGGAGCTTTTGACAAAATTGACTCCAATCGTAATCAATTACTTCATGATTTGCCTTTAGTTTACGACTGGGCCCAATCCCGCGCCAAAGATAGAGCCACAGGTCAAGGTAATCTATTCGATTTTTTAGGCGGTGGATTTGCTAGCAATACTAATAAAAATAATATCCAAAATAGTTTTGATAGCGCTCCCAAAGCTAAACCTGTTCCTGATTTACCTCCTCAAGAAAAGTTACGCAAAGAAAAAGAATTATTAGGCTTTTACGTATCAGATCATCCACTTAAATCCGTACGCAGTTCAGCGCGAGTCCTCGCACCAATTAATCTTTCGGGGTTAGGTGAACAAAAAGAAGAATCAATTTTATGTGCAGTAGTAATGCTCAATAACGTCAAAAAAGTCATCACAAAAAAAGGTGATCCAATGGCAATATTGCAAATAGAAGATTTAACTTCTCAATCAGAAGCAATAGCATTTCCTAAAACCTATGAACGCATTAATTCACTTCTGCAAATTGATTCCAGATTAATAATCTGGGGTAAAGTAGACCGACGAGATGACCAAACTCAATTTATTGTTGAAGATGCAGAAGCAGTAGAAACAGTACAAATGGTCATGGTAGAATTAAATATCCAACAAGCAGCTACCATTGAAGAACAACATCGTTTACGAACAATTCTGCAAGAACAGTCTGGGGATAAAGAAAAAGCCAAAGTACCAGTGATTGGAATTGTTCAAGCTGAAAATTCCCGCCATCTCGTCCGTTTCGGACGTCAATTTTGGGTACAGGATTCTCGAAGTGCTGTTTTGGCTTTACAAAATGCTCGATTCTCTGCTCGCGCACAATTACTTACTAATACATAGATTTTTTGGTCAAAATAATACATCTATGTTTTTCAAATAACACTATTTTCTGTTAACACATTTTTGTATGTAAAGAATTGAAAACTATATACTCATTTAACTTATTAAGTATAAAACCGTAGATATTAGGGATAAATTATGTTTTTTTAGTTGCTTCTGCGGATGATGCTTTCCTGGAAAAAATGGTATCTTTTGATGCCATGAGAATAAATGCAGCAACCAGGGTAAGGAGCAAATACTTGGTAACGGCAAATGCGATAGATTATTTTGTTGGATATTGCAAAAAAATTCAACCCCAATCTCAAGAAGAAATTAAAAAATTTTTTGAGGGAGTTGTTGGATTTCCTTATGATAAGGAACTCTTATTGCAAGCATATTTATTTTTAAATATCAACGAATTATTTCCGATCTGCGCTGAATTGCTGTTATTTGAAAAGTCTCCAATTGCCGACCATACAGATTTAGGAAAGTGTGATTTTGTCTACCTTACTTATGAAAATAAATTGTTTTTAATTGAGACAAAATTTATTGATACGGAAGCAACAGGAGCAACCGAAAGAAAAAGAAGAAATAAACATAGAAACAAAGTATTTGAACAGGTTATTACTTTGAAAAATAGATTCAGTGAGTACTGGAATATAAAATTGAAAGAATTAGATTGTGGTGTTTTTACAACAGATCTAGAAATTGATTGGAGAGGAAATGACGTGAATGTCATAACGAAATCAGTGTCGATTGATAAACTAAAACACTGGCGAAAACACTACAATGTAGATGATAAAATGACAAATGGCAAAGGGGAAGGGAATGGGAAAAAATAAAATTAAAACTTGCTACAGTAGCTTAATTATAAGTATCAATTAGTATAAAATGTTTGAAAATAATCACCAAAATTGACGATCAAAATTTCTATGTCTGCGGTCAGCTTGAGACGATAATGATTCAATATACCGCGCTTGGGTTAAAACCCTTAATTTTCCATTAGTCCGCGCAGGCAGACTTCCTTTCAGGAAGCCGCTACGCGTCGTGCTTGTGTAGTAGCGAACTATATTCGCCCAATACTTTTCAAACATCCTCTAAGCGTAGAAAAAACAGATAGGCTTCTGTTGAAATATCTCTAAGTCCCACAGATCAATCAATTGGTTCAACGCGGTACCTGTTTTTTTGGGGACAATGCTATGAGACTGCGATTGAAATCGCGGGCGAGTTTGAACTACCTACGAATATGTAACACTAGAGAAGAAAAGCGCACACAAGAGGTGTAAAAAAGGTGTTTAGAATACTTTTGGTGATTGCCATTGGTTTCTTACCATCGCTACTTTCCCTGTGGTTAATGCGTAAAACCCAGGCGAGGATGCGATCGCACCTTAGACGCGCGGCGAGAAATTTTCCCAGAGAACCAATATCAATAGACATTAGACCAGATGTAAGCGATCGCTACTACCTAGAAGGAGTAGGTTATCTTATTGGTGACGTCAGCTGTCGGTATAATGCTCGTTCTGGCTATTTACGCTGTGCCGTAAATCCTAGTGGACCGTGTGAAGGATGTCGTTACTATGAAGCCAAAGAATTCACTAACTAGGTCAGGTTAGCACAATTCAAGTTAACTAGCCAGAGTCATCATTTGTAATTAGTTATTGGTCATTGGTAAATCTTACCAATGACCACGCCTCTGCGCTGTCCAGTGGCGATCGCTTGATTGATAAACCTCCACTGCTTGCAAACCCACCTCAGAAAGTAAATCTTTCACTTCCTCTATAGTTAAAGCAGCGTGCAGAGAATCACGAAATAATTTTTTTTGATGTTCATTGTATTCAGCACCAATACTGCCAACTAAAGCATCTGTTGTTACTTCATCATACGGTCGAAATAAATCACGAATAAAAATGCCACCGTTGGGTTTTAATACACGCTTGAGTTCTCGGAACAAAGATAAAGGATCGGGTAAATGGTGAACAAGACTATTTGATACAACTATATCAAACTGTTCATCTTTGTAAGGCATACGTTTAACATCTACCAATTCCAAACGAATTTGGTCTTGCAAACCAGCTTCGTGAACATGAGAAGAAGCAATTTGTAGCATAGTTGCAGCTAAGTCAATGGCAACAACTTGCCAATTAGGTCGCATTTGACAGATTAAAATCGGAATTCGAGCCGTACCAGTACCAGCATCCAAAACCACAGCTTGTTCTGATGATCCCAAAGCGATCGCTTCTTGAGCAAAAGCACCATTTACCTCAGTAAAGTCCATTGCATCATACTCAATAGCTTCTTCGACGCTATCCATAACTTCTGGTTCTAATATTCTTTTCATATTTAATTGATTGTTTCTCCCTTGTCTCCCTTCTTTTTCCCCATTTTCCAGATAGAGTACCCGCACGATTGTCAATAAAAGATATATTTAGCGTCAAGATAAGTAGAGTGTTCGTCTAATTTTGGAACCAAATAGTTAACTTCTATGACCCCTCAAAAAAGTAATACACAAGACGCTTCTACGTCGTCAGGAGTATGGCGCAGTGTGCGGGAAAATTTGGGTTTGATTGCTATAGCCTTAGTTTTGGCATTTTTGATCAGGACTTTTATTGCTGAACCTCGCTACATTCCCTCAGATTCAATGGTGCCTACTCTACATACAGGCGATCGCTTAGTGGTAGAAAAAATTTCTTACTCTTTTCACCCTCCACACTTGGGCGACATTATTGTTTTTCAGCCTCCCGAAAAACTACAACAAAGAGGATACCCAAAAGACCAAGCTTTCATTAAGCGTGTAATCGGTGAACCAGGTCAAACAGTGGCAGTTACTGGTGGCAAGGTTTACATTAATGGAAAACCCCTACAAGAAGATTATATTGCCGAACCACCAATCCAGCCATTTACACAAGTGCGAGTCCCAGAGAATGAATTTTTTGTCATGGGAGATAATCGTAATGATAGTAATGACTCCCGTTACTGGGGCTTTTTGCCCAGACAAAATATTATTGGTCGGGCAGTTTTTCGTTTTTGGCCCTTTGATCGCATTGGATTAGTTTAAGGGGATTAGGGATCGAGGAGCAGTACCGCCTCGGAATTTATTCCGAGTCTCGTAGCGCAAGTCCTCTGAAGAGGACTCAAAAAAAAGTTTGTTCCAGTCCACTTGAGTGGACTTTCGCTATGAGCCTGGAACTTTAGTTCTAGGCGGGATACAGTTTCAACATGAAAAATTTTGACTTGTGTGTACACCGTAGCCTTGTAAAGGGGAGGGTTAAGGTGGGGTAAAAAATATTTGATACATCAATCATGACTTTTCAAACATCCTCTAACAGTGATCAGTTTAATTTGATAACTGACACTGATAACTGATTAGTTGTCCCCCTTTTCCTCCTGATCCCCGCTCCCGGCTCCCTGATGGCTCGTCCTGATCTAGAACCTGAGATAATACATCAGCTGGGCAAGGATATCACCGGAGAGATTCAAGCGTCGTTGGAAATCTACCAAGTCACGATAAGGCCCAGCTGATTGGCGATTTTCAATCACTGCTTGAGCGATGGATAGTTCTATAAATGGTATTTTTACTAAACTCTCAACTGTTGCTGTATTAGGATTAATTTTATAAGTAATATTGTTTACAGAGTCGTCATCATAATAACTAAAATCTAAAATTATCTCTAAAGACTTGAGTCGCTGTAACGATATACTCAAAGCAGCCGCTATATCTTCAATACAGTAAAATTTGACACCACTATCGGATAGTTCTACAAGCGATCGCGCCTGATGAATAGATAAACCAGGTAAGCGCAACCAATCATCCACAGTTGCTTGATTGGCGTCTATGCGTATACCTAAAGATACAGCGATCGCGATTTCTTCTGTTGATTGTAATCGGTAGTAAGGGTCATTTAGTAATTTTGAACGCAGTTTTTGCAATCTAGGGTTGAGTGGAAATGGCAGCCTATTTGAGTTCATCTCACTTTTTAAGTTAGTGGTTAATGCTAACAACCAACAACAAACAACCATCAAGCAACAAATCAAGAAATTTGATCAAGCAAATGACGGCGTTTTTGTTCAAATTCATATTCAGAAATCAATCCATCTTGACGCAAAGCATCTAAATCACGCAAAGCATCTGCGATCGCTCCGACTTGATTGGCTTGTGAGCGTACAGAACGAACTACTGACTTACCTTCATTAAAATTCTGATCAAAAGCTTCTTCGTCTTGAGCTAAATACCATACTCCTTCAATCGCACTTGCTACCTTGGGAATTGGCGTCCACGACAGCAGCACATACAATAGACCCCACAACGGCTGTCCTAAATAAAATTTATGTAAACCAGAAATTGTTAATGTGCCAGCAAACGCTAAAATAGCAGCAACACTCCGGCTTTTTCGCTTAGTCAACATCTTTGGTTCTCCTCATCCAACTAACCACCACCATATTTTTTATTGTATTGAAGCTAAAGGATAGGGGATCAAAGACAAGGAGAACACGGAAGGGAAAGACGGGGAGGTGGAGAAAAATTTTGATTTATTCACCGTGTCTCCCGCTCTGGGCGTCACCCCGTCTTTTCCCAATGCTCAATGACAAATGACAAATGACAAATGACCAACCACTAACTAAATCGTCAAGTGTTGATATTTCGGTAAATACTGTTATTTAACCGAAGTTTATTTTCTAGCTTAGTTTCTTAGACTAAAGACTAAAATAAACCTAGAGGCAAAATTTTAAGACAAAGTGAGGTACTGATCATCAGTACTTATTAAGATATAGAAGCAACATGGGATTCTTTGACTCTGAGATAGTTCAGCAAGAAGCAAAGCAGCTGTTTGAAGATTATCAAGCGCTAATCAAACTTGGCAACAATTACGGCAAGTTTGACCGCGAGGGTAAAAAGCTGTTTATTGAGCAAATGGAAGCGATGATGGAGCGTTATCGCGTCTTTATGAAGCGATTTGAGTTGTCAGAAGATTTTATGGCGCAAATGACTATTCAGCAGCTGAAAACTCAGCTCAGTCAGTTTGGCGTCACACCACAACAAATGTTCGATCAGATGAACATTACCCTAGAAAGAATGAAAGCGGAACTAGAAAAACAGAAATAGAGAATAGGGGCTACAGGTTAGAAAATTCAAAACAAAAATTTTAATTTCTAAATTTTTAATAAATTTATCCCTAATCTCCAGTTCCTAACTCCTAACTCCTAACTCCTAACTCCTAACTCCTTACTTTTTGGGACGAGGGAACTTAGAAGGTGGCTTAAAGTACTCTACAGGTGTGTCCTTAAGTGCCTTAAGCATGAAATCACGCCAGACAGGAGCTACCATAGAGCCTCCTGTAGCACCAGTAGCCAATTGTCTATTATCGTCTCTACCCACCCAGACAGCAGTTGTCAATTGGGGTACAGTTCCGACAAACCAAATATCTTTTTCGGAAGAAGTAGTTCCCGTCTTACCAGCCGCAGGGCGGCCAATAGCTGCATTTTTTCCAGTACCATCAGTAATTACTGATTGCATCACATTGACTACTGCTGCTGCGGCCCAGGGTTCTAGAACTAGCTGAGGCTTAGGAGTGTTATCTAACAACACATTACCGCTACTATCGGTCACACGGACAATCACTGTTGTTGGTGATTGCCAGCCATAATTGGCAAAAGTAGCATAAGCACCTGCCATTTCCATCGGTGTCACCCCAATCGCACCAAGTGGTAAAGAAGTCACTGGTTCCATGGGACTCATAATTCCTAAGGTACGGCATGTCTCAACAACTTTGTTCATGCCTATAGCTTTGCCAACTTTGATAACTGGGACGTTACGAGACAGCTTCAAAGCAGTACGAATAGACATTGCCCCACTATAACCGCCATCGTAGTTGCGTGGACTATACCAACCACTACCATCCCTATAACTCACAGGAGTATCATAAACAACCGTATCAGGCGTAAATTTTCCAGTAGCAAAAGCGGCATAGTAAACGAAAGGTTTAAAAGCAGATCCTGGTTGCCTATAAGCTTGGATTGCACGGTTAAATTCACTAGTTTTGGAGTCTACACCACCCACTAATGCTTTCACGTAATGGGTGCGGGGATCGATAGCCACCAAAGCCATTTGATTTTTATTTAACCCTTGACTGCTTAGTCTTTTATGCCATTTACTGACAGTTTCTTCTGCCATTTCTTGAAATTTGGCATCTACTGTGGTTTGTACGCGCATTCCACCTTTTAACAAGGCTTCACGACCAAATTTCCTTGCCAGTTCTTGAGATACAGCGTTGGTAACATAAGGTAAGGCGCTACCTTGAAATGACCTAATTTTGCCTAGTTTAATTTTTTCTTTTAAAGCGTCATCGTATTCTTTTTGGTTAATCCAGCCCAAAGTCAGCATTCGTCCTAAAACTTCCTTCTGCTGATATTTAGCTTTTTGCATACTGACAAACGGGCTATATTCCTCTGGTGCTTGGATCAAACCCGCCATCATTGCCGACTCACCTAAGGTTAAATACTCCGCCGACTTATTAAAATAGCTACGTGCTGCTGTTTGTACACCGTAGTTATTGTGACCCCAATATACTTGATTGAGGTACATTTCCAAAACTTGATCTTTTGTAAGTATTTGTTCGAGACGAATCGCTAATACTGCCTCGGCTATTTTACGGGTAAATTGACGTTTCTGGGACAAAAACAGATTTTTCACCAACTGCATGGTAATGGTAGAACCACCTTCACGCACTCCACCAGCTACCCAGTTGGTTACTACAGCACGTCCCACACCTTTAGGGTTAATGCCGTGGTGAGAGTTAAAATCAGCGTCCTCGCTTGCTAGTACTGCACGTTTTAGGTGTGGTGAAATTTTATCTAGCGGTACAACTTCTCGGTTGGCTTCACCGTGGATACTTGTTAATAACTTACCCTTGATGTCATAAATATAGGTAGTTTCTGAAGGGAAAAAATTACGTAGCTGTCTTACATCAGGCAAGTTGCGGAAACTAATGGCTAAACCTACTAATCCTCCCGCGACAATGGAACTCGCTAGCATGGTAATTGATAGTAGAGTACCGCCAGCTACCTGACCTACTCCTTTCAAAAACTCAACGCCAGATGAAGGGCTACCTTGGGATTGCTTATCTTCAAAAGTCCTAGACGACACGGCGTTCTCACTTCCTCACTTGTAAATATAACTATAATTTCTTTGGCGCAGCAAGACGGTTAATTTTTTGCAATTATATTAGTTTGGCAGATATAAACAACGGAAGCATTGCTAGTGACTATAACCTACCTAACTTCCATATTGCAAAGTATAGAGAACAGTCAAGATCCTAATAGTATGGTGCAGAACTTTTCTTGGTTACGTCGTGGCATTGTCGAAATTTTCCCCCAACCAGCCGATTCGGATACTGAATCTGAAAGTTTAGAAAAACGCTTGACCACAACCGACCGACCCTTGCGGATAAAGTTGGGTATTGACCCGACAGGCGCTGATATTCATCTTGGTCATAGCATACCAGTAAGGAAACTGCGAGCTTTTCAAGATGCTGGTCATACAGCAGTGTTGATCATTGGTGATTTTACGGCACGGATTGGCGATCCTACGGGGAAATCAGATGTACGTCGCCAACTTACACAACAAGAGGTCGAGGCAAACGCTCAGACCTATCTTGAACAAGTACGACCCATACTAGATTTTGACACACCTGGAAGATTAGAGGTGCGATATAACTCGCAATGGCTTTCCAAGCTGGATTTAGGAAAAATTTTAGAGTTACTCTCAACCATGACTGTGGGACAAATGCTAGCAAAAGAAGGATTTGCTGAACGTTATAAGAAAGAGAATCCGATTTTTCTACATGAGTTCCTTTATCCGTTGATGCAGGGTTTTGATTCTGTGGCTATCGAGGCTGATGTGGAGTTGGGTGGTACTGACCAGAAATTTAACATAGCAGTTGGAAGAGATTTACAACGTCATTTTGGACAAAAACCCCAATTTGGTTTGCTACTCCCGCTTTTAATTGGCACAGATGGCGAGCAAAAAATGTCTAAGTCTTTGGGAAATTACGTAGGTTTACGAGAACATCCGAGCCAAAAGTATCAAAAATTACAGGGTGTTCCAGACCACCTGCTAGAAGATTATTTTGAATTGTTGACGGATTTACCTCTAGATACACTACCAGAAAACCCACGCGATCGCCAAAAACTCCTCGCGCAAGAAATAGTCCGGCAGTATCACGGACAAGACACCGTCAATAACATTGAAGCAGGAGATCTACCCGAATTTTCTCTATCCAAAGTAGAATTTCCGGCAAAATTATCGCTAATTCTCAATGTTACTGGCTTATGCAAAAGCGGTGGAGAAGGAAAACGGAAAATTCAAGAAGGTGGCGTGAGACTAGATGGCGATCGCATTACCGATGTGGACACTACTTTTGAAGCCGCAAGTCAATTGTACGGACGAGTTTTACAACTAGGAAAAAATAAGTTTGTTCGACTTGTAGAGTGATAGGGAATAGGGATCGGGCATGAATCAGTTACCAGTTACCAGTTACCAGTTACCAGTTACCAGTTACCAGTTACCAGTTACCAGTTACCAGTTACCAGTTTAATTTGAGAACTGATAACTGATTAGTTGTCTCCCTTTTCCCCCATGTCTTCCTTATCCCCGTTCCCTGTTCCCCTTTCCTTATCCCCATACCAATGAACACAGACAAGCGAATTATTGTGCCTTTAGATGTGGCAAATATTGCAGATGCGATCGCCTTGATTGAACGATTGCCACAAGTCAGCTTTTGGAAAGTTGGTTTAGAATTGTTTACCAGCACAGGACCCCAAATTCTGCAAGAATTAAAATCTCGGCAAAAACGGATTTTCCTAGATTTGAAGTTTCATGATATTCCTAATACCGTTGCTGGCGCTTGTCGGGCTGCGGCAGGTTATGGGGTTGATTTGCTGACAATTCACGCTACATCTGGTAGAGATGCCCTCAAAGCAGCAACAGAGGCAGTAAAAACAGGGGCAATGCAAGCAGGAGTAGAACCACCAAAACTCATTGTCATTACACTGTTAACTAGTATTTCTTCCCGACTGTTGGCGTTTGATTTAAAAATTCCCTTAGAATTGCCAGAGTATGCACTGGAGATGGCATTGATGGCGCAAGAAGTTGGTTTGGATGGGGCAGTTTGTTCGCCTCAAGAGGTGGCACAACTACGAAATAGTTGTGGAAATGAGTTTTTGTTAGTTTGTCCAGGGGTGCGTCCAACTTGGGCAGAAAAAGGAGATCAAAAGCGATCGCTTACCCCAAGCCAAGCCCTACAAGCAGGGGCAAATTACCTTGTGATTGGGCGTCCCATCACTGCTGCTGTTGAACCTGAGTTAGCCTGGAAAAAAATTTGCGAGGAGTTAGCAACAGTGAGATGAATTCCAAAGCTCAAAAAAATAAATTTCAAAGAGTAGGGAAAGAGGAAAATGATAAGGAAAAAGGGAAAAATGTCAACCCTTTAACTTTTCTGTTTTACCTTTTACCCAAATTTTGCAATCAGTCTAGTTATAATTTGTGGCTTGTAGCTTTTGGCTTTTGGTTATTCATTTCAAATTGTTTTACTTACCAAGCATTTGCTCAGAATCCCACTTCTTCACCAACAAGCAGAGAAAAATCTTTTTGTTCGCAGCAAAGCATTGAACTATTAACTACAAAGCTTCTGCTTGATTTACCTAGCTATGCCAATCGTGTGATTCAACGCGCCCGCCGCACTAGCAGAAAAATTGATGTTTTTAGTTATGTTTTATTGGCAGGAAGACCAGAATTTACACCACTACCCCTAAACTCAAGCGGAGATATCCCTAAAGAATTAAAATATAGTGCCAAAGATGTTAATCAAGTATTTTTTACTACTTTAGAACGGCAGTATACTGGGAAAAAAGTTGTGGAATTACAACAATTTCACTGGCTATTTTTAGCAAAAGCTGATAACGGTTGGTGGATGGTAATGATGTTTTCTCGGACTGGCTCTGATCCTAAACAAGAAATTCCCACACCCCCACAGGATAGTAGTAACGGTGTTGTTGCTCAAGGGATTAAAACTTGGTTAAGAGATTGTCGCGCACAAAGTGGAAGTTTTTCAACTTCTCCGACAATTAAAAAATAAAAAATAAAAAGTAAAAATTAAAAATGAAAGTGGAATTTTTCCTGTTCCCTGTTAAGAGTTCCCGACTTTCAAACTAGTTTCTGGGTTCGCCGAAATGATTTTTGCGCTCGCCGAAATGATTTTTGTATGCTCCGAAATGGTTTTTGTATGCTCCGAAATGATTTTTGTATGCTCCGAAATGATTTTTGTATGCTCCGAAATAATTTTTGTATGCTCCGAAATGGTTTTTGTATGCTCCGAAATGGTTTTTGTATGCTCCGAAATGGTTTTTGAGCTTGCCGAAATAACTTTTGAGCTTGCCGAAATGGTTTATAGAGTCTTCATGTGTGTCTTTGTGGATCAAAAATACAGCCCTTTGCATCTAAAATATTGCCGCCCCAAAAACTGTATAATATTCCACCTGAACTAAATCAAATTTGATAATTTCAAAAGGATCAGGGACTTATGGTGCGTAGTAATGGCTTTTGGGCTGATTTTCGTAAGTTTTTAATGCAAGGTAACGTCATTGATTTAGCTGTAGCGGTCATTATCGGAGCAGCATTCGGCAAAATCGTTAATTCCCTTGTCGAAGACATCATTACACCTGTCATTTTAAATCCTGTACTTAAATCAGCAAGAGTAGATAACTTACAAAATTTATCAGTCAATGGCGTCAAATACGGTGTATTTCTGTCTGCAATCATCAACTTTTTAGTGATTGCTTTTTGTATTTTTCTGATTATTCGTGCTTTTGAAAAAGCTAAGAAAAGATTCGTGCGTAGTGGTGAGGCTGCTGAAGCAAGTGCAGTTGATCCAGCAGTTGTAGCCCAAGAAAGATTGACTGACGCAATAGAACGTTTAACGAGTACGATTGAATCTCAAACAAACAGATAGTTAATAATCAAAACGGTGGATGCTATCGAGCCTCTAAACTAAAAAATTGGTACTGGATTATCAAAAATAACTTGTTAAGTGATTGATATTTTCTACAGTACCAATTACCTCACAATAATTGTTGATGTTACTGTCAAAGTTGAGGCTGTCAACTAGTCGATATTCTAGCCCATCATTTCATCGTATTTAATACGCACTGTTTGAACATCTTGCCACATCAACCATTTTGGACTTCCAACTTCACGGGAGGGGTTACGCAGCAAGTAAGAAGGGTGAAAAATCGGCATACATAAACGTCCTTCCCATTCCATCCAAGTTCCGCGAATTTTAGTAATCCCTCGTTTATCGCCAATTATACTTTTGACAGCAGTTGCACCTGTTAAAAGTATTATTTTCGGGTCTACCAAGCGAATTTGTTCCAGTAAATAAGGTTTACAAGCCTCGATTTCTTCATTAGTAGGAACACGGTTGTTGGGTGGGCGACATTTATTGATATTGGCTATATATACATCTTTATCTGTATCTAGTTTGACAGATTCGAGAATTTTTTCTAAAAGCTGCCCAGCTCGACCAACAAATGGTAGCCCTGTTTCATCTTCGTTTTGTCCAGGTGCTTCACCTATCACCATGATCGGCGCTTTGGGATTACCGCGTCCGACAACAGCATTAATACGAGTGTTTCCTAATTCACAGCGATGACATTGGTTGCAATGCTGTGCTAATTCGAGCATATCGGCATAAGTTCCCGTTGAAATGGGAATTTTGGCATCTGTGGGAATCAATTCTTTTTTGTCAAGATTAGATTCCTGTAAATTGGATTCCCCAAAAAGATTGAGTTGATGTTCGCTGCTCATGAAATTTTCAATATTAATCTAAGCACAAGTTTTTAAGCTGAGTTAAATATTTACCCAAAAACTTGCAGGTTCAGCCCAGCAGCGCTGCGTCTTGTGACTGCTGATACTAATACTACGAAATTATACTTTCATTACGCTATTTCTGAACGTTTGTGCCACTCAAACTGTTCTAAGTTTAACAAAATAGGAAATTTGTTCAATTTAACAGAAATTCAGTCATGATCAAAGCAATGGTAGCTTCATGTACTGGGGGAAAACAATGTCAGATACCCCGCTTTTTACTGATCGTACTCAAGCTGGAGAGAGACTAGCCGAAGTTGTTCAGGTAACCTTAATCAAACAAGCGTCTAAATCCGATATTAAGCCTGTACCTATTGTCTATGCTTTACCACGAGGGGGACTAGAGGTAGCAGCACCAGTTGCGCGTGTTTTGGGTTGTCCATTAACGATATTAGTAGCGAAAAAGATTAGCCATCCAGAAAACCCAGAATTGGCAATTGGTGCGGTAACTGCCTGTGGTAGTGTAATTTGGGCCCAGCCAAGAAAATCGTACCAGAGACAAAATTTGCGATCGCATCAAATATCATTAGATGCAGCAATTTACCAAGCTAAATCTTTAGAAGCACAATTAAGTGTTGCTTGTCCACAGGTGAAACCAGAAGGCGCCACAGTGATTATCGTTGATGATGGGATCGCGACAGGAATGACAATAGCTGCTGCTGCTGTTGCGATCAGAAAACTTTCTCCAGCAGAAATTTGGTTATGTGCGCCAGTTGCACCTCTAAGACTATTACCCTGGTTACATCAATGGGGCGATCGCCTGATTGTTTTAGCCACACCAGAACCATTTACTAGTGTTAGCAATTTTTATCAGCAATTTCCTCAAGTAGAAACCACAGAAGCTCTAACATATCTTCAAAATCAATAGTTAGTGGTTGGTCAAGCGTCAACGTTCAAGCTTTCGTTCAAGCTTTAAGGCTTAATGTTCAAATTTCAAAGCGATTTCTTCTCCCTTGTCCCCTCTTCTTCCCAATTTTTAATTTTTTATTTTTAATTGTTTTGTCCGCACCTCAAACTTCCTCCACACCCAATCGCACAGCTTGCACTAAATCATTGGGTGTACCAATATCTAGATAGGTTCCATCAACAAACGTTTCAGCTTCTACGTGAAAACCCTGAGTGATTGCAGTTTGAATAATATCTCCTATCGGTATTTCTGGTAACTCTGACAAATTAGGATTTGCCTTGAGAGGAATAAGATACTCATGTAAAAACTGAGTAAAGGCGGGTGTCCAAACAGCAATACCCCACATGTAACGCAAATCTGACTGAGAAGGCTTTTCGATAATTAGCTGTACTCTACCTGTATTATCGAACTCAACCATACCAGCTTTCTCTGGTTGGTTGGTGGGGAACAATCCTAAAACTACATCTGCTTTAGTTGCTTGTTGACGTGCCAACACCTTTACAAATGCATCTTTGGGTTGAAACAAAATATCAGCAAAACCCAATGCTACCAATGCATCCCGAACAAAAGGATAAGCTTGATCCAAGGTAAACGGTACACCATAAGGCAAATCCATAATAAGATAGCCCAAGCTCATAGAAAGCATCGCACCATCTCTGAAATACTCCGGAATATCCCACTTTCCCGGACGCAAAATAAAGTATGCCTGATTAATACCCGCCAGTTGCATTTTTTCCAGCAGATAGTGAGAAACTACCTTTGGTCGCAATTTATGTTGATCACCAAAATCTTGAAACCCGACAGGATATAATTCTTTGCTTAGTGGTAAAGGAGAAATCCGTTTTGCTTGTCCACCTGCTGGTAGAAGTCCAATAATTTGGCGATCGCTCATAAATGATTTATTTGTAGTTAATCGTTAGTAGTTAGTAGTTGCTGATTAATACTAATTAAAACTTAACTAACAACAAAAAACCAATAAAAAATACCCCCCTTCCCCAGCCATTCTGGCAACAGAAGAGGGTTACTTAATTTTAAGATCACATTTGTAACTATTTCACAGAAACTGCATCAACATCCACAGTGGCACTGGAGGTTGAATCCTGGGTAGTATCAGTGGCTTGGGTGTCTACATTGGCGTCTACAGTACCTCGACGCGCTTTGAAGCCTTCAATTACCAGCCCTGATACTTCAGTTACTAACAAAGTTAAAAGAAAAACATCATCAATTTCCCCCACAATAGGGAAAAAATCTGGAATTATATCGAAGGGACTGACAAAATATAGCAATGTTCCTAAAATCACCCACCAACGGTATTTAGAGTTGCGAATTAAGTCGCGATACCAATTGTAAAGAGATTGTATTGAAAATTTCATTGACCTTCACCTCTCGTTACTTTTAATTTTGGCAAATCATTTTCCACACTTCTTGTGGGAATAACCGCCCTAATATGGTTGGAAGATGCGACAAAAATTGGGGATAGGGGATCAGGGATATGGAGGACATGGAAAACAAGGGAGAATTATTTAACAAGTCTCTTCCCCGATGCGCGATACCCAATTTTTAATTCCTACGTCCAGAGTGTCCCCTTGTCTGTTTTCCCCGATCCCTTTTCCCTGATCCCTTTTCCCTGATCCCTTTTCCCCTAGTTAAACTTGTATGCCACCTCAACTTTGGCCTTATATTAGTCCTGGTATTCCCGATGATTTATTCGAGCATTTACCGGGAATTCCCCTCAGTCAGAGAGAAATTCGACTGTTGTTGATTGCTCAATTACGTCTATTACCCAACACTGTTTTGTGGGATATTGGTGCAGGTACAGGTACTATTCCTGTAGAAGTTGGATTGCTATGTCCTAAAGGGCGAATCATTGCTGTGGAACGAGATGAAGAGGTTGCTAACCTCATCCGTCGTAACTGCGATCGCTTTGAAGTCAAAAATGTGGAAATCATTGAAGGTAGCGCCCCTGAGTGTTTGCATGACCTCAAAGAAGCACCTCACCGTGTCTGTCTCGAAGGTGGACGAGCCATCAAAGAAATTTTGCAAGCAGTTTGGCATTATTTGCCGCCATCAGGTAGAGTAGTCGCCACAGCTGCTAATCTAGAAAGTCTGTATGCAATTTCTCTAAGCTTTGCTCAACTACAAGCGAGAAATGTTGAAGTTGTGCAGTCTGCTATTAACCGCTTGGAAACACGTGGTTTTTCTCAAACTTTCAGTGCTGTCGATCCAATTTTTATCCTTAGTGGTGAAAAGCTAGATTAGACACAATTAGCACTATTTAGGAGATTACTAAATTAAGAATTTTTGATTTTTAGTTTTTAATTGTTAATTGAGTAGTCCTATTCTCTAGTCTTTAGTCCCTAGTTATGCCTTGGTCTCGAATTTTTAGCGGAATTGTTGCGATCGTTGTCGCTTTATCGGCAACTGTTTTGGGCGGATGGTATTTTACCATCGTATTTGCAGTGATTATCTTTTTAGGTCAAAAAGAATTCTTTAATTTAGTTAGAGCCAAAGGCATAGCTCCCACTGTAAAAACTACTATGGTTGTTAGTCAAATTCTCCTAGCAATTTGTACGCTAGATGGTAATTTGGCTGATGCTGTTATGCCAATAGCTGGTACTTTTATCTGTTTTTACCTGCTATTTCAACCAAAAATTGCGGCGATCGCGGATATTTCTGCTTCAATATTGGGGCTTTTTTACACTGGTTATTTGCCGAGTTACTGGGTAAGGTTACGAGCGTTTAATACAACACCCAGCAATCTTCCTTTGGGAGGCTACTGGCCACCAAGTTGGTCAGATTTCTTTGCACATAGACATTCAGTTTCTTTACCAGACGGTCTAACCGCTACAATGCTGACTTTTCTCTGTATTTGGGCAGCAGATATTGGTGCTTATACCTTTGGTAAATTTTTTGGCAAAACCCCTTTATCTGATATTAGTCCGAAAAAAACCGTAGAAGGTGCTGTCTTTGGTGTTGCGGCTAGTGTGATCGTTGCATTTGCTGTGGCTTATTATTTTAACTGGCCCAAGTATCCTATTACTGGTTTGACGTTAGGATTGTTAATTGGTATTGCTGGTCTTTTAGGTGATCTAACTGAATCAATGCTCAAGCGAGATGCTGGGGTAAAAGATTCAGGACAATTGATTCCCGGTCACGGTGGCATTTTAGACCGTACAGATAGTTACATTTTTACTGCTCCTTTGGTTTATTATTTTGTATCCCTTATATTACCATTGCTGATTTAGTTATTAGTGATACTCCAGGCTAACGCACCATCCTAAATTTTTGGTGCGTCATACCATTTCACAAAATTCTTGATACAAATTCTTCCTCTTATCCTCCTAGTCGATAAATTATCCTGACACTTCTCAATATTTAAGATAGTAATTACTCACAACAAATAAAAAATTTAAATCTACGTTTTCTATTCTCATTGAAATTGATCAAAAATCAATTTATCGATAAAAATAATACCTAATTTTTCAAGTAGACCAGAACACATAAAGCTTAAAGTGCTTATAAAACAAAACTTTTTAGACTTTTAATCAAGATGAGACTAATGGATAAATGCATATGCAAGAAATTTGCCAGAGGGGTTAAATCAAATTGATTTTGTAACAAATCTATTTGATTTTGTAGTGAAACTGATGGTAAAGATTACAAATTTGAATTATTTACTTGGGTAATTAACCCTAAAAAATATACTTTAATTAGGAGAAGACAACTGCTTTTCTCAATAAATTGAGAAAAGCAGTTGTCTTAAAACTGTACAAGAAGCTGCATCTATTTCCAGGCTGCATTTCATTAACCACTTCGTACTTATACAAGTACTAACTTGAAAAAAGTGGCAGTAACAGCCCAGCGGCAAAGGAGAAGTTAATGCAAAGGGAAAAATCCCTAGCCATTGATGTGACTAGAGTGGATGCTCGTAAGCATGTCCTCACCAGATCGCCGATATTATCAAGTCATGAATCAGGATGGAAAAATCTGGGTTTGGAGCATCACATCCAACCAGCCTATGAAAGCCCTGAACATTACTCTAAGAATTATGTGCTTGTAATTCGGCTGAAATGCCAGTTAGAATTACAAAGGTGGCTGGGAGAATGCCATAGAAGCGAAAACTGTTTGCCAGGAGACGTTGCAGTAATACCGCCTTACGTAACTCACAGAGCAATGACTGTAGAGGAATCTGAGTTTATGGCTGTGACTTTAGACTCTGATTTCCTAGCAAATATAGCTTACGAATCTGTTGATTCAGATGCGGTTGAAATGATACCACACTTTTCCAAAGCTGATCCGTTGATTTATCAAATTACTCTTGCCCTCAAAAAAGCACTAGAGTATAATAATGGACTAGCTAGCGCTCTGTACGCTGATTCTATGGCAACAGCATTATCAGCCCATTTGTTGCAACATTACTCTGCACCTAAACATTCTCTGCAAAATTATGATGGGGGTTTACCCAGACATAAGCTACAACGGGTAACAGAATATATCATTGATCATTTGGCAGAAGATTTGCTGCTAGGAGCAATGGCTCAGGAAGTTGGCATGAGTAGATACCACTTTGCCCGATTATTCAAACAATCCACAGGGCTTTCTCCTTATCAGTACGTAATTCACTGCCGCATTGAGCGTGCTAAGATGTTGCTCCTGCAAAATAAACTAAAAATTTCTGAAGTAGCCTCGATAGTTGGTTTTGCGGATCAAAGCCAATTTACACGCCATTTCAAGCGCATATTGGGAGTCACACCTAAAGAAATTCGGAAGAAATAGCAATAATTATCTAAAAAAGCAATAATCATCTATACAGCAACAATCAAGTTTCTATACTTTTAGATAGAAAGATTTAAAATCCCTATTGTCCTCGGCTAGTGGTGTTCAGCCCTAGCAATCCCCCCCAATTTTTGCCCCAACTGGTGGCTAGCTGTCTACAACCCAAAAATTGATGGGGGGATGGGAAATTTGGGAGATGGGGAGATGAGCAATCATACTTTTTCTCTCCATTACCCCATCACCCTATCCCCCTATACCCCTCAGAATTGCTGGGGCAAAATATTAGGTGTGACGGGGGATTAAAGCTTAAGCAAAAGTCTGAAAAGCAATTTAACAGATACTTATGCCAAAAGCGCTAGCTGGGCGTTCTACCACTACATCATTTCTTCTTTAAGGAGTCGAATGAACGGTAGTAGCGAACCTCGCGGTAAAAGCCTTGATCAAACTGAAATTAGTCTACCTTTACAAGTTCGAGCGCAACTGATCGATATTCTCAATCAAACGCTTGCAACCACGATAGATCTCAAGACTCAGATCAAGCAGGCCCATTGGAATGTTGATATTACAAAATCCTATAATCTACACGAGTTGTTTAATGAAATTGCGATTGAATTAGATTTGTATATCGATTTGCTTGCACAACGAGTCACAACTCTTGGGGGTTTGGCAATTGGTACTGCTCGGAGTGCAGCAGGACTATCAGTCTTACCTGAATATCCCCTTAATATTATAGAGGGAAAAGATCATGTGAGTTCGATCGCAGAGCGTTTGGCTATCTACGGAAATTTGCTCTGGGAAAACATTGATCGTACGGCTATTTTGGGGGATGCAGATACAGCCTATCTTTACGCAGAAGTTTCTATGGTCGTTGATAAGCGTCTGTGGTTCCTAGATGCTCATCTAGTCAGTTCAGTTTTGCAAGTGGATCATCAGCTAGCTGAATATAACTAGATTAAGGGATGGAGTCAATGGTCAATTGTCAATAATTGCTATTACACTTGACAATTGACCATTGACAACTAAGGATTAACATTAATTCGTCCCTGACAAACTAACTTTCCTCTTGTCAGCTTTAATTGTTGAATATCAACATCAGAACCCAAATCGAGATAGTGTCCATCATGAGTTTCTAACACTACTCCCATAGTATCTTTGGCTTTTATTTGTGATATTTGTAACTCATGACTACTGAGTAACTTGATGTCTGCACAAACTTGTGAGACTGTGAGATTGTTGTCGGAAGGTTGGGAAATGTGAAGTATAATCCGACTGTTGTCAAGAATAATGTTTTGGTAAAAAATTGACTTGGATTTTGGACATTGTTCTGGTAAAAGTTTATCCAGTACATCATTTAAGGCAGTCGATAATAAAGTAGATGAAGTAGAGGCATTAAGTTCATCCTCTTCTACTACTAGTTCGCCGACTACTGGTACAGTTTCTAACAGCCGTAACGGCTGACCCTTGAGTACTGAGCCAATGTTGATACGAATATTTTCGGCTACAAGTTGAATTTGGGTAATATGAAGACCTTGATAAACCGCATGACTAGCAAAAATCGACACCCAAGGAATGCAACCAGAGAGAATTTGGCGATCGCTCGCTTTAATCTCGACTTCCAACTGAGATACTTGACTGATCTGGGATCTCAGCCATAATTTGAGTGCTGTCGTCAGTACGTTCGTAATAATGCGAACTTTTTTGCTGGAAGTTTGTGTTTCTAAATTGTTTTGTGCCATCTACCACTTTACTGATTACTTATGATTAATTACTTACAAATCTATAAATATTTAAACGACTCTTAACTTTATCATTTGCGGCTATTAACTACAAACCGCAAAGGTAAAGTTTTGTGCAATTAATTGTATGTTTTACTATTGACTCAAAGTCAAGTAATTTCCGCATGGAGGAAAGGCTACAAAAAATTTTATCCCAATGGGGTATTGCCTCACGCCGTCAAGCCGAAGACATGATTAGGCGATCGCGCGTGCGGGTCAATGGCGAATTGGCGCACTTGGGTCAAAAAATTGACCCTCAAAAAGATACAATCACTGTTGACGGTAAGTCAGTATCACCTGACCAACGTCCAGCTTTAGTGTATCTGCTACTGCACAAAGAAGTAGGTGTAGTTTCCACTTGTCACGATCCCCACGGAAGAAAGACTGTTTTGGATCTATTACCAGCAGAATTACATTCTGGTCAGGGTATTCACCCTGTTGGTCGCTTAGATGCAGACTCTACAGGAGCAATCATACTTACCAACGATGGAGAGTTAACCTTCTGGCTGACCCATCCACGTCATAATATCCCAAAAACTTATCAGGTTTTAGTAGAAGGGCATCCGACCGAATCAGTACTACGCTCTTGGCGTCAGGGTGTGCTGTTGGATGGAAGAAAAACACGACCAGCACAAGTGAAATTCATCAAAAAATTTGCCGATACTACTTGTTTGGAAATCATTTTAAAGGAGGGGAGAAATCGTCAGATTCGTCGTGTCGCCGAACAGTTAGGACATCCAGTAATTAAATTACATCGTACCGCCATAGGTGAGATCCAACTGCGATCGCCTGAAGGTAAACCCTTACGCGCAGGTGAATATCGTCACTTAGAAGAAAGTGAGATTCGCTTTTTAGAAAAAATTAAAGCAGATTCCTATTGAAATATTTAGCTGGTTTTAAGGAGTGTAAATAAAACATGAAATGGTTAAACAAGAAAAACAAACATGAATTCGTAAATTCATTGGATCAACAGCGAAGAGAAAAACTGGTAGCAATGGGCGCACAACTTAGCTCCTCACGTCAGGAAAAAGATTTATCATTAGACGAAATGGTTGTAATGACCAGAATACCTCGGCGACTGTTGCAAGCAATTGAAGAAGGTAATTTACAAGAACTACCAGAACCAGTTTATATTCAGGGTTTGATTCGGCAATTTGCTGATGCATTAGGCTTGAATGGTGCAGAATTTGCTGGTGATTTTCCAATTGGAACTAATCGAGTTAGCTTAAAACCTGGTTGGAAAAATACATCGGTAGGTGAGTTACGTCCATTTCATCTTTATTTACTTTATATATTGATGATTTTTTGTTCTGTGGGTGGCTTATCTCAGTTATTGAATGCTAATGCTTTGCAAACAGCAAACAATAATCAAAATATTTCCAAACAGAATCAACAGACTGTAAATCCATCACAAAAGTTTCAGCCTGTTAGTGACATGACTAGCAATCTCAATAATGCTCAACAAGTACAAATAGGTTTAACTTTAACAGAGAAATCTTGGATTCAGGTATTAGTTGATGGCAAAGTAGAGTATGAGGGTGAATTACCAGAAGGAACTCACCGGATTTGGAAAGCTCAAGAGCAACTAACAGTAAAAACTGACAATGCTGGTGGTGTATTGGTAAGTATTAACAAAGAAAAAGCCAAGCAACTGGGAGAACCAGGGAAACAAAAAGAAGTGACGATCGCAGCTAATACGAGGTCATAGTTAAATTGTGAAGTATCAACTTGTGCTGTCAATGCTTTGTGCATAGCAGCACTATTTTTTTATAAATTTAGAGATTTAAATTCTGTACCAGACGCGATATATCGTGTCTGGTACAGAATTTAAATGTTAATCGATTTGTCTTATCCGAACCGTATTGGGAAAGCGCTGGTTGTTGGTTGTGATGTCAGCGATCGCACACCTGTTTGAGAAGCATGATATTGTGAATATATGCGATCGCATCCAAATCTACATTTTTACTCACGAACTGCTTCCCCACGAACAGTATTTTCTTTTTCTACTTCGTTAAAATAAACTCCTATCAGCTAATTTCTTCTATTCAAACCTTGATTTAGTCACCTACTATTACTGATATCTGGTGACTAGTTGTGTTTGTTCATGCATACAAATCACTTGGCTCGCTAGTTGTTAACTCTAGTTAATCAACTTGAATTACTAGCTAAGTATAGTTTAACTTAGGTATGCAGTGGTTTTTTATGAATAAGCTGGAAAAAATCTGTATTTAAATTGACAGATTAAAATGTAACCTTCCAAGGATGCTATATACCAAACTTTACTTAGTAACTATTAATTCATCGGAGAGCCAAACTGTGATTATTTTTGCAGAGAACATGAACTATATTGATAAAATCAAGTTGTTCTGCGTATGGGAAAATAACAAAAAAGTTAAATCTTAAATTCCCTATTTTCTCTACGGGAATTGTTTATTAATTATCTATTATTTTCTTTGATTTCTTTAAAATTATCTGCACAACTCATTGCTGGCGCTATAAGTTTGCAGTACCCTTGCGAGGTTTTTGATGGATTGGATTAGCTTACTCAAAGCTCAACAAGCTGATTTCCTGCAACGAGTGAAAAAACCAAGGACTCATGACGTATCTTTGCTAGAAACTCAAGTCAGAGGTTGTCACACTGAAATCATGGCATTTTCAGGCGAAGCACTAGACAAAATGCTGACAGTTGCTTGCCAAAAAGCAGAAATTATTGGTAAAAATCCACCTCCTACGCCACCTGAATATCCAGAATTTTCTGATTGGAATATACCCTTTGATGCATACTTCCAACAGCAAGTAGAAGATTATATTTTACGAGAGCAAATTGTTGAACAAGTCATGCATCGATGCTTGGGTAAATCTGTGAAAAAAGTGCCACAAGATGCCATCAAAAACATGGTTTTGGATGATGAAGGCAATTTACGAGGAGAGAGCAAATTTTCTTATTTATTTCTAGGCAATAATAGTAATCAAATTCTTGTTTGTGTCGCCGATGGAGAAAGTTTTAATGGGATTAAAAAAAATAAAATAAAATGGTCAGTTACTCAAGAAGATATCAGAAATTACAGAGTCTTGATTTTTGTCTGTCTGTTTTATCCATCTTATGGTGAAAGCGGCTACGAGAAACAAGCGATAGTTACTGGTTTTTTGCCGACAAATCAAATTGAATTTAGCGAACCAACAATTTATGTATCTCCTAGTAACTTGTTGTATGCGGGTGGATTGAGTTGGTATTTAGCAACCGGAATTACCAAACAAGATACGTCGCCATTATTTGACGAAATATTTGTGACAGAAAAGACTCAAACTTTACCACCAGAACATCCCCTTAAAGGCATAATTGGAGATTGGCAATTTTGGCAAACACTCAAAGGACATAGTAGAGGAATTAACTGTCTTGCTTTTTATCCAGGAAATAATAATAGCGCTCATTCTACTTTAGTCGCAAGTGGAAGTCGCGGAGAAACAAAATTATGGGATTTAACAAAAGGAGAACTAATAGGTACTTTATCAGAGTATCCCTGGATGTTGTCTGGATTAGTAGATGAAGTCAATGCTTTGGCTTTTAGTCCAGACGGACATACTTTGGTAAGTGCTGGTGCAGATTCTACAATCAAAATGTGGCACGTCGGCGCTAGGGATTTGATCGATATTCTGCACAAACATAATGGTATGGTGCGGTGTGTGGCTTTTACTCCAGATGGACGTATGTTAGCTACAGGAGGAGACGACAGAACAATCTGCTTCTGGGACTTGATGCAACGTCGCGTCATAATTGCTCTGTCTTTGGATGATACTGCGGCTCATTCTCTTGCTTTGAGCCAAGACGGAGAAATTTTAGTTACAGGTAGTTACCGCAAAATCAAGGTTTGGCAAGTTTGTCAACAACCAGAAGGTAAGACTCCAAATGCCCAATTATTACATGCTCTGACTGGTCATTCTCATATTGTGACTTCTTTAGCGATGAGTAGCGATCGCCAAATTCTTGTCAGTGGTAGTCGAGACAAAACCATTAAAATTTGGCAACTAGAGACAGGCGAACTATTGCATACTCTCAAAGGACATGAAGATGGAGTATATGCGATCGCTCTTAGTCCTGATGGACAAACTATCGCTAGTGGTAGCGCTGATCAAACAATTAAATTGTGGCACTTACAAACTGGTGAATTATTAGCTACATTCACAGGTCATGATCACACAGTGACAGCAGTAGCGTTTACTGCTTCTGGAGAAATTTTGGTGAGTGGGAGTTTAGATAAGACGATTAAAATATGGCAACGAAGTTAATTGAAGGGATTGAAGGAGAATCCCCATTCCCTTCTAAAAATATTTTGGGCAAATGCCCAATGAACTATAGTGCATAACTATGTAACTTAAAAACAGTTGCCCTTGCAGATCCAAAGATGCATGTTACACGAACTTCAATCCCTCAAGCAACTGTCTACTTGTCGAATAGCTATTGTGCGATCGCTCCCTGCTTTGAGTGATTTACTTTGTACTGTACCAGCTTTAAGAGCGCTCAGAGCAGCTTTCCCTCAAGCTGAAATTACCCTCATTGCTCCAGCTTCGGCACGTTTTTTTGTAGAACGTTTTAGCCATTATCTTGATCAGTTCTTAGAATTTCCTGGCTATCCAGGAATACCGGAAATACCACCTTTAGTTCACAAATTACCAGAGTTTTTGCTAAAAGCTCAAGGGCAACATTTTGACTTAGCATTGCAAATGTATGATAGCGGCACTATTAGTAATTCCTTTACTGCTTTACTTGGCGCTCGTATTAACGCAGGTTTCCATCTTCTTGAACATTATTGCCCGAATCCAGATTACTTTTTGTCTTACCCCCACAACGAACCAGAAATATGGCGTCATCTGCGGTTGATGGAATTTTTAGGTATACCACTCCAAGGAGATGAGCTAGAATTTCCGTTGCAAAATGAGGATTTTGGGGTTTTACAACATATTTCTGACAAATATGTCTGCATTCATCCTGGTGCTAGTTTGCCAGAAAAACGGTGGTCTTTGAAAAGCTTTGCAATTGTTGCTGATGCGATCGCTGCTAGTGGTTATCAAGTAGTGCTTACTGGTATAGCATCAGAAGCAAATTTAACACAGTCATTAGCTGCAATGATGCGTTGCAAACCGATTGATTTAGCTGGAAAGACTAGTTTAGGTGCAATAGCGGCGCTTTTGAGTAAAGCTAGTCTACTAGTTTGTAACGATACAGGTGTATCACATTTGGCAGATGCTTTAAAAGTAAAGAGCGTTGTCATTTTTACAAATGCATCAATGTATAGATGGGCGCCTTTGAACCGTGAGATTCACCGTTCTCTCAGTCCTAGTTTTATACAGATGACGGATGTAGAAGAATTATTTGTAGATTCTACAATCAATCTTGGTGATACAAAATTCGGTGGTTTTTATTTTCCTGTTATACCAGAAGTTGTAATCACTCAGGTCGAAGATCTACTGGCGATGGAAGCTTCAAATGTTACTTAATTTTTGGGGAAATCGCAGAGCTTAGATCCTCGACAACTCCTGCGAAGTCGGGAATCTCTTGTCTCTCAGAAAGATTTAGCTAAATCAAAAAGAAGCCTCTCACCTACCCGCAAGGGAGGTGATGAGATGAATTTTTGGGCGATGAGGAATCTCGCCCCTGAGCAATATTTGATTTTAATCCGATGGGTGATGGGGCGGACGACGAATCGCCAAACTTTGGACTAGGGTTCTCAATGCCTCAGACATTGGTATGTCCAACGAGTCAGCAAACTCTTT
>JAESGT010000005.1_pt1 | contig 125824 bp, 113 predicted proteins | sample 9266261 | NCBI WGS metagenome assembly JAESGT01 (sample SAMN15741584, study PRJNA653494) | algae metagenome | isolation source: Pelatocladus maniniholoensis HA4357-MV3 and co-occurring heterotrophs from... | place: USA: Maniniholo cave near Haena, Hawaii | collected 2009-07-28 | reverse complement strand
TGAAATCAATTTTTTCTCAGCACTTTAGCCTCACCATCTTCGTCACACAGGTTTATTTCTAAATGCGGGTTTACTGAATATTTATGTGTATTATTATTTACTTCTACTCAGGAATCACCATGTAATCAATTGTTCTAAACCAACGGCTCCTTTTTTAATTAAGTCTTCAGCTGTAGCTAATTGTGAGGCTCGTTCAACGTCTGATAAACCCAACTCCACAAAAGCCAGTGCTAAACTTTGCAAAGGATTAACACCTGGTCGAAAAACTTTCAACAGCCAAGTATCGCTATTCGATAACCTGCGTCCTAATTTTAATTGATAAAGCAAACCCGCTCTGACAACACTAGATTTACCACTTCCTGAGGCTCCCAACACAGCCAGGAAATTTCCAGAACGCACTTTTTCTAATAATTCGTCTGTTAACGCTGTTCTGCCATAAAATAACTTGGCATCTTCCTCAATGCAATCAAAATAAGACAAACCTTTGTAAGGACAGATAGCTGATTTAACTACAGTAGAGTTGATAATAGATGTGTCCCACTTGCGGGTAAGATTAATTGCCTCACCAGAGTTTGCAAAAATCGGACGCTGGGGAAAGGGGTGATGTGCTTGGTTGAGAAAGTCTACTAAAGTGTAATTGCTCACCCAACGGTCTTGTTTTGGTTCTAAACCTGCAAGAAGTGCGGCGGTGAAAACGCTGTGTTTGCTATTAATATCCTCATAGGCTACTTCAAAGGAACGAGAAGCAGCAATAAAACACCTATCTCTGCCTTTACCTCTATCTCCTGGATCTGCCTCTGCAAAATTTAGCACTTCTCCGCTATGGCAGCAATCCAAAATCACAATTTGTTGTCTAACTTCACTTTCTTGCAGCAGTCGCCGCAGCCATTGTAGAGATAGTCCCCAATTACCAGCGTCAGGATTAACTTCACTCGTCGCTAAAAAGCCTTCCTGAATTCCGACATTTTTTCGCAACCCATGACCAGAAAAATATAGCAGCGCTGTATCTGGCGGCTTCCCATCTGGCTTAAATAATTGAACGATCTCTTCTTCTAACTTAGTTAAACTAACTTTATTTTCCTGCCCTACACGAATTGTATAGTTTGCCTTATCCTTCACGGCAGGTAGTCGTCGTGTGACTTGAAAATCCCCATATTGTTGTAAGATTTGAGCCACTGCTTCTGCATCCGCAGCAGGCGCATTGAGACATCTTAAGCGGTCATACATATTAATTCCCACCACTAAAGCATCTCGACTCATCCTGCAAAGTCCTATGATAGTTGTGCCAAAATATTTCTAGTTTCTACAGAAAATTTACTGTATTTTACGGAAAAATATTGTAGCCATCATTTAAACAATTCTTTAATTCAATATTTATCTCATGCCTCAACTCACACCTATCCAATTAGAAGACGGTACGATAATTTACATTGAAGCTACAGATAACGTCGATGCTCCGCCAGTTAGTATCGAAGTTTCCCCAGAGGGAGAAGAAGAAGTCCTCATCGATAAAGGATGGAATCCTGATGCAGCTCAAAAACAGGTAGTACAAAACTTCCAAGCCATAGAAGGCACAATCCGGGCTTACACTGTTTATACACTGAATGCTTTTAAAAGAATTGCGATCGCTGATATTGATAAAGTCACTCTTGAATTTGGAATTAAAGTAGGTGGTGAAGCGGGTATTCCCTACATAACTAAAGGTACAGCCGAAAGCAATCTCAAAGTTACTGTACAGTGTTCATTTTCTAACCAGCCTCAAAAAAACACTCAGTAGTATTCTCAGACTAGGGCGATCGCTTTTGTCTGAATTTTACTTTAGGACTTACGCAAGTGTCACTTTTAGAGTCACTCATATTTTGTGTCAAAAAACTTCACTTGATGTTCTTTTACCACAAAATCTTAGTATTTTGGAGATGTTATAATTTCTAGTTCTATTACTCTGGATTTTAACTGCTCTATAGCGCTCGCCTGCTCAATGATAATCTCTACCAGTTGCTCTGTCGCCAACTGTTTTAAGGTTTCACTGTCTAGCTTTGGTGGCAGGTTTTTTTCCATAATTGCTATATTCTGCTTCCAATCTCACACTTGTCAATACCCCACCACCTGAATCCTTACCTTAATATTTACTTATAAATGACTTCTTAATTAATACTTACCACTCATGAAAAATCAAACTTTAGCAAATAAACTCAAATCCCAAAAATCGGATAAATTCTTCAAACAAACTTTTTTCACCTTATTTGTATTGATCTTTATTTTTTGTCTAAACACAAACTCTGCATTAGCAGAAGAAGCTGTAAAAAGTCCAGGATTTAATCCTCAAGAATGGTTGCGAAACGCCTTGCAGTGGATAGATAGTTTAGGTACAGTAGGAGCGATCGCATTTATTGCTCTCTACATCATCGCCACAGTCGCTTTTTTACCAGGTTCCATCCTTACTTTAGGTGCAGGCGTCGTCTTCGGTGTAATTTGGGGTTCCATCTACGTATTTGTTGGTGCAACTTTAGGTGCAACAGCTGCTTTCCTAGTTGGACGTTACCTAGCCAGAAACTGGGTAGCTAAAAAAATCGCAGATAACAAAAAATTTGCCGCCATTGACCACGCGGTCGGTAGAGAAGGACTCAAAATAGTTCTATTAACCCGACTTTCCCCCATATTTCCTTTTAATTTATTAAACTATGCCTTCGGTGTCACCGACGTTTCCCTCAAAGACTACTTTATTGGTTCTGTAGGCATGATCCCTGGAACAATTATGTATGTTTACATTGGTTCCCTAGCCGGAAATCTTGCCATGATCGGTACACAAACTCAACCAACTAACCCGACAGTGCAATGGGCAATTAGGATTATAGGTTTTATTGCCACAGTTGCAGTCACAATTTATGTTACCCGGATTGCGAGAAAAGCCCTTGAACAGGAGGTTTTGTAGGAATTTAAGCTTCCCCGGTCGCGCATACGCGGGGATTTCTGAAGAGTCCACAAAAGAACTTTCTTAGGCGCACTTAAAGAGGTTATAGAAATGTCTAATTCTGAATTTCAAAAAGTCATAATTCGCCCATTAGATGAGTATAATCAAAGGCTTGTTTCCTACGTGCATCCACCTGATTGGATGAATCCCAAGCCTGCTGATTGTTATGACTTGGTTGTGATTGGTGCGGGTACGGCGGGATTGGTGGTGGCTGCGGGTGCGGCGGGTTTGGGTTTAGGTTTGAAGGTGGCGTTGATTGAAAAACATCTCATGGGTGGAGATTGCTTGAATGTGGGTTGCGTACCATCAAAGTGTGTAATTCGGTCGGCGCGAGTTGTGGGTGAGATGTGGAAGGCGAGAAACTTTGGAGTTAACATTCCCCAACACATCGATGTGGATTTTCCCGCAGTGATGGAAAGAATGCGAAAGCTGCGTGCTGGTATTAGCCATCACGACTCGGCGGAACGTTTTCAAAAGCTGGGAGTTGATGTCTTTTTGGGTAGCGCTAGTTTTTCTAATAATAATACTGTAGTGGTTGGTGACAAAACTCTCAACTTTAAAAAAGCTGTAATTGCTACAGGTGCAAGGGCGGCGCGTCTTTCGATTCTAGGAATTGAAGAAGCAGGTTATTTAACTAACGAGACAGTTTTTTCTCTCACCCAAAGACCACGACGTTTGGCGGTAATTGGTGGTGGGCCGATTGGTTGCGAATTGGCACAAGCATTCCGACGCTTGGGTTGTGAAGTTGTGCTTTTCCATCGCGGTTCCCATATTCTTAATAAAGAAGATGCTGATGCTGCCGAAATTGTCCAAAATGTTTTTATTAAAGAAGGAATTCGTTTGGTTTTAAATTGCCAAATGCAGCGAGTGGAAAAAACTGGTGAAGGCAAGAAGCTTTATTTTAGCTGTGATGGTCAAGAAGATTGTGTGACAGTAGATGAAATTTTAGCAGGTGCGGGGCGTGTTCCGAATGTAGAAGGTTTGAATTTAGAAACTGTAGGCGTGGAATATGATCAGCAACGGGGTGTAATGGTGAATGATTATTTGCAAACCACCAACCCCAAGATTTATGCTGCTGGTGATATCTGCATGGATTGGAAATTTACTCATGCTGCGGATGCAGCGGCGCGGATAGTCATTAAGAATACTTTATTTTCTCCCTTTGGTTTGGGACGTTATAAACTTAGTAATTTAGTCATGCCGTGGGTAACGTATACTGATCCAGAAATTGCCCATGTGGGGATGTATGAACAACAAGCCCAGGAAAAAGGCATTGATGTAAATACGATCAAGATACCTTTTAGTAGTGTAGATCGAGCGATCGCAGATGGTGAAGAAGATGGTTTTGTTAAAATCCTCCACAAAAAAGGATCAGATCAAATTATCGGTGCAACTATTGTCGCCCGTCATGGAGGTGAAATGATTTCCGAAGTCACCACAGCAATTGTGAATAAAATTGGTTTGAGTAAAATGAGTAGCGTCATTCATCCTTACCCGACACAAGCAGAAGGGATTAAGAAAGCGGCGGATGCTTATCGACGGACACTGTTGACACCAAATACTAAGCGCTTTTTGGGATTGTTGACGAAGTTTTGACAGTGCGATCGCCAACCTCGGCTGAGTAATAAATTTATCGCTCAAATGTATCATAAGTGTCGGTACAATTTGGGAATAGTGTTTTTTATAGCTTAAGATGGCTAACATCATTAAACAGCCATGCGATGAAGGAGTGATTCGTTCAGCACCATGCACTGCTCCTTGTTCCAGGAATGTTGGCAGGTGGGTACTAGCGGCAACAATTCTCGGTTCAAGCATGGCAATGATTGATGGTACTGTCGTCAATGTGGCACTTCCGGTATTGCAATCACAGTTAAACGCCACCACTACTGATGTGCAGTGGATTGTTGAATCCTATGCTTTGTTTCTTGCTGCCTTAATCTTGGTTGGTGGATCATTAGGCGATCGCTTTGGGCGAAGACTGATCTTTGCTTATGGTATTGGACTATTTGCCTTAGCCTCGATTTGGTGCGGTTTGTCGCCAAATGTGAATCAGCTAATTATTGCCAGGGCTGTTCAGGGAATTGGTGGTGCATTGTTAGTTCCAGGAAGTTTAGCAATAATCAGCGCCTCGTTTAATGAAGCACAACGCGGACAAGCAATTGGTACTTGGTCAGGTTTGACAGCCATTACCTCAGCACTTGGCCCAGTTTTGGGTGGTTGGTTAGTTGAAAATTCTTCTTGGCGCTGGATATTTTTTCTCAATGTGCCACTAGCTGCGATCGTACTCGGTATTTTGTTTTGGCGCGTGCCAGAAAGCCGCGATGAAGAGTCAGCAAGACTGGATTGGTGGGGAGCAGCTTTAGTAACCTTTGGTTTAGGGGTAATAGTATATGGACTCATCGAATCATCTCATCTGGGATTATTTCATCCCCTAGTTCTGAGCTGCTTAGTAGGTGGCGTACTAATTCTGAGTGCGTTTATTTTTGTCGAAGCCAATAGACGCACTCCCATGATGCCCTTATCTTTATTTAAATCACGTACCTTTAGCGGTGCAAATTTGCTCACATTGCTGCTTTACTCGGCTTTAGGTGGAGTATTTTACTTTGTTCCGTTCAATTTAATTCAAGTGCAAGGCTACTCAGCTACGGCTGCTGGTGCGGTATTCTTGCCATTTATTTTAATCATGTTTTTTCTTTCGCGCTGGTCTGGAGGATTGGTGAGTCGCTACGGTGCCAAGCTTCCGTTAACAATTGGCCCGGTAATAGCCGCTTTGGGGTTTGCTTTATTTGCTACTCCAGGAATTAACAGTAATTACTGGACAACCTTTTTCCCTGCCATACTGGTATTAGGTTTGGGTATGGCAATTAGCGTTGCCCCCTTGACAACAACCGTTATGGGTGCAGTCAAGCAACGCCAAGCTGGTATTGCTTCCGGGATTAACAATGCTGTTGCGCGTACGGCTGGGTTATTAGCGATCGCAGTATTTAACATATTTGTCTTCAATACTTTCAATCGCAGTCTTAATCAGCAAATGACGGCTTTAGGTATATCGCCCGAAGTGCAAAAACTCTTGGATAACGAACGTGTCAAGCTAGCGGGTGCGGAAATACCTGCGGGTGTGAGTACTGAAATAAATGCAAAATTAAAAGATGCGATCGCTTGGGCGTTTGTGGATAGCTTTCGCTTAGTGATGTTTATTGCTGTGGTGTTGGCAAGCGCAAGTGCGATCGTTGCTTTGGTGATGATTGGGAAAAACAAAAAGCAGATGGACGAGATTTGAACGCATCTCAACTGGGAGCATCCCAATTTTTTGAAAAATACCCGGCGACTAGAAGTCGCAGCTACACGAACATAGCCTGCCTACGCAGGCTGCAATTATAGTAGTTCTCGGTTGTGTCCAATACGTACCCCAACCCCACCCCTTAATCCCCTAAGCGCACGCGCTTAGGGGAGGTTTTGCGTCAGCAAAGCCGGGGTGGGGTTCCGACTGTATTGCAATCGAGTCAGAAGTGCTATAGTCCGCGCAGGCGGACTTAGTTTGTCTAGCCCCAGACTTCCAGTCTACGGGGATTTTAAACTTCCACTAAAGGATGAGATGCGTCGCTGTGCAACTGTCCCTTATGTGTTATTTGCGATCGCGTAGCGGCTGCTTTGCAGCATCGCTCTCACGTTTGTGGTTAATGGGTTCTCATTAATAAGCAACGTTGAAACGTATTGAACAAACGCTTTAATGTTCTCTATGGATGGAGAAAGGTTAATAAGCAACGTTGAAACGTATTGAACAAACACTTTGATGTTCTCTATGGATGGAGAAAGGTTAATAAGCAACGTTGAAACGTATTGAACAAACACTTTGATGTTCTCTATGGATGGAGAAAGGTTAATAAGCAACGTTGAAACGTATTGAACAAACGCTTTAATGTTCTCTATGGATGGAGAAAGGTTAATAAGCAACGTTGAAACGTATTGAACAAACACTTTGATGTTCTCTATGGATGGAGAAAGGTTAATAAGCAACGTTGAAACGTATTGAACAAACGCTTTAATGTTCTCTATGGATGGAGAAAGGTTAATAAGCAACGTTGAAACGTATTGAACAAACGCTTTGATGTTCTCTATGGATGAGAACAAACAATTTTTGTGAGAACGTGAATTTGAAGAGTGCGTAGAACCCCCCACACTCCCCACCCACTTGTGAGAAATCCGGGTGTAGTTGCGTAAGTCCTGGTCAAGATAAACAAAAAGTAAGGTTTATCATTAAATCTGCAACAATAATTTTAGAGAAAACTGTCACGATTACGTAATTAACTAGACTGAAAAATCAAGGTTGTGGTTATGCGATTCTCCCAACTACCCAGGTCTATTCGACAACTCGGAACCCATGTATTAGCCATAATTTTAGGAGTTGTACTAACTGTTGGCACTCTCCAAGTGTCACCTTCCCAAGCTGACCCAGCACCTAAACAAGTGACAAATGACACATCACAACTTATTGCTCAAAAGCAATCACCAGCAACAGCAGCTATTGGTAACAGCAGTTTTGTGACTGCGGCGGTGAATCGTGTGGGTGCGGCTGTAGTGCGGATTGATACTGAGCGTACAGTTACCCGTCGTCTACCTGATATTTATGATGACCCGTTTTTCCGCAGGTTCTTTGGTGAAACTTTACCCCAACAGTTACCCCCGGAACAATTACGCGGTTTAGGTTCTGGTTTCATTATTGACAAAAGTGGCTTTGTTATGACTAATGCTCACGTGGTGGATAATGCTGATAAAGTCACAGTCCGCCTTAAAGATGGACGCACTTTTGAGGGCAAAGTCCAAGGTGTGGATGAAGTCACCGATTTGGCTATAGTTAAGATTAACGCTGGTGGTGATTTGCCTGTAGCGCCTTTGGGTTCTTCTTCTAATGTCCAAGTCGGAGACTGGGCGATCGCAGTTGGTAATCCCTTGGGATTTGACAACACCGTCACCTTGGGAATTGTCAGCACCCTCAGACGTTCTAGCGCCCAAGTTGGTATCCCTGACAAACGTTTGGACTTTATTCAAACTGATGCTGCAATTAACCCTGGAAACTCTGGGGGACCATTGTTAAATGATCGAGGTGAAGTCATCGGTATTAACACAGCAATTCGTGCTGATGCAATGGGGATTGGTTTTGCTATTCCCATCGACAAAGCCAAACAAATCACAGCTCAACTGCAACGCGGTGGTAAAGTCGTTCATCCTTACTTGGGTGTGCAAATGGTAAGTCTCACATCCGAGTTAGCCAAAGAAAGCAACAATGATCCCAATTCTCAGTTCCTCATTCCAGAAGTAAACGGAGTTTTGGTCATGCGGGTTTTACCTAATTCTCCAGCTGCTACAGCAGGTATCCGACGCGGAGATGTGATCACCCAAATCGATGGACAAGGAATTACTAGTGCTGAACAGTTGCAAAATCTTGTGGAAGACACTCGCATCGGCCAGGTGTTACAGGTGAAAGTCCAACGCGGAAATCAGACACAGCAATTATCAATTCGCACAGCTGAATTGAAGGGTGCTTCGTAATTTATAGCGCTTCTCGGTTGTGTGCAGTACGCTGCGCCCAGACATTACATGTAACGTCTCTACATTGTTTGTGGCGGTGTATTTGATTCAAATGAGAACTGCTATAGTTACTAGCTGGTTGTTGGTTGTTGGTTTTTATAAACAGCAAACAACAACCTATAAACTTATTTTTTTGCTAAAAATTGACGCAAACTTAGTAAATTTAAACTTTGTCCTAAAGCAAGTGGCAAAATTGAGATTCCTTCTAGGCGAGATTGTACCCAACCTTCTCCCCAGTACCATTCGTGAAAACCATCAATTCCTTGACTTAGGATTAAGCGCAGACGATTGGAATCTGCGACATCGACTTGATGGTGAATTGCGACTGGACCAAATCGAGTTGTAAACTGAAATCCTGGATGTAATTGTTCTGGCATTCCGGTGGAAAGACGACCAGATACTAGCCATTTTTCTAGTTGTGCAGGACGCAGCAGACTGTCACTAATAGCAGTTGCTGGTGCTTCTATTTCTATTCTGAGTTGAGTTTTTTGAAAATTACCTAGCATTGTTAAGGTGATCGCTTTTTCTTTAGTTTGACATGCATCTGCCAGAGGTAGCGATCGCACACTTAGGAACTTTTCCAAGTCAAAAATATCTAATTGCAAGGGACGAGGGAAAGAGGGAAAGTCACTTGTGGTTGGTACGGTTATTATCATCTTTGTTTTACATATTTAGTCACTTTTGATCAAGCTATGAATTTAAAATAAAGAAAGTAAATTTGTAAAGAAATGTAAGGATTTTCATGGCGGATCAATTAATTCGCGCTACAGCAGCCGATGGTGGAATTCGTGCAGTCGGTGCAATCACTACTCGTCTGACAGAAGAAGCACTCCAGCGCCATCAGATGTCTTATGTAGCAACAGCTGCCTTGGGTCGGACTATGACAGCTGGCTTGTTGATGGCATCCAGCATGAAGCGAACTGGCTCTAGGGTCAATATCCGAGTCAAAGGTAATGGTCCTTTGGGTGGTATACTCATAGATGCAGGTCTAGATGGCACAGTGCGTGGCTATGTAGGCAACCCGGCGGTGGAACTACCCCCCAATGCTAAAGGCAAGTTAGATGTCGGTGGTGCAGTTGGTGATGGCTTTCTTTATGTAGTACGCGATATTGGTTACGGCTACCCCTACTCTAGTACCGTTGAACTTGTTTCTGGTGAAATAGGAGATGACGTGGCTCATTACCTGGTAACATCAGAACAGACGCCTTCAGCGTTAGTATTAGGTGTATTTGTAGAACCAAGTGGAGTGACCGCAGCAGGTGGTCTACTAGTACAAATTTTGCCTAAAGCAGCTAGGGATGAAGCTTTAATAGAAACTTTAGAATCACGAGTTGCAGCTTTAAGCGGGTTTACACCTCTGCTGCAAGCTGGTAAGTCTTTAACAGAAATTTTTCAAGACTTGCTGGGAGATATGGGAGTGTCGTTATTTCCCGAAACTCAAATGCTACGTTTCCACTGTGCTTGCTCTTTTGATCGGGTTTTAGGAGCGCTGAAAATGTTGGGAGAAGAAGAATTGCAAGACATGATTATAAAAGATAATGGCGCAGAGGCAACTTGTGATTTTTGTGGCACAGTTTACCAGGCAAGTAGTGACCATTTAGCTCAATTAATCGTTGATTTGCAAGCAGAATCATCTGCTACCAGATAAACGTATAAAATCATCCTGGATTGAGAGGGTAGTAATGATATCTATGGAGATAGAACGATGCAAGAGGTAGATTTTTCTTGGTGAGAAAGTTACCATGGCAACAGCATAGTTGCGATTCAGAGCAAATCGCTATTAAACTACTTTGGTGTGAGAGATGACAGAACGGGATATTCCAGAAAGTTGGTCACTAGGCAAAGCCAGAGAGCCAGATATAACGACAAGATTATCCCGCTCAGGGCAATTAAATGAGACTAAAATGTCTGGTGTACCACCTGCCGACTCTAGCTCCAAGTCTGTGAAGCAGTCAAAACCAAACACTTATGAACAACTACCTCCCAGTGGTCGTGGTTCTGGAAAAGTGCCACGCTGGTTAAAAAGCTGGGTTTTGTGGGCGCTAGTGTTAACATTAGTACCCGGAAGTATAGCATTTATGGCAACCTCAATGCTGTTAAAGTTGCCATCTGCCCCAAATTGTCCATCTATTTTTTGGCCTTTGGCTAGTGCATCAGTACGCTTACATTGCGCTCAACTAGCCGCTTCTAAGCAAACTGTCAAAGACTTACTGCAAGCGATCGCCCTGGTGAAACAGTTACCAGAAAGCCATCCTTTGCGATCAGAAATAGACCGTCTCCTAGAACAATGGTCACGCGATATTTTAAAGTTAGCTGATGAAAGTTTCCAACAAGGCAAATTAGAGCAAGCGATCGCCACTGCTAGACAAATCCCTGAAGACATGGCTGCTCATAAATTAGTCAGAGAGCAAATTACCGATTGGGAGAAAATTTGGTCAGAAGCAGAAGGTATTTACCAACAAGCAGAAAATGAAATGCGCGAACAGCACTGGCACGACGCATTTATGGCTGCTGCTAAATTACTACGAGTAGATAATAAATATTGGTCAAGTATCAAATACGATCAATTAAATAGATTGATTACAACCGCACGAGAGGATGGCGAGAAACTGGCAAAAGCAGAAAATCTCGCCCAAAGCCGTAGCATAGATAATTTACTCAAAGCGATTAAAATTGCAGAATCAATCCAAAAGGAAAGTTACGTTTATCAAAAAGCTCAAGAAGCAATTCCCCAATTTGGACGGACAATGCTAGAGTTGGCACAGAAAAGACTAGATGATCGTGATGCCGATCAAGCCATCTCTATTGCTCAACAAATTCCTTTGAGTACAGGGTTACAGTCAGAAACAGAGGACTTCGTTGCGATCGCCGAAGCTCAAAGAAATGCTTGGATTGGTACTGTTGCAGGTTTAGAGACAGCAATTAGCCAAGCTCAACAAATTGACCCATCAAGAGCAGTCTACGACAAAGCACAACAGTTAATTGCCTTTTGGCAACTGGAAATTGAAGATGTCTCTAAACTTGAAAAAGCACGGACACTGGCGAGTCAAGGAACAATCAATGATTTAACAGCAGCTATTGCCGAAGCACAACAAGTTCCTCAGAACAACCCGCGCGGGGAAGAAGCAAGAGCAGAAATCAATGGTTGGGTTGGTCAAATACAGACTATCGAAGATAGACCTTATTTAGAACGCGCTGAAGAAATCGCTTTGTTAGAAGATACCAACTCTTTGCAAGCAGCGATCGCTGAAGCTAACCAAATTCGTCGAGGACGAGCATTATATAGAGAAGCACGCCGGAAAATTGCCACTTGGACAGCGAAGATAGAGCGTATAGAAGACCAACCTTATTTGGATCAAGCGCGAGAACTAGCTAGGAGTGGGAACCTTCCGGCTGCTATTAACGTTGCTCAACAAATAGCTTCAGGTAGGGCGCTATCTGGTGAAGCACAAGCCGCTATAGATGATTGGCGATCGCAAATTCGCGCACGAGAAAACTGGAAGAGAGCGCGAGAAGTGGCATTAACTGGTACTCCCCAAGCTCTAGCAGAGGCAATTAGATTAGCCAATCGCGTGCCTCGTAGTAATATTTTAAGTAGTGATACGAGCATTGCGATCGATCAATGGAGTCAGCAAATATTGGATATAGCACGCTCTCAAGGTGAGTCTGATATTTCCAGAGCAATTGAAACAGCCAAGCTAATTCCACGCAATTCGGCTGCTTATGATGCTGCACAAGAACAAATTCGTAGTTGGCGCGAATTTCTCAATCCTACACCTGCACCAGAGCAACAATTTGACCCATTATTACCAGCAAGAATTCGACCGCAGCAGTAAAAATAGATGTAATACAGTTTCCTTAAGGTAAAGTTATTTGAGATGGGAGGGGAGACGGGGAACAAAAGTGAAGAGTCTTGCTTATGCAAATCTTATTAAAAGTGCATAGGTGTAGGGTATGGACTCCTAAAAAACACGTCCTTACACCTTTTTCTGTAAAATCAGAAATCTAACATAATTAGGTTGAATTCAAACATACACGTTATAAAAATGATTTAATTGCTAGTTAGAAAATTTAAAAACTTTCCTGCCAACTTAAATCCGGCACGGATTACTTAATAATGAGCTATGATTTTTCACTAGAAAGTAATAATATGACCAAGGGTTTATTCTCGTTTTACCTGGTCGGGGAAACTCATGCGGCAAAAAAATAAAATTGCTTGCAGAATAACCTATTTTACTCTGATTGTGATAAATATAGCCTGCCACTGGCTGCAATATCAATAAAATTCTTGAATTTTTATATAGAGGCAATAATGACTAACATTACTAACTTTAATAAAAAAAACAATCAAAATCAAGCATTGCGACATCCATCCCCATATCATGAACAAAATTTTACCCAGATAGATAATCAAGATACAGACATTGAAATACCAGATTTTTCGGAAGAAAGTGCTATTTGTAACATTTCAAATCGCGGTCGTATAGTTGTTTTGATTGATGGTTCCAACCTGTTTTATGCAGCTTTGCAATTAGGGATCGAAATTGATTACTCCAAACTACTTTCTCATCTCGTAAAAGACGGCAAATTGCTGCGTGCTTTCTTTTATAGTGGAGTTGACCGCACCAACGACAAACAACAGGGTTTTTTGTTATGGATGCGTCGTAATGGATATCGTGTAGTAACCAAAGATGTAGTTCAGTTTCCTGACGGTTCTAAAAAAGCCAATTTAGAAGTAGAAATTGCTGTAGACATGCTGACTTTGGCTTCCCATTGCGACACTGTGGTTTTAGTGAGCGGAGATGGAGACTTAGCTTACGCTGTCAATGCAGTTTCCTATAAAGGAGTGAGAGTAGAAATTGTCAGTTTGCACTCAATGACTAGCGAAAGTCTAATTAACTATGCCGACTGTTTTATTGATATCGATAGCATTAAAGAAGAAATTCAAAAAGTTTCTAATACTAGCTATATGTAGTTAGTAGTAATTGGTCATCGGTCATTAGTAATTGGTGTTTATTCTCTCCCTTGTCCCCCTATTTCGTCTGAAAAATATTCTGTACCATTTTTTTATCTGTATTTGCAGCAGCTGTGTCCAGTTGTGCAATCTCATGAGAGTTGAGTAACCAACCTAAAGCACCAATATTATCTTGCGCCTGTTCTGCACTCTTGGCTCCTGGGATGGGAATTGCTCCTTTGCAAATGCACCAGTTGAGAGCTACTTGGGACATAGTTTTATTTCGAGATTGAGCGATCGCTTGCAAACACTCTAAAAGCGATCGCACTCCTGGTAATAACTGCCTAAATAATAGTCCCCGGATACCTTTGGGAAACGGGCCTTGCTCAGAATATTTACCTGTTAATATTCCCAACGCCAAAGGACTGTAAGCAATTAATTTAATCCCCAGTTCGTCACAAACCTCTTTAATCCCCAGTTGGGTGACAGGATAAGTAGATAATAATGAGTATTGAACTTGCAGAGTCGCAATTGGTATTCCTCGTTCTGCAAATTTTTTATGCACCTGTTTGAGCCGTTTCGAGCCGAAATTAGATAAACCTACTCCTTTAACCAAACCTTGCTCATAGAGATCCGCTAAACCATTCAACAGCGCTCCTTCTTGCCAAGGAGCATAATTAGCTGTAGACCAGTGCATTTGTACTAAATCTACATTTTTTCCCAAGCGTTCAGCAGAAGCTTGACAAGCTCGCACCATCGATTGGCGTGTTAATCTCCAAGGATAAGCAGCAAGTTTTGTAGCAATGCAAATATTTTCTTTATTTATACCTTGATATTCTTGAGTAAATTTTCCCAAAAGTAACTCACTACGACCATTTAATTTCCCCGTTCCGTAAGAGTCACCCGTATCAAATAAAGTTACACCATTACTCACGCAAAGGTTAAAAACTGCTTGTAATTGGTGATCCATACTTTCATCGTATCCCCACAGCAGCCGATTGCCCCAGGCCCAAGTTCCACAACCCATTGTTGGTAGAAAAAGTTTTTGGTTATACATGTTACAGTTGTCAGTTATTCAGTGAGTCGAGTGACGGGGTTGAAATTCTTCGATGAGTTCGCTGTTTACTGAATCTAAATAAAAAGTTCTTCCAAAATTCATTATTAAATAATTTAATACATTGAATAAACTTATGCCTGGATTAAGTATTTCCCCTTTATGCGAAAGTGATACTAGGCACTACTGAGCTAGTAGCTGCGTCAACTATTTCACTGTGCTAAGTCTGCTTCAGTTTCACAAGACGAGCAGTAACTCGATTCGCACGGAATGAACAACTACTGATTAACCAGTTCGTAGACACGATGGCTAGTAAATTTCATCAACCAAGCAGACGATCGCACATGTGGGTAGATAAAAAATCACACAAATATCATAGTTGGTGGCCTCTTGGCAGGCGATCGCTGAAATTTCTTCTCCCACTACTTTTTTTAATATCATTCTTGACGGTATCTTTAGGTAGCAACCTTAACTTCGCAACAGCACAGGTTCCTCGTCAGGAAATTCGTGGTGTGTGGATGACCAACAATGACTTTAACACTCTTAAAGATCGTGCCAAAGTCGAAAATGCCGTTAGCCAATTACGGGATTTGAACTTTAACACCATCTATCCTGTGGTGTGGAATTCTGGTTATGTCATGTATCCCAGCGCCGTTGCTAAACGCGAAGGTATTCAACCCTTTGTATTGCGAGGCTCAGACGGACATGATATCTTAGCAGACTTAATTAACCAAGCCCATCGCAAGGGACTGCTTGTGATTCCCTGGTTTGAGTTTGGTTTCATGGCCCCCCAGATGTCGGAATTAGCCATGAATCATCCAGATTGGTTTACCCAAAAAAAGGATGGTAGCCAAACTTCTATCAGTGCTGCGGGTGAGGTGATGTGGCTTAATCCCTTTCATCCCAAAGTCCAAGAATTTATCACTAATCTCGTGGTGGAAATCGTCACTCAATACGATGTCGATGGTATTCAGTTTGACGATCACATGAGTTTACCCCGCGAATTTGGCTACGATAAATATACAACTGCCTTGTATACTCAGGAAACTAAAAAGAACCCACCTAGTAATCCTGAAGATCAAGCATGGATGCGCTGGCGGGCAGATAAAATCACAGCCTTTATGGTACAACTCAATCAAGCTGTCAAAGCCAGAAAACCTGGAGCAATTTTCTCTGTTTCCCCCAACTACTACGACTTTGCTTATAAATTCCAGTTGCAAGATTGGCTAGCTTGGCTCGATCAAAATATTGTTGATGAGCTAATCATGCAAGTTTATCGTTCCAATTTGCAAAGTTTCGTCGCCAAGATTTCCCGTCCTGAAATTCAACTCTCACAACAAAAAATACCAACTGGCATTGGTATTATGACAGGGTTGCGAAATAATCCAGTGCCGATACAACAAATTAATTCCCAGGTACGAGCCGCCCAAGAACGCGGTTTAGGTGTAGCTTTCTTTTATTACGAAAGCCTGTGGGAATATGCACCCGAACCACCAGACAAGCGACAAGCTGCATTTAGAACTTTATTTGTAAATCCTGCACTCCGCGCCAGAGTTGAATAACCATTAGAAGCCACAATCAACACTCAACAGTGAGTGACAATATTTGGATGAAGTAGAGCTTTATCAGTGTTTATCTATGTGCATCGGTGTTCGCCAACACCACACCCAATACGGTTCGGATAGGGAGCATCCCAATTTTTTCAATATACCGCGCTTGGGTTTAAACCGTTAGCGATTTCAATCACAGGCGGGTTTTTTGAACATTTGGGATGCTCCCGTTCGGATAAGACAAATCGATTGACATTTAAACACTGTAGAGACGTTGCACTGCAACGTCTCTACATGTCCAAAAATTTAAAGTATTTCTGTTTGTAAATCGCCATAACCGACAAACGCCAACTTTTCCCCTATTTTCATTTTTTCAACACATACAGCCAGCCATACTAAAGCTGCTGCATAGCCAACCAACACATCAGTAGGCCAGTGTACACCGAGATACAACCTGGTCAAACCGATCGCACTAATTAAGCCAGCAGTCAAAGTAAAAATCAGCCGTTTATGTTGAGGAAATTGCTTGGCTAAGGTGTAACCAATAAAACCATAAATCACCATTGATACCATAGCGTGTCCGCTAGGAAAGCTGTAGTGACCCACATTTACCAGATGATCCCACAATGCTGGACGCGCTCTACAAAATAGTTCTTTGAGGAAAATATTCAAGCCGATCGCACCAACTGCGGCCATACCCAAGCTGGTTGCTTCTCCAGAACGTTGATTGTATACTGATTTAGTTGCCAATCCCAGACAAAGCAACAGTAAAAAAAGCGGATCACCTAAAAAAGTGATACTAAGCATGATCCGATTTAAAACTGGCGTATGCAATTTTTGAATTGTTAGTAAAATTACTTCGTCTAGCTTATATCTATGTAGCAATACGGTGCTTAAAATAAGAATGGAAATAGTCCCCGAAACCAAAGCAAGCTCACTACCTGCTTTTTTTAATTGTTTCTGCACAGGTGTCGTCAAAATAGGTAAATTCTTGTTTTGAGCTAGTTTTCTGTTCTGTTTGCTGTAATCTACGACAATTTCTTGGATAAGCCAGGCGATCGCATCTGCAATAATCTCAGGATCAAAAAGCACTAGCACATTTCCAGTCACAGGATTAGCACGAACTTGTGTAACAATTTTTTCCTCTGATAATTTAGATTCCAGGTATGTTTTGAAACTTGGTGAATCATACAATCCACTTACCTTATATCTAGCTCTACCTTTGACAGCAGTGTGTATCGCTCGGATCAAAGAATTACCAGTGGAAAAATTAACAGAATTGCCCATTTTTAGAGATTGGAGATCGGGGATTGGGGAGTGTGGGGTAATAGCTCAAGTCAGAGAAATCTGACTGGACAGTGTTTGAGTCAGTTTTAACGGACTTATGCTATATGACTTTAGCACTCATCAAGAAGACTTATGTGGAGACATTTGACCGATAATTCCGAGCAGGGTACAATCCCCCAGATTTATCTGTGGAATCGAGCCACTCATCCAAAATCCAAAATCGGTTGACATCAGATTTACCTATGGGGTCAATCCAAAATCCAAAATCCAAAATCGGTTGACATTAGGTGGGAATACACGATACACAAAGCTTAATGGTTGTGTAAGTTTGTTTCAATGCAAAGTTTTTTAAATATCGAGTTTCATCAGCATAAGGAGAGATGGACATGGATGCCAATTTGATCGTATCCAACATCCTGAATCCACCAGTCTTGTTTTTTTTCCTGGGGATGACTGCTGTTTTTGTCAAGTCTGATTTGGAAATTCCTGCACCCATACCCAAACTTTTTTCGCTTTATCTGCTGTTTGCGATTGGTTTTAAGGGAGGGGTTGAACTCATCAAAAGCGGCGTCACCCAAGAAGTAGTACTGACGCTTTTCGCCGCAATGCTGATGGCTTGCGCTGTACCGATTTATACGTTTTTTATTCTGAAGCTGAAACTGGATACTTACGATGCAGCAGCTGTTGCAGCCACTTATGGCTCTATCAGTGCTGTCACTTTTATCACAGCCAGCGCCTTTTTGAATGAACTGGGTATTACTTTTGATGGCTACATGGTAGCAGCTTTGGCTCTGATGGAATCGCCAGCGATTATTGTTGGTTTGATTTTAGTGAATTTATTCACGACTGATGGTAAGCGGGACTTTTCTTGGCCGGAAGTTTTAAGAGATGCGTTTCTCAATAGTTCAGTTTTTCTTTTAGTTGGTAGTCTGGTGATCGGATTCTTAACAGGAGAACACGGTTGGCAGGTTTTAGAACCCTTTACTCAGGGAATGTTTTATGGCGTTCTCACTTTCTTTTTATTAGATATGGGGTTAGTTGCAGCCAGAAGAATTAAAGACTTGCAAAAAACCGGAATTTTTCTGATCTCATTTGCCATACTAATTCCCATCGTCAATGCAGTGATTGGGTTAGCGATCGCCAAAGTAATTGGTATGGCTGAAGGAGATGCACTTTTATTTGCTGTGCTGTGTGCAAGTGCTTCTTATATAGCTGTCCCAGCAGCGATGCGATTAACCGTTCCAGAAGCAAATCCCAGTCTGTACGTTTCCACTGCTTTAGCAGTCACATTCCCGTTTAACATTATTGTGGGAATTCCGCTATATCTCTACGGAATTAACCTATTTTGGAGGTAATGTTATGCACCTAGTCAAAAAAATAGAAATTATTGCTAACTCTTTTGAACTGGCTAAAATCTTGGAGAGCTTGGACAAATCAGGTATCCATGGTCACATTGTGATTCGTAATGTTGCTGGTAAGGGATTACGAGGAATGGCTGAAGATTTGGACATGACGATGCTTGATAATGTTTACATTATTGCTTTCTGTCTGCCAGAACAACTCAAGTCAGCCATAGAAAATATCAGACCAGTACTTAATAAATTTGGCGGAACCTGTTACGTTTCAGATGTCATGGAAATCCGCTCATTAAAATGTGTTGCGTCGCTGTAAAAAACTGTACATGCAAGGAAGCGTTTCATGGAACGTCGTGACTTTTTAAAGTGGGGAGCAATTGGGGGATTTGGTTTAGTGGTAACTGCTGGTGATTTATTATGGCAGATTGAACAAGTTCAAGCCGCCGAATTACCCCCAAAGGCTCCTGTTTCTCTTGATCCAGATGCTGCATTGCAAAAGCTGATGGCGGGAAATCAGCGCTTTGTGAAGCATCAACCCCAATATCCCGATCAAACTCAGGCTCGGTTACAGGAAGTTGCTCAAGCTCAACATCCATTTGCAACTATTTTAAGTTGTGCAGATTCGCGAGTCCCGGCGGAGATTATTTTTGATCAGGGTATCGGCGATATCTTTGATGTTCGCATTGCGGGAAATATTGCCACACCGGAAGCAACTGGCAGTATTGAATATGCAGCTGCTTTGTTAAATACCCCTTTGCTGATGGTATTAGGTCATGAGCGATGTGGAGCAGTTACCGCCGCCGTCCAAAATGAATTGTTACCTGGTGATATTAGCACCTTTGTCAAAGCAATTAAACCAGTTGTGCAGAAGTTCAAAGATCAATCCGGCGATCTGGTTGACAAAGTTGTTGTAGCGAATGTTCATTATCAAATTGAACGGTTAAAGCGATCGCCCCTGTTATCTGAGCGCTTACAGTCTGGTAAATTGAAAATCGTCGGTGGTCGTTATGATTTAGATACCGGAAGCGTGGGGATTATCACTTAAAATTACAAAACCTTGGTAGGGTGCGTTATGGACATTTGTCCATAACGCACCGCAAATCATTAATTAAATCCACTAGACATATCCTAAAAAGAATATAAAACCCTTGTGCAGTCAGGGTCGATACCTCATTTCTGGAGATGTCTACTAATAAAACCTCATCCGAAATCTTGCCCACAGGAAATGAAGAGAAATACAATATACAGCCCTTGCTTTCGGCTGGATATTCCTGTTTGCTTAAAAATATTATTTATTTCTTAAGCCAATCTTAGACCGACAGCAGTGTATCTCCCATTTCCTGGCTCTGTCACCCATGCTCACCACTCTCCGCCCAACCAAAAAGCCTTCCCCTTTCATCCTTTATCCTTTAGCCTTCATCCTTTCTTTCCTCTTCTCTCTGGCTTGGGTAAATGCTGAAGAAACCCCGAAACCGCAAGATTGGCAGATTAACGGTATTGTATCTGCCCTTGATGACGGTCATGAGCAAGTCAAGGGATATGCTTTGCAACAAATAGGTAAATACAAGCTGCAAGACATTAAGAAAACCGAGGATATTGCCCAGAAAGCTGCTAATATCCTCAAGGATGAAAAGATAGACGCCTCAGTTCGTGCCAGTGCAGCCAGTGCATTGGGCAACTTAGGAGAAGCCGGGGCGAAATACGCACCTGATATTCTTAACTTCCTCAAGGATCAAAAGGAAGACGCACAAGTTCGTGCCAGTGCAGCCTATGCATTGGGCAACTTGGGAGAAGCCGGGGCAAAATACGCACCTGATATTCTCAACTTCCTCAAGGATGAAAAGGTAAACGCCGACGTTCGTGGCAATGCAGCCAGTGCATTGGAGAACTTGAAAGAAGCCGAGGCGAAATACGTACCTGATATTCTCAATTTCCTCAAGGATCAAAAGGAAGACGCACAAGTTCGTGCTAGTGTAGCCTATGCATTGGGGAAATTGGGAGAAGCCGGGGCGAAATACGCACCTGATTTGGCTAACATCCTCAAGGATCAAAAGGCAGACGTACTAGTTCGTGCTAGTGTAGCCTATGCATTGGGGAAATTGGGAGAAGCCGGGGCGAAATACGCACCTGATTTGGCTAACATCCTCAAGGATCAAAAGGCAGACGTACAAGTTCGTGCTAGTGTAGCCTATGCATTGGGGAAATTGGGAGAAGCTGGGGCGAAATACGCACTTGATTTGGCTAACATCCTCAAGGATCAAAAGGCAGACGTACTAGTTCGTTGCGAAGCAGCAAGAGCATTGGGAAACTTGGAACAAGCCGCTAAATACGCACCTGATATTCTTAACTTCCTCAAAGATCAAAAGGTTAACACAATAGTTTGTGACCAAGCAACCAGTGCATTGGGCAATCTGGGAGAAGACGGTGCTCAATACGCACCTGATATTCTTGACTTCCTCAAGGATCAAAAGGTTGACGCACAAGTTCGTGCCAGTGCAGCCTATGAGGCATTGACGAACTTGGGACAAGCCGGAGCTACTAAGTACGCACCTGATATTCTTAACTTCCTCAAAGATCAAAAGGTTGACGCACAAGTTCGTGCCAGTGCAGCCAGTGGATTAGGGAACTTGGGAAAAGCCGGTGCTCAATACGCACCTGATTTGGCTAACATCCTCAAGGATCAAAAGGAAGACGCACAAGTTCGTGCTAGTGCAGCCAGTGGATTAGGGAACTTGGGAAAAGTCGGTGCTCAATACACACCTGATTTGGCTAACATCCTCAAGGATCAAAAAGTTGACGCACAAGTTCGTGCTAGTGCAGCCAGTGCATTGAGGAACTTGGAACAAGCCGCTAAATACGCACCTGATATTCTCAACTTCCTCAAGGATCAAAAAGTTGACGCACAAGTTCGTAGGGAAGCAGCTAGTGTATTAGGGAACTTGGAACAAGCCGCTAAATATGCACCTGATATTCTCAACTTCCTCAAGGATCAAAAGGTTGACGCCTCAGTTCGTGGCGATGCAGCCGAGGCGTTGAAGAGTATGAGACAACTGGAGTTGGCAGAGGTTGTTGTAGTTCTAAACTATATCTATGAGCCAAATCAGGGAAAGTTTGGGAATGAAGGAAAATTTGAATATTGGCGATTTTTAACCTATTTCCTCGGTGGCGGTACTGAAGATGTAAAAACTTTGCTGAAATGGGTTGGCAATCCGCCAGCACTTCCTGATCAAATAAAATACCAAGAGTGCAAGCAAACACTAGAAATCTTCCGTGATGCTTGGCAAGGAAGCCCAGGGCTAGAAAGATTCCAAAAAGATTTAGCCGATAAAATAGCCAATGTTGCCCAAAAAGTTGATTGGCAAATTAAGGATGTTAATTCACTTCAGACTCACCAAAAAAACCTCCAAGCTGCTGAATACACGACGCAAGCGGATGCGATGCAGAAAGCAATCAATAAAATTAAGGGTTGGCAATTGTTATTAAATACCAGAAATACCATTCTGTTTCACATTGTTTTTTGGCTCGCCCTGATTTTTGCCTACCCCAAATTTCCCCAAGTCCAAGCCATCTTCTTCTGGAACCCCTGGGTACGCCGGATTTTGGGCGTGGGTTATGTCGGCTTTCTCCTGACTTGGGTTCCGTTTTTACGCCGCAAGTTGTTTGAACCGTTTAAGTTTTCCCTATTAGCAGATGCGGGGTTAGATAATTTCCAAGACAAAGCCTATTTTCCTGAATCTCTGGTGAAGGTTCCGCCAAGTACCCCACCCCGCCTTACGGCACCCTTAGCAAGGGGAGGGGAAGGGGAGGGGTTTCTGTCGCCAGATATGCGCCCAATCACCCAAGCACTACCCAGCATCAACGGGCAAATTGTCTTAATCGGCGATTCTGGTTTGGGCAAATCAATGTTTCTGCGGCATTTGCTGAAACATTCCCAGCGCATTGTAGTTTTTTTGCCTGCCCAAAAGTGTGACAATGGCGTCATTGAAGCGATTCAGAAAAAACTCCACGGACAAGCACAAGACGCCCAATTTCTGAAAAATCTCATTTATAGTGGCGCCATTGATATCTGCATAGACGGACTCAACGAAATCACCGCCGACACACGGGCAAAAATCACCCAGTTTGTCGAGTACTATTTCCGGGGTAACATCATTATGACGACTCAACCTCTAGAGTGGATACCCCCCTCAACAGCCAAAATATATTACTTACAGCCCCTGGAACAAACACAAATTCACAAGTTTTTGATTTCCCGCCAACTGCGAATTCCCCAAAATGCCCAAGTTCAAGGCGCTGATTATGAAAAAGCCTGCGAAAAATATTTAGTAGAAATCCTTAAAAACCAGCAACCCTCCGAAGAATTAGCCGCAGTTCAACGCATTCTTTCCAACCCGATGGATTTGACAGTGGTTGCCCTGATGCTATCACAAGGTAAACAGCCAGATTTGTTTCACCTGCAAGAGCAACAGTATAAATTTATCGCAGCAGAATACCTGCAAGAATGGAATCAGGAATTTCCCCTCAAGAAATTTGCGGAAGCTGTGTATCAAATGCGGCTTCATGATCAACAAGCCCTACCAGCAGAGGAATTTTACCAAGTATTAATGTCGCTGGAAGACGCGAAATACAAAATGGTTGTCAGTCGCCAGTGGAAAGACGACAAAGGCGAAGCTCAGAAACAATACTACTTCCGCCATGATAAAATTATGGACTTTTTCCTGGTACAAAAGTTTCTCGGCAACAACACGGAAGCAGAAGCGCGTCTGATTGACCACATGGGCGATCCGCGATTTCGCGGTGTTTACTTCTTGTTAGCAACCTTGTTACCGTTAGATGAAGCTAAACAACTGCGAGAAAAATTAATCCAATACGCCGCCGATACGAAAGACCATACAGTTAGCGATACATTTGTGCAATTATTGCGAACCAAGATGTAGGGGATTGGGAATCGGGGAAAGGGTGTTTGCATAGGCGAGTGTTTGAACTGCGTTGACGCACCAAACGCACTATCATTGTCAATTGCGAATTGGAAGTAAACTACCCACACTGATTCGGAATACCAAATACAGTGTGGGCTTTTAGTAGCCCTGAAGAGTCTGTACTGAGATTACAGCACAAACCGTTCGAGCCTCTGGGACTGTTTATGGAAGTCACTTCGTGCCTACGTTTTTAACTCCTCATTCGACCGCTGACCTTTCAGGTACAGTGGGAGCCTCCTTGCGGAAATGGGTGACACGTGTGCATTTAGTTTAAATTCAACTATATTTAACAAAGTTAGGTAGTTTTATACTTTCGGTAGATGACAAATTAATTAAATTTAAGTCTTCAAAATATACACTCTCCATTAATGCCTCTGATTGTAGAAACAAAATACTTTTAGGAGGAAATATCTTACTTTTGATTGAGTGCAATTACTTAAATTATCCCAATATAAAAAATTAAATCATTTCAGCAAAGCAGCCATCATTAATCAAGCATTTTGTCAAACCCAAATAACTGTCTCAGATCTAATAAATTATTGTTTTTACCTTATTAATTACTCAGTGTTGGTGATTTCAAAATCGCAAGATTAGAACATTTTTAGCAAGAACAGGAAAGACAATTAGATCATTTTATTCGTAAACTAGGTTTGATAATTTACCTTTAGGTGGATTAGATATAAACTGCAAGATAGTATATTTTTGATGGGTTGTTGCATAATTAACCCAAAAACAACAGTAATTTCAATATCACTTATCTAGTTCTTGTTTAACGCATCCTTAATTTGTTTTTAGTCTCTGCTAATCATGACATCTCCGCAGCCTGACACTAAAGTTGAAAATTATCCTCCACAGACAGAAAGCCAGCCACCTCGCAAACAAAGACGGTGGCTTTGGTTATTGTTAGCTCTGATCGCCTTGACAGGAGGAGGGATTGCTGTTTGGCGTGTGTTTGCTTCAGAAAATCAAACACCTGCAAATACGAATGCAAATGCTCAACCCCCAGCAGTACCAGTGAAAGTATCTGCCGTTAAATCAGGCACAATTGAAGAAAGTTCAGAATATATCGCTACTATTGAATCGCGCCGTTCGGTGGCTCTGCAACCGAGAATTCAAGGTCAAGTTACTCAAATATTTGTCAGAGCAGGAGATCCAGTTAAAGATGGAGATCCGATTATTCAGGTAGACTCAAGAGAGCAACAAGCAGCAGTTAATAGTGTTAATGCTGCTGCACAAGCGGCGCGATCGCAAGTCGAAAATGCTAAAGCTACCCTGAGATCCTTAGAAGCAGATAGACAATCTTTTCTTGCAGATGTGAAATTAAATCAGCAAGATTACAATCGCTATGCCGATCTTGCCAACCAAGGAGCGGTATCTCAACAAACAAAAGAACAGTATGCTAATAGACTAGCTGTAGCCAGAGCCGCTCTCAACGCAAATGAATCCAAAATTAAAGCGCAACAAGCCGCAGTCGCCGAAGCCGAAAAATCTTTACAGCAAGCTTTAGCTAATACCAACCAACAACAAGTCCAACTCCAATACTACAGAGTCACAGCTCCCTTTGCTGGTACAGTCGGTGATATCCCTGTCAAATTAGGTGATTTCGTCAACACGTCTACACAGCTAGCTACCATTACTCAAAATCGACCTTTAGAAATAAATCTATCTGTACCCATAGAACGTGCATCTGAATTGCGTAACGGAATGCTAGTAGAACTGATTAATGCTCAAGGTCAGACTATTGGTACTAGTCGGGTATTTTTTATCTCTCCGAAAGCGAATAACGAAAATCGTATGATTCAGGTCAAAGCTCTGTATGACAATGAAAATAATAAGCTTAAAGCAGATGAATATATTCGTGCAAGAGTGATATTTAGTGAACGCTCAGGAGTAGTTATTCCAACATCAGCAGTTGCTCGTATAGCTGGACAAAACTTTGTCTTCATCGAGCAAACCCAAAAATCACCTCAAGGTAAGACCCAACTAGTAGCTAAACAAAAGCGTGTTGAGTTAGGCAATATCAAAGGTAATAACTACCAAGTATTGAAAGGATTACAACCAGGAGAAAGAATAGTTGTTTCGGGACTACTCAATCTTCAAGATGGAGCGGCCATTAATCCAGAATCCAAATAAAAATTAATTGATCATTGTTATTTATTGGTATTGGTTGTTAGTGCTTAGTCAAGTGTCAATGATCAATGGTCAAGTGTTAAGTATTTAAGTCTCACTAGTTATTCTCCCTAGTCCCCAATCCCCAATCCCCATTACCCCTTCGCCCCTAATCCCCACTCCCTTGGGGGGAGTGGGGGCCCCGAGTTCCCCTCCAGGGGACCCCTACCTTCCCCAATCCCCAATCCCTAGTCCCTGATCCCAATCCCCAATCCCCAATATGTTTGTCGATTTCTTTATCAGGCGACCTGTTTTTACCAGTGTCTGCGCTATTATCATTCTGCTAGTAGGCTCTATTAGCATTCCTACCTTACCTACAGAGCAGTATCCAGAAATTAGTCCGACTCAAATCCAAGTTACTGCTAACTATGTTGGTGCTAGTGCTGAGGTAGTAGAAAACACCGTTACGACAATTTTAGAACGGCAGATTAACGGTGTTGAAGGCATGAAGTACATGACTTCTAGTAGCAGTAATAATGGTACTAGTACGATTACAGTCACATTTGATGCATCACGAGACCCGGATATTGCTGCCGTCGATGTGCAGAATCGTGTATCTTTGGCTGAACCACAGCTACCAGAACCAGTCACGCGAACAGGAGTCAGCGTTAGTAAACAATCAAATAACATCCTGTTAGCGATGGGCTTATACAGTGAGCAAGGAGAATATGACACTGTATTTTTAAGTAATTACGCCGATCTTTACTTATCAGATGCTCTCAAAAGAATCAAGGGTGTGAGTGAAGCACGAATTTTTGGTGAACGCCGTTACGCGATGCGTTTGTGGCTTGATCCAAACCGCCTTGCAAGTCGTGACCTTACTGCTCAGGATGTGATTGATGCTTTGGATGAACAAAACCTGCAAGTGGGTGCTGGACAAATTGGTCAGCAACCATCACCAGAAGACCAAATGTATCAAATTGACCTACGTGCCATTAGTAGGCTCACAGATCCATCCGAATTTGAAAATATAGTGATTAAAACCAGTCAAGATGGATCACTAATTAAGCTCAAAGATGTAGGAAGAGCAGAACTAGGAGCAGAAAGTTACAATTCTTTCTTGCGATTTCGAGGTCAAGATGGCGTAGGGATTGGTATATTTACCATTCCAGGAAGTAACGTACTCGACATTGCCAAAGCGGTTAAAGCCGAAATGGCGGTACTAGCTCAAAAATTTCCACCAGGGATGAAGTATCAAGTTGCCTTTGATACAACAAGTTTTGTGGAAGCTTCACTTTCAGAAGTGGTCTTGACTCTGTTAATGGCGATCGCTCTCGTTGTCCTGGTAATTTTTATTTTCTTACAGGATTGGCGTACAACCTTGATTCCTGTGATCACCATTCCTCTAGCATTAATTGGTACATTTGCCTTTGTCAAAGCCTTCGATTTTTCCATCAACACTTTAACTTTGTTTGGTTTGACCTTAGCAACAGGGATGGTTGTTGATGATGCGATCGTTGTCGTCGAAGATATTTCTCGCTTGATTCAGCAAGAAGGAATGACGCCGCGCCAAGCCGCAACTGCGGCTATGCATGAACTGTCTGGAGCTGTTATTGCTACTTCTTTGGTACTGATGGCTGTATTTGTCCCTGTCGCCTTTTTCCCAGGAGCCACCGGACAGATATATAAACAATTTGCTTTAACTATCGCCTTTTCAATTACTATCTCAACCTTTCTCGCCCTGACTCTCACGCCTTCTTTATCTGCCTTGCTGCTGCGTCGCCAACCAAGACAGCGTGGTATATTGGGCTGGCTGTTTGGTAAATTTAACTCGTTCCAAGACTCGATGCGAAGAGGGTACGAGTGGTCACTCAACCGTCTAGTTAGGATCAAAGCAATTGTAATTGGGCTATTTATTCTCTCCTTGGGATTAACTGCTTGGCTATATATCTCCGTCCCCACATCATTTCTCCCCGATGAAGACCAAGGTTACTTCATTACAATTGTGCAAGGGCCAGAAGGGGTTTCTCTCAACTACACTAGCAAAGTGATGCGCCAGGCAGAAGAAGAAATTCTGAAATTGCCGGAAGTTGTTGGTACTTTTGCCGTAGGTGGATTTAGTTTTAGTGGTAGCACCGCTAACAATGGCGTAATATTTACAACCCTTAAACCTTGGGACGAGCGCAGCCGACCAGTCCAAGCAATCATAGGTAGTTTAATGGGTAAATTATCAGGCATTACCGAAGCCAGAGTTTTGCCAGTTAATCCGCCAACGATTCGGGGTTTAGGTAGTTTTAGCGGTTTCCAATTTCAGCTACAAGATAGAGGAGGTAACAGTGGCCTAGACACCATGCTGCAAGTCTTAGGTCAATTACTTGGGCGTGCAAATCAAGTACCAGACTTGCAAAAACCTGTGTACACCACATTTGCTGCGAATACGCCGCAAATTTTAATTGAAGTAGATCGTAGTCGGGCTAAAGCTCTACAAGTAGATGTTGACGAAGTATTTAATACTCTCCAGAATTACCTGGGTTCGCGCTACGTCAACGACTTTAATTTTGAACGGCGGACTTATCGAGTTTACGTCCAAGCAGATGCTCAATTTCGCTCTAATCCAGAAGATATCGGCAAATTATATGTCCGCTCTGCCGATGATCAAATGATTCCTTTGAGTGACTTGGTTAAACTCACCCCTACAACCGGAGCGCAAACAATCAATCATTACAACTTGTTCCGCTCAATTGAAATCAACGGTTCAGCAGCTCCTGGAAAAAGCTCCGGTCAAGCAATCCAAGCAATGGAGAATGTCGCCCAACAAGTTTTACCAGCGAGTTTTGGTTACGAATGGTCGGGGATAGCTCTGGAAGAAAAAACATCCGGTGGTCAAGCACCGATAATTTTTGGTTTGGGACTTGTCTTTGTTTTCTTGGTATTGGCTGCTCAGTACGAAAACTATGTTGACCCATTGATTATTTTGCTATCGGTTCCCCTAGCGATCTTTGGGGCGCTAGCAGCACAATCACTGCGGGGTTTAAATAATGACATCTTTTGCCAAGTTGGTTTGGTGATGCTAATTGGTTTGGCAAGTAAGAACGCCATTTTGATTGTAGAGTTTGCTAACCAACTACATGAACAAGGTACACCACTTGCCAAAGCCGCAGTGCAAGCTGCACAGGAACGTTTGCGACCGATTTTGATGACAGCCTTTTCCACACTCTTAGGGATTTTCCCCTTGGCAATTGCTACAGGTGCAGGTGCTGGTAGCCGTCAATCTCTGGGTACTGCGGTATTTGGTGGGATGCTTGTTGCTACGTTTTTGAGTTTGTTTGTAGTGCCAATTTTATATATCGTGATTGGCAGCTTACGCGATCGCCTTTTAAAACGCCGTCGTCCACCTCAACAACCACCACACCCCATAGAAGAAGTAGAAGAAGATGGTCGAGTTACGACCAAAACTTATTGATAGGGGATAAGGGATAAGGGATTCTCCTTACGGAGAATCCCCAATCCCGTTTCCCCGATCCCCAATCTCGTTTCCCCGATCCCCGTTCCCTCTGAAAAATGACACTAGTAAATACAATTTCTCATCTCACTATACCTGTGTTCGCAACCGCAACAGCATCAGACAGCAGTTCAGTGATGGCAGCAGTGCTGATTAGTTTAGTGGTGATTTACCTGGCGAGTATGATTGGAAGCGAAATTTGCGATCGCTTGAACATGCCACCAGTTTTAGGGCAACTCTTAGGTGGTCTGGTTGTGGGCATATCAGCCTTTCATTTGTTGGTATTTACTGAAGATGGAGGTGATTTTGGTGACTCGATTTTAATAAAGTTCTTGGTAGCCACTACAGGTTTAACCATAGATGGAGCATCAACCATATTTCAAATCGATAGTGAAGTTATTTCTGTTTTAGCAGAAATCGGTGTGGTAATTCTATTGTTTGAAATTGGTTTGGAATCAGATTTAAAAGAATTACTCAAAGTTGGGCCACAGTCAGCAATTGTAGCAATAGTAGGAGTTACAGCCCCCTTCGCTGGTGGTACTTTTGGGTTAATGTACTTGTTTGGCGTACCTGCTGTACCTGCAATTTTTGCTGGTGCAGCCCTGACTGCAACCAGTATTGGAATTACAGCCAAAGTCCTGTCAGAACTACAATATCTCAATCGCAAAGAAGGTCAAATTATTATTGGTGCGGCTGTTTTAGACGATGTACTTGGCATTATCATCTTGGCAGTGGTGGCGAGTCTAGCCAAAACCGGAGAAGTCGAAATAACAAATGTACTTTATTTAATTGTTAGTGCCGTAGCTTTCTTAGTTGGAGCAGTATTACTCGGTCGTCTTTTCAATCCCTATTTTGTCAAGATAGTCGATGAACTCAAAACCCGTGGTCAATTATTAATTCCTGCCCTGATTTTTGCTTTCGTTTTAGCATATATTGCTACAGCTATAAATTTAGAAGCAATTCTCGGAGCTTTTACGGCTGGCTTAGTATTAGCGGAAACACAGAAATGTCGAGCGCTCAAAGATCAAGTCTTACCAATTGCAGATATGCTCGTGCCGATTTTCTTTGTCGCTGTGAGTGCCAAAACTAACATTGCTGTCTTAAATCCATTTGTGCCTGAAAATCGTGAGGGCTTGATTATCGCTAGTTTCTTAATTTTGGTAGCAATTGTGGGTAAACTGGTCAGTGGCTTTACGGTATTTGGTTCAGAAGAAACTAACCGTTTAGCAATTGGTGTTGGTATGATTCCACGCGGCGAAGTCGGATTAGTGTTTGCAGGTATCGGCTCCACAAGTGGCGTTTTGTCTGGTTCTTTGGATGCTGCTATTATCGTGATGGTGATTTTGACAACCTTTTTAGCACCACCTTTATTATCATTTGTGTTTCAAAAACCAGTAATATCTCCTGTAATATCAAGTTCGGATAATTAGTCATGATACTAGTTGGTGCGATCGCCTAAATGAAAAATGGGCGTTGCTCAATAATGGAATGATTTAGCCCTATTTTGAACGAATTATTAATAGCTTCAGCCGCTAATTCATCCCGCATTTATGCAACGCAGTCGTCTCAAGACGACTGAGAAAGGGCTTAAGTCCACTTGAGTAAAATCTGCAACCTTTGATAAATTTGCAATTTCCTTAACCTGTAAAGGATGATCCACCATAGACTGAGTTCGCATAAATTGCCAATTGTGATCGATTTTTCAGATTTAAACGATTAAGCAGATGAGTGACATGGGTTTTGACAGTCCCTTCCGAAATAAAAAGTTGCTGTGCGATTTCGCGGTTCGTAGAACCAATTGCAATCAAGCGCAGTACATCTTGTTCGCGATCAGTCAACAAGTCCAATTTTGGCTCTGGTAACTTCGGGCTAACAGCTTCTGAGGTTTGGATTTTAGTAACAATCTTTTCCAACAGCCCTGGCCCCATTTGGGTATATCCTTTATGGACAAATCGAATCGCCTGTGCTAGCTCCTCAGATGGCATATCTTTGAGTAAATAGCCCTTTGCTCCTGCTCGCATCGCATCAGCAATGTATTCATCATCATCAAAAGTGCTAAGGACTATGACTTTAATATTTGGAAACTGCTGACATATGATGCCAGTAGCTACTTTACCATCCATTACAGGCATACGTACATCCATTAATACAACATCTGGCTGTAAAGCTGTTACTTGTGCGATCGCGCTTTCGCCATTATCCGCAGTTCCTATAACTTCTAAGTCAGTCTCTAAATTTAGCATAGCCCTTATACCATCTCGAATGAGAGTTTGGTCATCTACGAGTAACAAACGAATCATATAGAAGTGCATCTAAAATTTTGCAAGAGTACTACCCCAGTGTAGAACTATGTCTGCGTAATGAATATTAAAAAGTAAAAAGTAAAAAGTAAAAAGTAAAAAGTAAAAAGATAATCCCCATAAATAAATTGAGGGGAAATAACCACGGACATAGTCACATGAAGAAGCGAATTTAAGGGGAACTGGCGAGTATTACTCATTCATTTGAAATTAAAAACTTGAAGAGATTGAATTTTTGTCTATAGTTTCCAACTTTAGTCGTAGGAATATTTACTTAATTTATCAACGAAAGTCCCTATCAGTTTATCTATTTAGTTGAGTTGAGAGTATAGACGTTTTTCAGATGTTGTATTCCTCAACAAAATTCTACTATGAATTCAGTTGCGAAGGCAATCAAACAAAGGCGACAAAAAAACAAGTTAAATTGTTTCCAAAATTTTGCTTTCTTCAACTAGTACACAACACACAAACAAAACACACAATCGAGGTAAATTATGCATTCTGAAATCAACAAAATTGAATTGTCTGAGCAAGAATTAGATGTAGTAGCAGGTGGTGCTGCTCTCCAAAACATTGAAACCAATTTCACCAAAGAAGTTAACTTTATTGCTCAAAGCACCGAGAGCAATGATCAAGGTAGCCGCTCAGATTCTGTTGTCTTAAATCAGCTTGTAGATACTGATGCTCGCAACAATATTAAGTTGGATTTCTAAATAAATCCACTCTGAATAAATCAAGCAGAGTTAGCCCTAATCAATTAATCAGGTGTATAACTTCTGCTTTCCTTAACTAGTACACAATACACAAACAAAACACACAATCGAGGTAAATTATGCATTCTGAAATCAATAAAATTGAATTGTCTGAGCAAGAATTAGATGTAGTAGCAGGTGGTGCTGCTCTCCAAAACGTTGAAACAGATTTCACCAAAGAAGTTAACTTTATTGCTCAAAGCACCGAGAGCAATGATCAAGGTAGCCGCTCAGATTCTGTTGTCTTAAATCAGCTTGTAGATACTGATGCTCGCAACAATATTAAGTTGGACTTCTAAATAAATCCACTCTGAATAAATCAAGCAGAGTTAGCCCTAATCAATTAATCAGGTGTATAACTTCTGCTTTCCTTAACTAGTAAGAGGATGTTTGAAATAATCCATGCTTAACAGTTGGTTGAGCTGTGGAAGCGTAGACGCGGAGCGGCTTGTCGCAAGACATCGCTCGTCTTGGGGGATATCTTGCAATGCGGTTCGGATAAGACCAGGACTTACGCAACTGGCATATTATTTTAAGTTCGTAGTGAGGACTAAAGTCTTCACTACAAGCAAAATTTTGAAATTTTTCTAACTGAACTGCATTGGCTTACATTTTAAGTGTATTGATTTATACCAAATTTTCGTGAAGCTGCATAGAATTTTACCCCTCCCCAACCCTCCCACTCCCCTTGCCAAGCCAAGGGGAGTGGGAGGGGGGTGCGCGTTAGCGCAGCGCGGGTGGGGTCTTTGTATGCGTCTTCATATTAAATTGGTATTACATTGCTAATTTATGGGCTTACAGTACCAAATGAACACAAGCTCAAAAGTTTAAAGCAATACAAGGAGGAAAATATGACAATTACTCCTAATAAACAGGAGACAGAACTAGCTATTGATAGTTCACCCATATCAGCAACTAATCAAGAATTTAATTGGAGAAATTGTTGGTATCCCGTTAGTTTTCTTCAAGATTTACCAAAAGATAAACCTTACAGATTTTCTCTGTATGATGAACCTTTGGTGTTATTTAAAAACAAAGATGGCAAGTTAGGGTGCATAGCAGATCGTTGTTCTCACCGTGCTGCTAGACTTTCCGATGGACAAATTATTGATGGAAAACTGACGGGGCGACAAAATAAGCTTTTCCAGTTATTTTGTCGCCCCGTCAGCGTTTATATACTCGTTCTTAATTATTTGTAGGGTGTGTTGTCGCGCAGCGTAACGCACCATTCCAGCTTTTTGGTGCATTAAGATGGGGAGCATCCCAAATGTTCAAAAAACCCGCCTGCTCATAGCTCAAGTCTGCTTTAAGCAGACTACTTGATTTATTTGTTGAGTCGTCTTCAGACGACTTGTGCTATTAGCTAACGGTTTAAACCCAAGCGCGGTATATTGAAAAAATTGGGATTCTCCCATTAAGATGTTCCGTCCATAACGCACCCTACCACTTTTCAAACAACTCCTAAAACTTGTTTATTTTGAAATCATTTAAGTCTATTCTTCACTTCCTCCCCTAAATTAGTCAGTGAAACTTCTACCTGTTCCCCTGTTTTTAAATCTTTGAGCGAAGATTTTTGTGCTGCTGCTTCATCAGTACCAATGATCACACAAAATTGTATTCCCTGTTTATCAGCTAACTGGAATTGTTTGCCTAATCCCCGTTTATCAAAGCTAGTAATCACATTAATACCTGCTTTGCGTAAATCTTGAGATACTTTTAAGTAAAGTGACATCAAATCCTCTTGTAAATTTACCACCATTACCTGTGCCGGAGTCGGAGCTAAAGTATTCAAAATCCCAGCTTTAATTAAGCGACTCATTAAGCGGGTTAAACCAATTGAAATACCAACACCAGGCATTTTTTCGCCTAAAAATACCCCAACTAATTCTTCATATCTGCCACCAGAACAAATACTTCCCAAAGCTTCGTGTCCTAGCAGAGTTGTTTCGTAAACTGTTCCAGTATAGTAATCCAAACCACGAGCAATTGATAAATCAATACAGAAACGATTTTCAGGAACTCCCAAGTTACGAACACCTGTAATTACTGTTTCTAATTCGGTAACTCCCAGATTAAATCGCTCGGCTTCTGGCATAGTTTGAGTGAGATGCTTTAGCTTATCTAGCATATCGTCCACTGTGCCTTTAATATTAACAAACTCAATAATTTTCTGAGTTGGTTCTAGTGAAATACCTTCTTTTTCTAACTCTTGTTTAACTTTGGCTTCACCAATTTTTTCCAGATTATCAATAATGCCGATACAGGCTTTAATTTTGGTTTCCTCAATTCCTACAGATTGAAAAAAACCTGTAAGAATTTTACGATTATTGATGCGAATAACAAAATCACCAATATTAATAGCTGTAAAAATTTCCGTGATAATTGCAGGCATTTGAGCATCATAAAGCAAGCTCAATTCCCGACGACCGACAACATCAATATCACACTGGCGAAACTGACGGAATCGTCCATCTTTTGCTCGTTCGCCACGAAATACCACATCCATTTGGTAGCGAGCAAAAGGGAAATTTAAATCATTCAAATGACGAGCAATATAGGCTGCTAAAGGAACTGTTTGGTCAAATTTTAATGCTCGTGCTTCTGAACCACTTTCGCCAGATTTCTCCTTTTCTGCTTGGCGATTCGGAGGCAAAATTGGATCAATACCATAAATAATATTGTCGCCTTGATTACCTTTAGCTTGTAGAACTTCTAATCTTTCGACTGCGGGAGTTTCAATAGGAGTAAATCCGTAGCTTTCAAACACCCTACGGATAGTATCAATTAAATATACTTCTAGGCGTTTTTCGCCAGGAAGAAACTCTGGAAAACCACTAGGAGTAGAAAAGTTGATTTTTTCGCTTTTTGCCATGCTGAGAATTGATAATACTTGATTATTGGTTATTAGTTGTTGCTTGTTAGTGGTTGGTAATTACAAACAACAAATAACTACCAACCACTAACATCAACAATTACTTTATCGCATCCGTTCTTCTTGAACTAGAGTTCGTTGGTACACTTGATGATTTTTAAACCAATGCCAGGTGCGGAAACGATAGTTATTGCAAGGACTGAGAAAAATCGTTTCATACAAATACTGACCTGGTATATTTTTAAAAGTAAAAAGAAAAATCATAGTTGTATTATCAACTTCCCAGGCTTGACCAGTAAGACGTTCAGTATCAAACCACACGTTTTTGTTTTCATATCTTCCGGGAAAATGATGCTCTTCTTGTTTACCGCTAGGCCATTGGTAACGATTTATTTGATAGTAGGGAGAAGTTTCATCCTCTCTAAATTGACAACTTAGATGAGAAGTATATTTATCTAAAATTTTTCCTTCATTATCAACCAATGTATAAGAACCTGACCATTCTCCTTCATGGCGGGCCATGAGAGGCATTTCTGCTTTGATAATAGACATTTGATTTACACTCCTTTTATTTTGAGTGATTTAGCAATAACCATACAAGCATGATACCTGTCACTAACCCACTTCCAGTCCAACCAGTACTATAGGCGATCGCACCCACCATTTGTGCATTTATTTTAATTGCTACAGTTTGCAATCCCAAAGTCAATATCGCTGCTAATGCCCCATTTACTAATCCCGCAATGCTGCTAGCCAAAATCCATCGCCATGCTTGTTGGAAATGACGGCTTAAAACCAACCATTGGATCACTCCCAATACAGTGAAGGTGACACACTGATTAATCAAATGTAACCAGAATGCTTCCCAAAATTGGCTTACTGTCAATAGCATCTCTATAATGATGGGATTGACAATTTCTCTTGTGATGAGAGTCACTGGAATACCCAAGTACCAACCTACAGTACTGGCTAACACCCACCAGCCTGCTTGTCTTATGTAACGCTTTAAGACAAACCATTGGGCAACTCCAAGAATAGGGCCAGTTAAAATTAATGTGGCAAAAAACTGGAATCCACCCTCTTCCAAAGTGCCAATTACAGCACCACCAACAGCATTAGCAAGTACCCACCATAACAATAGTCTTCTGTTTTTAATCATCAAACCACCAAGGATCATGATCAGAATTTGTTTTAATCAAGAGGGCTTTTTTCCGCATAAATCGCATCAACGCAGCTGTCCCCATGCGTGAACCACCTAAACCAGAGTATTTGAAAGAATTTTTTTCTCCCTCATAGATGAGAGCTGTCAAACCTGCATCATTAATACAAATAGCACCTGCATCTATGTGTTGAGCAACTGCTAAAGCTTCTGCTTCATCTCCTGCAAAAACTGCTGCACTCAGCCCATAAATAGTATCATTTGCCAATTTAATTGCTTCTTCTAACTTGGAAAAAGCCATAACTGGCATAATGGGGCCAAATGTCTCCTCAGTCATAATCTTCATGTTGTGATTAACTTGGGTAAGAACTGTCGGACGACACCACCATCCTCCCCCAGTATTTTCTACTTTTCCCCCGCAGTGTATAACAGCTCCTTCTTCTATAGCCTCTAACAAATGATTACTAATAATTGCGGCTTGTCTTTCGGCAATAATTGGGCCAATTTCGCCACTTTCAAGTTTAGGGTAGGCTAATTGCAAACGTTCGGCTTTGGTGACAAGTTGTTCAACAAACTGTTTAAAAATCGATTCAGCAACATAGATGCGTTCAATGGAAAGACACGACTGTCCTGTATTCACTACCGAACCCCATAAAACTGCTGAGGTTGCTAATTCTAAATCAGCCGATTCCAAAACGATCGCTGCATCTTTACCTCCCAATTCTAAAAAAGCCGGGATAAAGCGTCTAGCTGCGGCTTCTGCAACTTTTCGCCCTGTGGTTACACTTCCTGTAAAGCAAACCAAGTCTACATTTTCGATCAGATGAGCGCCTGTTTGACCTGCTCCTTCTACAAAAGTAAATATTTCCCGCAATGGAGGAACAGCATTAACAGCATTTAACAGTGGTGTCATAAACCGAGGCGCTATTTCACTTGGTTTAACAACCACAGCACAACCTGCGATCAGTGCTGGAATGACATCAATAGTTGAGAGCAACAATGGCAAATTCCACGGACTAATTACTCCCACCAGAGGATAAGGTACTGCTGTTTGTCGCAGTTGGATAAATGGTACTGCTGTTTGTTTTTCTGTTTCTTCTAGTAATTCTGGTGATAATTTACACCATCTATCAATATTAGAGAGGAACGAATCTATTTCTAGTACTGAAATTGACAATCTACCAGTATCAGCAACTAAAGCTTCAGTAAGTTTATCCCGCCCTGCAATAATGGCTTGCTTCCACTGTTGCAAAGCTGCAATTCGTCCTTTTAAACCGAGTTCCTCCCAAGCTTTTTGCGCTCTCCGCACACGATTGCATAGTTGTGTCAAAAGCTTTGGTGGCGGCGGTATAATTACGTAATCATATTTCCCCGTACGAGGGTTACGAACATCTATTGGTTTGGTCATTTGTTATTGGGGATTGGGGAAGGTAGGGGTCCCCTGGAGGGGAACTCGGGGCCCCCACTCCCCCCAAGGGAGTGGGGATTAGGGGCGAAGGGGTAATGGGGATTGGGGACAAGTAGGACAACTAATCAGTTATCAGTTATCAAATTAAACTGGCCACTGTTAACTGATTCATCCCCAATCCCCGACTCAAATCACTCCTAATTTGGCTAAACGCTCGATAGTTTGTTGCTGGCTTTGGATGAAGTGTTGGCGATTTACTTCTTTATTCAGCATAGTGTTTGGTGGGTAAAATTCTGACTGGCTGTAGCTGTCTGCGTATAGTTCAAAGCGCTGGCGGGAAAGTAAATTATTTAACCCTGGACGACGGCGATCGCTACGCAAGGCTACGAGGTTGATCTCTGCAAAAGCTGCCATGCTTTCTCCTGATCCTGTTTCAGCAATAACTAATCCTCGGTAATCAATGATTTTAGAACCACCATCTGTGGAAGCTTGCGGAATAGAAGTATTGACGATACCCGCAGTATTAGCTGAGACTACGTATGCCATGTTTTCTACTGCACGAGAAATTTTCGCTGCTTCTTTAGGGGTGCGCTCTTTACCGTAAACTTCTGATGTCGAGTGCAGAAAAATCTCTGCACCCCGCATTGCTAAACACCGGGCTACTTCTGGATATAAAATTTCTTCTGATGCTAAAGCTGCTAAATTACCTATTTCTGTTTTCGCTACCGGAAAAACACCATCCAAACCGTAACAATCAAGATATTTATCCCAAACGTCATGGGGTGTTGGTGCAAACATAGAATTTAAACGCCGATAGCGCAAAATTATTTCACCGGATGGGTTGATCACAAAGCATGTTTGAAAGTATAAGTCTGGAAAATTAGGATCGAGTTCGTAGGCGTTACCAGCAAGAAAAATTTTTAGTTCTTGGGCAATTTTACTGAGGCTATCATACTCTGCCCCGCTAATTTCTAAACAAGCTTTTTCTGCCCATGTAGCGAGTGATTCTCCCATAGGAAAACCCGTGAGAAAGTACTCTGGTAGGACAACTAAACGACAGTCGGAACCAATAAAAGCGATACTAGCAGCAATTTGCTGTCCTAAGCGCTCAATAGTATTTTGGATTAAAAAACGAGCTGCTTGGCGATCGCGTGCTTGGTTAACTGCATAACATGTTACTTGCAGTGCTAAAGCGCGGTATGAGTCGATGGTTTTAGCTTCCATGCTGCTTGCCAGCTAATGTCTAAGTATTTATTATCAGTGCGATCGCTTTTTTATAGCTAAGTTTGCTGTAAAAATTTATCAACTTTCAATCAGGCCATTCATCCCACGCTCCCCTGAATACAGGGTGAGACGTGGGGCTTTCTGTCGGTTTAAGCTAAATCACAGCATTACAAATACCATCTATACGCTGTTTTAATAAAGATTTTAAAGCCGTTTCTTGAGCCTTCAACTTGATAATAGTTGGTTGTTCTTCCACATACACAAGTCTTTTTTTCGCTAGCTCAATTTGCACTGTTTGTAAATCTGCTAAAATATCTTGCACGTTAGACATCTTACCGCCAGCAGCAACATCCTCTGGTTGCACTTCACCGCGATTGAACTTCCGGCATAATTTTCCTTGTAATTTTGCCTGTTGAATGTTTGCTTTAGAGTTACTTTCCTGTTTAGCAACAGCAAAACCAGCTACATAACTAGCTATTCCTACAGAAGCCACAATTACTGCTGATCCTACCAGCCGACGTAGCTTGAGAACCGATCCAGAATTTTGAATAGTTTTCTGTTCAGAATCGCCCTTAGTTTTCATACACTGACTAAACTCATAGCTCAATTCTAAAGACAGTATATTTGCCAAGTAAGTTCCTATCAACTCACAGATGCTTCTAACATCCGCAATGTCCCGGTATTAGCATCTATTTCTGCTTCTATACCAACAGGCAAGGTAAATTTATCTTTAATATGACCAATCATCGCACCGTACCAAGCTGGAATACCCAAGGGTTGGATGTGATCTTGCAAAACTTGTGCTAACGTCAATGAAGGTTCATCGCCCTGGCTGCAATCTGTGCATTGTCCGAATATAAAACCAGCAATTTGGCTAAGAATTCCTGCATTTTTTAACTGAGTCAGCATCCTGTCTACACGATAAATATCTTCGCTTAATTCTTCCACAAACAAAATAGTATGTTTCCATGAGGGCAGATAGGAAGACCCAACCATGGATGATAGTACAGACAAATTACCACCCACAAGTTTACCCTTTGCCTTGCCCGGAGTAATTATTTGTCGCCGGAGTTGCGTAGCAAGAGTGTTTTGCATTGTCACAACTTCACCTTGAAAAAGGATGCGCTTGATGTAATTCACCGTAAACTGATTCCAGGTAGAGATAGCCACGGGACCGTGAAAAGTAACAAGTTGAGTCCGGTTGTAAATTGCTAACAACAAAGAAGTGATATCGCTGTAACCCAGGATAATTTTAGGATGGGAGCGAATTAGAGAATAGTTGATTAACGGTAAGATGCGATCGCAACCTGAACCACCACGCATAGCAACAATCGCTTTGATGGATCTGTCAACAAACATCCCATTGACATCAGCAGCGCGATCGCTATCTTTCCCTGCTAAATAGCCGTAACGGTCTAAAACATGCTTGCCTAACTTAACTTTTAATCCCAATGATCCAAAAGTCTGTTTTGCCTGTTCAACGTCTTTCGCCTCAATTATACCAGCAGGACTAATTAATCCTACTGTGTCGCCCATTTGTAAACGCTGTGGCTTGAGTACGGATTTTTTATCTTGCTTGGCTTGGGCAGAAAAAGGTTGAATATGAGCGCATAAAGCAGTTATTGTTAGTATTCGCAGGTATTTTCGGCGGTTGATCTTCATCAAAAGACTATAGTATCATTTAAAACTTGTATCCAATGCTAGGAAAAATGCGAAGGTAAAAGGTAAAAGTAAAAAACCTTTTTATTGCTTTTGCCTTTTACCTTTTACTTTAGTAAATAATTGGTATTACAATTTTGCAAAATCAAAAAATTGAACTACCTTATTTTGACCAACTTTTTGAAGACATTCGCCAAGGTAAAACCGAAGTCATCAAAAGCTTTGGGCATCATGTACACTGGGGCTATTGGCAAAATCCTACCACTGCCGATGGTTCTATAGATGACTTTGCCAACGCCACCGAAAATTTGACTCGGCGAGTATGTGATGCTGGTGGTGCAAGTGATGGACAAAGAATTTTAGATTGTGGCTGTGGTTTTGGTGGTACGATCGCCAGCTTAAGCGATCGCTTTACTAACATGCACTTAGTTGGTTTAAATATCGACTCCCGTCAACTTCAAAGAGCCAAAGAACTAGTCCAACCCCGCAACAGCAACCACATCGAATTTATAGAAGCAGATGCTTGTCAGTTACCGTTTGCAGATAACTCGTTTGATTTAGTTTTAGCAGTAGAGTGTATATTTCATTTTCCTAGTCGCCAAAAGTTTTTTCAAGAAGCATGGCGAGTATTAAAACCAGGAGGAAAACTTGCTTTTTGTGACTTCGTACCCCAAGAAGCTTTTCTTCCCTTCATGCAACTGGGGTCATATTTCATTAAACCTTTTCTGAGTAATTTTTTTGGATATGTTGACAGTAATATTACCCTAAGTGCATATCGAAGGTTAGCTCAAACGACAGGATTTACCTCAATTTTAGAAGAAGATATTACCCTGAATACCTTACCAACATACCCATTCTTGCGGCAACTGCAAAGCACAAGAGAAAATGCACAACCAGACAATTCTACAGTTATGGCTGAATGGGTTAGTCGCTTGCAGCTAATTCGTTATTTAATTCTCTGTTACCAAAGGGGTAGAACATAACTTAATGATGGTAACTTGCTTGCGATCGCAGCTTCTTTAGCCTAGCGATCGCAAGTTTTCAGAATAAGGAATATAACTGAAGGCACAAGGTTAACTCCTGAGAAACTCTTTAGTGCTACAGCAAAGAGTTTCTCAGGAGTTAAAAGTTAATCGTCATAATCGTCAGAACGATAGCGAATATGGTAGTTTGGAAAATCTACTTGATAATCTACTCGATTGCCTGAACGATTTCTTGAACGATACTTATAATGATGCCTTGGGTAATTTTCCGAACGATACACACGATGATACCTTGGATGATAAACTCTGTAATCATCCTCTCTATAATCACGGTGATAATCTTGATACTCTTGATAGTATGGATCGTTGCCATTGGATCGAATCACAATATCAGCTTTAGCGCTTTGCCCAAAAGCTAAAGTTGCAGCCACAGCCGAGACAGTTGCTAGAACTACTGAAGTAAAAGGTTTCATAACCTCACCTCAACAAAACAATCTTAATTTTTATTGTTACAAGTTTTAGGAAAATTAGGTATCTGCTAGCAAGAACTTGTAATGTAGCGTCTCCCAATTCTTGAATATTCTAGATGTGGCGATCGCTATTAACTCAAGGACTCGTCTGTAATTTTTGATGGTTTGATGGTTTGCAATAAAGTCTCTATTGCAGAGCGCTAGTTCTCCACTTGTTTTTGCATCAACAAAATAATAAAATTTTAATAGTATTTCCATATACAGAAATTCTACTATTAATATTATCAACCGCACATTTTCGGTTGGGTGAGTACATGTTAAGTTATGCAAAAATATATTGCTTAAATCGTTGCAAAGTCTTACAAGCAAAGGACTAGAGACTGAGTACCAAAATACCTAGTCCCTCACCTAAAAATACTAGTACCCCTATTCTAAAAATACTAGTACCCCTAGCCCCAGACGAATTTGAAATCCCTATGAAATAAGGGATTGGGTACTTGAGTACAACTTTAATTAATCCAATAAATTCAATCGCCATTGGCTGGACTGTCTGTTGAACAGGTATCTGGTATAAGCAGAAAAATACCGCACTGCTTTGAATCAGAGCATTACCAATGCAACAGATCTTAAACCCGATTCAGAATTCAAATACTGTCAAGACACCGGATAGTGCAAACGACGTTTTTTTTGAATTTTTGTGGAGTGATTTTCGCATTATCTTTGAGCGTGATCCAGCAGCACGAAATTGGTTGGAGGTACTGTTTTGCTATCCCGGATTCCATGCATTGTGTTTACATCGTCTCGCTCACTGGTTACACCGTCACCAGATAACTTTTTTTCCCCGGTTGATTTCTCACGTGGGGCGATTTTTGACAGGAATTGAAATTCATCCAGGTGCAGAAATTGGTAAAGGTGTATTTATCGATCATGGTATTGGTGTCGTCATTGGCGAAACCGCTATTGTCGGCGACTACAGCTTGATTTATCAAGGTGTCACCTTGGGTGGAACCGGAAAACAAACGGGTAAACGTCATCCGACTTTGGGTGAAAACGTTGTTGTGGGAGCAGGTGCAAAGGTTTTGGGGAATATTTACATTGGCGATCGCGTCCGTATCGGCGCAGGTTCAGTCGTGCTACGAGATGTCCCTAGTGATTGCACTGTAGTCGGTATTCCTGGACGCAATATTTCCCACAAAAAAAGCGATCGCCTCTCTCCCCTCGAACATGGCAAACTTCCTGATGTAGAAGCAACTGTAATTCGTTCTTTACAAGCACGTATAGAACAACTCGAACAACAATTGCAAAGTCTCAAAAGTCAATAGTCATTGGTCATTAATTAATACCAACAACAACTAACCACCAACTAAATAAATGTTACCACCTTACACTTCTAATACTTTGGGCGATCACTATTGTATTGTCCAGATTCCTTTAAGCGATCGCTGGCAAGTTTATCATCGCTTGCAAGAGTTGATGATTCCCTGTTTGTGTGATTCTGATGGTTCTTTACGGGTACAGGTAGATAATTTTCTCACAGTAATTCTTGTTCACAGTATCGTGAAACAATTTTCGGTTTCTCGCCAAGAATTAATCGATTGGCTAGAACGATGTTGGCAGATGTAATAATTTTCTCTACACAATAGTTTGGGTAAATTTTCGAGATTTAATTTTTCAGACTAGTATTCTTGGGGGCAGAATTTTTCAACAGAAAACCACTGAAATTAAAGTTAAATTTTCTATGGTAGCCAACTGTCAAATTGAGATAAAATTTATCAATTTTTTGCAAAATGAACTTGAATTATCAAGTGGAGATATTGCTGTAGCTTTGCGAAAACGTGAATTAGAAAATGGCCCATTACCAATGCTGCTGTGGCAGTATGGCTTAGTTGATATAGAACAGCTTGAGCGGATTTTTGATTGGTTAGAAAAACAAGCTTAAGTAAGTCATTATATTTTAGATTTTGGATTTTGGATTGATTCTACTTACAAAATCTACTTAATCTATATCATCAAACAAGAACAGTTAAAAGAAAAAAGTATTCTTTGGAATTTGAGATTTTAAATTTTTACTACTGAGGTAAACATCATGATTTCCACTTTAATTGCCGGATTGAGTTTGTTAATTTTATCAGGAATTGCAGAGAGTTTCATGAGTTATATGCTATTCACTAAAATTTCTAATTATCCTGAAGACAAAATTATTCAATCAGTGAACAGTGAACAGTTATTAAAAAGAGCAACTGATAACTGAACACTGTTAATTTATACCAATTCCTGGTTTGATGTCATACAGAATTCAAGTTATTACTTGAGTCAGAATAAAGATTAAGGATGAAGGCTAAAGGATGAATGATTAAGTATGAAGGATAAAAGCCAAAGGCTGAAGCTTGAATGATGAAAATTTTTATATTTCACATTTCATACTTCAGACTTCATCCTTCATACTACCCCGTGGAAAGTCGTCTAAAGGGCGTCTACACACTTCATTAGAGGTATTTATGTAATGAATAAAGTTCTTATTAATGACACAACTCTGCGTGACGGCGAACAAGCGGCGGGTGTTGCTTTTAACTTACAAGAAAAAGTAGCGATCGCCAAATTTTTGGATGCTATCGGCGTTCACGAAATCGAAGTCGGAATTCCGGCGATGGGTGAGTCAGAAAAGCAAGCGATCGCAGCAATTGCTGACTTGGGATTATCAGCGAAATTACTAGGTTGGAATCGAGCTGTGATTTCAGACATTCAGGCGTCTATGTCCTGTGGTTTGACAAGAATGCACATTTCCATTCCGATCTCCGGAATTCAAATAGCAACTAAATTTCACGGTCAGTGGCGCATCACTCTGCAACAACTTAAAGATAGTATCAGCTTTGCTGTTGATCAAGGTTTTTGGGTTGCGGTTGGAGGAGAGGATTCTTCCCGTGCTGATGAAAACTTTCTCTTTGATGTCGCCCATTATGCCCAAGAATGGGGTGCATCGCGGTTTCGTTTTTGCGATACAGTTGGAGTTCTCGACTCCTTCAGCACCTACACAAAAGTAAATCGGCTGGTAGGCGCTTTGATGATTCCTGTGGAAATTCACACCCACAATGATTTTGGTTTAGCGACTGCAAACGCCCTTGCTGGTATAAAAGCCGGAGCATCATCAGTAAATACTACAGTGAACGGATTGGGCGAAAGAGCCGGAAATGCGGCTTTAGAAGAAGTTGTCATGGCTCTCAAACGTATTCATGGTATAGATGTTGGCATCGAAACACCACGTTTATTAGAACTATCTCGACTCGTAGCAACAGCATCTGGTTCGAGTGTTCCGCCTTGGAAAGCAATTGTGGGTGAAAATACCTTTGCTCACGAGTCTGGAATTCATGCTCACGGCGTACTCCAAAATCCTATCACCTACGAACCATTTGCACCTGAAGAAGTGGGTTGGGAAAGACGTTTAGTTGTAGGTAAACATTCTGGTAGACATTTATTATCTAATTTACTACAGCAACACGGCATTATTCTTAACACAGAAGAAACTCAATCTGTATTAGATGCAGTTAGACAACAATCTATTCAGAAAAAACGCAGTCTCACCACCCAAGAACTTTTAAATTTAGTTTACGAACAGAGGGTTTCTCATGCCATCAGATGATGAAGTTGAACTATACGATCCGCCAGCTTTTAACATCGGTGATAAAGTCCGACTCCGCAAACAAATTAAAAATGATGGAACTTTTCCTGGTCAAGAAATTGGGACAATTCTCGCGAAAAAAGGAGACATTGGTTACGTCGTTAGTATAGGTTCATTTTTACAAAGATCCTATATTTATGCAATACATTTCCTCGAAACAGGTTTTATTGTTGGGTGTCGTAAAAAAGAGCTAGAACTAGTTGAAAAATCTAAAGACGTAGAATAGGAAAGTAAATTTATGAAAGTAATGCTACGCAGAAATAATGCTGGCACCTTAGTTGTTTATGTTGCCAAAAAAGACCTCGAAGAAGAAGTTGTCAAAGAAACCGAAGGCTCTGAAGGTAAAATTTTCACCTTGGCAAATGGTTGGGAATTAGAATTTCCTAACCTACCAGATCCATTAGTTTTACCTCAAACATTTGAGGCTAAACGTCTCACATAAAAATTTATTACATATTTGTTAGTTGTTTATTAATTGTCATCTACCAACAACTAACCACCATCTACCAACAACCAACTAAATTTTAAAATGGGCGGCAAATACTTGACATTATCAGAATTTAACTTAGAAGGACAATTCCTTGGTTTTGTCGGTAATTCATCAGCAGATTCTAAATATTTACGTTTAGCGATCGCATCTGGGGAAGTACAACTCAAACTTCCTAAACAAATGCGTGCATATCTTGGCGGAAACTTGCAACCCGGCGAACTTTTGCGCGTATTTGGTTTGAGCAAGTTAAACACCCACACAGGTAAAATTAAATTTAAAGTTTATGGAGTAAAACCATTAGGCGTTTGTCCCAATCAAAAACATCCCCAACAAGCTAAAGCCAAAATTTTAGTTTGTCAAAAATCTGGTTGTCGCAAACGCGGTGGAAAAAGTTTATTGTCAGAATTAGAAAAGATTTTATGCGATCGCGGCTTGCAAGATAAAGTGATTATTGAGGAAACAGGCTGTTTAAAATGTTGTAGTAGCGCACCTAACTGTATTGTGCAACTCGGTCAAAAAGAATTTAAAAAAGTGCATCCCGAAGCGATCGCATCTTTGTTAGAAGATCATTTCTAGCACAATCAGAGCTATTTCATTCTAGACATGAACCGCCCAGCCTGCGATTGAAATCGCAGTCTCATAGCTAAAGTCTGCTTCAGCAGACTGTTTAATTTATTTGATATCAAGTTCGCTTGATTTGAGTCGTCTTCAGACGACTTGCACTATTAGCAAAGGGTTTAAACCCTTTGCTTTGCGATATATTGAAATTTTCACCGCAACACAAATTTCTCATTTCAACCTCGAAATTTCTGGTTTCAAACTCGAAATTTCTGGTTTCAACCCCAAATTTTCTCATTTCAACCCCGAAATTTCTCATTTCAACCCCGAAATTTCTCATTTCAACCCCGAAATTTCTCATTTCAACCCCGAAATTTCTCATTTCAACCTCGAAATTTCTGGTTTCAACCCCGAAATTTCTCATTTCAACCCCGAAATTTCTCATTTCAACCCCGAAATTTCTCATTTCAACCCCGAAATTTCTCATTTCAACCTCGAAATTTCTGGTTTCAAACCCAAAAATCCCCAACCCCCCTAAATTTCCTAGCGATTAACTGTACTCATATCCGCATAGCGATCGCCTGCTGCAACATTTTTAGGAGCAACTTTGTCGATGCGTTGCAAATCTTCTGGTGTTAAGCTAACCTCGACAGCTTTCACATTTTCCTCTAAATATTTGCGGCGTTTAGTTCCGGGAATCGGAACAATATCTTCTCCCTGTGCTAACAACCAAGCTAGTGCTAGTTGGCTGGGAGTGACTTGTTTTTCAGTGGCGATCGCTTTTACGAGTTCCACCAATTGCAAGTTTTTGTTGAAGTTTTCACCCTGAAAGCGAGGTGAAACACGACGGAAATCGTCTTTTGCTAAATCATCAATGCTAGTGATTTGTCCAGACAAAAATCCCCGTCCCAAAGGAGAATAAGCTACTAACCCAATTCCTAATTCCCGCAAGGTCGGTAAAATTTCGTCTTCTGGATCGCGTGTCCACAAAGAATACTCGCTTTGCAACGCTGTAATTGGGTGAACAGCATTGGCGCGGCGAATTGTTGTTGGTGCAGCTTCCGAAAGTCCGAGGTAGCGAACTTTACCTTGTTGTACAAGTTCTGCCATTGCTCCCACCGTGTCTTCAATTTGCACATTTGAATCAACACGATGCTGATAGTAAAGGTCGATGTAATCAACTTTCAGCCGTTTTAGTGAAGCATCACAGGCTTGACGAACGTATTCTGGACTACCATTAATACTTCGGGAATGAGTATTTTGATTGCGTTGGATACCAAACTTTGTTGCTAAAATTACCTGATCTCGACGATCTGCGATCGCTTTACCGACAAGTTCCTCATTTGCACCATAACCATACATATCCGCAGTATCAAGGAAATTTCCACCCAGTTCTAAAGCGCGGTGAATAGTAGCGATCGACTCAGCCTCATCCTGATTGCCGTAGAATTCAGACATTCCCATACAACCAAGTCCCAAAGCCGAAACAACAAGCCCTTGTTTACCTAATTTACGTGTCTGCATTGGTTTTTCCCTTTGTCATCAAATCATGATTGCGAATTGCGTAGCTTGCTTCTCGTGCCAAAGGTGCGAGTATTGCAAATTGCAAATTGTTTAAGGTCGCACCATCACCTTGATTGTTTCCCTACTGTCCATTGCTGCGTATCCGGAGGGTACGCCATCTAAGTCAACGCTGAGATCCAAGACGGGGGAGGGGTCAAAACCGACTTCCTCAACTTGCCCATCCACTCGTGACCAGCGCGCCATCCTGGTTGCCAATTATCTAATCCTCGGTAGAACCACAAATCTGAACCACAGATGCAAGCGTGAGTAATACGGACAATTGCATCGGTGGACTGTTGAATTTGCGGGTCGGGAACGTTTTCTACCCGCATGTCACCAGGCCCGTGATAAACGGTTGCTCGCATTATCTACCTCTAGAAATAATTTTTAGTGACTTTTATTGCTCAAAATCATTAAGATTTTAACGCTCAGCCATCCAGATCATCTACATCTTGAGACTGAAGTCTCAGATCATGGATGTTGACAGAATCAAGCAAATAATATATTCTCCTAAGTGAATGATAATATCATTCTAAAATATGTGTAATATCAAGCTAAAACGAGTGGTAATCTTTGATTAATCCTACTCTTAATTGACTCAATTGGCTTTTTTGTATTCAAAAGGAAAAATATGACACTAACAGGTAAGTGGTCTGCTAGTAACGGCAACAAAGACATTTACATAATCCAAAATGGAATTACAGTATTGGTTCATTGGACTGAAACAAATCCGTATTGGAACTATTCTTCAGGCATTGTCAATAACAATGAAGTAAAGATGAGTTTCGGTGGTGGTGATCAGTCCAGTGGGGCTATCGCGTCGGATTGGAATCAAATTAGCTGGAGTAATGGAAGTTCTTGGAGCCGGGTGAATTGATATTCAAATTTCCAATTATTCAACTCTCATCTTGCACCAAGAAGTGATAACGTTAAGATAACGTGAAAACGGTGGGATCAATCCCACCGTTTGCGTTTCATCCCTTTTCCCTGCTCAAACTGGCAAACGCACCCGAAAATGCGTACAACCTGGTTGTGACTCAACATAAATATCTCCCTTATGCCGATTGACAACAATTCGGTAGCTAATTTCTAAACCCAAACCAGTACCTTTACCCACACCTTTTGTAGTAAAAAACGGCTCAAAAATCCGAGATTGAATCGCCTCTGGAATCCCAGAACCAGTATCAATAATTTCAACTACGAGACAGTTATTTTCTTTATAAGTATTAATTGTCAATTCTCCTTTCCCATCCATCGCATCCAAAGCATTATCAATTAAATTTGTCCATACTTGATTAAGTTCGCCAGCGTAGGCGTTGATGCGTGGCAAAGTGCGATCATAATTACGGTGAACAATCACACCCTTTTTAATCCGACAGTGAAAAATCAGTAAAGTATTTTCGATACCCTCATGCACATCTATTTCCTGCAAAGGGGCTTGATCCATATAGGTGTAGCCCTTAATAGCTTTCACCAACTCAGAAATCCGTCCTGTACTGTGTTCAACTTCGTTGATCAATCCTGTCGCCGCAAGAGAAGCTTCTAACCAAGTCAATACATTGCTCAAGAATTCAGCCGGAATGCGATCGCCAATAATATCGAGTTTTTTCGAGTCTATTCCCGCAGAAACTAAGGTCGGAGCAAGTTTCCAAGCATAATTGACATCATGATCTTCCAGCCATTCTAAAACTTCGTCTTCTTGATCAGCTTGGGTGATTGGGTTAAGTTTGACTGCTGTGGTAGCGTATGTTGCAGCTTGATTTTGCATATCCACCAGCAAATTTAATTGTTCAGGCGTGAGGCTATTTAATTGTAAAGTTAGAGATTGCAGGTTTTGCCAATTCCCACGTAATAAAGACGCAGCCCGTTGCGCCGCAGCTCCTGGATTGTTTAATTCGTGTGCTAAACCTGCTGATAGTTTACCCAACGCTGCCATCTTTTCTTGTTGGCGCAGTTGAGCTTCTACATCTTGGCTTCTTCCAGCCATTGCAGTGAGAATTACATCAGCTAAGGGTGAACACTTAACCAGAATGTGCCTAAAAGTATCAACCTCAATTTGGAGGACATGAGTTGGTGCGATCGCTTTTCCGCTAGCAATAGAAGCTGCACCAGTCAGCATTGACAATTCACCCACAAACTCACCATGACGATGAATCGCCAAAAGTCTGGTTTCACCACCCACTTGCTTAGTAACCTCTAACTCACCCTCTAAAATGGCGTGAAAGTGATAGCTAGTATCACCTTCATGAAACAGCATATCTCCCGGATTGAGCCAAATCTCAGTTCCATACTCTTTCATCTCCTCTAAAGCTTGATCATTTAACTTCGGAAACAGCGTCATCTGATTAGGATCGTGCAGCATGGGAACTCCTTTGATTTTTAGGGAGATGTGGGGAGTAATGTAGAGACGCGCCATGGCGCGTCTGGGAGTATGGGAAAGTTATTAGGATTTTACAGTTTGCCAAATGGCGTCTACTTCTTGTGGCTGATAGATATCTTCACTCGCCAATTCCACCAGATCAAGTAAACGCCTGTGTAAAAATGTTTTAGCAACTTTCACCAAGTTGTTTTCTGGGTAATTGGGATGCACCCATATATCTACTTGGACTGGTTCGATTCCGTTTGATTGCAGAATAAATCTGACTTTGTGATATTGTTCATCAAAACCAGGTCTTTGCTGATTTCTATATATTTCGATATCTTTAATTTCACCACCAAAATACATAGTTTTCTTCCTGCTTATTTACAAAACTTTCGCTAAATACTGATGGATAAATTGAACGCAGATTGAACCTTCGCCCACTCCAGAAGCAACACGTTTAACTGAACCATGACGCACGTCACCAACTGCGAAGATACCGGGGATATTTGTTTCTAGTAAGTAGGGATCACGTTCTAAATTCCAGCCAGAGATGCGTTGTCCATCGCGTTGTAAATCTGATCCGGTTAAAATAAAGCCGCGATCGCTCCGTTGTACAATGCCATCTAACCATTCAGTCCGTGGTGCTGCTCCAATAAAGATAAATAATGAAGTAGCATTAAGCTTTTCAATTTCCCCAGTGCGATTATTTTTAGTAATAATTGCTTCTAGACATTTCTCACCTTTGACCTCAATTACACTAGTGTATGTTTTGACAGTGATATTTGGTGTTTCGGCGATTTGGTCTATTAAGTACTGAGACATACTGTTACTCAAAGATTCGCCACGAACCATCATCGTCACATGGCTAGCGTATTTGGAAAAATACATTGCAGCTTGTCCGGCTGAGTTTGCGCCACCAATGATGTAAACGTCTTCATCTTTACAACTCATCGCTTCAGTTTGAGCCGCACCATAATAAACACCCGCACCAGTCAAGCGTTCAATTCCTGGTACATCTAACCGCCGCCAAGCTACACCCAGCGCCAAAATCAAGGCATGACAACTAATTTCGCTACCGTCAGATAATTGTAAAAAACGATATGGATTAGCTACGCGAATACCCGTAACCTCTTGGGGTGTAAGAATTTCGACACCAAAGCGTTTTGCTTGGGCAACAGCACGTCTTGCTAAATCACCACCGCTTAAGCCTACAGGAAAACCCAAATAGTTTTCAATCCGCGAACTTGTTCCCGCTTGTCCACCAGGGGCTTCTCGTTCAATCATCACTGTACGTAGCCCTTCCGACGCACCATACACAGCCGCCGCTAACCCCGCAGGGCCACTACCAACAATCGCCAAATCATAAAATGGTTTTTCGGCTTGAGTTCGCAGTCCAATTTTCTGAGCAATCTCCAAATTGGTCGGCTGCCTCAATTGTTCTCCATCAGGGAAAACAACTAGAGGCAAGCGTACTTTATCACATTTTGCATACTCTGTTAACTGTTCAGCTTCCTGAGAAAATTCAACATCCATCCACTCATAAGGCACTTGATTACGCGCCAAAAAATCTTTAACTTGATGAGAATAGGGCGACCAGCGATTACCAATAACACGAATACCTTCAAAAGGTGGGTGAAATGTCGCTTGCCAATCACCAAGCAAATCATTTAATACCGGATACAGCCGTTCTTCTGGTGGATTCCACGGCTTCATCAAATAATAATCGATTTTTGTTGTGTTGATCGCGTTGATGGCTGCGTCGGTGTCTGCATAAGCAGTGAGTAAAGTCCGTTTAGCCTCTGGAAATATTGTGATTGCTTGTTGTAAGAACTCAACTCCAGACATTTGCGGCATTTTTTGATCTACCAAAAATAGTGCCACAGGCTGGTTGCGGAGTTTGATTTGTTCTAATGCTTCCAAAGCAGTAGTACCAGAGTCAGCACGTAAGATGCGGTAGAATTCTCCATATTTATGACGCAGATCTCGCACCACCGCTTGTAAGACATCAACATCGTCGTCAACTGTCAGGATTACAGGTTTAGCCATAGTGTAATGTTACCTCTTTATATAAAAATTATGACTCCTCCTACACTCCTACACCCTTAGACCCCTACACCCATCTTCAACTGACTCGCGGGAGTCCCCAGTCTCAACGGAACAGGGAAACATCCGGAAGTCCGTAACAAAACAAGTCTCGCGGGCTAGTCATCTTTTGCGTTGAAAGCTGGTTCTTTCAAGCCCCTACCTCAGCCGTTAGGCAGGTAGGGGTAGTTGACGTTTTCTACTATTAGGATAAAAACTCATACAGACCGATCAGATTTTCATCAGGATCGCGAAGATAAGCCGTTTTGATGCCATAGTAAGGATTATTCATCGGTGGTGCGGTGAATTCTACACCTTTGTGTCTTAATTGCTTATATTCCTCTTCCAAATCATGAACTGTAAAAATCAATACTACAGTATCCTGACATTCCGCCTGGAGTGGTTTGTCAGCATTATGGATGAGTTGAGCCATTTCCTGACGCTGAGACAGAGATAGTCTCATATCTCCAGCTTTAAATTCAGCGTACTCGTCTGTTTCATTTTCTACAGCGACTTCAAATTCCAATAAATCTTTGTAGAACAAAAAGCAAGCTTTCCACTCATTTACCAATAGTCTTGTGTATGCTGCACCTACTTTCATAATTTTTTATCTCCCCTGCAATTAATTTTCTGTTATACCAATTCTCTAAAATTCTGCTACACATTCATCCTCGGATCAGATTGTAAAAACAAAGAAATACCAGGTGATCATCCAAATCCGGCGTTGCTGAATCGAAGTATGAATTATGCGATCGCTTTGAGCTTGCGGGCGCACAGCGCCACTGAACCGTACTTAGAATAACAAAAAGTCTTACGATGTAGGCGAGCAAAATAATTTTTCTGTCTATTTCAGCAATTAAGCAAAACAGGTGCATCAGATGTTACCTGTCTACCCTGGAAATTAACTACAATTGGTGGTGACTTTGGTTGTTCAAATCTGAACTGTTTTGGGAGCGATCGCCTTGTGGATCGAATCATCGTTGATAACTGCTAAAATACTTGTCATATATACATTTTAGCAGTTTTTAACTCCGCTTTTTTCCGAGTTTGTGAGAAATCCGGGTAAAAGCCCCTGTCAGCTAACAATTACATTGAGCGCGGCTAAAAATTCTTGCTCAATGTAGGGTTTTGTAAAGTAATTAGTTGCTCCTAATTGCATTGCTAACTGCCGATATTTATTGGTGCTGCAAGTACTAAGCATAACCACTGGTATTTTTGCTAACAAAATATTTTGCAGACGATGATTGAGAAACTCAAAGCCATTCATGTTAGGCATTTCAATATCACAGATCACTAACTGAATTCTGGGATTTTGCTGCAATTTTGCGATCGCCTCTTTTCCATCTTGTGCTAGTAAAACTTTGTAACCTACTTTTTGCAGAGTTAGGGATATGAGATGTCGCACACTTTTGGAATCATCTACAACCAGAATAGTGGCTTGTTTAAGCTTTGCCATTGCTGACGTTATTTTATTGTCAGCCAATGCTTTGCTAAATATTGCTTTGCCTGGTAAATTAGAAAATTTAGCAGTGTAATTAATTATCTGGCTCAACAGAGTATTAACATCAATGACTTGGAATAGACGATCTTTCCAAAAGGTACAGCCACAGATATAACTAGGAAGCTCGATGTCAATTCCTAAAGGTTTAATAACTAACTCTGGTTCTGTGATCAGGTACTCCATCTCTGGTTCTAAAGCCAGAATTTGTTGACCTTTGCTAATTACTAACATTGGTTCTGGCTGATTTTTGGACTCGCAAATGACTGTCGAATCTTGTTTAAAAGTTGTTTCTAGTAGTGGATTGGTGTAGTTTAGTAGTTCTGAAATTTGATAGGTTGGAATCATTTGTTGGCGCCAGTGCAAAAATCGCTTTTGTCTGGAATCGATAATCTGATCAGCTTCCGGAATTAACATTTCTTCTACGCTGTCAGACTTCAAGATCAAGATAGTACAACTATTTGCCCAGACAAGGAGCTTAGAAGTTGCGAGTTTGAGTGGATATGTAGAGGTATGGGTGCGATCGCTTTTCAAATTTTCCTCATAAGCTGCACGCAAACCTGTTAAAGCAAGCCTACCAAGGGTTTGGGCTACTTGCGGGCTTGCTTGGAGGCTGGCTAGAGTGGTTTGAGCGATCGCGATCCACTCTGAAAATTGTAAGTATTCGCCCAATTCTAAAAACACTTCTATCTCTGTTGTGAGTTGCTCAATTAATTGATCAGCTTGAGAGTGAGCCAGAATTATTTCTAGGTGTTCTAATGCTTGAGCCACCTCTGTGGTGAACCTCATCTTGGAGGTAGCTGTTTGAACAAAGTTTGGGTAAATATTTTCTTTTATACCAAATTCCAGAACCATCGCTGTGTTCCTATGTTTAAGTTAAGATGGCACAAATGTTGAAATTAGTAGCAGGAAATTGTTGAACTAATTCCCACTCTGCGATGAGTCTTGGCCAAATGTCGCTAACTTGGCTAAGGACTCGGACACTGCTAGAGCTTGCTTTGAAGTCTGGCTAGCAATATCAGCAACTTTCAAAATAGATTGGTTGGCGGAGGTAGAAGTCTGTGCTTGGACGCTAGCAGTTTGAGCAATTTCCATCACCAGTGCTTGCATTTGGTCATTGACAGTGATAATTTCTGTAAATTGCTGTTGAATTTTTTCTACCAATTCCATCCCACTGATTGCTTGTTCTGCTCCAGACTTGATCACAGCAACCACTTCATTAGTTTCTGTCTGAATTTCTACAACGAGTGGTTTGATTTTTACCATATCCGAGTCTAGCTGCTGCACTAAGGAAAGTACTTTCTCCGCAATCAAAGCAAATTTTTGACCTGTTTCTCCAGTGCGAGATGCTTCCAGTGCTGTGTGCATAGCTTGGAGCTTGATTTGAGAGACAACATTACTAATAAGACTTACTATCTCACAAAGCTGTTGAGCAGGTTGATCTACACACTTGGTTTTTTGGGTAGCTTTCACAAGTATTTCTTGTGTCGTACAGATGCTATCTAAAATTTGGTTAATAGATTTATGTTCATCCTTGACAATCTGACTAAGTTGCAGTTCTTGGAGTTCTACTTGTTGAGCAGAAGCAACCATTTTCTCAGCTGAATCAGCCAACATTTGAATTTGATTGTAGGTAGATGTAATAGACTCCATTTGGTTGATAGCAACCTCTGTTGAAAAGGTTTGGACAACTGTTTCACTACTTTTGAGCAATTCGGATACTTGATTTTGCAGATTTTCTTGTTGTTGACTCTGCTGGAGAAAAATATCTTCCGCAGCTTGGTATGCTTGATCTACCTGGTTAAGAACCCTTGCATGATCAAGAGCAAATCCAACTTGCATCGCAACCTGAGCAAACAAATCAATTTCAGATTGTTGCCAATTACGGGGACTAGAACACTGATGTGCAATTAATAAGCCAAATAGTTGGTCATCTTTGAGAATGGGTGCAACTAAATTGGCTTTGACAGCAAAGGGTTTGAGTTGGTTAATATGACAATCGCTTAGACCAGCTTCGTAAATATTATTGATTGCTTGAACTCTACCAGCTTGATACTTTTCTACATAGCCTTCCACAAAGCAGGGGTCTTTGATTCTAGCTCGCAAGGCTTTTGGCAAACCTGGAAGAACTGATTCTGCAATCACCGTTCCATACCACTCGGAGTCAAAACCATAAACAATGACTCGATCAGCACTAATCGCTTTGCGGACTTCTTCGACGGTGGCTTTGAGAACATCTTCTTCATTAAGTGATTCCCGAATCTGGCGTATCAAGTCTGCAAGCAACTGAGTTTGCATACCTTCAGCATCGATTCGTTGCAAGAGTCTAGCATGATCAAGAGCAAATCCAACTTGCATCGCAACCTGAGCAAACAAATCAATTTCAGATTGTTGCCAATTACGGGGACTAGAACACTGATGTGCAATTAATAAGCCAAATAGTTGGTCATCTTTGAGAATGGGTGCAACTAAATTGGCTTTGACAGCAAAGGGTTTGAGTTGGTTAATATGATAATCGCTTAGATCAGCTTCGTAAATATTATTGATTGCTTGAACTCTACCAGCTTGATACTTTTCTACATAGCCTTCTGCAAAGCAGGGGTCTTTGATTCTAGCTCGCAAGGCTTTTGGCAAACCTGGAAGAACTGATTCTGCAATCACCGTTCCATACCACTCGGAGTCAAAACCATAAACAATGACTCGATCAGCACTAATTGCTTTGCGGACTTCTTCGACGGTGGCTTTGAGAACATCTTCTTCATTAAGTGATTCCCGAATCCGCCGGGTAATATTTATAAATAAGTGAGCTTGATCAACTTTCGTATCTACCTGTTTTAACAACCTAGTGTAATTAAGGGCAAATCCCACTTGTGTCGCTATCTGAGCGAAGAAATCAATCTCATATTGCTGCCAAAAGCGGGGTTTAGAACATTGATGTGCAATTAATAAGCCAAATAGCTGGTCTTTCTTGAGAATAGGTGCAACTAAATTGGCTTTAACAGCAAATCGTTCTAGCAATCCAATATGACAATCAGCCAGATTCGCTTGATAAATATCATCGATCGCACGGACACGGCCATTTTGATATTGTTCTACATACTCTGTTTGAAAGCAAGGATCTGATATTGTAGCCCGCAAAGCATTTGGAAAACCAAATGCTACTGATTCTGCCACAAAGGTTCCGTCTCCATTGGAATTGAAGCCAAAGATAGCGACGCGGTCAGTTTGTAAGGCGGCGCGAACTTCTTCAACGGTAGTTTTGAGAACATCTTCTTCCTTGAGTGATTCCTGAATGCGACGGGTGATGTTCATCAACAAATGGGCGCGTTCAGTTTCGAGTTCTTGTTTCCATAGCAATTCCGGGAGTTGTTCTTTTAGTAAGTTGATGTTTGTCTCTAAAACAACTAGTTCATTGTTGCTGGCGATCGCAGTGCGAATATTCTCATCTTTTCGACGTAGCCTATTGACTATTGTGGTAGAAACCGCAGCAGCATTCAAAATTGGATGAATGGCACGATTAGCCAAAATTATCGCGATCGCAGCTGCTAAGACTATCGCTGTCCCCGTTCCAATTAACAGAAGTGAAAGTTGTTTGTGTAGTGCAAGTTCGGCTTCTGCTAGATCTGTAGCGCCTACCTGTTGAGCTTGAGGAATCTGCTTGGTAATTAACTTATTGCCAAAGTGATAAGTTGTTGCAGTTCCAAACGCGAGTACTGGAAGCATACTGACGGCGATCGCCCAAACAGTTGCTTTTGCCTTCAAACTCCAATCCTTTTGTCCGATTTGTTCTTGACGAAGAGACTGTTGAAGCCTTACTGGCTGCTTTGAAGGATTTATTATGGTTGATTTCCCTGCATTTTGTTGACTACCCTGTAATTGATTAACCTTTTTTTTGTCAACTTGTTTTTGAGGAGAAGGCTGAGTCATAAATAAAATCTTAATTAGATTGCAAAAATTGATTAAAAAAAATAAACTACCACATTCAGTTCACTAACTGACGAAGTAAGACAATGTACTTATTGAAATTGCTGCCGAGTCAAAGATATAGTCAAAAAATAAGTATTTTGCCTTGATTTTATGTAAGGCTTTTATATAGGGATGTACTTACTACAAATAAAGTAGATTTTTGCGATAAGGTTCCATAAATCCTCTAAAACCTCTAATTACTTGGGTTTTCACCGTCTAGGCTTTATATCTCTTTTAGAGAGTTTGATGCTCCAAAGAAATAAATTAGTGTATTTAATATATTAGTGTTTAATTTAACAAAATTATTTTACAAAAGTTTTTCAAAAGAAAAGGGGACTGGGAAAGACATAAAGTCAATCTCCAATCCCCATAACCAAACCAACCAACTACTAACTCAAATGGTTTTGTGATTATTACTACTTGAGTGCTTCTTGTGACGATTTATCCATTTCAGCTAACTTTTCAGCTTCTTCATCGCTTTCAAGAATACCGAATTCAATCAGCAATGCTTCTAGCTCATCCATCTCGATGGGTGTAGGAATGGTAAGATTGGTATTATTGATGATTTTTTTCGCTAGTGTCCGGTATTCATTACCTTGATTGCTGTCAGGTGCGTACTCGTTCACAGTCATACGACGTAACTCTGCGTGTTGCACGATATTGTCGCGAGGTACGTAGTGGATCATTTGGGTATTCAAGCGTGATGCTAGGGTTTCGATAAGTTCGATTTCGCGATCAACGTTACGACTATTACAAATTAAACCACCCAAGCGCACGCCGCCAGTGTGGGCATATTTGAGAATACCGCGAGCGATATTGTTTGCAGCGTACATCGCCATCATTTCACCAGAGGTAACAATGTAGATTTCTTGGGCCTTACCTTCACGAATAGGCATGGCAAAACCACCGCAAACAACGTCACCTAATACATCGTAGCTGACAAAGTCAACATCTTGGTAAGCGCCGTTTTCTTCCAAAAAGTTGATGGCGGTAATAATACCACGACCAGCACAGCCTACACCAGGTTCAGGACCACCAGATTCTACGCAACGTACGTTACGAAATCCAGTGAGCATGACTTCTTCTAGCTCTAAATCCTCTACTGCACCGCGTTCAGCAGCCAAGTGGAGAACAGTGGTTTGAGCTTTACTGTGTAGCATCAAACGAGTGGAATCTGCTTTAGGATCGCATCCGACAATCAAGATGCGCTGACCCATTTCTGCCATAGCAGCAAGGGTATTTTGAGATGTGGTGGATTTGCCAATACCACCTTTACCATAGAATGCTATCTGTCTAATTTTTTCGTCGGACATGATGAGTTTTCTCCTACAATTCTTCGATTTGATAGGTAGGGTTGAGGATCAGATATATTCAGTACAGTGGAGCGATCGCAGTAACCGTGGTAGAACGAACTTGCATCGTACTCATAGCCATACCCATCAAGAACCACAAAGGCAAAAAAGTGCCTATTGGGAATGCAGAACAGATGATGGTATTGCACAGCTAAACAGCTTGGCTTTTGGTCAGTTGTTAGTTGCAACTTGAGGACTGACCAACAAGCAATAGTTTTTCAATTGCTGATGGAGTAAATGCGATCGCCATACGGTGAGCGTTTTAGAGTGGCGTATTAATTATTAATTTAGAATTTACGCAGAGTATTCCCTTAATTTTTTCCTACAACCAACACTTGTGTTGTAATCCACTCCAATACTGCTCGGTTAAGGATTTGTCGTCGTAATTTTGGGCATGTAGAGACGTTGCACTGCAACGTCTCTACAGGTTTTAAATGTCAATCGATTTGTTTTATCCGAGCAGTATTGTAATCCACTCTAAATGCTTGCTACCTTCCAGTTTTGCCAGTAGATAGTTGCCTATAACTTCATATTGGGAATTAACCAAACAATCTTTTTAGGTACTGAGTAACTTATGTACTGACATGATTCTGTGATGTTCCGTATCCTATCCTTTAGTTTTACAACTAGCAATCACAACTAGCTTGTGAAATTTTTCTATATCCTCTATGGACTGGATCTGGACTTTAACTGATTCGTTTGACTCTCGACTTCACCATCAGCCAGAATCATCAGGCTTTATTTCTCAATTACAAAGAATTATGGTGAATTTAACTGTATTCATCAATACAAAAAACTGTATCAGATTGATTCTTGCATTTTTTTACCGAAAATATTCGCTGCAAAGCCCCTAGCTTCTAGCTATAAGGGCGATCGCACTTTCCATATGGCTAAATTTCTCCACCTTGGGGTTTTGATAACGCTTGTAGTTCTTCCCAACTATAGTGACGGGGTAGTTCAATTGGTTTATGATCGGCTCCTAATCCCAACCCAACTGTCGGCTGGAGTTCTTCAATAAATTCCTCAGCGTACCCTACTAGCTTATTGCCTGCAACCCCACCAGTAATTGCCCCTGCAATCCCACCAATCGCAGCACCCATCTTACCACCAATTGACCGACCTAGTGCGACTCCTGCTACGCCACCTCCCACAGCACCTAGAACTGTAGTCAGGGGATGAGAATCTGTCTGTTCTGACTCATTCTGTTGAGATTGAATCTGTGGTTGCTCTTGTGGTATAATGTTTTCCTCATTATTATTCATAATGTTTCTCCTTTTTGTCTTTACTGATAAAGCCAGTCCCAATTAAAATTAGGGAGATTTCCCTGTTCCCTATTTAGTTCAATCTTTGTGCTATGCGATCGCCAACGCGCAATGCATTCGCCATAATCGTTAATGTCGGGTTAGCCCCTGAATTTGAAGGGAAAAAACTACTATCTACCACATAAAGATTATCAACATCATGGCTACGGCAATTGAGGTCAAGAACTGAGGTTTTAGGATCTGTACCAAATCGACAACTACCGCATTGATGAGCAACAGCTTGTTCAGGCAGATGAGTGCGGGGATAAATGCTAAATGGCAGGACGTGTTTAGCAGAATGGGGGATTGACTTGAGTACAGATGTCCAACGATGGATCAGGCGATCGCTTGCTTCTGTATTATTAAGTGTATAGTCAACGTGAATCTTGTCACCTACTACACGAATCCGATTATTTGGGTCTGGTAAATCTTCTGTTTGCAACCACCAACCAACTGATCGCTCGGCTAACAAATGTCGCTCAAAATGAGGAATCAGTTTCACAAACGGAGCCATAAGCGATGGAGCCTCGGCGGGAATCATATCAGCAAGTACATTACCTGTATTCTGCACCATACCCATCGGATAAGGAAAATCCGGCTCTCCCCAGTAAAAGTCATTGACGGCGATGGTTTTCTGAAAGTTAGCGTGATTGATCTCTAGGTGCATGGAAACTATGGCGGTTTCCAACTGTTTCATAAAATTTCGCCCCACTTGATCGGAACTGTTTGCCAATCCGTTGGGATGCTTGTCATTGACAGAGCGTAACAGCAAGGCAGCTGAGTTGACACAACCACACGCAACCACCACAATCTTGCCTGTGAACCAATGTTTCTCTCCAGCAATTTCAGTTTCTACCCTCGTCACTTCTCGACCCGACTCACTGGTATGTAACCGCAAGACTTTAGCATTAGTTAAAAGGGTGAAATTGGTATACTTTTCACGAGTAGGACGAATGGCATTGACCTCAGCATCGGCTTTTGCATGTACCAGACAGGGATATCCATCAAAAGTATCACAGCGAATACAGGGACTCTTGGTGCGATCGCTTTCATTGAGCTTTAATGCAAGTGGTAGGTGAAATGGGTAATAACCTAGTTCGCGGATGCCATCAGCAAGGGACTGCATATCCGGCTCATGACTGACTGGCGGATAGGGATATGGCTCGCTACGAGGTGGTTCGGTGGGATCTTCTCCTTCCTTACCATGCACCTCATACAGCTTTTCTGCCTGGGTGTAGTATGGCTCAAAGTCTTGATACTTCAAGGGCCATTCTGGAGAAATTCCTCCCTTGTGAATTACTCTTTCAAAATCCCGCTCCCGTAATCGCACTAAGGCTGCACCGTACAGTTTAGTATTGCCACCAACCCAGTAACCAGTCTGAGGCTTAAAGGCTTTACCTTCTTTGTCATACCATTCTTCATCAGTATGATAGCGATGTTTTTGATAAACTTCCTGTGGATTCCAATTATCTTTCTCTCTTGGTAAAAAGTCGCCTCTTTCCAAAACCAAAATTTTCTTACCTGTGGATGCAAGACGGTAAGCAAGTGTACCTCCACCAGCTCCCGTACCGATAATAATAATGTCGTAGCGCTCAGTGATGTTCACCATATTTTGATTATTGATTTTTGCGTAGCACTTAATGATGGTCAGATCCCCGACAACTTCTGTGAAGTCGGGGATCTCGTGCGATGAACCACTCCACTAGCGCTTGCTGCTAACTAGAGGCTGTCGCTGAATCAAATCAACTGCACCGCGTCGTAATTCCTCAACAGGTGGCATCTGGTTCAAGCGCATCAATTCCGATATAGCTGCCGTTTCTGTATCCCGATGGCTGGTTGCAACTGCCAAGACTTGATTATTTTTAATGTAAAAAGCAATAAATTTCTGTTGTTGGAGATCTCCATCTACAACTATTTCATCCCAACTTTGGGCATGTCCAATGTAGCGCAACGAAAATTTGAATTGCATCGTCCAGAAAAAGGGCAGCCCTCTAAATTTGACTGCTTTGCCTGCCATGTTATGAGCCGCGATTCGCCCCTGCTGTGCTGCAACTCGCCAATGTTCAACGCGAATCGATTCACTTGTACGCCAATCGGGATAACGGGCAATATCGCCTGCGGCGTAGACATTATCTGCTGCACACAAATATTCATCAACAACAACACTTCTATCTTTAGAATGCAAATTCACACCCTCAAGAAAGTCTGTTGCAGGCTGTACGCCAATTCCGACAATTACTATATTTGCTTGCAAGCGATCGCCATTATCTAAAATTACAGCTTCTACTTTGCCATTACCTGCAAATTCAACTGCTTTTCTACGCAACTTAAAGGAAACTCCATTTTCCTCATGGACTTGCTGAAAGAGTTTGCCGATTTGTTCGCCAAAGTTCTTCTCAAAAGGCACAGAATCTGGTGAAACAACAGTTACTTGTAAACCTTGCTGAGTCAGACCAGCTGCGGTTTCCATACCGATAAAACTGGAGCCAATGACTACTGCTTGTCCTTTTTGCTTGATGGCTGTCAAAATGCGATTGGCATCATCAAAACTGCGTAATGTAAAAATATTTGGCAAATCCGCACCAGGAATATCTAGCTGGCGTGGTTTTCCTCCTGTTGCTACTAGTAAGGCATCATAGGTCAATGAATCACCGTCGGTAAAGGCGATCGCTTTTGCTGTTGTTTGTACCTGTTTGACTTGCTTATTCAATAGCACTTCAATTGTGTGTTCTTTGAAGAAATCTGGAGATCGCAAGGGCATTTCTTCTGGGGATGCTTTACCACTCAAGTAAGCTTTACTCAGCTTAGTGCGATCATAGGGCAGCTTGTCTTCCTGAGTAATCATGACGATTCGTCCCTGATATCCGGCTACTCGCAAAGCTTCTGCGGCATGAATACCTGCTGTCCCTGCTCCCAAGATCACAAATGTCCGCCCATCAACGTTGGGATTGAATTGTGCCATAGTAGGCGATCGTAATCCTGTGGTTTGCTCTGGTACGCTGACAATGACGTTTTCACCTTCAATCCGTGCCTCATAATGAGCTAAAGAATCCAAGCCAGGTGGTTGTAGTTGGTCGCCACTCATCAAGTCAAAACAGGCATTGTGCCAAGGACAAACAATATTATGCCCACTCAGTACCCCTTTTGCCAGTGGTGCGCCATAATGAGTGCAGTGTGCGCCGACGGCATAAAATTTTCCATCTATTCGACTCAGTAAAATTTCTGTTTCGCCGACAGATACCTGTCGCATTTCACCATTTTTTAGATCATTGATATTGGCAACAACTGCTTTTATCTGTTTCATAATTAATGTGTTTAACTACTTATAAACTCGCCACTGAGCCACCATCTACTCGGTAGTTAGAACCAACGACAAAGCTGGATTGCTCAGAACAAAGGAATGTAATGACTGCTGCGACCTCTTCTGGTTTGCCACGTCGTTTGAGTTCGATGTGAGGACGCTGTTCATCAAGAAAACTATCAATAGCCTCATCAAAGCTGACACCCATCTGTTTCGAGAGTTTTTCCATCATTGCGTCAGTCATCGGAGTTGCTATATAGGCAGGGGAGACTGTATTTACCAACACGCCATCCTTTGCATAAGCTTTGGATAGACCTTTGGCGAGGTTAAGTACTCCAGCCTTGCACGCGCAATAAGGCAATTCTTCTGGATAAGGCTGTACAGCGTCTTCCGAACTAATTAAAATTACTCGTCCCCAACCGACCTCACGCATACCTGGAATAAAGGCGCGACAAGTACGCACAGTTGCCATTAGGTCTACTTCAATCGTCTGATACCAATCTTCATCACTAAGCTCTAGAAAATCTCCAGTCGCACCCGTTATTCCTGCTGCATGGACGAGGATATGAGTTGTCCCAAAGCGCTCATTAATCTTGCGTTTTGCGGCTTTCACATCTTCAGGCTTGGTGAGATCTGCCTGAACCGCAAAAACTTCTCCAAACTTTTTAATTTCAATCACCGCCTGTTCTAGTGCTTCAGAGGTTTTGTCAATCACAGCCACCTTTGCACCTTCCTTGGCAAGCAGTTGGGCTGTTGCTTGACCTATGCCAGAGTCTGCTCCTGTGATCACGGCGACCTTTCCACTAAGACCTAAATCCATATGCAATCTTTTCCTGAAAAATATAACTATTTTGTCTCTGAATCTAAGTGATTTAACGTAAATTTTTGAGGAAAATTCAGCTATTTTTTGCTTTAACGCTTTACTCTATTCCAAGTTTTCTGAAGTTTTCAACGAATCGACGGTACATTTTTTAGAATCAAGAATTCAGCCTCTAGGTATAAGCAAAATTTGAAAGTGTGTATCTCAACTAAATTTCTCTATCTACGGCTTGAGGTAAATTGACATGCCTATTAATGACAATTAGCTTTAGCTTGCTGTTGTAATTGTCATTAGCAAGCAAGTTAAAAGGCAGGAGATATTTATGCCTGAAGTAATTGAGATCTATGATGATCGCATGTGTGCGTTAATACACCCAAGTGCTTCACTCCAAAAGCTTGCCAACGGTGCAGTCCATAGCGAAGGCCCTGTTTACTTCCATGAAGACGACAGTGTAGTGTGGAGCGATGCTCACGGCAATCGTCTGTTGAGATGGAGTGCTAGTGACGACGTGAGTATTCTACGAGACCCATCTGACTACCAAAGTGGTAATTACCGTGACCTAGAGGGTCGTCTGGTTGCGTGTTCGTCGGGTTTGCGTGCTATCATCCGCCGCGAACATGATGGTGAGTGGAAGATTTTAGTGGATAGTTATCAAGGTAAACGCCTCAATAGTCCAAATGACTTGGTAGTGAAAAGCGATCGCACGATTTGGTTTACTGATCCACCCTATGGCATTACTCAACCAAACCAAGGTTACGGTGGTGAACAGGAACAAAACGGAAGTTACGTGTATCGATTCAACCCGGCAACTCGTGAAATCTATCCAGTGGTGACGGACATGGTGCGCCCTAACGGACTTGCCTTCAGTCCAGACGAAAGTCTTTTGTATGTGTCGGATACAGCTGCGTTTAATATTCCTGGAGGCCCTCATCATATTCGTGTATATGAGGTTGTGGACGACGCTCAGCATGTGACAAATGGTCGCGTGTTTGCAGTTATCGAACCAGGACAACCCGATGGATTCCGGGTTGACGAACATGGCAATGTTTTTACTAGTTCTAAAGACAGTGTGCAAATATACACCCCTGACGGGACTCGTTTAGGAAAAATTTTCGTACCGGAAACATGTGCTAACCTGTCTTTCGGCGGCAAAGAACGCGATCGCTTGTTTATTACGGCGGGCAAATCCTTATATGCTATCGACCTTAATACCCATGGTGTGCAGCTATGATTTACAAGTTTGTGTTGGGTGTCGCGATGTCTAACGACAAACCGCTTCTCGTCTACGCTGTGTGGACGCTACCGAAGGTAATAACTTCCGTATTAGCTTCAGTTAATTATCCATTTCTAGGCCCATATCTGTTGAGTTCTTTGTCTCATGCGTATCCTGGTGGACTTCCAGGATTAGCACTTTTACTGCTAAGAGTTAGCGTTGGCGGTTTGTTCCTAATCCACGGCTATCCAAAAGTACTGCATCTTCGTCGATGGGCTGAATCTATCAAAACACCCGTGTTTCTTTGCTTTATATCAGCATGGACGATGTTGGGTGGTGGATTTTTCCTCATCCTGGGATTTCTCACACTTTTGGCAACTTTGCCGATTCTGGCTTCTATGTTGTTTGCGATATTGTTACATCTGATTGAAGGTAAGCCCTTTGTTGCCATAGATCCTTACTTAATTCCCAACGACCAGTATAAAGGCCCTTTAGGAAAAGGCGAACCACCAAGTTGGGAAAAGGCATTTATGTACTGTGTAATGCTGATTGCGATCGCGGTTTTAGGACCTGGTGCGTATTCGCTAGATGCTGTGATTTTTGGACGATAAATTATTAAAATCAAGCACTTGTGTAGCGATCGCAGTTTGTTTTACAAAAATTGAATTTATTTAATTTCTATCAAATTAGCAGTCAAAATTAACACAGAGCCATTTCTATGCAGAATAATCAATCGCACAAACCGACAATTGACTACTGGCATGTCTATACTGACAAAGACGGTGTAAGCCACCAGTCCCGTCGTCAAATTCAGGATTTCATCGAGAAAGGTATAGCACCAGATACCTCTCCTCAGTGGCTGTCTAAATTGAAGCAGTCTGGTGCCACAATTACTTTTACTGTACTACCTGTAGGATGGGTTGGAAAATGGCATGAGAACCCGAAACCCCAGTGGATCATCCCCTTATCGGGACGCTGGTTTGTGGAGACTATGGATGGTCAGCGAGTAGAGATGGGCCCTGGCGAAATTTCATTTGGAGGAGATCAGGGGACGAAAGCGGACGCACAAGGTCATAAAGGTCATCTCTCTGGAACAGTAGGCGATGCGCCAGCTGTCCTGGTAATGGTGCAATTTGAAGAGACACCAAGTATGGAGTAGTCCTACTGCTTGAGGTAGGCTAGTGTCTTTTATGTAAAGGAGGGAGTCAGAGCTGTTGTCGGCAGCCCTAACTCCCTTTTTGTAGTAAGTTCAATTATGTATAGTTCAAGTTTTTGGGTGTATGAGGGTATCAATTAAATGAACTAACCGATAATTCCGAGCAGGGTACAAGAAAGTGGATAAATCCTGGGAATAAATTCCCTTTTTTTTAATCCAAAATACTCAATAAAGTGCATTTATACATGGGGTAAATCTAAAATACAAAATCTAAAATTCAAAATTTTTGACTCAATAAGTAATCTCCGCTCAAGTGACAACAAATTTATTTTTTCGTTAATTTTTTAGATATGATTCAAATTCTTGATTCTACCTTGAGAGAAGGAGAACAAACTCCTGGAGTTTATTTTTCTCCTGCAACCAAATTAGCAATTGCTAAATTTTTAGATCTGGTAGGAGTTGATATTATTGAAGTTGGTAATCCTGTAGTTGATAGGGAAATTGCTTTCGCTATAAGTCAAATTGCTAATGCTGGACTCAAAGCTAAGATCGGCGCTCATTGTCTTTGTCGAATAGATGATGTGAATCAAGCGTTAGATTGTGGCGTCAATTTTTTAGGAATTTTCTTTAGTGTTTCTCAGCAACGATTGCAACAGGACTACAACATAGATTTAGAGTCAGCTATAGAAAAAATTGTAGAAGTAATAACCTATGCGAGAAAACAGAAAGATAACTTATTGATTCGTTACACACCAGAAGATACGGTTCGTTCTCCTTTAGAAAATGTGATTGAAGCAGCGATCGCAGCGTTAAAGGCAGGAGCTAATATTATTAGCATCGCTGATACGACTGGATATACAACACCATTTCATCCAATCCGTAGTCTTTATAATTATGTGAAAACTCTAAAAGAAGAACTTGCAAAACAAGAATTATATCCACAAATAGAGGTTCATTGTCATAATGATCGAGGTTTAGCCTTGGCGAATGCACTGGATGCTTACAGAGCAGGTGTTAATATTATTGACGTGACAGTCATGGGACTTGGAGAACGAGCAGGTATTGTCGATTTAGCAGAATTACTCATAAATTTAATTGATACAGTTGAGGAAAATCATTGTTGGGAACTAAGTTATTTAAAGGATTTATATGATTTGGTAAGTAAGCATTCTCATATTTCTATTTTTCCTCATCATCCAGTAATCGGAAAAAATGCTTTTACCCATTATGCAGGTGTTCATGTGAATGCTGTAGCTAAAGATGAAGTTCTTTATCAAAGTTTAAATCCAGAAATTTTAGGGACAAAAAGCAGCTTGGCATTAGGAATGCAATCGGGATATACTGCGGTTGAATTGGCTCTCAAACAAATTGGTAGAGGTGAATTAATAAAAGATAAAGATGTAGTTGCTAATATTCTCCTCAAAATTAAAGAAATTGCCAAAAGAGGAACTCCTATCGATATTGAAAAAGAACTACCAGCAATTGTGAAATGTTGTGCTATTAGCAAGATGATTACTAATTGGATTTAGGATTAATCATTATGATATTGAAGAACTGAAAATAGGAAGTTGACCATCACTGTTGCTAAGGATGAGATATTAGATTGACGAAGTTATAGCAGTACCCGGATGAAATTTCCGGGTAAGCGATCGCAGATTAAATCCCCTCTTAATAAAAATATTGTTAGACCTTCAGATGCTTTCTGTAATAATTAATTACCTGTTCAATAAATTTTTGCCAATGATGATCCGGAATCCAAATTTGATGCAAATCTTTCTTGGCTTCTGCATCATTTATCCCTTTACATAGGCGACGGTAAAGATACATAAAAGCAGAAACTCTCTTATTAGCAGCACAATGTACAAACACTTTTTTGTTTGTGTTGGCTTCCATGACTTGGAAAAAATATTTGACATTCTCAAAAGTTGGTTTTTCCCAAGCCACAGGAATATGAACATATTCCATTTCTTGAGATTCCACTATTTCTTTTTCATTCGTTAGAGCATTGGGAGAATCTGGTAATGCTAGATTTACAACTAATTGATATCCAGCTTCTTTGATTAGTGTAAATTCTTCTTCAGTGAGTTGTCCTGATGTGGCAATCAAATCTGATATTTGCAGGAAATTGTAAATATTCTCAATACAGTTGTGGGACATTTTTAAATGTGTGAAGCTAATTGTTAGTTTTCGATAACTGAAGTCTCAGTTATTTACTAAATTCAGGCTTACAGCCATTATGTCCGTTTAAATACTCAGAACAATAAAATAATTAATTAATACACCTGGCGTGGTGAGGTGAAAACGCAGAGAAATTTTGATGGTGAGTAATTAGACGGACAACATGTAGGATAACGAGTTCTCACAAGAGCTTTGCTAAGAATATATTATCCAATGAATTCTGAGTTTTGAATGGGGTACAAAACCCCACAATTGTCGATCAAAGCTTAAGTTGAGTCAGCTAAAGTTTGAAAATCAAATTTTTTTAACAATTCTAAAAATTTAAAAACCGCAGGGATATGTAACGCGTTGGATAAAACTGCAACGGCCATGACTCTTTTTAGTGGTACTGGTAATTTGTATACCTGCACTTCTGGAGGAATTGGTACTGCTGCTAAACGCGGGAGAATAGCAGCTGTGAGTCCTTGATTAACCATACTGACAATAGTAGAGTCTTCTTGAATATGGCTAGCAGTATTCAAAAAGGGTGCTAAATTTTTGATGTGTTCGTGTAGAGGTCTTCCACAGGGTAAGCAAGCAAGCATGACTGGTGAATAAACAGCTAAATCTTGCCAAGTAATTTGGGAATTCTTAATTTTGACATAGGGTGGTAATAAAGCAACATACTCATCCCGGACAATTTCCCAAGTTTCAAATTCTTCAGCTGCGGGTAGATAAGTAATACCAATATCGGCGCGTCCTTCACGTAAACATTGTTCTACATCTAAGTAAGCAAGACGTTCTATGATGGTGACAGCGATTTCTGGGAATTGGTGGTGAAACTTGGCGATCACTTGTGGTAATAAATGAGTGGCGACACTGCGAAAAGAGGCTATGCGTACATGACCACCATGTAAACCTTTATGCAGATTTGCTTCTTCTTGCATCATTCCTAAATGTTGCAGAACCGTTTTAGCATGATACAAAATGCGCTCCCCTGCTGATGTCAAAACAGCACCGTAGCGACCTCTAGCAAATAAAGGTACGCCTAATTCTTCTTCTAGGGTAGCAATGGCATGACTGATTGCTGGTTGAGAAAGCTGTAACTCATTCGCTGCCTCACTAAAGTTACCACACTCCGCCACTGCAACTAAGGCTCGGATCTGGGAGAGTTTCATCGGTAATTCCAATCGAGAATCTGATTTGTTTTTCCCAAATAGATTGTATCAATAGATTTTTACTATCTATAAACCACATTTATATAATCTATACAAGCCATGATTTGATTGCTCAGTGAGACGTTGCTACAGTTTTGATTATGGATGATCATTCAGGAGCAATTTTATGACAAATAATAGGATGCATCTACAAAATAATGACACAAAGTTAGAGCTAGAAGTTGGTTATAACTATCTGTCATTTTTCCAGAAAAATTTGCGGAATATTTGGCAAGAAATAATTAATTATTTAGTAGCTAGCCAAGAATTACAAGTTAAACAGAAAATAGATCGTCACGGTAATCATTATTGGCAAGCCTACGATCCCACAACGGGCAAATCTTTTATGTCAGGTTCAGAATCTGATATGCTTGCATGGATTGAACAACTTTATCGGTAATAGAAAATGCCAGATTTAACTCTTGTCATCGGCAATAAAAATTATTCATCGTGGTCACTTCGTCCTTGGTTGGCGATGAAGCAATTTGGTCTAGAATTCCAGGAAATTCGTATTCCTTTATATACTCCAGAAGCTGGATTACAACTTAGTCAATACTCTCCATCAAGGAAAGTACCTGTTTTATTACACGGTAATCAACAAGTGTGGGATTCTCTCGCAATTTGTGAATATTTAGCTGAAGAATTTCCCGATTTTAATTGGTGGCCAGAAGATAAAACTGCTAGAACAATTGCTCGTTGTATAAGCGCCGAAATGCACTCTGGCTTTCAAAATTTACGTCAAAATATGCCGATGAACTGTCGTGCTAAACTTCCTGGTAAAGGAATGGCGCTCGGAGTACAAAAAGACATTGATCGCATTACTACTATTTGGCGATATTGTCGAGATAAATTTGGGAGTACTAGCGATATGTTATTCGGTCAATTTACCATTGCTGATGCGATGTTTGCCCCAGTTGTATTGCGGTTTGTGACCTATGATGTGCAATTAGATAATATTGCTAAAAATTATGTAGAAGCTATCTTAGCAATCCCAGCATTACAAGAATGGATCAAAGCAGGTAAAGCAGAACAAGAAATTATTCCTGCTTTTGAATTTTAGAAATTTGTTTATTTTTAAGAAGTGAATTCTGGCGATACGAATTAATGAAATCTTGTGCTTAGTTTTTATTGCTGATGTTAGTATGATTGGGATGAATTTTATTACCATGGAACATCAGGCGTAACTCATTTACATCAGAGGTAAAACCCCAACGCTCATAAAAGTTGATCATCTCTGGTAAACAATAAAGAGCAAGCACTTCAACAGAACCTAATTTAGGATGATTTATCACTAATTCCATCAATTTAGCCCCAAGTCCTATATTTCTGTGACTTGGTTTAACGATCACATCATAAATAGTGGCTCTATATATGAAATCTGTAAGAATGCGAGTAAAAGCAACCAAGCGATCGCACTCATCAACCAATCCAATCACAATATCTGATGCTGCTAGCATCTTCTCGACTTGATCACGAGTACGCTTGTGACTCCAGAATTCGTTTTTGTATAAATCTAATAAATCCGAAATTTGAGCTTCAGTTAGTTGTTCTACAACTTGATAATTCATGAGAGAATCGCTTCAGCTGCTTTCACGGTATTATCCAAGAAATTATGCGCTTTCATAATTTCGTAGAGATTCATATCTGTTTCCAATAAACAAGCGTGTCCACTTTCAGGTAATACCACCATTTCAGAATCCGGTAAAATATTTGCTAATCTTTGCGCTTCCGCCAGAGAAGGCAAAAGTCTATCCTGATTACTAGCAAGTAGTAAAATAGGTTGAGTTAGTTGACGTAATTGTTCTTCGTCAACACAGAATTCTCGAATTAAAGATAATCGCCACAGAACAGTTTCTGAAGGTATAGAACGCATTGTTTTCAGTAATTCTTGGCGATCGCTTCTCGAAATACGTGACAATGTTGCTAAAAATGGTAACAAGCCCAAAGCACCAATGTCGAAAAAGTATGATGGTACTAAATAAGAAAATTGTGACGCCCAATCATAGAAAGGGCGAAGATGAAAGCTAGAAGCAGGATTGATCAAAATTATTCTTTGAAATAAATGTGGTGCTGCTACAGCTACTTTTTGAGCCAAACAACCCCCAAAAGATTCACCACATAGATAAACTGTTCGTTGGGAACTTTTTTCTAGTTCTGTGTGGATCAAGTCCAATACATTATTTGTTAATACTTCCCAGCTAGTCAAATCTTCCCGTGGAATTGCCAAACAACGAACATCAAAACCAGCTTCTAAACCTACTGTTTGCGATCGCAATAATTGACCAGTTCCATCCATCCCAGGTAAATATACAAACAAGGGATATTCTGGTTGAAGACGTTTGGGAGTGAGAAAACACGGCTGTAATGATACTTTTGGGATAGTCATTGGTCAATCGTCAAGCGTCAATAGTCAATGGTCAAGCGTCAACCCCCTACTCTTCAAGAAGAGCTTCGCTCTACGGGGGAATTCAAAATTCAAAATTCAATAACATCCTTCACGTAATAGATTAGCAATTTCGCCGTGACAATGTTCTGTTAGTTCAGCGACAACAGTTTTAGCTTGTTTACCTTGATATAGTTGTTGGTGCTGGGGTCTAATCCAATAAGGATGACCAATTAACACCGCAACACGATTGTATATAACCAAAGGATGCCAACCAGGTTGATTAAACAACGGTTCCGAAGGATCAAACAAGTTCAATAGTTTGAGGGGAACAGCTGATGTGTTAATTTCTTCTATGGAGGCGATCGCAACTGGTAAAATTGCTAAATCTTGGACATTTGCTCGCAACGCCAGATGAGCAAATCCCCGTTGAAATTCACCTACCCAGTTCGGTTGGGTAAAGTTCACCATCGGTTCTGTCCCTTCAGGAAAAACTCCAACCAATTGTTTTGATTGCAACAAATGTTGTGCTTGCTTAAAAAAACTTTGTTGACGTTGTTGATTTGCCTCTAGCGGAAAACATCCCAATCCTGCTACTATCTCTCGCATGATTGGTACTTGTCCCATGTAATGATGGCAAGCAAATCTGATCGAACTCGAAAGTGCTGCCATCAAAATTGGTGCATCCATAAAGCTACGATGATTACTCACTACCAATACACTGGCATCTTGAGGAATGCGATCCTCATAGTAGCGAAACATCTTGGTTGAGAGTGTCGCCAACAACCAGTGAGAAATATCCAGGGGGCTGTTTACACTCATAACTCTTCAATATAAATATTTCACAAACATAGGTGTTTATCTACACGCTATCTTTACATTTCTTTACTATCTCTGGGACTGTCTTAAGGTATAGATGTTTGATCTACAAACTTAGGAAAATCTTTTGTCCAAGAGGAGTTGATTTATGGTGTCGCCAGATAAAAAATGTGAAAAATCTTTTGATGAGATTTTTACATCTCTTCTTTAAGATAGCCGCGACAAACAAACTTCATCACGAATTATGAAAATTGTTCTGTGCGTCACCTGATTTCAAAGTTTATTTTCTGTAGAAGTCTAGCTATGAGAAAATCTCATGAACATTATTTGCAAATCTTTCTTCCTCAATTCCCGTTGCACCTTCTTTGGAGATAAGAAGCCTTACCTTCCCCTATTCCTAATCTCTATTTTCAGGACAATATATGTATTTCTATTGTCACAAGCAATTAAACCAACAAGTTTCGGGGAAATCAATAGCTGCGAATTTCTGTCTTTTTGGCAAAAATTAACTGAATTTATACCTACAAAAAACAAATTCTAAACTAAATAAATTTGTTAATATTCTAGTAGAGCTTGAAAATCAGGTGTGTATGTAATATAATTACCTGGTTTTACCTCAATAAGTAAAATAGAAAATAGTTTTTACAACTTATATTTTGATTGTGCATGAATCTAGTGGATAAAACAGAAAAAACATTTGCACTTACAACACCGCTATATTATGTAAACGACTTACCTCACATTGGTAGTGCATATACAACTATCGCCGCCGATGTGGTGGCACGTTTCCAAAGACTTTTAGGGCGTCCAGTACTACTAGTAACTGGTACAGACGAGCATGGGCTGAAAATTCAGCGAACAGCCGAAAATAAAGGTATATCGCCACAAAAGTTCTGCGATGAAATGTCTAGTGGCTTTGTTTCTCTGTGGCAAGTGCTAAATATTAAATATGATCGCTTTATCCGGACTAGCGATTCTCGTCACGAAGCAATAGTCAAAGAATTCTTCCAACGAGTATGGGAAAAGGGTGATATCTACCAGGGACAGCAAAAAGGATGGTACTGTGTCTCCTGTGAAGAATTCAAAGAAGAACGAGAATTGCTAGAAGGACACCGTTGTCCAATCCATACCAACAAAGAAGCAGAGTGGCGAGACGAAAAAAACTACTTTTTCAAGTTATCTAAGTATCAAACCCAGCTGGAAGCGCTCTACCAATCTCAACCAGATTTTATTCAACCAGAAACTCGTCGTAATGAAGTTCTCAACTTTGTCAAACAAGGGTTACAAGACTTTTCAATTTCACGGGTAAATTTAGATTTGGGTTTTCGAGTCCCAACTGATCCGGATCATACTCTTTATGTTTGGTTTGATGCGCTCTTGGGTTATGTAACAGCATTGTTGGAACCAGACGCAGAACCAACACTAGAAAACGCTTTAACAAAATGGTGGCCGATTAACTTGCATTTAATTGGTAAGGATATCTTGCGCTTTCATGCAGTTTACTGGCCTGCCATGCTAATGTCAGCTGATTTACCTCTACCAAAACAGGTTTTCGGACACGGCTTTTTAACCAAAGATGGCCTAAAAATGGGCAAATCTCTTGGTAATACTGTTGATCCCGTGGCTTTAACCACAACCTACGGTGCAGATGCTGTTCGTTATTACTTTCTTAAGGAAATCGAATTTGGCAGAGATGGCGACTTTAATGAAGGTAGATTCATCGATGTTCTAAATGCAGATTTGGCAAATGACTTAGGGAATTTGCTCAATCGTACTTTAGGCATGGTGAAAAAATATTGTGCTGGCAATGTGCCACCAATTACAAGTAAATATATACCTAATGATAGTCCTTTGAAATCAATCGGTTTATGTCTAGGGGAACAGGTAAAAAATGCTTACGAAACGTTAGCGTTCGATAAAGCTTGTGACGCAATCTTGAAACTGGTACGAGCCAGCAACAAATATATTGATGAGCAAGCTCCTTGGTCTTTATACAAACAAGGACAGCAACAGGCTACAGAAAAAGTATTGTACTCTGTCTTGGAATCAGTGAGATTGGCTGCTTACCTGCTATGTCCAGTGATCCCAAACATCAGTAACAATATTTATCAGCAACTAGGTTTTGAAATCGACTTTAATAACCAAGCACAAACCGCCATTACGGCTCCTTTTACCATTCATGGCACATGGGGAGTGCTAACTGATAAACAAAAACTGGGTGAACCCTATCCAGTGTTTAAACGCATAGAACCATCTAAATAACATTAGCTAGTTCTTTCAATCTCTGATTTTGTTTACTTGGTCAGGGCTGATGCAATTAGCCCTGAAAGCTTATCATAAGTTTTTCAAACTCTATGTAAATCTCAAAAATCAGTATCAATTATTTTTTTGATAAAAACGAGGTATGACAATAATGTTGAATAATTTTGAAAATGACTCGATTTTCACGCCAGAGCAAGTTTTAGAAAATCGAGGTCGTGTTGCCATTTTTATTGATGGCTCAAATTTATTTTATGCAGCACTACAATTAGGAATTGAAATCGATTACACCAAGTTACTATGTAGATTAACAGGCGGCTCTAGACTGTTACGTGCTTTTTTTTATACTGGTGTAGATAGAACCAACGAAAAGCAACAGGGCTTTTTACTGTGGATGCGTCGTAACGGTTATCGGGTCATAGCTAAGGATTTAGTCCAACTACCAGATGGTTCCAAAAAGGCCAATTTAGATGTAGAAATTGCCGTAGATATGATGGCTTTGGTAGACTCCTATGATACAGCAGTTTTAGTCAGTGGTGATGGGGATCTGGCATACGCAGTCAATTCCGTGAGTTATCGTGGTGTGCGCGTAGAAGTAGTTAGCTTGCGTTCAATGACCAGCGATAGTTTAATCAACGTGAGCGATCGCTATATAGATTTAGAAGCCATCAAAGAAGATATCCAAAAAACTCCACGCCAAAGCTATCCCTATCGACCCTTAACAAGTATGGATTTTTTAGACCAACCCAGAGAGATTGAGGGACAGTTGGAAGTTCAAGAATGAAGCCGCAACACAAAGGACATAAAGGACACGGGGGAAATGGAGGACATGGGGGACACGGGGGACATGGGAGCAATCTTTCCTCGTTGTCTTCCCCCTCTCCCTTGTCCTCCTTGTCCCCCTGCTTTCTCCCCTCTCCCTTGTCTCTACTCTCCCTTCCATGCGGCCGCCCCAGGATTTTATTTTTAACTCTCTGGCTTGTCATTGGACTAGTTGCCTGTAACGGTCAAACTCGCACATCAAATAAATCACCTGTGGAGAATATATCTCCTCAAGATGCAGATAGCAAATTAACTTTCTTTGATGTCACTTTAGAACAAGCAGACGAAGTTGGGCGACCCATTTGGAAAGTCGTAGCAAAACAAGCAAAATACACCAAAGAAAAACAGATTGGTCAGGTTGAAACCCCTTATGGTGAACTATACCAAGATGGCAAAATTGTCTATCAAGTAAAAGCAGAAAAAGCAGATATCGAACAGAATGGTAAGCAATTATTTTTGAAAGGTAAGATAGTTGCTACAGACCCCAGCAATGGTGTTGTTCTACACGGGAATGAATTAGAATGGCGTCCCAAAGAAGATTTATTAATCGTCCGCAACCAAATTAATGGAACTCATAAACAGCTAAAAGCAGTAGCAAAGGAAGCACGAGTTAAAACCCGAACTCAACGCATAGATTTTTCTGGGGGAGTAGTTGCTAACTCTCAAGATCCACCATTACAAATGCGGACAGAACATTTAATTTGGCAGCTAAAAGATGAAAAACTCATTGCTGATCGGCCAGTACAAATAGACCGTTATAAAAATAATCAAATTACCGACCGTGGTAGAGGAGATACAGCCGAAGTTAATTTAAAAACAAAAATTGCCCGCATCACAAAAAATGCTCAAATAGCATTACTAGAACCGCCACTACAAATTGCCAGCAACTCCATGAACTGGAATTTGAACACAGAAATTGTCACGACAAATTCTCCTGTACGCGTATTTCATCAAGTTGAAAACGTCACAGTTACTGCTAATCAAGGTGAATTAAGAATTCCTCAAAAAATAGTTTATTTAACAGGTAACGTCAACGGTGTAGGAGAAAAACGCCAGTTTCTCAAATCTAATACAGCAACTTGGTATCTTGATCGGAAATTAATTGACGCTCAAGGTGATGTAGTTTATAAACAATTTGACCCACCGATGACATTTACTGGTGAAAAAGCCGTCGGTAATATTCAAACACAAAACATAGTTGTTAGTGGTGGCAATTCTCAAGGTAGGGTAGTGACGGAGATTATTCCCCAGGAGAAACTTAAAAATCAATAATCAAGAGTCAGCCCCTTCGGGGAAGTCAAAAGTCAAAAGTCAACCAAAAAAGAGGTAGGCGATCGCCACCATCATACTTTAACTACTAACCCAAGAAAAAATTTTTCTCTTGGGTTAGTTTATTTTGACAACTTATTTAAGACTCACGCTTTGTTAACTGCTGAAACAATAGTTGAATTGCCAAAGCAATTAAACCGATCGCCACAAGTGCAAACACTCCAGAACCCAAAGCAACTATACCCAAAACTAAAGTACGCACAGCCGAGGAAATTCTCAGCGCAAATACATTATCAGAATGAATTGGCTTGGCGGCAAAAGTCGTAGCGATGGAAATCATGAGAGAATAAGCAGCAAATGCCAAACTCCCTGAAATCACAGCGCCAATTAAACTACGTAAGGGAGTGGCTTTAGCTGGCGTCTGAGTCTCTTGTGGATCACTCATAAAAATTACCCAACTGATAATAAAATTTATTTGTGGAGACAGGGAACGGGAAACAGTAATTAATTCTGTCTAATTACTTAACTGATAACTGATAACTGATAACTGTTAAGATGCTATTTTAATGCCGTGGCTGACAAACTCACTCACAAATAATTCTAAATCTTCGTCGGGTATTGCTGCTCTGACACGCTGCTGAACTTGTTGTGCTTGCTGCTTTGACTCGCACAGTGCAAACACACTCGGACCAGAACCAGACATCATGGTTCCTAAAACCCCTTGTTGAGTTGCAAATATTTCCCGCAGTTGCAAAACTTGTGAATACGCTGGTAAGACTATTTTTTCTAAATCATTGTGCAGTTTGTCGGCAATTTCTTTGACATCTTGATGCAAAATCGCTTTCACCATTCCCCCAGAATGCACAGCCTCAGCACGCGCTGTCAAACTTGCTTTATCTTGAAGATACGAACTACCAAATGAGGTACGGTAAGTTTTATATGCCCAAGCTGTCGATACTTCTAGACTACGGTACTTTGCCAATACTATATATATATTGTTTAAACCAGCTAAAGCAGAAAGTTGCTCACCTCTACCTGTGGCGATCGCAGTACCACCAGCTACACAAAACGGGACATCAGAACCTAAAATCGCTCCTAGTTCTTCTAATTCCGACTGCGTGAGTCCCAAATTCCACAGCAAGTCTATCCCAACTAACACTGCTGCTGCATTTGTCGAACCGCCAGCCAACCCAGCAGCAACAGGAATGCGTTTGGTAATTGTAATATCTACACCACCATACTTCGCATAAGCATCAGGAAATTCCGTTGCCATCAGTTCCGCCGCCCGGTATGCTAAATTACTTTTGTCTGTAGGTACTTGCGGATGCTCGCAGCGAACGCGAATGGCTTCTGTAATGCCTGCACGCAGATCAATTTGGTCAGCTAGGCTAATACTTTGCAGTATCATTGCTAACTCGTGATATCCATCAGGGCGATCGCCGATGATTTCCAGATATAAATTTATTTTGGCAGGAGCAATGAGAGTATAGCTACGCATTTTTGGGGATTGGGGATTAGGGATTGGGGATTGGGGAAGGTAGGGGTCCCCTGGAGGGGATAAGGGGTAATGGGGATTGGGGAAGGTAGGGGTCCCCTGGAGGGGATAAGCAGGGTGGTTTCATACAAGCAGAGAAAAATTAAAATCTTCTTTTAAAGCCTCTCCCCTTAATAAGGGGAGAGGTTTGGAGAGGGGTAAAAATCTATGCTTCAAAACGAGAAATACAGACTTCCATATTTTTATTTTTTCGTATGAAACCACCCTGGGTCCCCTGGAGGGGATAAGGGGTAATGGGGATTGGGGATTGGGTAACAAGTTCTTAATTTTGTAGACGCAAAGCGGTTTCTGTAGGTATTGTTTTGTCCCCTTTCCCCGATCCCTAACATATAATTTTGTTTAACCACTAACTATTAACCCCTAACTGATTACTTAAAGCAACCCATTGCCCAATGCTGAGTTCTTCAGCACGAACTTGAGGATTTATTTCTAATTGTTCCAGTAATTGGGTCAAGCGATCGCGTTCCACAATTGATTGCAAATTATTGCGTAGCATTTTGCGCTTGGCTCCAAAGCCTAATTTTACCAAAGTATCTAGTTGACGTGGGTCGTCGGCTGCTGGTTCGATGTTGCGGGGAATCAATCGTACTACCGCAGAGTCTACTTTGGGTGGTGGATAAAATGCTTTGGCTGGCACAATACTAATTAACTCACACTCGGCTAAATATTGCACCCGCACTGTTAACGCTCCACATGCTTTGGAACCTGGTTTGGCTACGATTCTTTCTGCTACTTCTTTTTGGATCAGCAAAACGATCGCATCATAAGGTTTTGGATTGGGATTCGCAATTGTTCCCAAGAGTTTTTCGATAATCGGCCCGGTGATATTGTAGGGAATATTTGCCACAACTTTATTGGGGTTTTGAAAAGCTGGAAATCCTTCTAGCAAAGATGGGACATCCAACTCTAAAAAATCCCCTTGTAAAAGCAAAAAGTTTTCGCGCTTACCTAATCCTTTAGCTAAATCTTCGCACAAATCGCGATCAATTTCTACTGCAACTAAAGATTCGACTAGAGGTAATAAACGGCGAGTTAAAATGCCAGTACCAGGGCCAATTTCGAGGATGCGATCATCTTGTTTTAATTTTGCAGCTTCAACAATTTCTGCAAGTGCTTTTTCACTTTTGAGCCAATGTTGACCAAAGATTTTGCGCGGTCGGATCATTAATTTTACTCTTTTTACAAAGCCTTTAAGGTAGGTGCGTTACACCAATTCAAAATTAAAAAATCTATTTACTTTATATCTTGCATCAGCTTTTCATCCCGCCAATAAATTTATTTATTGGCTAATAGCTAAAGTCAGATAAATCTGACTAGGAAAGTATTTGAGTCCGTTTTAACGGACTTATGCTATTAGCCTCACCAATTAATTCTGAGGCGGGATATGGGATTGGTGCAAGTATCAATTACCCCCCTTAATCCCCCCTTGCAAAGGGGGGAAACTGTTCCCTCCCCTTTGCAAGGGGAGGGTTAGGGTGGGGTAAGCAAGACTTGTGCATACACCGTAGCTTTTTAAGGGGGGCTACTAGCATTTGATGGGAATCATCATGTCTACCGTTGTAGATATAATTTATGGGGTAATTTTATCTATATACTTAACGCATTATGCCAGAAACACCTTCAGATAGTATTTGGATTGTCACCGATGAAACTCCTCATATCTCTATTCCTGATGGTACTAGAGGCAGTATTAGTAGAGGAGACGACTGGAGAGATGAAATTAGGGAAACGACTGGTAGCAAGGGTGTAGGAGATGCGGTTAAAGTTAGCGCTCAAAAATTAGAGCAAGAAATGACCCAATTTCTACAAGTTGTGGGACGCTTGTTTAGCCATGCGGAACAGCAAGCAAAAGTTAATTCCGGGATGCAGCTTGATGAAATTGAGTTATCGGTAGAAATAACTGGAGAAGGACAAGTAAAGTTAATTGGTAGTGGTGCTAAAGCTGCTGCTAAAGGAGCAATTAAGCTAACGTTCAAGCGCCAAGAACCAAGGTGAGATGGCAAAAAATTGGGCAATTACTATTGGTGTTAATCAGTATGAGTACCTGCAACCCCTAAATTATGCCAAGCGGGATGCACAGTTAATGCAGGAATTTCTGCGTCAGGAAGCAGGATGCGAGAGAATATTCTTCTTCTCGGATGATTCCCCTGATATTAATGGAAAATCAACTCGCCCCAACCGCACAAACTTACTGCGACTCTTGCGCCAATTATTTGAAACTCCTTTTATGGGAGCAGGCGATAATCTGTGGTTTTTCTTTAGTGGTCATGGCATACGCCATACTGACCGTGATTATCTCATGCCTTGTGATGGCGATCCAGAGGATATTGAAAATACAGCTATTTCTATTAACTTTGTCACTGAACGCCTGCGTCGCTGCGGTGCTGACAATGTAGTTATGATTTTAGATGCTTGTCGCAGTCTTGGGACTCGTGCAGGTGAAGGAATTGGGCGACAAACAGCTGAACAAGCGCGTCAACAAGGAGTAATCAGCATTTTTTCCTGTAGTCCCCAGGAATATTCTTATGAAATTCAAGCTTTACAACAAGGTGCTTTTACCTATGCGCTACTGGAAGGATTAGGAATTCAGGGTAAATGTGCCACTGTTGAACGGTTAAATCAGTATCTCAGTTTTCGTGTGCCGGAATTGGTTCGACAGCATCAAAATAAAAGGCAAACACCTTATATTATTGCTGAACCTGTAAATAAATCTCACTTGATACTTGTACCACGATACGCAACCCTGGCTGAGATTGCCACGTTGAAAAATGATGCTTATCGCGCTCAGTTTAAGAAGGACTTTGACTTAGCAAAACAACTTTGGATTCGGGTGTTAGCTGCTGCATCAGGCTCAGACATGGAAGCCATAGAAGCCTTGGAAGAAATTACTCGGTTGCGAATAATTGAACAAGAGCGTCGATTGCAACAAAAACGAACCCTACAAACCTTTCAATTTGAAACTGTGACCGTTGATGCACGAGGAAACATTACCAACCGTCGCAACTGCGAAGCAAAATACTTTGTCGAAGACTTGGGGAATGGTGTCACCTTGGAGATGGTGCAGATACCAGGTGGTAAATTTCTCATGGGTTCACCAGCAGGAGAAGCAGGAAGATATGACGATGAAGGGCCACAGCATCAGGTTACAGCTCCTAGTTTCTTCATGGGTAAGTATGTAGTTACCCAAGCACAGTATCAAGCAATTATGGATAATAACCCTTCCTACTTCAAAGGAGAAAAACGACCTGTAGAACAAGTCTCTTGGAATGATACTGTAGAATTCTGCAAACGCCTAAGTGAAAAGACAGGACGCACTTATAGACTACCCAGCGAGGCTGAATGGGAATATGCAGCTCGTGCAGGAACTACTACACCCTTTTATTTTGGTGAAACGATTACCACTGATTTAGCAAATTATCGAGGGACAGATTGGAACTATAAAGGGAGATTGTACCCAGGGAATTATGGTCAAGGACCAAAAGGTGAACATCGTGAACAAACAACAGATGTAGGAAATTTTCCTCCGAACTCTTTCGGTTTATACGATATGTGTGGTAATGTATGGGAGTGGTGTCTAGATAAATATCATAATAATTACGAGCAAGCGCCGACAGACGGTAGTGCATGGCTAAATGAGAGTGATAATAATTCTCATCTGCTGCGTGGCGGTTCTTGGCTCCTCATTCCCAGGAATTGTCGCTGTGCTAATCGCAATTGGTACAACCCTGATTATCGCAACGACGATGTTGGTTTTCGGTTGGTGGTGTTGGTTGCGTGAGGACTCCTTTCACTTTGCCCTCTCGCACTTTTGCCCTTTACACTTCTTATTCTTTTCTCTTCTTTTTCCCGCGCGAAGCGCGATCAAATATTTTTTCAAAAATCGGGTGTCTTTTCTCTACAGAATATCATACACTATTTTTAATCAGTTTTCTCACTTTGTTGAGAAATTGAAGATGGGGTTGGCAACTTTAGCTGCTGCGTGGCGGTTCTTGGCTCCTCATTCCCAGGAATTGTCGCTGTGCTAATCGCAATAGGAACAACCCAGATAATCGCAACAACAATGTTGGTTTTCGGTTGGTGGTGTTGGTTGCGTGAGCGCTCCCAAAGGTCAGAGTCGGTAAATGGGAATTTATCGAGCGTACATAGGGGAGTCCAGACCTGCTCCAGTGAGGAAGGCGACGACCTCCGAATATAAAACCGAGTCGGATAGCTTGGTAGGTTGCAAAACCGAACAGTTGTCCGACTCAATCATTTTTTGAAACTAGAATATCCAATATCAAAAATATTGTGTAGAGACGTGATATATCGCGTCTCTACTTTCTCAAAAAACCTGTTTAACTTCTCATTTTGCCTAATTACTTTCTCAAAAAGCCTGTTTCCTTACTCATTTGCTTCAAACGCTTTCTCATTTCAGTAGAATCAGCAAACAAACCGGAGTTTGCTTACTCATTTGCTTCAAACGCTTTCTCATTTCAGTAATTTACGCAATCATAACAGCGCCCGTCGGAGGTAATCGCACTCGTCGCAAAAACCATAAAAATTAACTCACAGCATCTTTGACTTTGCGTTTTTTTAAGAAACTGGACATAAACGGTCGCTCAAAAACCAAATAAAATAGATAGGCAAATACTAAAGAACTTACAATCCCTAGCAAATACAATGATACTGCAAATGTAGTTGGAGAAATATCCAAACTCAAAAGGAAGCGACGAACTAGCGTGATGATTGGGCCGTGAGTCAGATACAAACTGTAAGAAAATGCTCCTAGAGCGATCGCCACAGGATGCTCAAATATTTGTATAATTCGAGGTAATTTTTTGCCATCATTTACTAACTTAGTGCAGAAAATAAATAAGCAAGCTGTTGCTAAACCAAAGAAAAATTCACTAATCCATATATGCAAACCTAGTCTTCGCCATTCGGTTAAAAAAGCGACAACTGTAAAGATTATAGCCAGCTTATCCCAAGGCAAAGAAGTTCTCAGATTAATTAACTTGGGTTTTTGTGAAAATCCAATCTCAGCAGCAGCCATTCCAAAAGCGAATAATCCTAGAAACCAAGGACTAGCTGATTCAAATAAACCATTCAAAAGATACAATGGTGCCAGCCCAATGACAAAGGCGATAATTAGCGTTGACAGTAAACCAAAACGTCGCCATATGGGGATTAATAAAAGAGGAAACAAAAAGTATAATTGCCACTCTGTACCGACAGTCCACAATGGTGGATTAATAGATAAATAACTATCACTGAGATTATGTATTAATAGCAGGTGATGAACCAAATCTACAAAAGAAAAGTAAGGAGAAAAATGAACTTCTCCAGTTTCTAATCCCCATTTAAAACTCGTAAAATTTTCTAGTGCTAGGATGGCAGCAGCTAAAATAATGCAGAAAACAACAATAGCGTAATAAGGTGGCAAAATTCGTCGCGATCGCCTTTTTATATAATTGAGAAAACCTCCCGAAATATTATTATTTTTTGAGCGAACTACCGACAACATTAATCCGTAACCTGATAAGAGAATAAAGACTACAACACTAATGCGGCCATATTTCATCATTTCATTAAAAATTTCCAGCCACACAGGTAATGGCTCTTTTACTGATGGGTCTAGATGTACAATTAACACATAGATTGCTGCTAATCCACGGAAGCCATCTAAGTAATTTAAATGTAGTTTTTGATCATTTGTTTTATGTGGAAAATTCGTCATATATTGATATTTTACCTAAGTTTTTTTGCAAATATTTATGTTGCCAAAAACGAATAATTTGCTCTACTTGATTTAATTCCACGGGAGCATCCCAAATTTTCAAAAAACACCTGCGATTTCAATCGCAGTCTGATAGTTCAAGTCTGCTGAAGCAGACTAGACCTCTTGCAAAAGTCGAATGAACCCCCCTCAATCCCCCCGTGAACGGGGGGAAGATTTAGTTCCCTCCCCGTTTACGCTTAGGGTTAGGGTGGGGTAAAAATATTTTTGCAAGAGGTCTACTGTTTGATTTTATGAAGTCGTCTGAAAACGACTTGCGCTATTAGCAAAGGGTTTAAACTTTGCTTTACTTTAGCTATGAGATTGTGATTTCAATCTCAGGCAGTTTTTTTGGAACATTTGGGATGCTCCAGTTGATATCATTGGCGTGGCGGTGCGTTAACCTGCGGCATAACACACCCTACCATTTGGATATTTTGTTACAATCCTATTTAACTGATTAAGTGTCGCGTCAGGGCTATTATTTTTCAGATAACAATCACTCAAAAAAACTACCAGTTATCTTTTCTCAAAAGCCCACATGTTTTTAAGGATTGCTAAATATGTAATTGATATAATTACTTTAGTATTTGCAATTAATAAAATTATCTCAAGGTGGAGTTTCTCCAACTTCCGCTATCACATTGAATTTCAGGGAAAATAAATAAGCACTTCCTCGATTACTGTGACGGCTTACTTGCAGGCAGATTGTCAATGCTGCTGTAATCATGATGTGCAAAAACGCTTTACAAAAATTTTACATACTCCCAAGAGCATTTTGATGCAAATAATCATTTTAGTCTCATTCTCAATTTACAAACTTTTTTTGGTGAGAATATGAGTTTTTTTGGTAATTTTCATGAAATTTTCATTAAGTTAAAAATTTATGGACTCTTTAGGCAGTTTATTATAGTCAAATTAAGCAATTATAGCGATTATCAACCAATACGCTTGGTATAAGGATTTTTAGTACAGAAAATTGGTGTGTACCAGACGCGAAATTACCCTGCGGGATCTTGCTACGCCTCTCTACAAAAAATTGTGGGCTTAACACCAACTCATTTATGATTGCTATATATACACAAACAGCAACTAGAGAGGTAAAACAGAGAAAATCAAAAAGTTGGATATTGCCAAAATATTATGACCTTAATTCTCACTAATGATGATGGTATTGACGCCCCAGGTATCCAAGCACTCCGGGAAGCTGTAAACAAACTTGGTATTAGCAGTTTAGAAGTGTTTAATGGCAAATACCCAGCACCCAGTACTCCCTTATCAATAATCATAGCTGCTCCTAAAGATCATCTCTCTGGCTGTGGTCATCAAGTAACCACAACTAAACCGATACACGTTCACCATCGCTCAGATCAGGAGTATGCTATTGCAGGAACTCCTGCTGATTGCGTGAGAATAGGGGTTACACATATCTGTGAGCATGTCAAATTTGTCATCTCTGGCATCAACGCTGGTGGTAATTTAGGAGTAGATGCTTATATTTCTGGTACTGTTGCGGCGGTACGGGAAGCAGCAATGCTTGGTATTCCTGGAGTTGCAGTATCGCACTATCGCAAAGGTAAACTCAATGTTGATTGGGATGTAGCAGCAGGGTGGACAGCAAATGTTTTAGCTGATTTACTCAACCGTCCTTTGGAACCGGGAAGCTTTTGGAACGTGAATTTACCCCATCTTTTACCAGGAGAACCTGATCCAGAAGTTGTATTTTGTCAACCTTGTACTAAACCATTACCCATTAACTACCGCATAGAAGGTGATGAGTTTCATTATGCTGGCGTATATCAACAGCGCGATCGCACTCCTGGGAGTGATGTTGATGTTTGTTTTTCAGGCAAAATTGCAATTACCCAGTTGAAAGTATAAATCAGTTATCAGTTATCAGTTACCAATTTGATAACTGTTCACTGATAACTGTTCACTGTTCAACTGTCTTCTGGTGCTTCAATTAGTTGCATCAGACGGTCGAGATTTTTTGTCAATAGGGATATTCTTTGCAATGAATCGTCCTGTGTTTCAGCCAAAGTTTGTACTGCATCACATAAAGCTAAAATTTGATAGCCTTGCTGCTGCAACTGTTTTCCTTGTTCTTCAACTTGGGTGCTGAGATTATCCACTCTTTGAGCTAAACGCTCGATAGTTTCTGTAGTAGCGAGTACAGCTTCCCCAATTTGCTCAACAATTGATTCTAAGCGACCTACTTTTATTTCTGCCCCTGCTATAACCATTTATCTCGCTCCTCAATCTTGAGATCGCATTACACTAAATTTCTTGTTGCTTAATTTTTAAATAAGTTGAATACAGCAGCCGTTGCCACTTTTCATCTTAGTCTGGGATTTTTCCAGACTTCAACTAAGATAAGTTACACCCCTGAAGTACAAACTTTCAACTCGACACGATAAAAAACTAAAGTATCATTTTTATCCACCACGGAATATCATTTTTGACTTTGAGAGAAAGCAAACGCCAGATTTACTGCACGTTTTTAGTATTTAATTTGCCTTTTATACAAAGCAAATTCTTCTTTCTCTAACTTTAATCTCAATATTTCAGTGGAAAATTCTAGGCTGATATTTTTAAGTATCCGGGAAAACTGAATGTTTCAATAATAACACTCAGTTGATAGCAAATTTTAACACAACTACTTCTACTATCCACATCTAAAATGATTTTTCATCGACCATAAGATATATTAAATGTGCTTTATGTGAAATTTATAAAAAATGATGATCCCGATCAAATAAATGAAGATTAAGTGAATATACGGTTGTGATTGCATTTTTATAATAAAACTGAGTCTATAGTCAAAATATTAAGATACATAAAAACACTTTCTTTACTCAACACTCGGCTTGACAATGTACGAAATACCATTTACAACCGTTGTTGAAGGTGCAACCTCTAACACATGGGACTTATCTTTTTATACCCACCTCTCAGCAAAGTCCAAATTTAAGCGTTGCTTAGATATTCTGGGTAGCATAATTGGGTTATTTATATTAGCTCTTGTATTTATACCGATTGCGATCGCCATTAAGGTAGACAGTCCTGGCCCCATTTTTTTCACACAAAAACGTTACGGATTACACGGACGTCCGTTTTATATTCGTAAATTCCGCTCAATGCTTTCTGAAGCTGAACAATTAAAGTATTTAGTGGAAAACGAAGCTAACGGACTTATATTTAAAAATAAGAATGATTTCCGAGTAACCAAGGTCGGGCGAATTTTGCGAAGCACCAGCTTAGACGAACTACCACAATTTTGGAATGTCCTAGTCGGTGAAATGAGTTTAGTCGGAACACGTCCACCCACAAATGACGAAGTAGCACACTACAATCAACGCCACTGGCAACGTTTAAATGTTAAACCCGGTTTAACTGGTGAATGGCAAACAAGTGGTCGTTCCCATGTAAAAGACTTTGAGCAAATTGTCGATCTAGACTTACAATACCAGAAGAAATGGCATCCCTTATATGACTTATTTTTAATCGCCAAAACTTTCTATATTCTTGTTGGTAGAGTTGGAGCTTTCTAGCTAATACCATTTATACTGAGTTTTATAAAATACCAGATTTTTTCAGATAGAGACTCCATCTCCGTCTGATTTTTTATTTGATTATATTTAAAATTTTTTGACCAAGCCCCTCAAGAAGATTGATGGGGTTTTCCCTACACCCCTACACCCCTGTTGCTGACATCTATTCTTCAATAGTTTGACACATCTGTGAAACATTAGGGTTTTAAGTTAAACATATTCACATCAAGCTGGTGTTTATGTACTCAATAGTCAACCCCCTTCGGGGAATTCAAAAGAATTGTATTGCGGGCTTTTACGTCATTTTAAATGGTATGTTTATTTCCACGAAGCGGTACTAGTACTCTGGTAGATAAAAGTTTGATGCACAACATTACTTCCAAGTATTGAGTTTTAGTTTCTACAACAATTTATGAATAATACGATACCTCCAAAAAAAGAAGCTCATATTAAAACTAAAAACTCTAAATCTCAGTTTGATATGGTACGTACTTATCTTCATGAAATTGGGCGTATTCCTCTACTGAATTATGAACAAGAGGTTTTTTTGTCTAAACAAGTACAGCAGATGATAGCTATACTAGCTGTACAGGATAAATTGGCATTGCAGTTAAAGCGTGAACCCACACTACAAGAGTGGGCAAATAGTCTCAAAATGAGTGAAGAGCAATTACTTGATTTGTTAAATCAAGGTCAACAAGCCAAGCAGAAAATGCTAGTAGCTAATTTGCGATTAGTCGTTTCTATTGCTAAAAAATACCAAAAACGTAATCTAGACTTGTTAGATTTAATTCAAGAAGGTACTTTAGGTCTAGAACGAGGAATTGAGAAATTTGATCCAACAAAGGGCTATAAATTTTCGACTTATGCTTATTGGTGGATTCGCCAAGCTATGACGCGAGCGATCGCACAACAAGGACGTACAATTCGCTTACCTATTCACATCACTGAAAAACTAAACAAAATTAAGTCTACTCAACGAGAATTATCTCAGAAATTAGGACGTACCCCCAGCACAGCAGAAATTGCCCAAGCACTTGATTTAGAACCTGATGAAATTAGACAACACTGGCTTTCTGCACGTCAACCTATTTCTTTAGAAATGCGAGTTGGGACAGAATTAGACACAGAATTACAGGAGATGTTAGAAGACGATGGTTTGTCTCCTGAAAACTACACAATCCAAAAATCTCTTAATCAAGATATTCAAAACCTGTTATCCAAATTACCTCCTCAACAACAGGAAATATTGACTTTACGCTTTGGTTTAGTTGATGGAAATGAACTCTCATTAGCAGCAGTTGGTGAACGAATTGGAATGAGTCGGGAAAGAGTGCGACAATTAGAACAAAAAGCTCTGAATACTCTAAGAAGACATCAGAATAAACTTAGTTGCTATTTAGCTAGTTAGTAAAAACAGCAACTGTTTACTCTCTTGAAAATTGTGAACAGGGATTGGAGAAGGTGGGTTTCCCTCTGGAAATAAGGAACAACGGAGATTAGATAATGGATTTTCATGCTCTTTTTGTGGGCATGATTTTCGTTATTCTCTGTATTGAAAATATTATTTATTTTTCTGATATAAAAATATTGAAAGTTGCATAAAATATAGATTTTAATGTAATTTTTGATTATTATCTTTGTTAACGCTGAAAACTTAAGCTCATAGTTTATAGCGTTCAGCAAGTTCATTTTTTGGAAAGATCATGAATAAGAAATTAGCATTAGCTTTGCTTGCCAGCCCTACCATTTTCACTTCTTTATTATCTGTAATCGGAATAGTAAATCCTGCTCATGCGGCTTCACCAGTAATTCGTCTCAAAGACGGAGAAGCGTGCATCAGACATCCTCACGTTAGTTATGATCGCTTTGTGTGTATGCGGACTTCCAAAGTAGATCCCCGTTATTCTACTGCATCTAAATTCAATGCAGTCAATTTTTCAAACGATAAGGTAGCAATGCTAAACTTTACTGAAGATGAAAGCGATGCTGCACTCGCTACATTTGGTTGCGATTGTCCTTATTGTATGAATGCTCTACGTGCTTTGCGTGGTCAAGCACCTGTGGTTTATTAGAATCTTAAAGTGAATGCGATCGCATAATTAGGGAAGGCATATATAAAGTAATAGAGATGTTGCATTGCAACATCTCTATTTATTACAAAATATCTATAATTAGACCATCAGTTCAGTTTTGGGATGTCAAATTTTGGCGTAGCCCTAAACCAATTAATACACCAAATATGACAATAACAGTCATATAACTTAGAGCGATAAATCGGGTTATTAGAGGTGGTGCAACTCCCTCTACTTCAATTTCTCTTTCTAGTCGTAAAGGTGAAAATTGACGAACTGCATTCGTCAAAGAAGAGATTTCTATTTCCAGTTTATGGGGTGCGCCATCAAAAAACTGTTGCTGCCATGTAAATTGCCCTGTGGTATCTGGAATAGCTTTGTAGGAAAAAGCAGTCCATCCATTTTCTAGTTGGGTGGTTTTGATGTTTAAAAGTATATCCTTGGCAGGCTGATTAGTTTTTTGATCAATAACTTTCACTCCCAATGTGGCAGTTTGTCCCACAGTTGCACTCTTATCTCCCAAAATTTGTGCCTGCAAACCACCTTGCTGTACTATCCCAGAGTCACTGATGCTAGGTGTATGCTGGATCGTATGAGAATGGGCAACTTTTGCACTCAGGTTAATCACTAACATGGCAATTATTGCCACTATCATTGCCACACTCAACAATAATCGTACTCGTTCAGGTGCAATTTCTCCTGGTTGAATCTTTTGCTGTCCTCCAATCACCCAGCCACCACCAAATCCGACAACCAATAAAATTACAGCTAAAATACCGAAATTGCGAAACTTCACCCAATTTTCTGCTACTGAGAGTGTCAGAGTTTGTTCAATTGGGTTGAAAGCATTTGCCACATTAGGAGTAACATTAACTTGGAAGTGATACTTACCTCGAATTGGTAACATTTGCTGCCATTGCAGTTCACCTTTAGGGGCATTGGCAGTCATCTCCAGAAGCTTTGTACCTTCCACAATAGGAAAATCCGTCGTGAACCAAGGATTTTTGGATGGAGTTAAAATCTTCAGGTTTATCTTGGCTTGTTCTAAAGGTTTACCTGCACCATCTACTGCTTGCAGTTTCAGCTTTACAGGTGATTGAGGTGAACTAGCTTCAGCTTCAAAAGGTAATATCTGATTAACAGGTGGTTCTGTTGTTAACCGTATAGTTGGCTGAGGCGACTGCGAGAAGCCAATTAAACTATATAAAACCACACTCATCAGACAAGCAAAACTGATGAGTGCAGAAAACTTAAATTTTGACATTTTCACCCTGAGTTTATTTATTGCAAGGCGATGCGAGTAGATTTTAGTGGCAACTTACCATCAAAGTGTGGTGACGCAAAGAGTGGGCGCTATTGTGAACTGCGCTCAGAGTACTAAAGTAAACAGTCCAAAGTGTCAAAGCAGAGAGTGAGACATAAAGTGTTGCTTGCACAGGCTTAGATAAAGTTATCTGGGCTGTCTTTTGCCAAACCGAAGGATGAGCTTGTGTATGCATTATCTACCTCGCATAAAATCTAGAACAGTTTGTTAAGTAGCTGAATCTAGTAGTTAATTCACATTTATACACTTTTTGATTGCAATAGTTGTTATAAATCTCTTACTTTTTGCGAGCGATCGCAATAGCTACTTTAAGGGCTGTACTGCTTCGCAGAATCCGTAGGGTAGCTCTTAGTACAAAATCATTAGTCCAGTACTAGTTCCTTGGCTCGTTGATCGTTGCACAAATGTTCACCTCTGCTAGCATTGCGCGGAATTGGTTAAATGCAAGTTACTTTTTGTTAACTTTTGTAATATTTTATGATACTTTAATGATTGAGAGATAAGTTATATCACCCAAATGCTCTCCTTGTTATGTTTTTGCCAGTTGCAAACCTAGTAAGGTAAATTTTTTTATGCCGTTTACTATTGACTCAGCCCGTGGTATTTTCCCAAAAACTCTATCTGCTGATGCAGTACCAGCCACGATCGCTAGATTCAATCAGCTCAGTGCTGAAGACCAACTAGCATGGACTTGGTTCGCTTATCTTGAGATGGGTAAAACTATCACGATTGCGGCTCCAGGGGCTGCTAGTATGCAGTTTGCAGAAGGAACCTTGAATCAAATTCGGCAAATGACTTTCTCTGAGCAAACGCAGGTTATGTGTGACCTAGCAAACCATGCTGATACACCGATTTGCCGTACTTACGCTACTTGGTCTGCAAACATCAAGCTAGGATTCTGGTTTCAGCTTGGACAATGGATGGATCAGGGTATCGTTGCTCCAATCCCAGCAGGCTATCAGCTTTCTGCTAATGCTTCAGCAGTGCTGCAAGCAGTTAGAGAACTGGATCAGGGTCAACAAATTACAGTCTTACGCAGTGCTGTGGTAGATATGGGGTTTGATCCAAGCAAGTTGGGTGACTATAGCAAAGTTACTGAACCTGTTGTTGCTCCCAAAGAAGTATCACAGCGAACTCAAGTCACCATTGAAGGCATTGACAATCCAACGGTGCTGAGTTATATGGACAATTTAAATGCCAATGACTTTGGAGCTTTGATTGATCTGTTCGCGCCTGATGCTGCTCTGCAACCTCCTTTCCAAAAACCAATTGTTGGTAGAGATGCGATTCTTCGATTTTTTAATGAGGAATGTCAAAACCTCAAATTAATGCCGGAGCGAGGCGTTGCGGAACCCGCAGAAGATGGCTACACCCAAGTGAAAGTCACTGGTAAAGTACAAACTCCGTGGTTTGGTGCTGCTGTGGGAATGAATATGGCTTGGCGATTCTTGCTCAATCCTAAAGGCAAGATTTTCTTTGTAGCAATTGATTTGCTGGCTTCTCCTAAAGAACTTTTGAATTTAGTTCGGTAGGGAAAGCTCAGTGTAAGTAAGCCTGACTAATTGCGTGAGCGCTCTGTAGTAAGGGCGCTCCGTTATTTGAGATAGATGGCACAAGTTAGTATAAAAAATGACCATATAGATTTTAGGGTTAATGAAGCAAGTGAGTGACGCTGAGTGGTCTAAGACTGAGAAAGAAGTAGCTCAACAAGCCTTCGAGAGAGCTTATGAGCGAGAAATCAATACTTTGATCAAGGAAGTTCGCGAAAAAGCAAGTGCGATCGCAGAGCTTGATCATATATGGCAATTACACAATTTCTTAAGTGCAAGGAGACACGAGATAGATGGTAAGTACGACTACAGATATTCAGTTCTCATCTTTGTATTTGCGAACTTGGTTAAAGAAGGTTGGCTACATCTCGATGAACTAAAGGGATTGAATACAGATAAGCTGACTAAAATAGCAGCTCTTACCCGTATATAATTGTTATTCGTTTAGTAATTGGTATTAGTCATAGGTGGCAATTTCCTAAGTTCACAATACCTAATATCAATTAACTGCTTTTTCTTAACAAATGAGTATTTGACTTTGAGTTTGAAATTGAGTGTATAAAATAGCTCTTGCTTTTGATGTCACAATTGAGGACTTGATAGAAGTTTTGGAAGAGTAGTGGTTTGTCAAGTTTGAATTAAGGCTTTGTAGTAAGCACTTTAGTGCTTAAAAAATAAGGACTTAAGTGCTTACTACGAACTTTCTTATCCATCAATTTAAACTTGACAGAGTAGTAAGGTTAATTGTCAATAAAATTACACAAGTAATTTAGTGCGTATAATACTAGTTATTATATTTACCAACTAAAATTCAATATTGAGATTTTACGCAAAACTCCTGTCATTGAAGAGTTACTTCAATTTCTTCAATGTTTACATGAAACAGCAACCCTTTGGCAACAAGTTGTAATAACTTTCTCTCAAAAACTTCTCAAACTTCCGTACACCAACACTTGATCCAAAAACGCCTGACATTTTTGTCAGGCGTCTTTTTGCAAAATATTAAACAGAGCAAGTATTTGCAATAAAATCTACAGCCCCTCGGTTTGTTCAGTAGAAATCACATTTACTTGTGTACTAGCAACTGTTTTAGCTTGCAAAGTTGGAATATCGGTGACGGAATTGTTAGCCAAGGTAAATAATGGATTCGACAAAATTCCAGCAATTGTAGTGGCGATCAAAGTAGTTATCAAACCCACTTGCAAAGGTCTAAACCCAGGCAAATTCCAACGAATTTCAGGATAATTCTTCACAGCGTCGGACATTTCTTGGGGTTCTTTAACCACCATCATTTTCACTACGCGAATGTAGTAGTAGATGGAGACAACACTAGTAATTAACCCCAACAAAACTAACCAGTAAAGACCAGCTTGCCAACCAGCCCAGAATAGGTAAATCTTTCCAAAGAACCCAGCTAAGGGCGGAATACCACCCAACGACAACAGGGAAATACTTAATCCCAAAGTCAACAGTGCATCTTTCTGATACAAACCAGAGTATTCAGCAATTTGGTCAGTTCCCGTCCGCAGAGAGAAGAGAATCACACAAGTAAAGCCGCACAGGTTCATAAACAGATAGATCAACAGATAAAATATCATGCTGGCGTATCCTGCTTGGGTGTCAGCAATCAAGCCAATCATCACAAACCCTGCTTGGGCAATGGATGAATAAGCTAACATCCGTTTCATACTGGTTTGTGCTAAGGCGACGACGTTACCCAACACCATACTCAGCACAGCTAAGGCGGTGAAGACAAACTTCCACTCTTCGGCGACAAGAGGGAAAACATTTGTCAGCAAACGAATAGCCAGGGCGAAACCAGCAGCTTTGGAACCGACAGACAAAAAGGCAATGACTGGGGTGGGTGCGCCTTCATAAACGTCTGGTGTCCACTGGTGGAAGGGTGCGGCGGAGATTTTAAAGCCAATACCTGCAATGGTAAATACCAGGGCAATCACTATACCCAATGATTGAGACAAGTTAGCTGTGGCGATACCATTAGCGATCGCACTAAGTTCTGTTTGTCCACCAGACAAACCGTACAGCAAAGAAACGCCATACAAAAATACTGCTGTACTCGCAGCACCAATTAACAGGTACTTTAGTGCTGCTTCATTAGAACGGGGATCGCGCTTGGTATAACCAGTCAGCAAATAAGAGGAAATACTCAAGGTTTCTAGCGAGATGAAAATCATCACTAGTTCATTCGCCCCTGATAAAAACATTCCTCCCAAGGTAGCTGTCAGCAAAATCGCTATGAATTCCGCTAAAGGGGTGCCACTTTGTTCAACGTAACGAATTGACATCAAAATTGTCACAGCTGCGGACAAAGCAATAATGCCGCGAAAGACAATACTGAGGTTATCACCGTTGAAAGCACCGGCAAAGAATAGGGGATTGACATTATCCCATTTAAAATAGAGGGCGACTATGGAAGCAAACAAACCTGCGATCGCCAGATATCCAATCCAGCGTGAAGAACTGCGCCCCAAAATCAAGTCCACTATCAAAACCCCCAAGAGGGTGATGATGACAATTCCCTCTGGTAATATCGTTCCAGCATTCAACTGGGATGCAACATTAGCAAAATCCATGAGCTGTATAGGTTTTGGCTATTAGACATTTAAGGAATCAACTGTGTTAATTCTATTGTGTTTTTAACTAAAGTTTCGCGAATATGTCTGTATTACGAGATCAATACCATCAAATTAATTTATCCTTAAGTTTGTTATTTGTTGGTTGTTAGTAGCTGGTTGTTAATTTTTGATTTTTTATAACCACTGCAAGAGCGTAGACGCGCTTTGCACGGCTTCTCATAGAGTACGGCCGTTCGCCCCTATCCACTAACAAATTTCAAAATAATAAGCAGACCAGTATATAACTGAATCTGCTGTTCTGGCGTAATTAGACCTCTGTGAAAACTAATGTAGAGACGCGTAGCAAGATCCCCCAGGGTAATTTCGCGTCTCTACAAGGATTTTGGGTAACGCAGAATTAATTTCTGGAGATGTCTATTATATTGCGCTTGGCGAATAGTTATAATTTATGCCTTTTGGCAATTGCTCTTCAGATTGAGCTTTATAAGTTCATTCAAAACTTAATAGCGTCGAGAGTATCCACCAGTGTTAGCTTTTCCCCAGCTATTACCGTTGGAACGCCCGCCTTTTTCCTCCCGTGGTCTGGCTTTATTAACTTTCATGACGCGACCTTTCCATTCGGCACCATCCAAAGCATTAATAGCAGCCGTTTCTGCTTCTTCCGATTCCATTTCTACGAAACCAAAACCTCGTGAGCGACCCGTTTCCCGATCCGTGGGAAGTTGAACTCGCGTCACAGTGCCATACTCTGAAAATACGTCGCTTAAGTAAGATGCTAAATAAAGCCTTTTCTATATTAGAAATTCAACTAACTTTTTGATTAAAATATAATTTTTGTGTTTTAGTTCCAATACTGATTGGATAAAACAAATTGATTAACATTTCAACTTTATGGAGACCGTAAAATTACGGTCTCCATAACCCCCAAATTGTGATATCAAACTGCAATTTGGGTTACTAACCTAATTTTTCTAAAATTCCGTATTAAAAAGGTTTGCTCACAACAATAAAAATAGACTTTCAATGCACCATAAAACTAATGGTGTATAACCATGCAACATGTATGAAAGATTTGCAATAATAAAAACTCCAACAGCAATCATGCAATATACGAAAAATGCTTTTCAATCTGCTACATATCGCCAACCTTGAGGCTGATATTCTCGCTGAATTCGGATCATCCACGTACCTTGAGGGATAGAAATCGCTTTATGCTCTTCGTGAGCAAGCGTTGCCTCTTTTGAATAGACACGCAAGTAGAGAGTGTGATCTTTTTCGTATAATTCCGCCTGTCCCTCAATGATGCAGTGCTTGTGTCCGGTGACTTCGCCTTCCGCTAAAGTTAAATGTGGTAGCTTTTGTCCTTCGATTTGCTGTATGGTGTGCTGTACAGGCAGTAAAATCACATCGCCTTGACGAATTGGTTGCATGTCTTTTTCTCCCACTGAATCATACGCAGACCGCATTTGCATTACAGATTCTTACAAAATTTAGTTTAATTTTGCCACAACCTAGAGAAAAGAGTAGAAAAATGGAGAAATGGGTAAGGTGGAGAGGTGGAACGAGTATAGACATGCTCTAGTCAACTACCTACACTGACTTCCCTCCTTTCTCTTCGGGTTACGCCCAAAATTGGTTGGAGGACGCAACAAATCAATCCCGCAATTCCTCCACACACCGAATCAGAGATTACGGTCTGGGACTCCTTGCGGGGTTAGTTGAAGCTTCTGGTTCGATCTCAGGCGTTCTTGTAGGATAGGGTGGAGTGTGAGGTGTGCTTGGAGTGGGCATCGAGCATTGACCATTACTCAAAAACTGCAATTTTCAAAATAATAGTCGCCAAATATGCCTCAGATAAGTTAAAGATTGAAATAACTGGAAATTCGCAGTTGTGCTTACCCCACCCTTTGGGAAATACTACTTGCGGACATGGCAAATGCCTGACGCTGGAATTTTAGGGGATTACTTTGCGAGTAGTTTGTGTGAGGATGAAATCACATACTTCTAGTGACTGATAATCTTGACATTTACCTCCCAATTATTTCAATTTGACTGTTTAGTGACTATTTAGCTTCGCAGCTATTCTTTTTTTTAAATTTCCATGTCAACTCTTGTCATCGTCGAATCTCCGACCAAAGCTCGTACCATTCGCAACTACCTGCCAAAAAGCTATCGGGTAGAAGCATCTATGGGTCATGTGCGTGATCTACCCCAGTCGGCTAGCGAAATTCCCGCCAATGTCAAAGGGGAAAAATGGGCGCAGCTAGGGGTTAATGTAGACGCCGACTTTGAACCACTGTATGTCGTTCCTAAGGACAAAAAGAAAGTTGTCACCCAGCTCAAAGACGCTCTCAAAGACGCATCTGAGCTGATATTGGCAACAGACGAAGACCGAGAAGGTGAAAGCATCAGTTGGCATTTGTATCAATTGCTCAAGCCAAAAGTGCCAACTAAGCGGATGGTGTTTCATGAAATTACTCAAGAAGCCATCAAAAAAGCTCTGCAAAACTGCCGCAGTATAGACGAGCAGTTAGTTCGCGCCCAAGAAACACGGCGAATTCTGGATCGACTAGTGGGTTATACCTTGTCTCCTCTGCTGTGGAAAAAAATTGCTTGGGGATTATCTGCGGGTCGTGTACAGTCCGTAGCAGTGCGGTTGCTGGTGAGCCGAGAACGGGAACGCCGTGCTTTCAAACAAGCGACATACTGGGATTTGAAAGCTACTTTGACCCCTTCGCCAACACAAAAGAGCAAAGAGCAGTCCTTTAGTGCTGTACTTGTCACCTTGGCAGGAACCAGACTAGCAACTGGTAGCGATTTTGACTCTCACACAGGGAAAATAGTCGCTGATCGCAAAGTTGTGTTGCTCAAACAAGCCGAAGCTGAAGCCCTCAAACAACGCCTGAGTGATCAAACTTGGACAGTTACAGATATCGAAGAACGTCCAGTCACGCGCAAACCTGCACCACCGTTTACGACTTCCACTTTGCAGCAAGAAGCAAACCGCAAATTGCGGCTTTCGGCAAGAGATACAATGAGGGTCGCTCAAAGTTTGTACGAACAAGGGTATATTACCTACATGCGTACAGACTCAGTGCATTTGTCGGAACAGGCTATAGCAGCTGCCCGTAGCTGTGTAGAACAACTATACGGTAAGCAATACCTTAGCCCCCAAGCGCGACAGTACACTACCAAATCAAAAGGCGCACAAGAAGCCCACGAAGCCATTCGTCCGGCGGGTAGCACCTTCCGCACCCCCCAAGAAACAGGCTTGAGCGATCGCGAACTCAGACTCTACGATTTGATTTGGAAACGAACCGTCGCTTGCCAAATGGCTGACTCTCGCCAAACCCAAATCACGGTGCAATTGCAAGTGGAAGATGCTGGGTTTCGTTCTTCTGGTAAACGCATCGATTTTCCTGGCTATCTACGCGCGTACGTCGAAGGATCTGATGATCCCGAAGCTGCATTAGAAGACCAAGAAATTATTTTACCTGACCTCAAAGTTGGGGAACATCCTGATTGTCAAGACTTAGAAACAATCAAACACGAAACCCAACCCCCAGCTAGGTTTACTGAAGCGACTTTAGTCAAAACCTTAGAAAGCGAAGGCATTGGACGTCCTAGTACCTATGCCAGTATTATTGGCACCATTATTGACAAAGGTTACGCCCAACTAACTAATAATGCCTTGATCCCCAGCTTCACTGCTTTTGCTGTGACTGAACTGCTAGAAAAATACTTCTGTGATGTCGTTGATCCCAGTTTTACCTCCAAAATGGAGCAAACCCTAGACGATATCGCTACTGGTGAAGCTCAGTGGCTACCGTACTTGCAGAAATTTTATCTCGGAGAGCAAGGTCTAGAAACACTAGTCAAACAAAAAGAAGACCAGATTGATGCTAACCAAGCTAGAACTGTTGAACTAGAAAATATAGACGCCAAAATCCGTATTGGTAAATTTGGCCCCTATATCGAAGTTGAAAATGGTGATGATGTCATTACAGCATCAATTCCTAGAGACTTGACTCCTGCTGATCTTGATCCCCAAAAGATAGAAACCTTGCTCAGACAAAAAACCTCTGGACCAGACGAGGTAGGACGTCACCCCGAAACAGGCGAACCCATTTATTTACTCATAGGACCCTATGGACCTTACGTTCAATTGGGTGACAAGTCTGAGGAAAATCCTAAACCAAAACAAGCTTCTTTACCCAAGAATGTTAAGCCAGAAGATGTCACCTTAGATATGGCTGTTGGTCTTTTATCTCTACCACGGACATTAGGCACACATCCAGAAACAGGAGCAACTATTCAAGCAAATTTGGGACGCTTCGGCCCTTATGTCGTGCATAATGCCAAGGAGGGTAAAGACTATCGCTCCCTTAAAGCAGGTGACGATGTACTGACAGTTTCTTTTGATCGTGCATTAGAGTTATTGTCTGAGCCGAAAAAAGGACGCAGTGCAAGTAGTAAATCTAAGACAGCTTTACGGGAATTGGGAACTCACCCAGAAGATAACGAACCTGTGAACATCTATAATGGCCCATACGGACCTTACATCAAGCACGGCAAAACTAATGTCAGTCTCCCAGAAGATACATCACCAGAAAATATCACGCTGGATACAGCATTAGAGTTGCTAGCAACTAAAGCATCAAGCAGCAAATCCACTCGCAAAACTACTAAATCAACAACTAAATCCACAACTAGTTCTCGTAGCAAATCAACAAAAGCTAAATCGTCAACAACAAGTGCCAAAAAAACTAGCTAAATGCAATAGTTAAATGAGTGAACAGTAGCTGTCGCAGTTATCAGGCCTATCTTGGGGGTCAGATAAGCGCAACCAAATCCTTCCACCGAATTGCTGGGGACTTATACCCAATAATGAAGACTGAATAACTGTTAATAGTCAATGGTGCATAGTCCACAGTCTTTACTAATGACTGTTGTATGGGCGAAGCATTGAGGTAATATTTTGATGAACTAACTGAAAATATTACTTATCAAATGCTTTGCCCCTACTGACTATTGCTCTCAATACACAAACAAAAGTTCCACAATCTCTGATTACAACAAATCTATCGGAAATTCTTATAGATTTGGGATTTTGGATTTAATATTTTGGTTTATTAAATATCTAGCAGGTAAACTTTTGAGCTATTCATTATGTCGCAATCAGTTTTCAAGTTGGTATTATATCTCCACTTGTAATTTATTTGAAAAACAGTTTTAGAGCCATAATTACGGCTTAATTTGACGAAAATAGACCTTTGCTCTGCTTTATTGTTTGCTCTATTTTAATAATATTTACCTGTCAAAAAATCATTTCTCGTATATCCCAAGCCTGTAGTCCCTTGCCCCTGTTTTCAAAAAAAGCTATCTTTAGTCAGATGAGCCGTCTATGTGAAGGATGTGATACTCTAAAAAATAACGGAGAAAATAATACTATAATTTTAATAAAGTGGCTCAACCCGGAGTACGGGAATATAAATTGTCTGATCGAAAGCCAGAGTGCAAAAAAAGCTAAGTTTCTCCGTAGCTGGTAACCGAAAAAATCGAGTTAGTATTTCAGGAGCGGTCAGTCCAATGGACTATATTGAAAAGGTGCTAGAAAAGGTTAAGGAATTGGCCCGTAAGCTGATTGAAGCCCTTTTAGGGCCAGAAGCAGAGCCGGAACCGGAGCTAATTCCCATTCCTGTAGATGATCGCTCGCGCCATCGCTAAGAGAGCAAAAGTGCAGGAATTAAAATTAAGCCCCTTAAACGTTCTAGTGCTGCATGGTCCAAACCTGAATCTGCTAGGACGGCGAGAGCCTGGGATTTATGGCTCCTTAAATATGACTGAAATTAACCGCCAGTTAGAAGCGGAAGGACAAAAACTGGCAGTGAAAGTACTTACCATGCAGTCAAATCATGAAGGGGTATTGGTAGATGCGATTCATGATGCCTTGGGAAAACACCAAGGCATTTTGATTAATGCTGGAGCCTACACCCACACCAGTGTAGCATTGCGAGATGCGATCGCTGCTGTAAATCTACCTACAGTGGAAGTACATTTAAGTAACATTTATAAACGAGAAGAGTTCCGTCATCACTCCTATATTGCCCCAATTGCCATTGGTCAAATTAGTGGTTTTGGAGCGCAAAGTTATATCCTGGGATTACAGGCATTAGCGTCTTATTTAAGACAAGATATACTTGGTTTGTAGTTAGTAGTTGGTCAGCAACAGGGGTGTAGGGGAAACCCCATCAATCTTCTTGAGGGGCTTGAAACAAGGACACCATTAACCTCGTACTACGTAAGTAGGTTAATATTTTTTATATTTTCCATTAATGAATTAAGGGGCTTGGAACGGGTGAACTTTGAGGCTATATATACCCCTACACCCCTACACCCTTACACCCTCACACCCGCCCCAAAGGGGCTTGGTAATTGGTCATTGGGAAAAATCTATCCCCAATTCCCAATTCCCAATCCCCAATCCCCAATCCCCAATCCCCAATCCCCAATCCCCATTAACTTATGCATTATTCTCTTGTTAGCCGCACTAGAGGCACTATACTAGGGGCTTTAATTGGGGAAATTTTAGCCTTGGAAGGCGAGCAGATGCAAAAGTTTGCATCTAGCTATTGGCAAAAAATGATAATTCTGGGTGCTGAAAGTTTAATCGAACTGGGTAGATTTGATTTAGATGATTGGAGTAGGCGTCAACAACAATCAGGAATTATTATTGAAAACAATATACACGCTTCATTACAAGTAATTTTGTCCACACTACCAGTCACATTGTTTTTTCATGAACATACTGTCAAACTGCGACAAAATTTGCTAAATATAGTCAAAATTTGGCATAGTGACCCAGTTATAGAAGATTGGACTCTCGCAGTAGGGTATGCGATCGCTCAGTCTTTCACAGAAAAACTTACTCCCGCTACCCTGATTCCGCAAATTATTGGCTTTTTGGGAGAAACAACCACATCTGTGCCACAGATTTTATTGAAATTACATAATTTGTTAGAAAAACAAGCTGGATTAGAAATAATACAAGCTGAGTTCTGTACAGAAGAAAAGCTCAATTATAACCTAGGAATTGCTTTTTACTGCTTTCTTAGTAGTTTAGAAGACTTTCGCCTTTCAGTTTTACGAGCTACTCAAGTGAACTCACGTTCGGTTTATCTCAGTACAATTACTGCTGCTTTATCAGGAGCCTATAACGCTACAACAGGTATTCCTGTCAGTTGGCGGTTTTTACTTGTCAAAAATAGTCCGGCACAATGGCAAACAACCGACTTACCCCAGATGCTAAAATTAGCTGATATACTTGTGGCTACTTGGTCAGGAGTGTATCATTCTACTTTGAACCAAGGTGAAGTGAGAGCGGAATGGCCTATAATTTTAAGTCACGCCTCCCTAGAGGCGATCGCAGCTCCCCGTGTAATTCGACTGCGTTAATCTCACTTCTGAGTTGAAAATAGGAATCAGGGATCAGGGATTGGGGATTGGGGATTGGGGATCGAGGATAAGGAAGAGGTTTTCATTATTAGTGATCAAATTTTTTAATTGGGACTACTTTACTTATCGTGCGAAGTATAAACTATAAAAATTATCTATTACAATAAATTAATTTTTAGTAAAAAAATATACTATATAAAGGGAAAACATTAGAATTCAATTCGGATTATGTAGGTAGCAATTGTGGCAAGCGGGCTTCAAGTGTTTTTCCCCAAAGCAATCAATCAAGTAAGCAACTGCGGTCATAAACGATGAAAACGCAGCTATTTTTTCAATCGTTGACTCAGCGATTTATTCACTGGAAGCGACTTTCCAAAGCCCTACACCGTTTACATTTATCAAAATCAAATGTGAAAGGCAAATATAACAAACAAAGAGCGCCACACTCAAAGGCAACTACTCGTTGTCTACCTGGAAAATCTTCTCCTGTTGTTTTCATAATTGCAGTGGTGTCTCTGACTGGTGTAATGGGGCAAAAGTTATACAACCAACCCCAATTAAAGATGGACACTATTGCACCAGATACCATTCGAGCGCCCTACAGTAGCCTGATTGAAGATACAAACAAAACAGAAGCACGGCGCAAAGATGTTAGTAAAGCATTTGTGCCAGTGTTGATGGTTGATGAAAACACTAATAATCAAATCAAGCTTAAATTACAAAAACTTCTAGCTAGGGGTAATGAAATTCGAGCTTCTGCCGGTTCTTTTCCTTTTTTTGATACTTTTATTTTGTCCGTTTCTAGTCAGCGTTATCTGCGCTCCTGTGCTGACTCAGAATGGCAAGCCCTGCTAGTAGCTTTAGAACATACCAATGAACAAAAATCAGGAGTATTAACTCAAAAACTCAAAAACATTTTCATCAAAACAAAACAAAAAAATCAAAATCTCAATACGCCAAGAGTTGGAGACGCTGAAAATGTTTCCATACCATCACATCCAGAGCGTACCGTGTCTTCCTCGGAGTCAAAGCCTTCCTTACTCAACGTAAACTCCAAGCCAGAAGTCAAACCCATTGATTTGTTCCAAAGTGCGGAATTTACACAAGCAATGGCAGAATTAGAAGCTTATCGCCTGAAGACTTCTACACAAAAATTGGTTTCACTCTTGGATAAAGTTTCTCAAGCACGCCAAGGCTACACCCAAGCCACGAGCAAATTGTCACAACTGCTGAGTGAAAACCCTAAAAGTGTCTACGAAGCAACTTTCTTCCTGAATTTATCTGATGAAGAGTGGGCAAAAACCCAAAGAGGAATTCAGGAAAGTGCAGAGCGGATTTTAGCTCAAGGTATACCCCCAGGACTACCTCCTGCTATCTTACAAAATGCAGTCAATTTGCATGTGCATAACTTGGTGCCAAAACAAGCAGAATCTTTTGCCCAGAAACTGCTAGTGGATGTTTTGGAACCGAATCTCAAACAAGATGAAGAACAAACCAAATTACAAGTAGCAATGGCGGCTGCGGAAGTGAAGCCTGTTGTTGTGGCTGTAGAACAAGGTGAAGTCATTATCCGCAAGGGCGATCGCATTACAGGCTGGCATTTAGATATATTGGAACATTATCACCTGCTGCGTCGGGAAATTAACTGGCTGGGATTGCTATATTTGGCGGGAACTGTCAGCAGTGGCGTCGGAATTTTCACTTTAGTTGAACGAAGTATTAAATATCGATGGCGACAAAGCGATCGCATGTTGGTATTGTTGCTGACTTTGAGTACGCCTTTGGTACTCACAATGGGTACACCTTACACAACTTGGAGCGGTGTAGGTTTATTGCTGGGTAGCTTTTATGGTGCAACTGCGGGTGTGACAGTGGTAGGGCTACTGATAGCATTATTAGGCATGAGCCTAGAAATCAGTAAAATTTCGCTATTGGCAGGTGCTGCTGGAGGATTGTTAGGCAGTTGCATGGCCCATCGCTTGCGATCGCGTGAAGAATTAGCACTCTTAAGTGTGGCGATCGCTTTAACTGAAGGTGGTGTTTACCTACTGATTCAAATCTTCTTAGGTGCAGCATTTGGCCCTTATTTTTATGTTGTACTCAAAGAAGCAGGATTTTTTGTCTTATCTGGTTTAGCTTGGAGTGTTGTGGCGTTAGGGTTAAGCCCTTATTTAGAAAAATTATTTGATTTAGTTACTCCGATTCGCTTGGCAGAACTAGCAAGTCCTAACCGTCCTTTATTAAAAAAACTGGCAACACTTGCTCCTGGGACTTTTCAGCATACGCTATTTGTCGCTACTTTAGCTGAGGCTGCTGCTAAAGAATTAGGATGCAACATTGAATTAATCAGGGCTGGCACATTATATCATGATATTGGCAAAATGCATGACCCTCAATCGTTTATTGAAAATCAAATGGGGGGGCCAAACAAGCATGATACAGAAATAAAAGACCCTTGGCATAGTGCTGACATCATTAAAAAGCATGTGAGTGAAGGTTTAGTAATGGCAAGAAAACACAGTTTACCTTCCTCTATTCAAGCTTTTATTCCAGAACATCAAGGCACGATGCAAATAGCTTATTTCTATCATCAAGCTCAACAGATGGCTAAAGAAGATCCTAGCTTGACAGTAGATGAGGCAGAGTTTCGCTACGATGGGCCTATTCCTCAATCACGGGAAACAGGAATTGTCATGTTAGCAGATTCCTGTGAAGCAGCATTGCGATCGCTCAAAGATGCTAGTTGTGAACAAGCTTTGGTGATGGTTAATAATATTCTTCGTGCCAGATGGAAAGACAAGCAATTGGTAGATTCAGGGCTAACACGCGAAGAAATGACTAGAATTGCCGAAATTTTTGTAGAAGTTTGGCAACAATTTCATCATAAACGTATTGCTTATCCCAAGTTGAAGCCTGGAAATTAATTGTAGAGATGTTGCAGTAGAGACGTTGCAGTAGAGACGTTGCAGTGCAACGTCTCTACAAGCCCAAAATTATGACTAAGATTGCAAAGCCAAATCAGGTTGTTCAGCTTCTGCTTGTTGCTGTTCCTCTTCTTCAGGCAAGCCTAACATTGAGCGATACAGTTTCACATACTGTTTAGTAGAGCGATACCAACTAAAGTCTTGACACATACCACGTTTTTGTAAATCTTGCCAGTAATCTTTATATTGGAAGCCTTCCCAAGCGCGAACCATACAGGTGAATAAATCTAATGGTTCATAGCGGTCAAAACAATAACCAGTACCACTATGATGCGCGGGGACATGGTGGGATACAGTATCCACTAATCCCCCGGTACGGCGGACAATGGGTATGGAACCATAACGCAAAGCCATCATTTGGCTAATACCGCAGGGTTCAAAACGGCTAGGCATTAAGAAAGCATCGGAACCAGCATAGATCCGACGGGCTAGGGCATCATTATAAAGTAAATAGGTTTTCATGCGTCCAGGGAAGCGCGATGCCATTTGCCATAATTGGCTTTCGTAGTAGCGATCGCCTGTACCCAATACGATAAACTGGGCATCGGTATAAGACATAAACCGATCCAGTATATTCAGCACTAAATCAATACCTTTTTGTTCTACTAGGCGCGTCACCATCCCCACTAAAAAAGCATTCGAGTTAACTTCTAACCCCACTTCTTCTTGTAAAGCGATTTTGTTAGCTTTGCGCTTGTCGATGGTGTCGGTGGTAAAGTTTTGAGCAATGTATTTGTCAGTTGTGGGGTCGTAAACTTCTGTATCAATCCCATTGACAATTCCAGATAATTTACCACTGATGAAGGACATTAAACCTTCTAAAGTTTCGCCATAGGTAGCTGTTTTGATTTGTTCAGCATAAGTCGGGGAAACAGTTGTCACCCTCTCAGCATATTGCACTGCCGCAGCCATGGTGTTGTGTCCTTGCATATACCAAGGACACCAAGTAATTTTCTCTAAATACCAGCGCCACGGCCCTTGATATGCCAGGTTATGAATTGTGAACACACTGGTGATATCAGGAGACTGGTGCATCCAAACGGGAATCATACCTGTGTGCCAATCATGACAATGAACAATCTCTGGCTTCCAGTAATTCCAGCAAAACTCGGCTGCACCATTGGCAAACAAAGTAAAGCGCCAGTGTTCATCTTCTCCAGAGTAGATACGGCGAGGCCAAAAAGCTGGATGTCCAAATAGGTACAGTGGCACATCAGTACCAGGTAGAACACTTTCGTAAACTGTAAAGTCTTGGAACATGGCATATCCATGCCAAATAGGGTCTTTGGGAATCTCCATTTTGTCTGGCAGAAAGCCGTAGTAAGGCATGAAAATCCGCACATCATGCCCCATTTTTTTCAGAACTTTAGGTAGTGCGCCAACGACATCACCCATTCCGCCGACTTTCGCAACGGGAGCTGCTTCTGCTGCAACAAATAGAATCCGCATGGTAATTTTTGCTTCCCCGAATTTGCCTACGTGTTAAAATTTACTCTGCTAAACTGCCAGTTAATTCTGGTATACATATTTAGCAACTGCAATTTTTCTTAATACCATCACAATAACAGTTATCAGTGACCAGTTCTCAGTAGATGTAACTGTTCACTGACAACTGATAACTGTTCACTGATTTAAGAGCCACGTTGGATTTCGGCAAAGATTTGCTCCAAAATTTCCTGCGCCCCTTGTCCTCGCATTTGCTTGGCTAGTTGTGTGCCTAGTTGTTCTGCATCTTTGGTTTCGCCAGAAATGGTGTCTTTGACCACTTTTTGACCATCGACACTGGCAACAATACCTGTTAATGTTAAATTAATACCATTTGTTTCAGTATTTACACCAATGGGGACTTGACAACCACCTTCGAGTTCCCGCAAAAAAGCGCGTTCTGCTAAACAGCGATCGCGTGTTTCCGGGTGTTCAATAGCTTTGAGCAAGGATATCAGTTCTGCATCTTCAGCCCGACATTCAATACCCAATGCACCTTGACCAACGGCGTGCAGAGAAATTTCTTTGGGGAGAACTTGATGAATGCGATCGCCCATTCCCAAACGTTGTAACCCAGCTACCGCCAAAATCAAAGCATCATATTCACCTGCATCTAGCTTGGCCATGCGTGTGTTCAAGTTACCACGTACATCTTTAAATGCGAAATGGGGGAATTGATGCCGTAACTGTGCTAAACGTCGTAAAGAAGATGTACCAATCACTGCCCCTTCTGGCAAGGTGTCAATTTGTTTGTCTTTGTGCTTTTCATGCACCACAAGCGCATCGGCGGGATTTTCCCGTTCTGTAATTGCTGCTAGAACCAAACCCTCTGGTAAGCGAGTCGGCAGATCCTTGAGAGAATGAACAGCAAAGTCAATCTCCTGATTGATCATTCCCAGTTCGAGTTCTTTGGTAAACAGTCCTTTATCACCAATCTTGGCTAAGGCGACATCCAAGATTTTGTCGCCGTGAGTGGCCATTGTGTGGACTTCAAAATTAATATCTGGAAAACTTTTTTGCAGTTGTTCTTGTACCCAATAAGTCTGAATCAGAGCAAGTTGGCTTTTACGAGAACCAATGCGGATTGTACGGCTCGGACTGGAAACCACTGATGTCATAAATCAATTATGTCAAAGGGCAGAGATAAATTCACTTCATCTAGACTACCGCAGTGGGTGACGTTCGGCGTTGCACTCTGCCGATAGCTATTAAGTTTCTTTTTTTAGCTTTACTTATCTTTACAAGTTTTGTTATTTGTAACCAGTATTAAAAATACTATCGTAAGGTGGAAGCTTTAATTCTACAGATGCGCTAAAAATTAATTTGATAACTTTTAATATTTAAATGAATCGCAATATATGAAACGTTCAGCCTGCCTCATCTTTAATCCAGTTGCAGGTCAGGGTGACTCTGAGCAAGAACTGGCACAGATTCGAGCTTTGTTAGAGCCAGAAATTGACCTGGATATCCACTTCACAACTGAAGATATTTGTGCCGATGAACTAGCCCACGAAGCAGTGGAAAGGGGAGTAGATGCCATTATTGCTTCTGGAGGAGATGGTACTCTCTCAGCAGCAGCTGCTGCTGTGGTGGGTAGTGATATTCCGTTTGGCATTATTTCTCGTGGAACAGCAAACGCTTTTGCCACAGCTTTAGGAATACCAGACACAATTGAAGGTGCTTGCAAAACAATTTTGCAGGGTGGGACACGAATTGTAGATACTGCCACTTGCAACGGTTATCCCATGGTACTGCTCTCAGGTATTGGCTTTGAAGCAGAAACCGTGGAAAAAGCAGATCGGGAATCAAAAAATCGTTTTGGTTTCTTGGCTTATATCATCGCTGGATTTAAACAATTAAGTGAATTTCAGTCATTTGATGTAAAAATTGAAACTGAAGATAAAGTAATATCCACTTGTGCAGCAGCAGTCACAGTAGCAAATGCTGCACCTGCGACATCCGTTTTGGCGCAGGGACCAGCAGGACTGATTGTAGATGATGGATTTTTGGATTTAACTATAGTAGCTCCGGTTAATAGAGCAGCTGCGATCGCAGCTACGTTTCATTTGTTTCAGACTGCTTCTACGGGTAATCCAGCCGAAAGAAATGATATTGGCTACCTACGAGCTAAAAAATTTAAAATTACAACTGACCCACCTCAAAAAGTTGTTGTTGATGGTGAAGTTTTAGGAAAAACTCCAGTTGAAATTGAGTGTCTACCGACAAGTTTAAGAGTTTTTGTACCACTCTTGGAACAAGAACTTCCGCCTCTAGAAAAATTAGAGGGATTACCAAACTTAAGTATTCAGGTCAAACAAACCGATAAACCTCTTGATTTTGGGGTATTGTCACACCCCTTCCAATCTGATCTAATACAAGGGAGACAAGGGGATAACAAATGACCAATGACCAATGACTAATGACTAATGACTAATGACTAATGACTAATGACTAATGACTAATGACTAATGACTAATGACTAATGACTAATGACTAATGACTAATGACTAATGACTAATGACCAACCTTGGATCGGTTTTCCTCCCATCTGCTTTCCCCTCATTTGAAAATAATTTCGTCAGAATTTAAGTAGGCTTTATTTGGAAAGGTAGCTATGTTTCCCTTTAATTTCTGGTATAACTCTTGCTATGATGGGGAGCCTGTTTCTCGAAAAAATCGTTTAGAGCGCAAATTGAGATTTCTCAAAGCAATGCGTGATGACTTAGAGACAAAGCTTGCTGGTTTAAATGGTGCTATCAGTAATCTTGAGCAGCAAATTAATCAGGAAGATGCAACTCAAGTTTAGTTAGCTTGATGTTTAAATCAATGTTTCTTTTGATAGAAACCTACGAAAATTTATAGATTTAAGGGTGAAATATCGTGTTAAATAATACATATTCACCCTTTTTTTGACTTGGCTCATACCAAGAAGATTGGTGATAACATACCAAATAAAATTTTGTTTATTTCCGGATTGGAGTAAAACAAATTTGGTGTTATTCTTCAGTACTGCTATTTTCTAAATTTACATTTATGCGTCGATTTTTAAGTGTTCTTACTTTAGTGACGTTAATACAATCCTTTCCAGTTGTAGTTTTCGGCCAAGTTCAACCACAAGCCAAACAATCATCTGATCCAATTCAAATGGTAGTGGCTGCGAATTGGATGACTAACTATCCAGATAATAACTTTTATCCAGAAAGGATAATCAGTCGAGCAGACTTAGCCTCAATTATGGTCAAAGCATTTCGACTAGATAAACGACAAGCAGCCAGCAAAGAAAATGTTGTGGTTCCAGATGTACCATCCTCTCATCCGGCATATAAAGATATTCAAACTGTCTTAAAAACAGATATTATGAGAGGCTATCGGGGTAATTTGTTTTTCCCTAATCAAAGAGTAACAAGAGCAGAAGCTTTGGCAATTTTTGCTCAAGCCTATGGTGTATTTCAGTTTCCTGATGAGACTGTTAATGAAATTTTAGCCCCTCATCCGGATGCAGCCACTATTCCTTCTTGGGCAAAAAAAGCGATCGCCACAGTCGTAGCCGAAGCATTTGTTAATATAGATACCCAAGGAAATCTTTACCCATTACAACCTATGACTCGTGGTGATATGGCTTATGTATTGAGTAAATATCTGCAAAGACAAGGACGAGATGCAGAAATTCCAGATGCACCCCCCGCACCTCCTCAACCTTAGTTAAAACTCACGCATTCACGCATTCACGCATTCAAAAGAATTGTATTCCGGGCTTTTGCGTCATTTTAAATGCCTTCATGAATTGTCAAACATCCTCTTAAAATAATTCAAAATTAGGAGCTTTGAAAGATAGATTTGGATTGTAGTAAGGATCTGTACCCAATTGCTTAAAATAATCTTTCCACTTATGACTTAATTGATTCCATTCACCTGGTTTTAAACCTTTTTGTCTACTAGCAGATTCATAGTGAATCAGTTGAGCATAAGGTGTCACTACATTGCGATATCCAGCCTGATGTGCTTTTAAACATAAATCTACATCGTTATAGTTGAAGGGGAAATTTTCATCTAGTCCACCCAATTGCTGATATACTTCTTGTCGCATCATCAAACAAGCAGCAGTCACAGCTAGGTAGTTTCTATTCACGATATTTGAACAAAAATAGCCAGATTGTTCGTTATCAAAACCATAGAAAGCATGACAAGGATTACCCTCAATAATCATTACTCCCACATGCTGTAATCTGCCATTTGGAAATAAAAGTTTTGCTCCGACTGCACCAATTTCTGTTTGTTGTGCAAGTTCTAACATTGATTCTAGCCAATCAGAAGTAATTACTTCTGTATCATCATTTAATAACAACAGAAATTGCCCTTTTGCTTCAGCTACACCTCGATTAATTCGCATTGAAAAATTAAAAGGTTCAGCACAACGAACTAATTTCACATCTAAAGCAAGTATTTTCTCTAAACTTGCATCTGGAATGTCATACCCGTCTACCACAATAATTTCAAAGTTGCGATCGCTACTCACTTGCTGAATACTACGAATGCAATTTTCTAAAAGACATAATTTACCAGAAGCAGTATTAATAGTTGTACCTGCACTGGGAATAATTATACTAACTAAAGGATTTCCAATTATGTTGCGTCGCACTCTGTAAATACCTGGATTCAGTGTTTCTTCAACATGTCCTGGATATACGCTACGCTCTAGCATTGATTCTAAAGCTTTTCTACCAGCAGTATATGCCCACGGCTTTGCTTGTGAGCCAGAAGCCGCAGAAGCAGATATACTGCGCCAATGATAGAGAATTTTAGGAATATGGAAGATGTTTTTGGTTTTCTCGATGAATCTTAATACCAAATCGTAATCTTGTGAGCCATTATACTCACTACGAAAACCACCAATTTCACGAATAATCCTAGTACGATAAACACCTAAATGACAGGTGTACATACACGAATAAAAATATTCTGGCGACCAATCAGGCTTAAAACAAGGAGAAAAACGTTTTCCTTTGATATCTATTTTGTCTTCGTCACTATAAATAAAATCTGCTTCTGGATGTTGATTGATTAATTTAGCATTTTCAAATAAAGCGTTAATTGCTAACTCATCATCATGATCTAACAGTGCAATATACTCTCCTGTAGCCTGTTCTAAAGCAGAGTTACTTGCTGCTGAAATATGTCCATTTTCTGTACGAAATACTACTTTAATACGTGAATCAAGTTTACTATAATCAGTTAATATAGAACGAATATGAGATTGGGGAGAAGCATCATCAGCAATACAAAGCTCCCAATTAGGATATATTTGATTGCGAACTGATTCAATGGCTTGTGTTAACCATTTTGCTTCTACATTATAAACAGGCATAATTATAGAAAATTTAGGTTTTATTTGCCATTGAGTTATTTGCTGATGAGCAGTGAGAATTTCTTGTTTACTAAGCGTATTTTTTTCTATCCATTGTTGATATGCTATTTTATTCTTGATGCGATAAGCAGTATTTTGATATAAAAAATGTAAAACTCCTAGTGTTCCCCGTCTTCCCCAGATGCGTTGTATTTTTTGAATTTTATAATTCATGATAATTGATATCACACATTAATTAGTACTTCGCAAAGAATATATTTTTTTCAATTTCAACCATTGATTACGCAATTGCCAAAACTTACTACTTTCCATAGTTGTAACTAAATTTTGTAATCTTTGAATTTCTACGGTTTGATATTGCAGTTCTGTATAAATATTATCAATATTCGAGGAATGCTTACGCCTCTGCATTACATGAGCTAATCTATTTTTGATCTTTTCTCCAATGAGTTTTGGACTTAACACAGACCTGATATGCTCAGATGCTTTTTTGCCAGTTTGTTGAGCTTCTTCATAATTATTAAATACATATTGCATTAAGTATGCAGCATGATTAATATTTGGTTCTGCCCAGAAATTTCCTTTTTTGTAAGGTCCATAATCTTCTGCGATCGCCACTAAAGAGTATTTGACTAGGAAGCTATTATTAATATTCATGAAATCAAGATTGGCTGAAAAACCAGTAGCTATCACTGGTTTTTCATAATACATAGCTTCTGCCATAGTCAAACCAAAACCTTCAGATCGATGTAAAGATATATAGCAATCACAATGATAAATTAGAGCATTTAGTTCTTCTTTGAGTAAATAATCATCAATGAGTTTAATATTTTTGAAATCCTCTACTAATTCTTTTAGTTGTTTGAGTTTATCTGGAAAATATTTACCATTAGAAAACTTAATTACTAGTTGTATATTTTGATGGTCTTTGCCAAAAGCTTGTTGAAATGCGTTAATGATTGCTAGAGGGTTTTTTCTCTCAAATACACTACAAAAATCAAAGATAAATAAAAAAATAAATTTATTGTCTGATAAGCCTAATGATTGTTTGCTGATTGAAGGTTGAGGAAGCGATATACTATGCATGACTTTGATTACAGGAATGGGTGAAGTAGGTGCGATCGCCTCAACACAATAAGCGCTAGGAGTCCATATTTCATCAAAAAGATTAAACGCCGACAACCATTCTTTGGGAAATTCTGGTAATTCCCACGCCCAAAACGCAATGTTGTATTTATCTTTAAAATATTCAGGACTAGTAGAACTGATAAAAGTATTAATCATATCCACATTTACCTGAATAATATTTATTGGATAAGGATTCTCATCAGTAAAATCTGTGTAGGAAGAATCCATCTTCCTATGCATTGTGTTAAAAGTACAATTATTAATCACAAAAGGAATTTCAGCCGCCTCAACAGCTCTAATCGTTCCTCTAACTCCTTCACCAAGTCCAAATTCACTGTTAACATAACCTGAAATATTAACACCAAAATTATTGTTAGTACTGTTGTTGCTAATTTCAGGTTTTGGCTCCATGTTTTTCTCCTAATATGTCAGATTATTTTCTAAAAATAAACTATAATATCAAGTTCGGAGTATCAGTTTATATTCGCACTGCAATGCTCCGCTACGTCAGCTTCCCGCAGGGTAGGAGCGGTCTTTGACCATTGCAACAATTTAGTTAATACCCCAATTACCAATTACCCATTACCGACCTCAACGGATAATATAAGTGTTCAAGCGAACATGATATTATTTATCACTTAATTCTTTCAAATCATTTTCTACCATTAATTGCACCATCTGTTCAAAGGAATACTGAGGTTTCCAACCGAGTTCCGCTTTAATCTTATAAATACAACCTACTAATTGCACTGGTTCATCTGGACGATAGAATGCAGGATCAACAGATACATAATCTTCCCAGTTCAAATCTAAATAGTTAAACGCACATTCTACCAGTTCTCGCACCGAATGAGTTTCGCCACTGGCAATGATGTAGTCATCTACTTCTTTTTGTTGCAACATCAACCACATTGCATGTACTGCATCTTTTGCATAGCACCAGTCACGACGTGCATCTAAATTACCAAGTTTTAATTCTTGGGCTAAACCCAGTTTAATCATTGCCGCAGTATGGGTGATTTTGCGAAATACAAACTCTGTACCACGACGGGGAGATTCATGGGTGTAGGTGATCCCACAGCAACCACAAAGATCATATTTTTGACGATAGTTAACCGTCATCCAATGAGCATAAGCTTTAGCTACACCATAAGGATTGCGTGGACGAAAGGCGGTACGTTCAGTTTGAGGTGATTCATCCGGTTGCCCAAAAACTTCACTACTGGAAGCTTGGTAAAATTTAGCATCAGGTTTACAGCGCCGAATCGCTTCTAAGAGGCGTGACACTCCCAAAGCAGTATATTCAGCAGTAAGGGCTGGTTGTGTCCAAGATAGAGGAACATAACTTTGGGATGCAAGATTATATATTTCATTTGGTTGACAATCTGTCACCACATCCATCAGCGAAGACTGATCTAGCAAGTCACCAGATACTATTTGAATCTGGTTTGACAGATGACTAATGCGTTCTAAGTTACTGGTACTAGAACGGCGGACTAAGCCGAAGACTTGGTAGCCTTTTTCTAAAAGGAGTTCGGCGAGATAGGAACCATCTTGTCCGGTTAAGCCAGTGATTAGGGCTTTTTTGGTCATGGTCATAACTTGATTATTTTTGCTAGATTACAGTATATTTCTCAATCATTTCCAAAAGATTGTTTTTGACACTGCTAAAAGCAAAATTTGCTACCACATATTTCCTAGCTATATCACCCATTTCGGTTAGCTTATCTTGATTTGACAGCATTTCTCGTACTGCTTGAAAAAAACTTTCGCAGTCCTGATAAATTTTTCCGCCGCCACTACGAGTAACGTGTTCAACCAAAACTTGACAAGCACCATTCACCAATACAGGTGTGCATTGAGCCATTGCTTCTAAAGTGACTATGCTGAAACTTTCATAAGGTGAAGACATAACAAAAATAGAAGCCCCAGCCATTAATTGAAATTTTTCTTCTGGTGTAACAAATCCTCGAAAATCAATATCTGGATGAGTAGGTATATCTAGTTCACTCTTTCCAGTCAATATTAAACGCAAGCTAGATGGATAGCTTTTCTTAAACTCAATGAAAAAATTTACTAGGTCATTACATCCCTTGTTCTGATCAATACGACCGCAGTACAGTAAATATGGATATTCAGCTTGAAAAGGACTACGAAGTAATGTGTCAACACCCATAGAAACAAGTTTACCTGGTACTTCTCCCCATAATTTTTCTCCCAAAGCTTTTTCAGCATTGGTCAACCATATAAAAGAAGAAACTCTTTTATACATGTACTTATAAGCCGACAAGTAAGCTGGAGGTTCGTCGTGGAGTGTCGGCGCAAGCAAAACCTTAGATAAGGGAATTTCAGCTATTCCAAAGTACGATGTTGGATAAAGATAAGTCGCAAATATAATGCATTGATATTCGTTACAATGCGCTCTCAAAAAAGATAGTAAGGGTTCTGAGTATGGGCCTTGATAACGAATGAATTCTTCTTGAAGTGCAATGCTCCAAGATATGCGTTTACAATTTTCTGTATCAATATATTTGGGATAGTTAAACTCTTGTAAAAGTCGTGCATGTAGATTATGCCAATATTCACTGCGACCAATAGTTACTGGGAAGCGATAAATATTTATGCTTTGTTTGGTTTCACAACCAGGAGTTAATACGTTTGCCCAAGTCGTATAATCTAATGCAGTTGTAGTAATAATATCAACTTTAAATTCATCACTTAGCAAGGTAGCATACTGCCACGCTAAAGCTTCTGAACCTCCCACAATGCTTTCATGGCATAGTTGAACAACAATTGCAACCCGATTCATTTCAGACTCTTGATTACCTCTATAAATTTAATTTCAATTTGTTCATTCGTAAAAGCTTCTTTATAACGACGCCATCCCATCTCACCAAAACTGGCACTAATGAATTCATCTCTAGCGATACAGTCTACTGAACCAGCCAGTAAATATGGATCAGGTTTATCCCATACTAAGCCTGCTTTTCCTACTGTGTAAGGAATAGCAGTTGAACCATAAGCTACAATCGGCAACTTCATTGCCATTGCTTCAACTAGTGGCACACAAAAGCCTTCATGTTCGCTTGTAGTCATAAAAATATTAGAGACAAGATAGTAAGATTTAAGAGCTTCAGCAGAAACTCCACCAGTAAATACTACTGATTCTTGCAAGCCTAAATCTTGAACTTTTTGATGAATAAAATAGTTATAAATTTGTAAGCGTTCATCTTCCTTGCCAACAATTAAAAGGCGACTATCTCTGTTGTAATTAGTGTGATAGATATAAAAAGCATCTATTAATGCAGCATGTCCTTTATTAGGAGCAATGCGACCAACCATTAAAATATTAATAATACTATCTGTGTATTTATCTAAAGTAGTGATATCTGCATTAATGTACTGCAAATCGTCAATATGATGGAATGGAGGTATTACTAAACTTTTTTCTTTTTGTACCCCCAGAAAATGTAATTCATTTGCATTATATTCAGAATCAGACAAATAAAGAGTAACATCATGTAAATCTGCTACAGATTGTAGTTGTTCTCTTCCTGATCTGCAAACAGATGTGTAATCTTGATTGACATCTTCATAAAACTCTGGCGGTGTGACGTTATGATATTTAATTATCTTCTGACAATTTAGCTCTCTGATGAGATTAAGACCTACATCCCAACCCACTGAAAAATGATAAATTAAGATGTCATATTTTTTTCTTAGAAAAGATTTTACATCTTTTGAATTGTGTACTGGTAACGATGAAATACTCCATACTTCTGCAAATAGCTGAACGTTGTAACCGTATTTTGCAAGAGCATTATGCATACCTATGACATCATTGCTGACAGCATCACCGTCTATAATGCAAGGGGTTAAAATACCAATATTAATCACAGCTTATATCCTAATCACAACTTTATAGAAATTGCAATTTTACAACGGTTTATATCCCACTACTGCATAATCTTGGGGACCATAAAAGTAATCATTGAATCGCTCGGCTAAATCAGAATCGCCCACCTTATAATTATCGGGAAAAGGATGAAGATTAATGATTTTTACTTGAAAGAAACCGTGTATTTCAAAAATAAATTTGACCAAGGAGCTTGGTAAAGGATGACGATGTGTTGGGTCAAAATAGAAATTACAACTACCCACCAAGACATTTTGTGGATTTGGAGTTTCAAAAATAGCTAATCCTCCTGGTTTAAGTATCCTTACTACTTCACTAACAAATTTCATTAAGACAGGGAATGGTAGGTGTTCAATGATATGGAAACCAGTTACTGCACCTAAACAAGAATCAGGCAAAGACAGTAAATGTGCAATTGCATCTGCTTCTATTACCTCTAAACCTCTAGTTTGACATCGCTCAATCATGACTCTGTTGATATCTAAACCGCGTGCGATATAGCCAGACTCCCGGAGCAATTCTAGCCATTCTCCACGTCCACATCCTACATCTAAAATAGGAGAATCAGGTGTACCAATTTTTGCTTGCTCAATCAATGGCAAATAAGGTTTTAACCTATTGAAGATATCTTCAAAACTACCTCGAAAATTATCTTCAAAAGAAGCATAAAATGCATCTAATGAATGTTGTTCTTCTTGTACAAAAGTTTGCAATTGCTGTTGATTAAAAGGTTCTGGTAATCTTTGCCATGCCTCTTCCAGAAACAATGTTATCAGACGCTTCTGTTGGATGAGATCATTTTTGAGATAACTTTCGTTTCTAATGGAACGTTCATCCAGTGCATGAACTAGAGCATCCACAGAACTCAGATGCTTATCTATGTCTTCTATTCGACTATTAACTGTATCTAAATGTTCTTGTATAGTGGTTATCGAAGTATTTGTCTGAGTATCTATTTTATTAAAATTATTATCTACCTTTTGGATGCTGCTATTTACAAGACTTAAGCGCTCATCAAATCTTAGAATGCTGGTGTCAGCAGTACAGAGACGTTCGTCCAACTTTTGCAGATTGATATCTATGATATCAAAACGCTCATCTATTTTTTCCAGACTAGTATTCACAATATTCAGACATTCATTCAATTGCGATCGCAAAGTTTCTATTTGAGCAATTGACTGTCGATTCAGTGCTACAGACTCTTTTAAAGTCTTGATCACATTGAAGTTTACTTCTCGTTGGTCTTTAAAAATAAAATTTAGTATTTTCAGCGCTAATTTTTGTATTCCTTTGCTGAAATTAAAGGGAAATCTATTTAAATTATCAGGCCATTTTGTACGGGAAATCGCTCTAGACTCTGCATTTTTGAGCAAACCCTCCATATGGTTAATATTTGCATTCATTGCAGAGGTATTATGATTATTTATCTTTATGGAGGAAAAGGGCTTAGGAGTTGAAACTAACTCTATCTTAGAGTCCTTCTTCAGCTTTGCTACTTCCTCTCGAATCTTCCGCATCAATTCATCAACGTCAATTTCGGGATTATTTGCTTCAGACATAATTATTTCAATTCTTGATTTTTTTCTTCTGATTGAGCGATCGCATAGTATTTTTCTCCAGCAATTTTGATGATGGAATTTAAATCTACTACACCATCGCAAGAAATACTATTAGTAACCTCAAAAACAACTAGTTCATCAATCCAGTCATAACTGATACCTTCTTCTGAATGCACTCCTACTGTGAACGTATAAACACCTTTATTCAAGTAGCATGGGATTTGAAAACACACTTGTAAATTTTCACCAGCCCTGAGTTTTAGTAAATTGCAACCCTTGAGATAAGTATTTGTTCCATATATTACCAATCCCATCAGATTTCTCAAGGATATACCTACAACTAAATCTGAAAGTTCTGCTTTAGCTTCTAAAGAAATTAGAACTTGAAAAGTTGAGCCGCTTTCTACTTTACTTATCTCTTGATTATCTAAATCAGTTATTTTAATACTATTGATGGTAGCCAGTTTATTTCCATGCCTGTGCAAAGCTTTTTTTTGCTCTTTTCCTACTACAAAATCATCACTTTCAATTGATTGTATTTCCTCGCTCAAGCTTTCATTTTCTGGTTTTGTTCTATTATCTTCTGTTTGATCGCTACTTAGGATTGCTATGTAATGATTTACTACTTCTTTAGGTTTACCTATTTCTAATACTCTGCCATGATTCATCAACACGGCTGTTTTACACAACATCTTGACACTCGAAGAGTCATGAGAAACGAATAAAAGAGTTACTCCTTGGTCTTTCATTTCTCGAATACGCTTCATACAACGAGCTTGAAATCTTGCATCACCTACAGATAAAGCTTCATCAACTATTAAAATACTTGGTTCTGTATTGGCAATAACTGCAAATGCTAATCTGACCACCATCCCACTAGAGTATGTTTTAACAGGATGTTCTATAAAATCACCAATTTCAGCAAAACCAGCAATATCATCAAACTTAGCTTCTATTTGTTCTTTACTCAGACCTAAAATTTGTCCATTAAAAAAAATATTTTGTCGTCCTGTAAACTCTGGATTAAAACCACTACCCAGTTCTAACAAAGCTGAAACTCGTCCATTCACCCACACTTCACCTGTAGTAGGTGTTAGGGTTCCAGCGACAATTTGCAATAGCGTGCTTTTACCAGAACCATTCTGACCAATAATTCCTACAGTTTCACCTTTAGGAATTTCTAAGTTTATATCCCGTAAAGCCCAAAAATCTTGAGCATGATTCTGGCCGCGTAACAAAATTTCTTTGAGCTTATCCACGGGACTAGCATAGCGCTTGTAGCACTTAGAGATATTCTTTAGTGAAATTGCAATCTCCTCACCCATATCACTACACATGCTCTCAAAACTAACTGTGCTAAATTCTACACATTGATGTGATCAAACAGTAAAAAGTTTCTGTTTAAGTTAATTGCATAGAGCTATTTACAAAACATCTGCAAAAGCTGGACGCAATCTTTTATAGACTGAAAAACCTATACAAAATACAATTGCAGATATTACACTCGCAACCCCCCATTCACCCCAGTGCTTGACTTCTCCCACTAAAATTAAATCGCGGTAAACTTCAGTAATAGCTGTCATGGGATTTAACCAAAACACCAAATTTCGCCATTCTTCTGGAATTGCTTTCGCAGGATAAAGAATTGGTGTCAAATATAACCACAGATTTAAAACAACTCCTAAACTTTGGGGAATGTCTCGCAAAAACACGGTTAATCCCGCCATGAGATAACCTAATCCCGCAGTCAATAATAATTGCGTCAACCAGATTAACGGTAAAAGTGCTAAAGTTGTATGTAAAGTGTGAGTAGATAAAGCTACAAAAAAAATCAACGCCATCAGTCCAAAGGAACTTTCAACAAACGTTGATAAAGTTGGTACTAATGGTAACAAAGCCAAAGGAAACACTACTTTTTTAACTAAATTAGGTTGTGCTACTACCGAATTTGCACTCTGAATTAATCCACTGCTAAAAGCAATCCAAGGTAGTAAACCAGCAAATAACCACAAACCAAAGGTAAAATTGTTTTCTGGAACGCCTTTGAGACTGAGTTTGACCTTTAAAACTATCGAAAATACATAGGTGTAAATCAATAACTGTGATAGCTGATTCAATAAAGGCCACAAATTACCCAGGATGGAACCTTTGTAGCGGGCTTCTAGATCGCGTCTTACCAACGCTCTTAATAAATCAAATTTTGCCCACCACAATTCACTTATTGGTAGCCATTTTTTCAGCTTACCTGCTTTTCGGACAACTCCCCGCATTGTTTGCAGCAATTTTTGCTTCCTCGCTCACTACCTACACACCCAATTGCTTGTTTTGAAGCCAATTTTTTACGAAAGTTCCTTTGTCATTTTGTTGAAAATAGTCGCTACTCCAAAATAGCAGCCAAAATATTTAGGTGATTTTACCACAAATAGTTATTAGATCTACTCTGTTGTTTCTCAGCTTTGGTTGTGTGAGACTAAGTTAGATGATTAGGTTCAATTCCCAAAGAACGCAATTGTTCAGCTAAACGTTGCGATCGCTGTCTTTCGTGTTCTAAAAGTAATTCTGTATCATTTGCCCTAGCTTGTGCTTGTTGTGCTTGTTGTTGAGCTTGTTGTGCTTGTTGTTGGGCGACAAAAGCAGCTTCCTCCAGTGTGGGAACTAAATCACCGACCGCACTAAAATAGCGTAACTTGTCTTCGTGTATCCCTAAATACAAGCCAAGTACTTGACTCCAACGCCATCCTTGTAGATTGGGGACAATTTCTTGATACTGATTCCCCACTAATTCAAATCCAACAAATTCCAAACTTTCTGGTGAAAACCAAAAATATTCCGGTGTATGAAAACGGCTTTGATAGAGATTTTTCTTCAAAGTGCGGTCAACATTAGCCGTACTATCAGAAAGCAATTCAATAATCAAATCAGGATAACGACCATCTTCTTCCCAAACTACCCAAGAATTGCGCGATCGCTTTTCAGTATCCTTGACTAAAAAAAAATCTGGTCCCCGAAAATCACGGTTTTTCAATTGTTGACGACTAAAATAAATCGTCAGATTCGCACCAATAAAAAAATCATTTTGCTCTCGCCACAGCCACTCTAAAGATGTTACCAATAACAACAACTGAAGATAATGCAAAGAACTTTCCATTTCCGGTTCATCACTTAACAACCGAGTAGCATCCGGCATTTGTTGTTCCAACTGTTGCGCTGCGTATGACATTGATACTATACCTACACACTCATTGATTTAATTTTAGTCATTGGTCAAGAGTCAATGGTCAATAGGCATGAATCAGTTAACAGTGACCAGTTTAATTTGATAACTGATAACTGATAACTGATTAGTTGTCCCCCACTCTCCCCACTCCCCACTCAGCACCGGATTCCGGTAAACTGAATTTTGGTTTATTGCATTGTGAGTTGGCATGGAAATCGGACAAAAAGTAAAGGTTTTTCGTTTGCGCGATCGCGTACCTGCTTCTATTGTTAAAAGATTAGGACAAATTGGTCTCATTGAAGGTTACAAAATAACCGACGGTAGTGGTGTTGGCATTGTAGTCAAATTTGATGATAATTTTGCCACTTGGTTTTTTGAAGATGAACTCAAAATAGTACAGTAAGTGAGCGGCGAAGTATCCTCTGAATTGCTGAACTTCAGAAGGAAGTTACTCAAATCAGCAGAATGCTAAGTTGGAGTTGAAAAAATCGGCGGTAAAAATAGGAATCAAGTAATGGCCTTGATATTGACATTTTTGGGCAAAAGCGGTAGTGCTAGGACAAAAGTCGCGATCGCTGCTGCCAAACAATTAGCAAGCCAAGGAAAACGCGTACTGTTAGCTGGAAGTACAGAACCAGCGTTGCAGATTTTGTTGGGTGTTCCTATTGGTTCTAACCCTCAAGAAATTGCTACTAATTTGCACGTCGTTCAATTTCAAACTTCTGTACTACTAGAAAGTAGTTGGGAAGATGTGAAAAAACTAGAAACGCAATATTTCAAAACGCCTATCCTCAAAGAGGTTTATGGTCAAGAACTATCCATTTTACCAGGGATGGATAGCGCCCTTGTCCTCAATGCTATCCGCGAGTATTACGAAAGTGGCAAATATGACGCGATCGTCTACGATGGCAATGGCGATACCTCGACTTTGCGAATGTTCGGAATGCCAGAATCTCTCAGTTGGTACGTACGGCGATTCCAGAAATTGTTTGTCAATTCCGATCTCGGTAAAGCAATTTCCGAATCGCCCTTGATTCAACCGCTAATTAGTTCTTTTTTTAATATCAACTGGACTTCGGATAACTTCGCTCAACCTACTAACCAAGTCAACAACTTTTTAGACAAGGGTAGGGCCGCCCTCGCTAACCCCAGGCAAGTTGCTGCTTTTTTGGTGACAACCGATGATCCTGTTGAGGTTGCTTGTGTGCGCTACCTTTGGGGTAGCGCTCAACAAGTTGGTTTAACTGTGGGCGGCATTATCCTTGTATCTAATGATATAAATAACCAAATTTCTGAGCAATTTACCCCCCTAAATGTGAGTTTAGTTCCAGATGTCAAAACAGAGGACTGGCAAGCACTAATAGATACCTTACCCAACTTTGTAGACCAAGCAGTACAGGCTCCCAAACCTATTGAAATTAACATTCAAGAACGCAAAGTAAGCTTATATTTACCGGGATTTGACAAAAAACAAGTCAAACTTACCCAATACGGCCCAGAGGTGACAATTGAAGCCGGAGATCAAAGGCGAAATATTTCTCTACCTCCTGCCTTAAGTGGTAAACCTGTTACTGGCGCTAAATTCCAAAATAATTATTTGATAATCTCGTTTTAGGGAATTGGGGATTGGGGGATAGGGGATCGGGGATCAGGAAACGAATTAAAGATTAAGGGTCAGTGCTTAGGAAATAACTTAATTTCTCAATCCCAGTCCCCAATCCCCAATTCCCCAATTCCCCAATCCCCAATCCCCATTACCCCTTATCCCCAGAGCAGGGTGGTTTCATACAAGCAGAGAAAAATTAAAATCTTCTTTTAAAGCCTCTCCCCTTAATAAGGGGAGAGGTTTGGAGAGGGGTAAAAATCT